>Ga0070696_100003043_pt1 | contig 11138 bp, 6 predicted proteins | sample KBSK1253metaG_FD_65474 | JGI IMG/M metagenome (GOLD analysis project Ga0070696, IMG submission 65474) | Corn, switchgrass and miscanthus rhizosphere microbial communities from Kellogg Biological Station, Michigan, USA - KBS K1-25-3 metaG | ecosystem: Host-associated > Plants > Roots >... | reverse complement strand
CCGTGAGGCCGCGCTGAATCGTTTAGGCGAATATCAAGCGCAGGGCGGAGTGGAGCTCCTCAGGGACGACGGCAGCGGATTGTGGATTCGCATCGATACGACCTCTGGCCGCACGGCCGCCCAGACCGAGCGGTTTGATGTCGGCTCGGTCGCTCACCTCTCGCTGGCCATCTTCTGGACGGTCGCACCTGCGGCGGCCGCGTGCCCCGCATCGTTGATGACGTGAGCGATCGTTCCTTTGCCACCGCCGAGTGAGACGGTGACCATGTTGCGCAACCGCACGTTCGCAGTCACTGGAGTCTCGAACGCCCGGTCGGCCACCACGCTGGGATTCTTGTTGAAGAAGCAGTAGCTGCCGAGTCCCCATGCCTCGTGGCTCGTGACCGCGGCGCCGACTTGATAGGCAGCAAAGCCGCGCGTCTCTCCGTTCATCCACTCCGCCTGTTCCGGAACATCGTACGGCATTTCGTTCTGGAAGAAGTAGGTGCGGCCGGCGTTGCCGTTCCACTGCACCTGGTACTGCTGGTAGTGTTCGACGAAGAGGCCGTACATCGTCACGTCGTTGCCATTCACGATCAGGCCGTTCGCGGCAGTGTTGACCGTCGAGCCCACGCCCTTCCCGTGATCGGCGCGCCAGAGCCACAGGTGGTCGCCGATCACGTTGTTGCTGTTGATCACGATCGAGCGCTCGGCCTTGCCGACCCCCGCTCCGCCGACGCGAACGAACACGTCGCTGAGGAGCGTCGGGTTGGAAACGTGGCTGGCCGTCGATCCCCGCCCCGGAGGGCCGACCTGCATGAGCACGGGCGAGTTGGTCTCCCCGGCGTCGATCAGTACACCGGCGATGGTCACGCCGCCCACGTCATCGACGTTGATGGCGGCGACGCCATTGTCGGCGACGAGCGTCGCCAGGCCAAGGCCGAGCACGATCGTGTTGGGGCGCGTGACGTGGAGCGGAGCGTCGAGGTGATAGATGCCCGGCGTAATGATGAGGTTCTTGTTTCGCGCGAGCGCGGCGTTCATCATGGACGCGGAGCTGCCAGGCTTCACGATGACGAACTCGCTCAGCGCGTGTGCCACGCCCTCGGGTCTGCCGGAGCCCCATGTGGTTCCGCGCCGGTTCGACTGGAGCGCGGGCACGAACACTTTCCACGCGCCGCCAGCATCTATATAAAGAAACGGTTTCTCGCGAATGAGAGGCACGGAATCGATCGTGGTGTACGGCGGTTCCGGAAAGCTCTCCGCCGGCGCGCCGCTCGTACCGACGAAGACCATGTTCCAGTTCGCGCCCGTCCAGCTTCCAAGCTCGCTGCCACGCGTGAGCCATTGCTGCTGGCTGCCGGACCTGACCTGCCCGTCCACCCTGGAGTCGGCGAGGAATCCACCGCTCGACCAGCCGCCGTCGTCGAGCACGAGCTCACCGCGGATGTGCATTCGGCGCATCGGTGCGGCCTGTGAGACCGCCCATCGGTCGAATCCACTGTCCGGCGTCACCGACATGTTCTCCGCGATGCGCCAGAAGTTGAGCGTCGCATTCCCCTTCCTCCAGCGGGCATCCGCGCGCACGCTGCCGTTGATCTGGACGTCGTCCGGTGAGAGGCCGAGGCCGGAGATCTGGGTGTAGAATCCCACGCTCGCGTCGACATCGTACGTCCCGGGCTTGAAGAGCAACGCGACACGCCGCTCACCGAACTGGCTGGTCTCCTGCGAAGTGAACACGGAGTCCAGCTTCGCCTGGATCGTCGCCCTGGAGGTCGCGGCATCGAAGATCGTGACGTTGGGACCGAAGTCCGGATCTGCGACCCGGGGCAACGCACCGTCCAAGGTGGACGAGCGGAGAGAAAGCGTGACGAGTGTCGCGAGGAATGAGCGGCGCCGCGTCATTGCTATACTCACCGTACCCCGAGTAGGATTCATTTCGCGTCAGCAAAACAATGACGGCGTCATCGCAATCTCGCCAGCCAGGGCACGATGTCAGGACTTGGCGCCATGCACGCGACGAACTACAATGCGCTCCAATGGGAATGGCCGCCCAGTTTGAATCTTTCGACGAAGCGATGCGAGCACTGCGATCGTGGGCGATTGCCGTGGCTGCCCTCTCATCACTCCTGGCGGCAAGCGCCTGCAAGCAGGATCAGAAGGTCAGTGGCGGGGAAGTAAGTCGACCAGCCGCGTCAACTCCCACCCTCGGGATGCCACGCCGGGATGCGGAGAAAGCGAGCAGGATCGCCCGCGCGGCGCTCAAGCGGTCCGCGGCAGAGCTGGACAGCACCTTCGCTCGGCTGGAGCACGTCGAGGGACTGATGCATCTCATGAACGCGTTGGACGCCTGGGACGAGCAACAGCCCGCCCGCGCCGGCGCGGAACTGCAGACGGCTGCGGATAACCTCGAGCGTGGGGCGAAGTATGTGCATCTCGAGCTGGACGCCCGCACCCTCGCGACGACCGCCAACGCGCGGGCCGCCGCGAGACGCTTGCAGCAGTCCGGCCAGGTCGCGGCCGGCGAGTTCTGGCAGCTGACGGGCGAGCTCGACGCCGAGTTGCGCAGCCTTGGGGCGAAGATCGGTCGAAAGACCTGAGCTACTGGGACGCTCTCGAGCAGAACTGGCGCCGTCAGCTACAACTCCTCGTTAGATCGCGGCGCGTTGCGCGTTAATGCCGAAGTAAGCGCCGGCTAAGTGCGGCATAATGGTGCCGCCACAGAATGCTGGCACGTCCTAACGCGCGCCGACCCGAACGCCTTGTTGGGTCGCGAGTCCTCAGACACCACAAGCCAGCAAAGTGGGGGTGATGGTATGCGGCACATCCATCGGGTGCTGATTGTCAGTCGCTCGACTCTGATCGCAGCAACGCTTGCCGTCGGCGCGTCGCGATGCACGGACGCCAGGCCGACGGCTCCCAACCTCCGGACTCGCGCCGTCTCTCCGGCGGCCTTGATCTCAGATGCAGCCCACAGCGCCGGAAACCCGCATTTCTATTTTCTGCCGCCGCTGGTATTCCCGCCGAAGTTCCTGCTGACGCCCAATCCAACATTTCCGGCACCGTTCGACGCGGGTCTGTCTCCGGTTGTCGAGATCTGCGTGTTGCAGGGCACGGCTTGTGGGCGAACAATCGCCACTTATTCCACGACGAGTGGCCCGACTGCGGAACGAGTGAAGGTGATCGGCGGGGAACTGTCATCGAAGTACGATCTGATCAAGCACTACTCGCTCAAATGGCCAACAAGATCATTTCAGCTCGACCCCGCAGCGACCTACCGAATCCGCGTCAGCGTGGCCGGCATCGAGTTGGGCTTCGCCGACGTTGATGTGGTGAGCAGCCTTCGCGAACTGCGTAGTGTGAATACGGGAGAGTTCATCCCGCTGGTGAATGGAACCCTGCTCCCGATCACGTTTCGCATCGAAACAGGTGCGATTTCAGCCCGAACTGTCGGACCGGAGGGTGGGACAGTGGTATCCCCTGGCGATCAGGTGAGTCTGCAAATCCCGGCGGGCGCGCTCTCGACACCGGTCTATATCGGTATCGCCAGAACAGCTGCACCAAATACCGACGACTTCTTTGGCGCTTATGACTTCGGGCCAGGGGGGACGACGTTTACATCTCCGGCGATACTAAGCTTTGCAGTCGATCCTGCGAGTCACGCGGCGCTGGGCCCTGGCGCCACTCCTGTAGTGGTCACACAGGCGCAACCAAATGACACGACGTGGACATTCGTATCGGGCTCTCGCTACGACGCGGCGACGGGCGTGTTATCAGCTCCTGTGACGCACTTCAGCAAATACGCGATCATCGATGTGTATTATACCGACATCGTCTGCGCGCGGATCGCTTTCAACCTACCGGCCACCAGTTTCAACTGTCGTATACCAACCGTCGAGCAGTACAGAGACACCATTCAGGTCTCCGAAGGTGGGTCAATTCCAACGGGACTCGTTGCCGGTGTCGCAAAGTTGCACGGCCCGTTGTGGGTCATTGGCACAATTGCCTCGTGCGAGGACATTCCCGTTGACAGCGATTTTTGCCTTCCGGGTTTTACAACGGCCTCCGCTGATCCGAGCATCGCCGTCCGAAACAATGTTGGGAGTGTTTTTGGTTTTCGGCCCGGCAATACAGTTCTCTACCCCCTGTACTATGGACTATCAACCGGTAGCACGCTGGTTCAGGTCACACGGGCGCATTGGGATGTGAGCGCGGACTTCTCGGAGACCCTGAATCCAAACGGACCGTGGAGCTATGGTTGGGAGTCCGATCTCGGCCTTCCGTTCCACCTGTACACCCTACACGAACGACAGGACGGAGGCGTCCTGGCAGCCTGGCGTGACCCGCACTTCCAGCTGTTTGGCACAATCACTCCAACGCTGCAAAAGAACATTTCAGCCGGCACCACGATCTACAGCATTCGCCCCGGAGAGATCAGCTTGCACTCCGGCTGCAGTAACGGCGAACTGAGCGTACTGCGTTGGACTGCCCCATCTGCCGGCACGTACGCCGTTCATGCGCAGTTCCTCGCCGGCAATATCGGGAATACGGACGCCTCTGTGCTCCTTGACGGTAATTCCAGCCAGCCTCTCCTGGCGGCCCCAACGACGAACGTGGAGCCCAGCTACTCAGGCACGTTGGCGCTTTCAGGGGGGCAAACGCTCGATTTCATAGTGGGAGCGGGCGGCGATGGCTGTTTCTTCGATTCGACTCCGGTCGTTGTATCCGTACGCCTACAGTAATGGACTGCGCCGGCGTGACTCTGACGTCATTTCCTCAGTTCCATCACCCAAACATCGCTCTCCCATTCCGCGCGTGTAACGAAGAATCTGCGTCCATCGGTTGCGAACTCCCAACGACCGAACCGCTGGCGCTGCTCTTCCGCGAGAATGTTCCGCGGGGGTCCTCCGGCGCGCGGGATTGCGACAATCGAAAAGCCCCGACCATGGGCGTCGGGCACCGCCTCCGTCGGGAATTGGTCGTGATCCACCGACGCAAAGACCGTCGAACCATCGGCGGACCATCCCGTCGTCCTGGCGACACCGGAGAGGTCGGCTCGATTGCCGAGGACGCGCGGCTCGCCTCCGTCGGGCGACAGCACGGCGAGACTGCCGTCCCATGTAATGGCGAGCAGTTTTCCGTCGGGCGACCATCGTTGTCCACCGGCGGTGTGATCCTCCGGCGTGATCCGTTTCGGGTTTTCCCAAGTCCCATCATCCGCCAGCTTCACCAGCCAGATGCTACTGCGCCCAGCCTTCTCGGCGCCCCCGGCCCGCCCCGGAGCCTGTGAGTTGTACACGATGCGGCCGTCCGCGCCCCAATGCGGCAGGTAGTCCTCCCGTGGGCCGCTCGTCACCTGTGTTTCGCGCGTTCCATCGGCATCGACGACATAGATGTCGCGATTGCCGTTGCGCGCGCTGTGAAACGCGATCTGTCTGTCGTCCGGGGACCATGCAGGCGCGAAGTCGTCTCCGTGACTCGTCGTGAGCTGCACGGGATCGCCGCCGTCGAGACGCAGTTTGTAGATGTCGAAGTTGCCGTTCCGGTCGGAATCGTACGCCAGCCACTTTCCGTCGTGCGACAGACTCATGCCTTCGATGGTCTGCTGCTCGCGCGTGATCTGCCGGGCCTCGCCGAGGCGCAGCGCTAAGCCGGCGAGGTGGAGCATCCAGACGTTCGAATAGTTGCGAACCGCATCGTAAGCGAGGCGTGTACCGTCCGCCGATCTCGTGAATGTGAATGACGAGAGCGACGTGGTGACGCGGGTCGGTCGACCCGATGGTATTCCACGGTGATCGACGCGCTGCTGATAGATGTCGCGCGTGCCGCCGGCATTTGAGAGGTAAAGAATGCTCCGCCCGTCGGGTGACCACGCGGGACTGACGTTCACGTGAATCGAGTCCGTGATGGGAGCGCGGGGTCCGCCGGCGACGGGCAATGTCCATACCCGATTGGGAGAAAGATTGCTGAACGCAGGCCGTCGTCCTTCGGCGAAGGCGACGACGCGACCGTCAGGAGAGAGCGTTGGCGAGTGCAGGAGTTCGCCCGCCACGATCCGCTTCGCGGCACCGGTGCCGAGCACCTGAACCCAGAGTCCGCCTGGTCCCTCATACACGATCTGTTTGCCATCGCTCGACCACGAGTGCGTGAAGCCGTGCTCGATGATGCGCCTCGGTTCGCCGCCTGTCAGCGCCGGAATCACGTAGATGCCGGAATCCGCAACAAATGAGAGACGCAAGCCATCCGGCGACCAGCGCGGCCATCGGTGATTGCCCGGGAGCTCGCCAGTCAGAACCGTGGAGCGGCCGCCGTCCACCTGCTTCAACAGAATCTTGACCCCATTCGCAGTGGCGCCCGCGAACGCCACGAGTTTGCCGTCCGGCGAGATCGCAGGCTCTATCTCGATCTCGGGTGTGTTAGCGACCACCGTGATTGCGCCGATCAAGAGAGGCTTCGGTTCGCGCAAGCGCTTCGCCATCTGACTGCCGATCCACGTGACGCCGAGTCCAGCGAGGACGAGCACGAGCCACTTCGCCTGAGGGCCACGAGCCGCGCGCCACTTGGCGATCGGGATCCCGCCGTCGGGCGTCGCCAGGGAATCGACGGCCGCGAAAGGCTCGTGTGTCGTCGCTGGTCCGACAACCGATTGCCGCACGTACGACGCTGCTCCGGTGACAGGCGTCATCGGCGTGAGGCCATTTCCATTCTCCAGGTCTATCCGCGATCGGATCCGCGCGATCAGCGCCTGTGTCTCCACAGCTGGCGTCGCGTCGAACTCCCGCGCGATGCGACGCTCGAACTGCGCGTACGCGTGGAGCGCGCCGGCCCGATCGCCTTGCTTGTCCAGCAGTTCGAGCAGCTGTCGCACGGCGCGCTCGTCTGCGTCAGACAGTTCGACAGCACGCCTCGCCCAGGTCACGGCCAGCGTGGACTCACCCTCGCGCTCCCTCTGTTCGGCCAGAGTGTGCGAAGCCCGCGCGGCAAGGCGCCGGAGCCGCGTCCGAGTCTCGTCCAGCCATCTCTCGAACTCGGGCGCATCCTGTACATAGAAGGCAGGGAGCAGCTCTCCACCGTACAACTCCAGGGCCTCCTCATCCTCGCCCCGCTCGACGGCCTGGCCGAATTGCACAACGTCGCACGTCAGCTGCTCTGCGGCCACCCTGAGCTCTCCGTCACCGCGCGAGAGGATGGTTGCGCCGCCGAGCTCTTGGCGAAGAAAGTGAACGGCCTGATTGAGCGAGTTTCGTGCGCGTTCCTGATCCAACTCTGGCCAGAAGAGCGGCAGGAGCCTATCACGCCGGAGCGCGACAGTTTTCCCCTCGACAGCCAGATAAACGAGCAACGCAAGGCGCTTAGGCTGCGCCAGTACCGTGCGCAGCTCGAGGCCATCTTCACGGCGGAGGTCGATTCTCCCCAGTATATCCAGATGGTACATCGCCAGTCCTGTCGACGACGACTCGATTCGGCCGCGACCGCGAGTGGATGGAAGGCAGGATGCTTCGCTCTGGGAATTCGAAACTACGGTTACCTGACCGACCTGGCAACGTTTTACCCGAGAATGCGCGCTGGCGAACGATGCAGCGGTGGCGGTGCTCCCTCAGTGAGCGCCTATGCTCGATACAGTCCCGCCACGATGACCCCACGCAGCTTCACAACCGATGGGCCATGGCGGTCAGGTGGCTGCGACGGGAAGGGTAAAGGCAAAGCAGCTGCCTCGTCCCGGCTCGCTCTCGACACGAACGTTGCCGCCATGAGATTCGACGATCCCCTTCACGATCGCGAGCCCGAGGCCGACGCCGGAACGCGCGGCCTTCTTCGCTTGCCAGAACCGGTCGAACACGTGCGGTAGGTCCTCGGACGCGATGCCCGGACCGCTGTCGCGGATGGTGAACTCCACCGTAGCCCCTTCGCCACCAGTGGTTGCACGGATCTCGATGCGTCCATTCGCGGGAGTGAACTTGATCGCGTTCCCTCCGAGATTCGAGAACACTTGTAACAGCCGCTCCCGATCGGCTGCCACCCGAGGTAGCGCGGGCGCGAGCTCCGTTGTCAACGCGATGCGCTTTGACTCGGCGAGTGGTCGGAGCAGATCGAGGGCGTCCGTCACGAGGACGTCGATGGCAAGAGGGGAAGGGGTCACCGCCAGCTGGCCGGACTCGATCGCGGCGACATTCAGCAGGTCTTGAATGAGCCGGTTCATGCGATCCGCCGAGCGATGGATGGCCCGCAACTGCTCGCGCTCCTTATGGTGTTCCGCATTGTCGGGCACCATTTCCTCGAGCATGAAGGCCACCGCCATCTGAATGGTCGCCAGCGGATTCTTGAGGTCGTGCGAGACGACGGCCACCATCTGCTCGCGCGCCTTCGCCGCTTGCTCGGCGGCCCGGAAGAGAATCGCGTGGTCCACCGCCAGGGACGCTCGCCGGGCGACCTCGTTGGCGATCGCGACGTCCCGGTCTGTGAATCGCCGATCAGAGTCACGAGTGGTGGCGAGGATGAGCGAGCCCAGGACGCGATCGCGTGCCGCGAGCCGGAGATAGATGATCGACGTGAGGGCGAGCTCGCGCAGAATCGCGAGGTGCGTGGCGTCACGGGCGATCGTGCGCAGGAATTCGTCGTCCACGACTTTGACGACCTGCGTCTCGCCGGTGCGCAGCGTTTTCGCCGTGGGGTTGTTCGCGAGGCTCAGCTGCGGTTGATACGTCCGTAGTTGCGCGGCGATGCCCTCTTTCGCTGGGTCGCTGTGGGCGGAGTAACCCCAGCTCAGCGCGCCGTCATCGCCGAGTAGCGCGATGCCCGCGAAGTCCGCCATGGTCGGGACGACGAGCTGTACGACGTTCGTGAGCGTTTCCTTATAGTCGAGAGAGCGGTCGAGAGCGGTGCTCGCCTCCGCCAGGAAGCGCCATCGCGCTCGTCGCAGTCCCGCGCGGGAGCGAGCTGGGCGCGACGTCTGACTCGTCGTCCGAACGCTGCTGACTTCCGCGTCTTTCTGAAGCTCACGTTCCACTTCGCTCTTCATCGACCTTCCGCCGCGACGACCTAGTCAAATGCTAATCGGTTAGCGAGCGGCAGTCTAAGCGCAAGAGCGATACCTCGGAGCAGTTCTCAATGTGATAGGCGAATCCGGGCGACGCGCGCCGTCGCGTCGATCACGATCTCGGTAATGCGCAGCGTAGTCGGGGACCCGTTATCCGCCAGCGCGGCCGGGATTGTGGTCGGCCCAAAGGTCGTGTGCGCCAATTGGCCGAAGGCATCCCCCGCCTCCCCGCGGTTGCCTCCCTGATCCATCGTCCGAAGCAACCCGTTGTTGTCGTCCGCCTCGATCAGCAGCGGCGGTTGCGTGCACCAGAGTTGGCACGTGGGTGGCGTCACCGGCCGATCGAGCGTGACGTGATAGATCAACACTCCGGACGCTGGAATGTTGGAGTCGTAGCCAACCTTCTGCCGGTATTCGATCTCAAAGTATTCTCCGGGCTTGATCAGGAATCGCGCGGTTCGCCCGCCAACCGACGCCGCCGCAAGAGTGATCTGCGTGTCCGCCACGATCCCGATCGTATCCGATCGGATCCATCGCAGCGTTTCCTTGACCCACGGATTGGCGTGCACGGGAGTCAACCAATCCTGGCTCGCCCCAACGCCACATCCCCAGCCACTTCCCGCGGACATCACGTCCCAACATCCTGTGCGCCATATTCGCGCGCCATTTGGCTGCGATTCCGTGAGACTCCCTATGCTGTACATCTCGGGAGCCTGAAACAGCAGGTGCATCAGCTCGTGGCTGGCCACGGCGATTCCCGTCAGCGTGTTCGGATTGCACGTCGATGCGGACAGGATGACGTACGCCTTCACCACGAGAGGAGTACCAGCCGGCGTCTTGTCGGCAACGCGAAACTGGTGGTCAGGGGTGTTCACAACCTCCAGCGAAGCAAAGTGTGGCCACACGACGCCGGCGGTGCCACAGTTCCTGCCGATTTCCGCCATCATGACGACCACGCCGCCGTCGACGATGCCGTCGTCATCGCCACTGTTCGGCTTTCCGTCCGGTCCTTCGTTGTCGTATGCGCCAAAGTCGATCGACGCATCCACGGCGCGAATCGCCGCGATGACATGATCCACCTCGCGGCTGTCCCCCTCGATGCCGGCACCGGACTCCCCCGATCCCACGTTGGTGCGCACCCAGGGTGTCACCGTGCCGCGCAGTGTGAACCGATTCCCCGACATCTCGCGGTAGTATTCTGTCAGCGTACCAACAGCGCTCGGCCCATCGAACAACCGGCGTTGCAGGTCGGCAGGTGTGAAGGGAGACTCGCTGGATCCGGAGAACAGCGCGGGAATCACGACAAGCGACGTCGTCCCAGTAGTCCGAACGCCGTTGACAACTGGACCGAGCTCGCCCGGAGTTGGAGCAGTGGCGTCAGTGGTACAACTGGTAGCGATGACTGAGATCACGAGCGCGCTTGCAAGCGCGGACGCTGCTGCCCTTGTCATTCGATTCGCTCGCTTGCTGCAATGATTTGTCCCGGAGCACGTTATGCGATAGCGGGAACGCCAACGCTGCAAAGTTGGGACAAACCGTTGCCTTCTAGGGCTAGAAAGTGCAAAGCGCGCTGGAGGATGGCACGGCGGACGTGACTACGGACGTGACCACGGACTTAACGGCGGACGTGATGGCGGCTTACCGCGCGGACAGAGCGTCCAGTCTCGCGCGTGCATGGTCGACCACGGGCTTCAGGTCAGGATCACCGCCGCCCCACAGTCCGATGACGCGGCGATACATCCGTGCGGCCGCCTCATTCCGGCCGCGCGCCGCGGCCAGGTCGCCAGAGAGCGACCACGCTCGGCCGAGCCACGGGCGCCAGGCGTCGTACATCGAGGGGACGCTGTATCGGAAGCGGCCCTCGTTGAATGGTCGCTCGATCTCCGCCAACCGCAGCTCGGCGGCAGCCGTGTCTCCCAGAGCGAGATGATACTCCGCGGACTCGAGGTGCTCGAGTCCAACCTGCGGGACTCTCACTGCGCCTGCTCTCCGCACAAGCGCGGAGTCCCTGCGCGCCAACACACGCCGAGCTCCGACAGTATCTCCCGCCGCGAGAAGCTCTGAGAAAGTTGGGCCGGGTGGGGAAGCGGGAGGACGGTTGCGGATGAGCGAATCGAACCGC
>Ga0070696_100003041_pt1 | contig 11141 bp, 7 predicted proteins | sample KBSK1253metaG_FD_65474 | JGI IMG/M metagenome (GOLD analysis project Ga0070696, IMG submission 65474) | Corn, switchgrass and miscanthus rhizosphere microbial communities from Kellogg Biological Station, Michigan, USA - KBS K1-25-3 metaG | ecosystem: Host-associated > Plants > Roots >... | reverse complement strand
TATCGACGTTTCCTGTGTCAGAACGAGGTCCCGACCGCCGCATGACCGCCATCACCGAGGGGGCCGTACTCGAGGCCCTGCGCGCCGTCCAGGAGCCCGAGCTCGGTCGCGACATCGTCGCGCTCGACATGGTCAAGTCGATCGTCATCGACGGCGACGCCGTGGCCTTCACGATCGAACTCACGACGCCGGCCTGCCCGCTCAAGGACGAGATCGAGGGGAATACTCGGACCGTCCTCGCCGGCATCGGCGTCGAGAAGGTCCAGATCACCTGGGGCGCCATGGTCCGCCGCGCTCAGCCACGACAGGCCGAGCAGCTGGTCCCGGGCGTCAAGAACATCATCGCCGTCGCGTCGGGCAAGGGCGGCGTCGGCAAGAGCACGGTCAGTGTCAATCTCGCGGTCGCGCTCGCCCAGGCCGGCGCCTCGGTCGGCCTCCTCGATGGCGACATCACCGGCCCCAACATCCCACTGATGATGGGCATCGAGGGCCAGCCCAAGGCGAGCGCCAACAACAAGATCACGCCGCTGGAGCGGTACGGCGTGAAGACGATCTCGATCCAGTTCTTCGTCCCCGAGGGCCAGCCGATCGTCTGGCGCGGGCCGTTGGTGGGCGGCGCGATCCAGCAGTTCCTGCGCGACGTCGAATGGGGTGAGCTCGACTACCTCGTCATCGACCTCCCGCCCGGCACGTCCGATGCCCAATTGACCCTGGCCCAAGCCGTCCCGATCAGCGGCGCCGTCCTCGTCACCACGCCGCAGGAAGTGTCGTTGAGCGACGTGACAAAGGCGCTCGCGATGTTCCAGCGCATGAGCGTCCCCGTCCTCGGCGTGGTCGAGAACATGACCGCGTTCGCCTGCCCGCACTGCGGCGAGCTCACCGAGATCTTCGGCCGCGGCGGCGGAGAACGCTTCGCCGCGAAGCATGGGCTGGAGTACCTTGGCGGCGTGCCGCTCGACATCACCGTTCGCCAGGGTGGGGACGTTGGCGTGCCGGCCGTGGCCCAGCGAGAGCCGGGCCCCGCAGCCCGCGCGCTGACCGCGGTCGCCCAGACCGTGGCCGCCCGCATGAGCGTGCGCGCTGCGACCGCCGAGACAAGGCCGCTCATCTCGATCTCCTGAGGCATGGAGGGCCGGACATGCGCTGTCCGACATGCGGCTCCCAGGGTGCCGAAGGCGCGCGTTTCTGCGATCGATGTGGGGCGACGCTGGACCGTCCCGAGGCCTCCGACGCCGGCCTGACGACCGCCTCGGACGCCGACCAACCCCCGGCGGCCGACGAGGCCGCCTCCTCCGAGACCACCGATGCCACCGGCGTTCCTGGCGCCGTCGATGCCGCCAGTGGCGACCGGCGGGTCGTCACGGCGCTCTTCGCCGACCTCGTCGACTACGTCCGGATGATCGCGGAGCACGACCCGGAGGAAGTCCGCGCCCGAGTCACGGCCGCGCTGGCCACGATGGCCGATGCGATCGAACGCTTCGAGGGCACCCGCGAGAAGTTCATCGGCGACGCCGTGTTCGCCGTCTTCGGCTGGCCGCGGAGCCACGACGATGACGCGGTGCGGGCGGCCCTGGCCGCGATGGCCATCCGTGCCGGCCTTCACGAGATCGGGGACGGTGGCGAGCCGATGGAGGTTCGCATCGGGATCGCGACGGGCGAAGTGGTCGCCACCCGCCCAGGGACGAGCGGTGATCTGGGCGTGACCGGCGAGGCGATCACGACCGCGGCCCGCATCCAGTCGCTCGCCCGACCGGGCGAGATCCTGCTCGAGGGGGCGACTCTGGCTGCCGCGCGCGGACGCCTCGCGACCGAGGAGCAGGGTTCGGTCGTGTTGCGCGGCCAGTCGACGCCGGTCTCCCTGTACGCCTTGCGGGGCGAGGCCGGGACCGGTGCCTGGATGCCATTCCGTGCCGCGGCCCCGGGGCCCCTGGTCGGCCGGGTGGATGAACTCGGCATCCTGCACGGCGCGATCGACCGCTGTGCGCAGACTGGTCGTGGCGGGGTCGTGGTCGTGGTCGGGGAAGCGGGGATGGGAAAGTCCAGGCTTCTGGCGGCCGCGGAGGCCCACGGTCGGGCCGCGGGCTTCGCCTGGACCTGGACCGAGAACCTATCGTACGCGCGGGGTGAGCCGTATCGATTCGCGCGGCTGCTCGCCCAGACCGTGGCCGATGAGCACGGGGTCGATTCGGGCACCCTCACCCGGCGCCTGCTCTTCACCGAGGACCTCTCACCCGAGGAGGCCCGGCGGTACGGTGGCGCCATCGCCGCGATCGCGCGGGACGCCTCGTTCAGCGGCTGGGAGGAAGAGGCCCCGTTCATGCTGACGGACCCGGCCGAGGTGGCGACCGCCCTGATGGAGGTGGCAGCCCGCTACCTCGACCGACTCATCACCCTGGCCGGCCCACGGATCATCGTCATCGACGACCTCCACTGGCTGGACCCGTCGAGCGCCCCGATGGTCGAGCTGATCGCCGAGATCACGGCGGACCGACCCCTCATCGTCCTCGCGGGCACGCGACCGAGCGGGATCCCGGGCTGGGTCGACCGGCCCCAGGTCGAGCGTCTCGACCTCGCCGGCCTGGCCGAGCCGGAGACGGCCCGCCTGGCGACGCTCATCGCCCGCGCCGCCGTCGAAGCCGACGGGGTCCGCAGCATCCACCAGCGGACCGCCGGCAACCCGTTGTTCATCGGCGAGACGGTACGGGCCTTCCTCGAGGATGGGACCCTGGCCTGGCGCGACGGCCGCGTCGCGTTGATCGAGACCGGGCCACCGCGTGTGCCCGTGACCCTGCGCGCCGTGCTCGGCGCCCGCATCGATGCGCTCGAGCCGGCCGGTCGTGAGGCCCTCGGGGTCGCATCGATCATCGGCGTCACCTTCCGGGAGAGCCTGCTCGTTCAGCTCCTCGGCGAGGCGCTGCCCCCGCGCACGCTCGATCACCTCGCCGAGGCGGCCCTCATCCGCCGGAGCGACGACGGGGAGTGGCGGTTCGCCCACGCCCTGATCCGCGATGCCGCATATGCCGGCCTGCTGGCGAGCCGACGACGGGCGCTGCACGCACGCCTGGCGGATCACCTCGAGACCCGACCGCAAGCCGCCGGGCCGGGCCAGATCGCCACCCATCGGGTGGCGGCCGGCGATTCGTTGCGGGCGCTGCCACTCCTGCGCGAGGCGGCGGAGTCGGCGCTGGCCCTCGGCGCGGCATCGGAGGCCGCCGCCTTCTGGACCCAGGCTGCGGTCCTGAGCGTCGCCGACGATCCGGCCGCCGCCGCGGCCGACCGCGCGCGTGCCGAGCTCGCCCTGGCCGCGGCCGCCACCGGCCAGGGCCCGGCCTAGGCCGGCGCGGCCTCCCAGGCCGGAGCAAGCCCGGGGCCGATGCCCGCCGCCGGCGTCACCGTGACGGTCAGGCCGTCGATGGCCGGACGCACGAAACGACCGGCTGCGGTGCAGATGTTGTCGATCTCCGGCAGGCGCTCCGGGTCGTAGTGGACGAGCAGCGCGGATCGCGCCTCGGCCGTGTCGGCGAGGGCGACCGCTTCGAGCGCCGTCATGTGACCGCGCTCGCGATCGTCGTGGCGAGCGGATGCGATCGCGCTTTCGACGAGCAGGAGATCGGCGCCGCGGACGGCGTCCTCGATGTCGGTCGATGGTCCCGTGTCGCCGGTATAGGCGAGCCGGGCGCCGTCGGGAGCTTCGATGACGACTCCCCACGCGGGCACGTAGTGGCGGCCTTCGAAGAACCGCAATCGCAGGTCGCCGATGGTCAGCTCCGTCGTCGGGTCGTATTCGACGGTGTCGAACGCCGAATCGAAGAAATCCGAGCGCTCGCTGATCGCCGCGGCCAGCGCGCTCAGCCGGGCTCGGCCGCCGGGCGGCAGGTTGACGTGCATCCGATGGCGCGCGGGCTCGCCCCAGGGAAAGAGATAGCGCAGGCCGACGAGGTCGAGGAAGTGGTCGGCATGCATGTGGCCGACGACGACCGCGGTCAGGTCGCGGGGGTCCATCACGCGCTGCAGATTGCGGATCACGCCCTGCCCGACGTCGAGCAGGACGCTCGTCTCGCCCCATTGCACGAGATACCCGGCCGTCGCCGTGGCCTCGTGCGGGGCCGCAGTACTGCATCCGAGCACGGTCAGGCGCAGGCGCGGTCCCGGGGAATCAGTCACCCATCGAATGCTAGGACGAGGTCGACAGAAGGGGTGTCGGCTGGCTGACAGCCGTTTAGGATGGCGGGGATGCTCGGCACACGCCCGGTCCTCGCGTCCCTCGCGGCGATCCCGTTCTTCGGCGGGCTCGAACCGGCCGCCCTCGAGCGGCTGGCCGCGAGCATGCGGTCCCGCCGCTTCCGTCGAGGCGAGGTCATCTTCCACATCGGGGACCCCGGGGACGCGCTGTTCGCGATCATCAGCGGTGAAGTCAAGATCACGCTGCCGGCCGAGACGGGCGACGAGGCGATCCTCGCCACGTTGCGGCCCGGTGACGTCTTCGGGGAGCTGGCGTTGCTCGACGGCGCGCCGCGCTCGGCGAGCGCCTCCGCGCTGACGCCCACGGAGGCCGTCGTCCTGCCGCGTGACCGTTTCCGGGAGCTGATCGCCACCGAGACGGGATTCCGCGACGCGCTGCTGACCTCGATCGCGGGCGAGCTCCGACGGCTGACGACGCACGTCGAGGAGCTGCACTTCCTCGACATCACGGGCCGGCTGGCGGCACGCCTCGTGCGGCTCGCGCAGGAGGGCGGGACGCCTGGGGCGGACGGTTCCATCCGGCTCCGTACGAACCTGACCCAGGCCGACCTTGCGGCCATGGTCGGCTGCACCCGTCAGAGCGTGAACAAGCTCCTCGGGCAGTTCACGGACGACGGCCTGCTTCGCCTGGAACGGGACGGCATCGTCGTGACGGACCTCGCCGGCTTGAGCGCGACCTCGCGGCGCTGACCGACATCGCGCCTCCCTCGCGCCTCGGTCAGGCCGGGGCGTCGCGCAGGACGGCGTAGAGCACGCCGGCTGCGGTCAGCGCGGCCCGGGTCCGACCGTGGCTCCCGCCCAGGAACGCCCGACGCGTCTCGCGATGTTCGGAGCCGGGGACCACGACCGCGACCGTCACCGCGGTGTCGCCGCCGCGCTCGCGGGCGCGGACAGCCAAGCCCACCTCGACGCCGGCCCGCTCCCGGATGGCGCGGGCGATGTCGGTGAGGCTCGCGTCGCCGTCGTCGCGAGGTTCCGGTCGTGCCTCGGCGAGGGCCAGCCAGTCGACGTCGCCGAAGAGGCTGATCACCTGACCACGCGTGCCAAGCTCGACCAGCGCGAGGCGCCACCCGTGGTCGGCCAGGCGTGCCCCGATCGCCTCGGCCCAGCTCTGGCTGCCCGTGGCCCAGATGTGCTCGCCGAGGCGCTCGACGACGGTCGCGGCACCGGCCTCGACCAGACTCTCCGCCGTTCGTGCCCGGCCCGTGCCATCGGTATCGCCGACCGCGCTGATGCGGACATCGACGGCTTCCGCTCGGGCGTAGGTCGCGACCTCGGGGTTCGCCGCGCGCAGGACCTCCTCGCCGAGGATCTCCGCCACCTGCGATTCGCCGATCCCGGTCAGGCGGTAGGTGCGGACCGCGACGTCGGCGCCCAGACCGCGCGTTCTCAGCCGGGGCAGCGCGTGATCCGCCCACATCGGGCGCATCTCGCGTGGCGGTCCGGGCAGCGCGACCGCGACGCGCCCATCGCCGCGCGACACGAACCAGCCGGGCGCCGTGCCGTTCGGGTTCGGCAGCGGTTCAGCGGACGGGATCAGCCAGCCCTGCTTGAGGTTCAGCTCCGGGAACGGGAGGTCGCGGCGGGCCCACAGCTCGCGCAGCCAGCGCTCCAGCTCGGAGTCGACCGTCGGCGTCTCGCCCAGGACCCGGGCGATCGCCTCGCGCGTGAGGTCGTCGGGCGTCGGGCCGAGACCACCGGTGCTCACGACGAGATCGGCCCGCTCGAACGCCGCCGCGAACGCGTCGGCCACCACGTCGAGTCGATCGGGCAGGGCTGTCATCCGGCCGACCGCCACGCCCGCGTCCGTCAGCGAACGTGCGAGCTCTCCGGCGTTCGTGTCGCGGGTCTCGCCGGCGACCAGCTCGGACCCGATGCTCAGCAGCTCCGCGCTGAGAAGGCGACGTTCCGTGGGCGGGCTCGGCATGACCGGCAGCGTAACGGTCCTGCGAGGCGCCCGGGGTCCCGTCGCGGCCGGCCGTGATCCGGGCGCTGCTATCATCGCCGCCCGACCACCGGTGTTCCGGCGGTCTGCCCAATACCGAGCCGGAGCACGACCCTGGACGACCGAAGCTCGACTCCGCCCGAACCCCGCCCCCTGGGCCTTCGTGCCCAGTTCGCCGCCACGCGCGAGGCCGCGATCGGTCTCATCGTCGCGCACATCGACCTGGCGAAGGCCGAGATGGCCGCGATCGGCGGCGAGATCGCCAAGGTCGCGGGCTTCATCGGCATCGCGATCGCGGTCGTCCTTCTCGCGGGGATCCTGTTGGTCGTCGGCACGTCGTTGTTCCTCGCCGATTGGTTGCTCGGCTCGATGGGCTGGGGCGTCCTCCACGGGGTGCTGCTCCTGACCGCCATCGCGGTGACCTGTTTCCTTGTGCCGGTCGGGATGAGCGGGGCGCGGATCGGTCGCGCGTTCCTGGTCGGCGTGGCCGTTGCGGTCGCGGTGGCGCTGTTGCTCACCCTGGCGCTGCCGAATCGGCTGTACACCTCGATCGGGGAGAGTGCGCTGCCGGGGGTGGAGCCGGGCGTCAGGCCACTGGTGGTTGGCGCCGCGATCTGGGCGGTCATCGGCCTGCTCGGTGGCATCGTCGGGGCGCTGCGGATGGACGGTGCGGGCGCTCGCTTCGGCTCGCTCGTCGGGGGTGCCGTGATGGGCGCCCTCGTAGGTGCGATCACCTCCGTCGACACCGGCCCCCAGGTCGGGATCGGCATCGGGATCGCCGTCGGGTACCTCACCTGGATCGGGATCATGGGCGCCGACATGGCGCGGACCGGGGTCGACACCGAAGCCCTTACCGCGCGCTTCTACCCGAAGCAGACCATCGAGACCAGCAAGGAGACGCTCGCGTGGCTACAGAGCAAGATGCCGCCCGGCTTCGGGTCCTAGCGGCTCGAGCGGAGCTGGCCCAGCAGGTCGAGCTGCTGGAGGCGTCGGGACGGGCCGCCATCGACATCCCCGCCAAGGTGCGGCGAAGCCCGGCCAAGGCGGCCGCGCTGGTCGGCGGCGTCGGATTCCTGGCGCTCAAGGGCCCGCAGCGGCTGTTCCGCGCCGCCCGCGAAGCGATCGGGGGAAAGCCCGAACCCTTACCGTCTCGGTTGCTGCCCGATGAGGTCGAGAAGACGCTGCGCAAGCTCGGCGACGACGGGGAAAAGGTGCGCGGCGCGCTGGAGCGCGACTTCGCCGAGTACGCCAAGAAGTCGCAGAAGGATCGGCAGGCGATCGGGTCGGTGCTGTTGCTGGCCCTCGGTCGACCGCTGGCATCGCGGGCGGCGAAGGCGATCGGCGACGTGGTGTTCTCGCCGAACCCGCAGGACATCTCGGCGCGGCTGGCGCAGATCCGCGAGCGGGCGGGGGAGGGAGTCGACCGATCACGGGGCGCCGCCCGGGACCGCATCGCGAAGGCTCGCAAGGACGACGCCGATCCCGGCCCGCAGAGCCCCGCCGACGAGACGGCTCCGACCGGCATCTGAACGCCGGCCCGCCGCTGACCGGTCGTAGGCGAGGTCGGGGTCGAACCGACACGCTGCTCACGCAGCACCGGCTCCTAAGGCCGGCGCGTCTGCCATTCCGCCACTCGCCCGAGGGTAGTCTCGCAGAAGTCCGGTGCGTGAGCGCCCCTGTAGGCGCATTGCCGTATTGACCCGCGGGCCTGCGGTCGCGACACTTGCGCCCCGGCACTGATCGAGGGCTGCCCATGCCTCGATATCTGACCCTTGTCGCGTTGACCATCCTGGTGACGCTGGGTGTCCCCGCGCCGGCATCCGGCCGTGATCTCCAGCCGATCGCCACGCGCCCCGCGATCAGCAGCTGGATCGTCAGCGTCGCCCCAGCCGTCGATCCGCGGACCGCGGCTCCCGGTCTCGCGAAGCAGGCCGGCGGGAAGGCTGGCTCCATCTTCGAGCACGCGCTGCGCGGGTTCGTGTTCCGCGGCACCGCCCAGCAGGCCAGGGCCCTCGAGAAGCGGCCCGGCATCCGCCACGTCGTTCCTGACGGCACCGTCCACATCGCCGCGGAGACGATCCCGCCCGGCATCGCCCGTATCCGGGCCGCGCACGCGACCGCTCCGGATGCCCACGACCAGGGGTTCACGGGCGCCGGAGCGCGCGTCGCCGTCCTCGATACCGGGATCGACCTCACGCATCCGGACCTCGTCGCGAATATCGACGGCGCGCTCGGTCGCAACTGCTACAACGCCGGTCCGCCCCAGGACGGCCACGGTCACGGGACCCACGTCGCCGGGATCATCGCGGCCCAGGCGGGCAACAACATCGGGGTCGTCGGCGTTGCCTCGTCCGCCCGCCTCGTCCCGGTCAAGGTCCTGAGCGACGCGGGCGAGGGGGACTGGTCGAACGTCATCTGCGGTATCGACTACGTGACCGGCCTCGCGACCGACGGCGATCCCAACAACGACGTGGACGTCGTCAACATGAGCCTCGGCGACACCGGGGACATCGGGAACTGCTCCGATGGCGGGCTGCGCGAGGCCATCTGCCGCTCGGTCGCGGCCGGGGTCATCTACGTCGCCGCGGCCGGGAACTCGTACACCAGCGCGTCCACCTTCATCCCGGCTGCCTTCCCCGAGGTCATCACGGTCAGCGCGATGCAGGACTTCGACGGCGAGCCGGGCGGGCTCGCCGGGTGTCATTTCAGCTGGGCGGTCTTCGGCTACGTCTGTGACGACCAGATGGCCGCCTTCTCGAACAACGGGCCGGCGATCGACGTGACGGCGCCCGGCGTCGAGGTCTACTCGAGCTGGACCGGTGGGGGCTACCTGAGCGAGAGCGGGACGAGCATGGCGGCGCCGCACGTCGCCGGCGTCGCGGCGTTGATGCGGGCGGCCAACCAGGCGCTCACGCCAGCCCAGGTCGAGGACCTCGTGAAGCGGACGGGCGACCTGCCCGATGGTGGCTCGGCCGAATCGGGCTGCGCGACCGTCAGCCAGTGGGGCGGCGACACGGACGGGATCGGTGAGCCGATCGTCAACGCGCTGCGGGCGGCTCAGCGCGCCGTCGACCCGTCGGGCTCTCCGTACCCGCAGCTCTCGTTGACGCCGGCAAACGACCAGACCGTGAGCGGTGTCGTGACCCTGTCCGCGACCGCGACCCACGCCAGCGGCATCGCCAGCGTCGAGTTCCTCGTCGACAACGTGTCCGTCGCGACCGACACGAGTGCGCCCTATTCGGCCACGTGGAACACGTCGACGACCTTCGATGGCGAGCACTTCCTGGCGGTCAGGGCCACACCGAATACGGGCCAGGTCAGCTGCCGGGCCAGCCGGGTCGTCGTCGGCACCTTGGACCAGGGCAGCTGGTACGGGAAGTACGGCGTCGACGGCTTTGCCCTCGGCGGCTTCGACGGCCCGGGAACGACCGATCGGGTCCAGCTGCCCAACGCGACGATCACGCTGGAGCAGGGTGCCCGCTACAGCTGGGCGTCGCCGACCACGGATGCCCGCGCGGTCGAGGACCCGGCGACGGCTCAGCCACGCCAACGACGCGCCACCTCCTGGTACGACGTCACGCAACTTCGGCTCCGGCTCGACTTCAACGCCGCCTACAACGGGACCCTCCACCTCTACACGTATGACTGGGATTCGACGACCCGGCGCCAGAGGATCAGCGTGACCGTCGGCGGGACCACGACCACGATCCCGATGACGAGCTCGTACGCCGCTGGCGCATGGCTCCATTTCCCGATCAACGTTCCCGCTGGCGGCAGCGTCCGCATCACCGGCGACAATGTCAGTGGCTGGCCGACGACCATCGCGGGCGTCTTCCTCGGTGGTGCCGGGATCCCGCCCGGGCCACCCCCACCCACGCCGACACCCTCGCCCACGCCCACGCCCTCGCCCACGCCAGTACCACCCGGGGCGGGCGACTGGGTCGGGACATACGGCGCAGATGGGTACGCGCTCGGCGCCTGGACGGGACCCGGCTCGAGTGACCTCATCTCGATGCCCAACGCGACCCTGACCGTCGAGAAGGGCTCCCGCTATACGTGGGGCTCGCCGGTGACCGATGGGCGCGCCCTCACGAGCCCCGACAGATCGGAGCGCCGAGCGACCACCTGGTACGACCTGACCCAGCTTCGCCTGCGACTCGACTTCTCCGACGATTACATCGGCAACCTCCACCTGTACACGGCCGACTGGGATTCGAACGGTCGACGGCAGACGATCACCGTCAATGACGGCACGACCAGCACGACGGTCCCGCTGACGACCTCCTACCAGGCCGGCATCTGGCTGCATTTCCCGATCGTCGTCCCGTCCGGTGGCTCGGTCCTCATCACCGCCGACTACGTTTCTGGCTTCAGCGCCACGATCGCCGGCCTGTTCCTGGGCGATGCCGGGCCGCCGCCGCCGCCGCCACCGCCACCGGGCGATTGGGTCGGGAAGTACGGCGCCGACGGCTACGCGCTCGGGGCCTGGAATGGACCGGGCTCGAGCGACCTCATCTCGCTGCCAAACGCGACCCTGACCCTCGAGAAGGGCGCGCGTTACAACTGGGGTTCGCCGACGGTCGACGGGCGCGCCCTGACGAGTCCCAACGGATCGGAGCGCCGGGCCACCACCTGGTACGACCTCACCCAGCTTCGCCTGCGACTCGCCTTCAACGCGGCCTACAGCGGGAACCTCCACCTCTACACGGCCGACTGGGATTCGGACGGGCGACGCCAGACGATCACGGTCAATGACGGCACGACCACCTTCACGGTCCCCCTGACGACGAGCTCGTACCACGCCGGCATCTGGCTCCACTTCCCGATCAACGTCCCAGCCGGCGGCTCGGTCCTCATCACCGCGGACTACGTGTCTGGCTTCAGCGCGACGATCGCGGGCCTGTTCCTGGGCGACTCGGGAACGCCGACACCGACCCCGACCCCCACGCCGACA
>Ga0070696_100003039_pt1 | contig 11143 bp, 11 predicted proteins | sample KBSK1253metaG_FD_65474 | JGI IMG/M metagenome (GOLD analysis project Ga0070696, IMG submission 65474) | Corn, switchgrass and miscanthus rhizosphere microbial communities from Kellogg Biological Station, Michigan, USA - KBS K1-25-3 metaG | ecosystem: Host-associated > Plants > Roots >... | reverse complement strand
CCGTGAGCTTGTCCGCGAGCTGCGTCTCTTGGAGTTGGACCCCGAGCCGCTCGCGCAACGCGCGACCTTCGGCGCCATCGCGCCACGGCTCCCCCAGGGCCTCACGGCGCCCGACAGGGGCGACGTGGAGGTCCTGGGGGAGCCGTGGCGCGATGGCGCCGAAGGTCGCGCGTTGCGCGAGCGGCTCGGGGTCCAACTCCAAGAGACGCAGCTCGCGGACAAGCTCACGGTCGCCGAGACGCTCCAGTTGTTCCGCTCGTTCTACCGCCGCTCCCACACCGTCGATGAAGTGCTCGCCCTCGTGGAGCTCGAGGAAAAGCGCGGCGCGCGCGTGGTGACATTGTCGGGTGGCCAGAAGCAGCGCCTCTCGGTCGCGTGCGCGCTCGTGAGCCGCCCCGAGCTGCTCTTTCTCGACGAACCGACCACCGGGCTCGATCCGCAGTCGCGCCGCCAGCTGTGGGACATCATCCGGCGCTTCAAGGATGCGGGTGGCACCGTGCTGCTCACGACGCACTACATGGAGGAAGCCGAGCGCCTGTGCGATCGCGTCGCGATCATGGACCACGGTAAGGTCATCGCGCTCGGCAGCCCCGACGACTTGATTGCGTCGCTCGGCGCGGATCAGATCGTTGAGTTCGCGCTGAGCGATGGCACCACGCCGGCCGGCCTCGATGCCTTGCCCGGCGTGAAGGGCGTCCGGCCCGGGCCCGACCGGATCGCGCTCACGGTCGCGCACGTGCATCGCACGGTGCCGGCGCTGCTCGGCCTGATCGAGCGGCAGGGTGCCGAGTTGTCGCTGCTCGCCACGCATCAGGCGACGCTCGACGACGTCTTCGTCGCGCTCACCGGACGCCAGCTGCGCGATGCGTGAACAGCCGCTGGTTCAGCTCACGCTCGCGCGCATGCGCGAGTTCTACCGCGAACCCGAGGCGATCTTCTGGGTTTTCGGATTTCCGATCGTCCTGGCCTTCGCCCTCGGTCTCGCATTTCGGAACTCGGGGCCTGGGGAGCTGAAGGTCGGCGTCGCGGCCGGGCCGGGCGACAGCACCCTCGCCGCGACGCTCGACGCGGCACCGCAGCTCGGCGCCGCGGTGCTCGACAGCGCGACCGCGCGCCAGGGGCTCCGTACCGGGCGCATCGCCCTGCTCGTGGTCCCGGGCGACCCGATCGTGTACCGCTACGACTCGACCCGCACCGAAAGCCGCCTCGGCCGCCTCGAAGTCGACGATGCGCTGCAGCGTGCCCGCGGCCGCAGCGATCCCGCCGCCGTGCGGGACGAGCGGATCGTCGAGGCGGGGTCGCGCTACATCGACTTCCTGATCCCGGGCCTGCTCGGCATGAACCTGCTGGGGAGCGGGATTTGGGGCGTGGGGTTCTCGGTGGTGCAGGCGCGGCAAAAGAAGCTGCTCAAACGCTTCATGGCGACGCCGATGCGGCGCAGCGACTACTTGCTGGGGTTCATCCTGTCGCGCTTGGTGTTTCTGTTCGTGGAAGTGATCGCCCTCGTCGGCTTCGGACGCCTGATGTTCGGCGTCGGCATCCGCGGGTCCGTCTTCGTCCTCGCCGCCATCACGATTCTCGGCGCCCTGTCGTTCGCCGGCCTGGGGCTCCTCGTGGCGAGCCGTGCCCGCACCATCGAAGGCGTGTCGGGCCTGATGAACCTGGTGATGTTGCCGATGTGGATCCTGTCCGGGACCTTCTTTTCCTACGCCCGCTTCCCCGATGCGATGATCCCGTTCGTGAAAGCGCTGCCCCTCACCGCGCTGAACGACGCGCTCCGCGCCGTGATGATCGACGGGGCGTCGTTCACGGGCCTCACGGCACCTCTGGCCGTGGTGGCGGGCTGGGGCGCGGTGAGTTTCGTGGTGGCCCTCAAGATCTTCCGCTGGCGCTAGCCCTCGGGCCGGAGCAGGGTCCACAACCGTCGCAGGAACCCTCCCAACGCTCCTTCGAGTGCCGCCCGAAACGCCGCGGCGGTGGGGAATCGCTGAGCCGGCTCGCTCCGGACGGCGTGGCGCAACACCTCCTCCAGCTCGCGGGGCACGTCTTTCCGTTGCGCCGCCAGGGGTGGCAGATCGTCGGTCGTCTGGCGGGCCAGGATCTGCTCGGGCGTTTTCCCCGTGAAGGGCGGACGGCCCAGGAGGACGAAATAGGCGACGGTCCCGAGGGAGTAGAGGTCGGCGCGCTGGTCCACGCGCTCGCCGAGCAGCTGCTCCGGGGCGGCGAACTGCGGCGTGCCGCTGCGCGAGGTCGCGCCGCCGAAGCGCCCCTCGCCCCGCAACGCCAGCGCGAGCCCAAAGTCCGTGATGCGCAGCCGCCCGTCGGGCTCGATCAGCATGTTCTCCGGCTTCAGATCGCGGTGCACCAATCCCAGGCCGTGCGCGTGCTCGAGCGCCGAGAGCGCCTGTATGAGCAGCCGCTCGGTCTGGTCCACCGAGAGCGGGCCTTCGCGTTGCACCAGCTGCGCCAGATTCGCCCCGGGGACGAGCTCCATCGTGTACCATTGCAGGCCGGCGCGGCCCATGATGTCGTAGATGCTCACGATGTTGGGGTGACGCAGGCGCGCGGCGAGCTGGGCCTCACGGCGGAAGCGTTCCATCACGCCCAGGTCGGTGGTGAGCGACGGATGCAGCACTTTGATCGCCACATCGCGCTCCAGGCCCAGGTCGCGCGCCCGGTACACGCGCCCGAATCCTCCCGTCCCGATCTCCTCGAGCAGCTCGTAGTCGTCGCCCAGCGCGCGGCGCAGCCGCCGCTCGAACCCCGATTCGGTCACCTCGGGCGCCGCGGCGGGAATGTGGAACGTGCCCGCGTCGCTGACGAAATCCTCGAGCATTTCCGTGGCGGTGAAGTAGCGGTCCTTCGGCACGTTGGACAGCCCCCGCAGAATGACGCGCTCGACGGCCGCGGGAATGGCCGGGCGCAGTTGACGCGGCGGCACGAGACCGCTGGGATCGGGGTCCGGCTCCTGCCCGGTGAGCGCGGCGTAGATGTTCGCCGTCACCGTGTACACGTCACTCGCGGGCTCACCCGGTTCGCCGCCCCGGACCTCGGGGGCCATGAAGGCCGCGGCGGTGTCGCCGGCCGGGACGTGCGGCAGGCACCAGTTGGCGTACCGCAGATCGGTGATCACGCCCCGGCCGGCCGTGTTGATCATCAGGGTGGACGGCACGACGCGCCGCATGATGATGCCGCGGGCGTGGGCGTGCTCGAGCGCCGAGAGCAAGTCGCGGATCAGGGAGAGGGCCGTGGGAATGGGGCGAGGCCCGCGCCGCAGCGCGTCCGCGAGACTCTCGCCCTCGATCCAGTTCGCCGTCCGGTATGCGAACGTGCCGATCTCGCCGGCGGCGTAGGCGTGGCGGATGGCGGGATGGTCGAGGGCCGCCAACGTCTCCGTCTCGCGGATGAACCACCCGCGCCCCGGAGTGCCGGGCAGGAGGTGCACGCGAATCGCCACGTGACGCTTGAGGAAACGGTCCCACGCCTGATACAACGCGCGCTCGGGCGACAGCGCCACGAGGTTGTCGAGGCGGAACCCCGGCTCGAGCGCGCGAATGGCCTCGTCGAGTAAGCCGATCGGCGGCGTGGGAGCGGCGGCGCGAGCGGCGACGGAGATGGGAGTGGCTGGTTCCGAGTGCACGAGCGCGAAATCTAGCGAATCGACCCAATCCTGGCGGCTGGCACGAATCACGCGCCGGCCACAGATTGGTCACATGGACTTGGGCCACCCCGAGCTGCGCCATCGCGTCGAACGCCGCGTGCAGCCCGAGCGCCGGAGGGGGTTGGACCGCCGCATCGCCGAGCGCCGCCTCCGTGCGTCCGCGGTGCAGGTGGAGCGCCGCCGGCTCAGCGACCGCCGGGTCCCCGTAGAGCGTCGCGCGCCCACGTCACGCCGCCGCTGGATCGATCGACGCGGCTCGAAGATCCGTTTCACGGACCCCGAATCACCCTGACACTGACGACTCCCCAGCCGCTCGGCCCACCGCGCGCGTAACGCGCGTCCCGCAGGTACACCGTCAGCTCGCCGACCCCGCTCGAATCGATTTCCGCCACGAGAAAGCGCGCGAACTGTGCCATCGCTCGACCCTCGCGCGTCTCGCGCAGGGCGCGCTGTACCGCAGCCTCGTCGAGATGGCGGGGCAAGCGCCACCCATCCCCGGCCACGGTGTCGGCGCCAGCGTAGATCCGCTCCCAAGTGAAGGGCCATCCAGCGCGCGTGAGCGCGGCCCAGCGCGCCCCGCTGCCGAAGCGGAGCGTCGCGGCCCGGTGGATCTCTGCCTTCGCCACCTGCGCGGCGATTGCCTGCGCTCCGGCGTACAATCCCAGAATGAGCAACGCGAGGGCCGCGGCGCGGCGCCGGGCCACCGGGCCGAACCAGTATTGCACCCATCCGATCGCCGCCACGATGGTCAAGGCCGCATAAACCACCAGGACCCAAGGCGCAAGGATTTCAGCCGCGCTCCCGCGGACCAACACGAACGTCATCAGGCCGCCCACGACGATCACCGCCGCGAGCGTGGTCCAATGTCGCTCAGTGCCCCATGCCAGGGCGATCAGCGGCAGCAGCCAGAAGAACGGATCGACGATGGCGACCCAGTCCCCGTAGTACCACGTCCCGCTCCAGGGGAGGAACGGTCGCAGGCCGTAGGAGCCCTGCCAGTCCATATAGAGGTGGCTCAACACGGTGACGCCGATGCAGGCCGCGAGCCACCCCCAAGGCGGCGACTCACCCGTACGCCCGCTACGCCTCAGCCACAGCCGGGTGCCCAGGCCAACAAGCAGTGTCAGAAGGATGGTCTCGACCAGCGCCCCCGCGAACGAGTGCGTGACACCGCGGTGGAGGACGAGGTAGTCGCTGCGGTCTCCGGGCAGCCCGAAGAGTAGCTCGCTCAAGTCGGGCGCGTTGGCGGCGACGGCGCCGAGCAGCGCGGCGCGCGGCACTTTGGGATCGGCGACGGCTCGGCCAAGGACGGCACCGACGAGGGCATGGGCGAGATTATCCACCGGTACACGATGTGGGGGGACCTCGCGGCCCGTCCAGGCCAGCCGTACCTTCTTGGGCCATGGCTCATCCCAGGCTTTCCGCTTACCCGGACCGCCGCCGGCGCGCCGACCGCCGCCTGCTCGACGACCGCCGCTCGGGCGTGGACCGGCGCAGCGGCGTCGACCGTCGGGACCTGGCGGCTCCTCCGCGGCCTCCCACCGCCGAGCGCCGCCGCGACGGCACGCGCCGCCAGGGGGTCGAGCGTCGCAGTCTGGCGCGGCGCCGCCCGGGCATCCGCCGTCAGATCCCCGACCGCCGCCAGCGTAGCCACCTCCCGTAGCCGTGCCCTACATCAAGCTGGTGGAGGTCTCGCGCCCCGGTCAGCCTGCCACCGAAGCGCGGCAGAGCCCCGTGCGCATGGGTCGCGAGCACGGGTCCACGATCGTGTTCAGCGGCGATGCCGCGAAGGTCGTGTCCACGCGTCACGCCGAGATTCGCGTTGAGGGCGGTGCTTGGGTCGTGGCCGACCTGGGGAGCCGGAACGGGACCTACCTGAACGGCCGCCGGCTCGGTCCTGCGGCCCTACTACTCAAGGTCGGCGACGTGATCCGGCTGGGCGAGTCGGGACCTGAGCTGCGGGTCGTGGCAGTCGCCGAGGCTCAACCCGCCGAAGTCAGGGCCTACGGGGTCACGCTGCTGTCCGCCGCCACCGGAAAGCGCTTTGAAGCCCGGGGGACCCGCATTCGGCTGGGGCGCGGCAGCGAGTGCGAGGTCCAGCCCGTCGAGGCGGGACAAGGTGAGACGATTGTCTCTCGGGTGCACGCCGAGTTGACCGTGGGGCCGTCCGGGGGCCTCGTCCTGCGCGATGCCGAGAGCAAGAACGGCACGTACCTGAATGGCGAACGGATCACGCGGGCGATGCCAGTCCGCCTGGGCGACAAGATCATGTTGGGGCAGGGGGGGCCCGTGCTGCTCGTCGAGGGTATGGGCACCGCTCCCCTGAAAGCCGTGCCGCGGCCCAAGGCTCTCGGCCAGCAAACGGTCATCGGGTTGATTGGACAGGCGCTGGCAAAGGCTCGCCGCCCGACTGACTTCATGAAGGCCATCGCTCAGGAGGTAGGCAAGGACGCCGGGCGGAAAATCAGGTGGCTCACTGCACTCGTGGTGCTCCTCGTCCTGCTGCTCGGGGGCGCCGTCTACGGCGTGTATTGGCTGCTTTCGCGCCAGGCGGAGCACACCGAGCAGGCAGTCCGCACCGCGGAAGACTCGGCGCGGGCGGAAAGCGAGCGTCTGCGTCGGGAGCTGGCGGAGGCCCGGGCGGCGGCCGCCCCAGCGGCACAGGTGGAGCTTCTCCGGAGCCAACTCGAGGCGGCCCAGGAGCGGACCACGCAGCTGCAAGCCGCGCTGGACCGGGCGCAGCACGCGATGGGGGAGCAGTTGGCGGTGGGGGAGTCACGGCGGGAAGAGGCCCAACGGGACCTCCAGCGCATGCGAGACCAGCTGGCGGCCGCGGAGCGGCGGGCACCCTCGCAGGGTCTGATCGACAGCCTGCGGCGCGCCGTAACCGCCGCCGAGACCCAGACCGCTACCCTCGACGCCAAGATGCGGGCGATCCGAGCCACCGACTTCGCGGGCATGGCACAGCAGAATCAAGGTGCGGTGGGGCTGATCACGGTCTCCCTCGGCGGGGGCTACTACGATGGGACCGGTTTCATCATCAGCCCGGACGGCTACATGCTGACCAACTGGCACGTGGTCGCCGACTCGACACACTCGCAGCCCGACACCATATGGGTCACGATGGCCGACCAGTCGCTAGGTCGCTTCGCCGACGTGGTCGCCACCTCAAACGAGCGCGACGTCGCCCTCATCAAGATTCGCGGCTATCAAGGGTCGGCGCTGACGGCGATCGACTGGAAAGGCAACAAGGCTCGGCAGGGGGAGCCGGCGGCGCTCATCGGGTACCCGGCGGGGTCGGGGTTCGCGCGCGACCGCGCGTCTGTGGTGCGCACGTCGATGACGGCCGGCATTCTTTCGCGGGTGACGTCGGATCTGATTCAGTTTGACGGGATGACGACCGGAGGTTCATCGGGGAGCCCCGTCTTCAACGCCGACGGGGAGGTCATTTCGGTGCATCGAGCGGGGCTGCGGCAGGGTCCTGGGTTCGCGTTGTCGGTGCCGGTGAAGTACGCGATCCCGCTCATGCCGCCGGCGCTGCGCCAGCGGCTCGGCCTCTAGTCCTAGTTGCGGGAGTAGTCGATCGTGACGATCAGAGCGCTGCGGCGATCAGTCGGGCGCTCAACGGAAACTTGAGCCACTGTCGCGACAGTATCTACGTTCCCGATTCTGGAATCCAGTCTGGAATCGGTGGCTGAGCGGACTGCGCTGCGGGCCGCGTCGAGGGCGCCGAAGCCCTGCCTGGTGTCGACGACGGTTGCCGAGGCTTGCAGCGTGCCACGAGCTTGGGCTTCTGCGGCGGCGGGCAGCACGGCGCCGCCAAGCACGACCAGGATCCCCACCCCCATCGCCTTCAGGTACGAAAACCGGCTGCCTGCGCTCATTTGCCTGCTCCATCAAAGGGTGACCGCTTCGCTCGACCCCCTCTAAGGCAGGCGGCATACCGTCTCGCCAATTCAGTGTAAGTAACGTTGTTACAACGTATTACGTTGATCATCGTTGGTCCTCAACAAGCTCCAAACTGTCAAGAAATCTTACAAAAACGCACTGTTGCATTGGCTAACCCCTACTCCTATCTTCGCCTCCCCCTTTCGGGGCATTTTCGTCAAAAAACTTGACAGATGACAAGAATCTGGCATTTGGCACGCCTATTGCCCCTGTAGCGTCGCAGCCACAGCAGGGGGAGCCGAATGGCCCCCCACGAGTTGGACTCACAGTTCGACACCATGAGGTTAGACCCGATGCGTATCTCCAAGCTGTCCCTGGCCGTGCTTGCGCTCATTATCAGCGCGACGGCCGTCCAGGCCCAGACGAACAATGCGAGCATCACGGCGACGGCGAGCGTACAGACGCCGATCAACGTCGTGGGCGCTCAGCAGTTGAACTTCGGCAACGTCTTCCCCGGCGTGAACAAGACTGTCGCCGCGACGGACCTGACGAATGCCGGCCGTTTCGACGTCACCGGGCAGGCCAGCACGCCCGTGACGCTGTCCTTCACGCTGCCCGCGAGCCTCACGTCGGGCGCGAACACGATGCCGATCGATACGTATACCGGCATCACTGCGGCCACCAGCGCGCAGACCGGCGGCGTGGCGTTCAACCCCGTCACTGGTGCTAACCCGTCGCTCAGCGCTGCCGGCGCGTTGTTTGTGTGGATCGGCGCGCGCGTGACCCCCGCCACGAACCAGGCGCAGGGCACGTACACGGCCAACGTCCAGATGACGGTGGTCTACTAAGCGACTCCGTGGCGTCGAGCTTGTGATATGCGCCGGCAGAGGGTAAACCTTCCCTCTGCCGGCGCAATCGCAAGGAGAGGCCAAAAACCCATGAAACTCCTGACCTGGCTTGTGATCGCTGTGACGCTGTTCGGAGCCACCCTGCCCCCCGTCCTCGGGGCGCAGGGGAAGCCGCTCAACGTCACGGGGGTCCGCGGCCTGACGTTCGGGGCGGTCTTCCCGGGCGTACCCAGGGTCATCAGTCGGACTGATCCGGCGAACGCTGGGCAGTTCGACATCGGCCACGCCAAGTTCAATCCGATTCAACTCACCTTTACGCTCCCGAGCGTGATGGTGGGTCCCGCTGGGGCCACCATGCCTCTGATCTTTGGCGCCAGCGACGCCGGGTACTCCTCACCTGAGACCATCACGAGTCAGGTGGGTTTCGATCCCAGAGTGCCGTTCAGCACGGCTCTCGACAAGAACGGACGCGCCGCCGTGTTCATCGGCGGTCGGGCGCAACCGGCCCCGTCGCAACGGGCCGGCGCGTACACCGCCACCATCACCCTGACCGTGACGGTGCTGCCATGACGCGTGCGCTCGTCGTCGTCGCCGCGCTCGGGCTCGGTGCCGCATCGCTCCAGGCTCAGGGCGTGATGGTCGCACCCCACGCGGTGTATATCGATCACCGCGTCCGCAGCGGGTCCGTGCTGCTCTACAACCCTGGCACCGAACCGGTGGAAGTCACGATCTCCACCCTGTTCGGCTATCCGACCACGAACGAGAAAGGCGAGATCGTCCTCCGCACTGTCGACGCCCCCGATTCGACGCTGCCGTCGGCGCTCGCGTGGATCCAGGCGTTCCCACGGCGGCTGACGGTGGCGCCGCTCGAGCGCCAGACCGTTCGTCTTCTCGCCCGGCCGCCCGCGGGGCTCGCCGACGGCGAGTACTGGGTCCGCCTCGTGATCGCGGCCAAGGCGGGACAGATCCCGATCGTCGGCGTGTCGGACACCACCGCGATTCAGGTGGGGCTCACTCTCGAGGTGCGCACCATCATCGGCATCGCGTACCGCAAGGGCCCGGTCAACACCAACGTCGCGCTGTCGAATGTCCGCGCCCAGTTGTTGGGCGACACGCTCGTCACCTGGAGCCGGCTGGAGCGCCGCGGGAATGCGGCGTTCGTCGGGACTGTCCGCGGCACTCTCGTGGATTCGACGGGGGCGACGCGGGCGTCGTTCGCGACGCCGCTCGGCGTGTATTTCACGATGGAGCCGCGCATCGCGAGCGTCATCGGCAAGCTGCCCAAGGGCCGCTACTGGCTCCGCTACGAAGTCGCGGCGGAACGAGAGGATTTGGATCCCTCGGTGGTGCTCAAGGCCCCGAGCGTACGTGACTCCGTGCAGCTGCTCGTTCCGTGAAGCACCGCCTGCTCGTCATCGCTCTGGTCCTCGCCCTCCCGACTTATGCAGTCGCGCAGGGTGGGTCCGGGTCGTTCACGGCCGACGCCGTCGTCGTCACCGTGGGCATGACGATCGCGACGGTTCAGGATTTGAATTTCGGCAGCGTCCCCAAGGGTGTGGCCACGACGGTCGCGCCCGCGGCGGCGACGGCCGGTCAATGGCAGATCACCGGCAATCCGAACGCCTTCGTCACGATCGCGTTCACGCTGCCGACGGTGCTCACGAACATCCAGGCGCTCCCGGGCTCGACGATGCCGATTTCGTTCGGCCTCACGTCGGCGCTGTGGCGCCGCGCGAGCAACAATCCCGCGGGTGCGACGGCCTTCAGTCCGGCCCTCGGGACGCTCGGACGTTTCGGACCGCCCCCAACCCCGACCATCAACATCTGGATCGGTGGCACGGTGAACCCCGCCCCTACGGCCAAGCCGGGGATCTACCAGGGGACCCTCATCTTGTCGCTCACGTACCTCTAGGTCCATGAGTCGCGCGCGCCGCGCATCACTCGCCGGTGCGCTGCTCGCACTGCTGCTCCTCGTCACCGTGAGCGCCCTCGCGCGGCAGCACGCGCGGCCGCGCCCGACGGTTCAGCTCCTGTCCGTTACCGGGTCAGCACCGATGCGGGCGTCGCGTCCTGTGCCCCCGGTGCAGCGCGTGGCACGTGCGGTCATGCCCGATCGCGTCGCCGGCGGCTCCGCCACTCATGGAATCCATTTCGCATCAGTCCCCAGGGACACGACGCCCGCGGACACCGTGCCGGAGCCCGTGATCGTCGAGTTGCGCATCGGGCGTATCGCCCAGTCCACGGTGCAGGGCTTCCGGGTTCGCACGGAGGTGCTGCTGCCCCTGTCGCAACTCCTGCAGCTCGTCGAGATCCGGCATCGCCTGACGCCGGAAGGCCGTCTCGAGGCGACGATGGATCCCGGGAACCGGCGCATCGTCATCGACGTGCGGCGCGATACCATGCAGTTCGGCGACCGCCAGGTGCGGATCGAGCCCGAGTTCCGCCGCTTCGAAGGCGGGGAGCTGTACGTGGGCGCCGAACGACTGGGCGACCTGCTGGGCCTGCGGTTCGGCGTGGACTGGGCGGAGCTGACCGTCACGGTCATCGATCCGGGTGACCTGCCCATCGCGCGGCGCCTACGCCGCGAAGCGGCGCGGGACGCCTACCTGCGGCACGTCGAGGGCCTGAAGGCCGACGTCACCTTCGGACGGGAACGGCCGCGCTGGGACGGGGTCGTCGTCGATTACTCCCTGTCCTCGCCTTCCGTCGATCCCATCGGGGGCTCGGCATACACACTGGGGCTCGG
>Ga0070696_100003038_pt1 | contig 11148 bp, 11 predicted proteins | sample KBSK1253metaG_FD_65474 | JGI IMG/M metagenome (GOLD analysis project Ga0070696, IMG submission 65474) | Corn, switchgrass and miscanthus rhizosphere microbial communities from Kellogg Biological Station, Michigan, USA - KBS K1-25-3 metaG | ecosystem: Host-associated > Plants > Roots >... | reverse complement strand
GGGGCGCGCGGTCGCGCCGGTTCCGGCGAGCTCGCCGAGCGCCTCGATGCTGTCCGGAATCTGCGCGAGCCGCCGCGGCTCGCTGTAGAACACCGGTACGCCCAGGGACTCGAGCCGGGCGAGGGCGCTCGCCGTCGCTTCGAGGCGCCAGGCGACGACGAGGTCGGGCTTCAGCGCGAGTATGCTCTCCAGGTTCACGCCGGCCGAGCTGGCCACGGTCGGCAGGCGTTTCGCTTCCGGCGGATAGTCGCTGTACTCGGAGACCGCCACCAGCTTCTCGCCGGCGCCGGCGGCGAAGAGCTGCTCGGTGACGTGGGGTGCGAGGCTGATGATGCGCTGCGCCGGCCGCTCGAGCGAAATACGGCGCCCGTCGCTATCGACGGCGCTGACCCCGAAGCACTTCAGAGCTTGGAGCGCCAGCAGCACGGCTAGAAAACGCATGGAACGATTCTATCGGGCGCACGGCGCGCTCATGATCCAGGGCACGTGCTCTGGCGCGGGCAAGAGTACGCTGGTGGCGGGACTGTGCAGGATGCTGGCCCGCCGCGGCCGCAAGGTCGCACCATTCAAGCCGCAGAACATGTCGCTCAACAGCGCGGTGGCCGCCGACGGCGGCGAGATTTCTCGCGCCCAGGCGCTGCAGGCGCAGGCCGCACGCGTTGCGCCGCGCACCGACATGAACCCGGTGCTGCTCAAGCCGACCGGCGACACGCGTGCGCAGGTCATCGTCCGCGGCAAGCCCTATATCGAGCTCGAGGCCGGCGCCTACCTGGCGCTGAAAAAGGAACTGCTGGGTGAAGTGGTGGCGGCCTTCGAGCGGCTGCGCCGGGATTTCGACAGCGTCATCGTGGAAGGCGCGGGAAGCCCGGCGGAAGTGAACCTGCGCGAGAACGACATCGCCAACATGGGATTTGCGGAGGCCGTGGACTGCCCGGTCATCCTCGTGGCGGATATCGACCGCGGCGGAGCGCTTGCCCACGTGGTGGGCACGCTCTCGTGTCTAAGCGCCTCCGAACGCAAGCGCATGAGTGGAATCGTGATCAACCGGTTCCGCGGCGCGCGCAGCCTGCTGCAGCCGGGTCTCGATTGGCTCGAGCGCGAAACCGGCACGCGGGTGCTGGGCGTATTGCCCTACCTGCAGGGTCTCTTTCTGGACTCTGAAGACGCGCTTCCCGATCCCGATCCGGTGGATGCGAAGGGCCGTGCGTTCCGGGTGGTGGTCCCGGTCTATCCGAGGATCAGCAACCATACCGATGTCGACGCGCTGCGGCTGCATCCGGGCGTGGAGCTGCGCCTGGTCGGTCCCGGCGAGGGATTGCCGCCGGCCGACCTGGTGCTGCTCGCGGGCAGCAAGAACGTGCGCGAGGACCTCGCTTTCCTTTGCCGGCAGGGCTGGGACGAGGCGTTGCTTCGGCATCTGCGTTACGGCGGAAGGATCATCGGAGTGTGCGGCGGGATGCAGATGCTGGGCGAAGCGATCCACGACCCGCACGGCGTCGAAGGTCCGCAGGGCAGCCGCCGTGGCCTCGGCCTGCTCGAGCTCGAGACGACGCTGGAGCGCGACAAGGAGCTGCGCAACGTCACCGGCACGCTCGCCTCCGGCGAAGCTTTCTCGGGCTACGAGATCCACATGGGCCGCACCACCGGCGCCGCGCTCGAGCGGCCCGCGACCTTCGTCGACGGAAAGCCCGAGGGCGCCATTTCAGACGATGGCCGCATCCTCGGCACCTACGTCCACGGCATCCTCGATTCGGCCTCGGCTTGCGATGCATTGCTCGCATGGGCCGGCCTGCCCGCAAGAGGGGCGACTGAGGGGGCGACTGAGGGGGCGGCTGATGTTGGGGCGGCACGAGAAGCGAGCCTCGAGCGGCTGGCCGATTGCGTCGAATCGGAGCTCGATCTGCGGGCGCTGGAGCGCTTCCTGTAAGGTGCGTCGGAGGGCGGGGCGGTTGGTCTGCGCCGGCGTGCTATCTTCCGATGAATGCTGAAAGACGCCGTCCCGCTCGGAGAATGCGGGCGCGCGCTGGTCATCAAACTGCGCCACCACGGCGACGTGCTGCTCGCCGCGCCGGTGCTTTCGGTATTGAAGGCGCGGGGCGTGGAAGTGGATGCGCTCGCCTACGACGAGACCGCCCCGATGCTGGAGGGTCATCCGGCGCTCTCCAGTCTGCATCTGGTGGGCAGGAAGTGGCGCCGCTCAGGGCTTGCGCGCCTTTGGGATGAGAAAAAGCTCTTCAGCGAGCTGAAGGCCAGGTCCTATGGCCTGATCGTGCACCTGTCGGAGCAGCCGCGCGGCGCCTGGCTTGCCCGTACCCTGGGCGCGCGCTACAGCGTGGCGCCGCGGGTGGCCGATCGCGGCTCGTTCTGGGCGAACAGCTTCACCCACCTCTTTCCGATCGCGCCGCGCCGGCACATGGTGGAAGTGAATCTCGACGCGCTGCGGCGCATCGGCGTTCAGCCCGATCTCGCGGAGCGCAAGGTCGAGTTCGTGCCGGGCGCCGCGGCGGAGGCGAAGATCCAGGGCCTGCTGAAGGGCGAATTCGTGCAGGTCCATCCCGCCTCGCGCTGGCGCTTCAAGTGCTGGCCCGCGGAGAAGAACGCCGAGCTCATCGACCGCCTCGCGGCCGAGGGCCACCAGATCGCGCTCACCGCGGCGCCGGACCCCGATGAGCAGTCCCTGATTGCACAGATTCTGAAAAAGACAAGGTCAAAACCGCTGAACCTCGCGGGCAAGCTCTCCATCAAGGAGCTCGGCGCGCTCGCCGCCCGGGCGAGGCTTTTCGTCGGCGTCGACTCGATGCCGATGCATCTCGCCTGCGCCATGGGCACGCCGGTGGTGGCCCTCTTCGGGCCCAGCGGCGAGGCCGAGTGGGGGCCTTGGAACGTGGCGCACCGCGTGGTGGCGAGCGCGCACTCCTGCCGCCCGTGCGGCCTGGACGGCTGCGGCGGCGGCAAGGTGAGCGAGTGCCTGAGCTTCCTGCCGGTGGAGGCGGTGCACGCGGCGGCGCGGGAGCTGCTCGCGCGGTGAAGCTCGCGATCGTGCGCCAGCGCTACAACCCCTACGGCGGGGCCGAGCGCATCATCTCGCGCGTGCTGCCTTTCGTGGAGAAGAAGGCGACCGAGGTCACGCTGATCACGCGCAGCGCCGAGGGCTGGGGCGCGCGCCGCGTGCTGCGGGTGGACCCCTTCTATATCGGCAACCTCTGGCGCGACCGGTCCTTCGCGCGCGCCGCGCGCAAGGCCTGGCGGCGCGAGGCGTTCGACCTCGTGCAGTCGCACGAGCGCATCCCCGGCTGCGACATCTACCGCGCGGGCGACGGCGTGCATCGTCGCTGGCTGGAGATCCGTCGCCAATCGGCTTCTCCCTGGGAAAAATTCGGACTGGGGCTGAACCCGTTGCACCGCTACGTTTGTGCGGCCGAAAAGGCGATGTTCGAGCATCCGCGCCTGCGCGCGGTGATCTGCAACTCGAAGATGGTGCGCGACGAGATCCGGCGCGGCTTTCGCATCGCGCCGGAGAAGCTGCACGTGATCTACAGCGGAGTGGACCTCGAGCATTTCCATCCGCGCGAGCGCGAGCTGCACCGCGGGCGCGCGCGCGCCGAGCTCGGCTGCCGGCCGCGCGACACCGTGTTCCTTTTCGTCGGCTCGGGATTCGCGCGCAAAGGCCTGGGAGCGGCGATCGACGCCCTCGCCGCGGCATCGAACGAGGCGTTCTGGCTCGTCGTCGCCGGCCGCGACCGGGAGCTGAAGAGCTTCCAGCGCCGCGCGCGCGCTGCCGGGCTGGAGCGACGCATCGCCTTCGTCGGCGGACAGGAGGACGTGCGTTCCCTGTACGCGGCCGCGGATTGCTTTATCCTTCCGAGCCGTTACGACCCCTTTCCCAACACCGCGCTGGAGGCGCTCGCAATGGGTCTGCCGGCGATCGTGAGCTCGCGCTCCGGCGCGGCCGAAATCATCGAGCACGGCGTCAACGGCTGGGTCTGCCGGCCCGACGACGCCCGCGGTCTTGCCCGTGTCCTGCTCGCGGCCCACGAGGCGATCTCCGGCGAGCGCATGGCGTCCGCAGCGCGTGCCACCGCGGAGCGCTTCGGCATCGACGCCATGGCGCAACGGCTGGCGGAGCTTTACGCATCCTTATGAGGAACTAAGTGAACCGCGAAAGCCGCGAGCTCTACGTCCGCCTGCTCGGCTACGTGCGGCCCCACGCACGCGTGTTCGCGCTGTCGATCGTCGGGATGATTCTCGCCGCGGCGACCGAGCCGCTCTTTCCCGCGCTGATCAAGCCGCTGCTCGACGGCGGTTTCGCGACGCGCGGCGCACCGGCCCTGTCGCCGGGCTGGTTTGCGCTCGCGATCGTCGGCATTTTCGTCCTGCGCGGCATCCTGACGTTCGCCTCTTCCTACTGCCTGCACTGGGTCGGCCAGCGCCTGGTGCTCGATCTGCGCGCGGCCATGTTCTCTCGGCTGGTGCGCCTGCCCGCCCGTTACATCGACGACCAGAGTTCGGGCGTGCTCCTGTCGCGGCTCGCGTACGACGTGGCCGGCGTGACCGGATCCGCCACGGCCGTCCTGATGATCGCGGTCAAGGACACGATCGCCATCGTGGGCCTGCTCGGGTGGCTCCTCTATCTCAACTGGAAGCTCACCCTGATCGCCCTCGCGATCGCGCCCATGATCGCCTGGTTCGTGAAGGCGCTGTCCGGGCGCCTGCGGCGCATGGCGCGCGGGGCCCAGCACGCCATGGGCGGCGTGGTCCATGTGCTGGAGGAGAGCATCCAGTGCCATAAGGTGGTCAAGATCTTCGGCGGCCAGGACTACGAATCGAGGCGTTTTGCGCGCGCGGCCCAGCTCCTGCGCGGGTTTCAGATGAGGCAGGTCATACCCGAGGCGATGACCACGCCGGTCACGCACATCATGGCGTCGGTCGCCCTCGCGATCATCGTCTACATCGCGATGCGCGAGTCGCTCGCCGACCGCGCGACCGTGGGCGAGTTCGCCTCCTTCCTCACCGCGATGCTGATGCTGCTCGCGCCCCTCAAGCGCCTCACCGAGATCAACGGGCCGCTGCAGCGCGGGCTCGCCGCGGCCGAGAGCGTCTTCGGCATGATCGACACGCCGGTCGAGGACGACCGCGGCGCGGTGCGCCTCGCCCGCGGGCGCGGCGAGGTCGCCTACGAAAAGGTCTCCTTCACCTACCCGACGCGGAGCGACCCCGCGCTCGTGGACATCGACCTCGCGATCCGCCCGGGCGAGACCGTCGCGCTGGTGGGGAGCTCGGGAGGCGGCAAGACCACGCTCGTGAACCTGCTGCCACGTTTCTACGCACCGGGCGCGGGGCGCGTGCTCCTCGACGGGCACGACATCCAGACCCTGACGCTGGAAAGCCTGCGCGCCAACATCGCGCTCGTCAGCCAGGAGATCGTGCTCTTCAACGACTCGATCTACGCCAACATCGCCTATGGCACGATGAACGGCGCGCCCGAGCGCGAGGTCATCGCCGCCGCGGAAGCGGCGCACGCCATGAGCTACATCCGCGAGCTGCCCGAGGGCCTGAATACCCTGATCGGCGAAAGCGGGCTGCGCCTCTCGGGCGGGCAGCGCCAGCGCCTGGCGATCGCCCGGGCGCTCCTCAAGAACGCGCCGGTCCTGATCCTCGACGAGGCCACCTCGGCGCTCGATTCCGAATCGGAGCGCCAGGTCCAGGCCGCGCTCGAGACGCTGATGCGCGGCCGCACCACGGTCGTCATCGCCCACCGCCTCTCCACCATCGAGCGCGCCGACCGCATCGTGGTGCTCGAGCGCGGCCGCATCGTCGAGACCGGCCGGCACGCGGAGCTGCTGGCGAGGGAAGGCGTCTACGCACGTCTCTACCGCATGCAGTACGCGGCCGAGCGCGCGGCCGCCTGAAAACAGGGACAGACCACGATTACTGCCTGCGTGCTCTTCCGGCTCAGGTGGTATTGCCGTTTTGGCATATTGGTAATACCATGGCCGCCATGGATCTACTCTCGGTAAAAGTGCCCACCGGCCTTCGCAGGCGACTCGCTCAGGAGGCGCGCCGGCGCGGCGTGTCGCAGTCAAAGGTCATCCGCGAGTCACTCGAAGCGGTGCTCATGGATGCTCCCCGGGCGCGCGGCGAGCTCTCTTGCGTCGACCTGGCAGGTGACCTCGTGGGCTCGATGCGCGGTCCGCGCGATGCCTCGACCAACCCGAAGTATCTGGCCGAGGCGCTCGCCGCCGACTATGTGAAGCGTGGCCGCAAGAAGCGTCGTCGTTGACGCGGGTCCGATCATCGCCTGGCTGGTCGCCGATGACGCCCGGCACGCCTGGACCAACGAGCAGCTATCGCGCCTTCGGCCGCCACTGCTCACTTGCGAGGCCGCGCTCGCCGAAGCCGCATTCATCGTAAAGCGGCTGGGAGGCAGCCCGAGCACAGTACCTGCGCTTGTGGACAAAGGTGTACTGCGTATTGCCTTTTCCATGCAGGAGCACGCCGCGCAACTCGCTGCGTTGATGCGCCGGTACGCCGAGGTACCGATGTCACTCGCCGATGCATGCTTGGTCCGCATGATCGAGTTGCTTGATGATGGCGTGCTCATGACGTTCGATTCCGATTTCCGCATCTACCGCAAGCACAATCGAAGGCTCATACCGCTTCTCGCCCCCGAATCCGTGTAGCGTGTCCATTCCTATCGAGCCATGATCAAGAGGATCATTAAGATCGGAAATTCGTGCGGCGTTGCGCTTGGTGCAACCGTCTTGAAGCGCGCCGGGCTCAAGCCTGGCGATCGGGTGAATGTCGCGATACACCACAGTGGGGCACTCGTGCTCACCGCCCTCGACAGATGCCCGACCGCCGAAGAGATCGAAGAGCGCATCAAGCGTGCCCTGAGCTCGTGAGGATCGTCCACACCGAATCCTCGCTGGGCTGGGGTGGGCAGGAGATCCGGATCCTTTCCGAGGCGCAGGGCCTGATCGGGCGCGGGCACGAGGTCGTGCTGCTGTGCCCGCCCGAGGCGCGCATCTACGGCGAGGCGCCGGGATGGAAGGTGCCGGCCGTCGCGCTGCCGATCTCGAAGAAGAGAATTCGCGGGCTCACCAGCCTGCTCGACTGGTTCAAGGCGAATCGCTGCGACCTCGTGAGCACGCACAGCTCCACCGATTCGTGGCTGACGGCGCTGGCGCTCCTCGTCATGGGGCGGCCGTTTCCAGTGGTGCGCACGCGCCACATCTCGGCTCCGGTTCCCACCAACGCGCCTACCCGCTGGCTCTACACGCGCGCCACCACGCGCATCGTCACTACCGGCGAGGCGCTGAAGAAGGAGCTGGTCGAGCGCAACCGTTTTCCGGCGCTGCGCATCGATTCGGTGCCCACCGGAGTCGATCCGCAGCGCTTCAAGCCGGGCGAGCGTGCCGAGGCCCGCCGGCGCCTCGGCCTGCCGCAGGACAGGACGCTGGTGGGAATCGTCGCCACGCTGCGGAGCTGGAAAGGCCACCTCTACCTCATCGAAGCGCTGGCCGGCGTTCCGGCCGCAGACCTCGTCATCGTCGGCGGCGGGCCTATGCGCGAGCGCCTCGAGGCGCAGGTGGACAAGCTCGGCCTGCGCAGCCGCGTCCGGTTCGCCGGCGACCAGGCCGACGTCGTGCCGTGGCTGCAATCCTTCGACGTCTTCGCCTTGCCCTCCTACGCCAACGAGGGCGTGCCGCAGGCCCTGATCCAGGCAATGCTCACGGCGCTGCCTTGCGTGACGACCGCGGTCGGCAGCATTGCGGAGCTGGCAAAGGACGGCGACACCGCGCTGGTCGTGCCGCCCCAACAGGCGGCACCCCTTCGAGAGGCAATCAGAAAGCTGATCGATGAAAGAGCGCTTGCCGCGCGGCTCGGCCGCAGCGCCCGGCTGCACTGCGAGTCGAAGTTCTCCTACGAGGCCATGCTGAACGAGATGGAGCGGATCTACCGCGAGGCGAGCGGCAGGGTCTAGCCCTTCTTCACCGCGTCGAGCTGCAGGGACTCGCTCACGCGGCGGCGCTCCTCGTGCCATTCCTCCGCCATGGGCGCATCGGTGAACTCGTCGAAGCAGGGCGCCCCGAGCGTCCAGTGCAGCAGCTTCGCCTGCGGATTGGGCCCGAACTCGTCGGGCAGCCAGTTCCACTCCTTCGGCAGCTCGCCGATCAGCTCGTCCGCGAGCCAGGTGAAGCGGTGCAGCTGCGCCCCGCTCGCCTGCTGCACGAACTCGGGGGTCAGGCTGCGGTTGGCCGGATGGGCGCAGTTCCACAGCATGACGCTCGACCAGTTCTTGCGCGGGTAGTTCTGGTTCTTGGCGCCGAGGTACTTCTCCTGGAGCTTGGTCTTATAGTCGTGATGCACGCAAAGGACTGCTTTTTCGGCATCCTGAAGATTCCAGAGCTCGGCGATGTCTGCGCGAAGCAGCATATCCCCGTCGATATACAACGCCCAGCCCGACCAGCCCATGAGCTGCGGGACAAGAAAGCGGCTGTAGGTGAACTGGTTGCTGCCGTCGCGGTGGCGCTCGACGTACCCGCCGAGGTTCTTCAGCGCGAGCGGCGTCACCGCCACCGGCTCGGACGCGTGGCGCACGATGCTGTTCACGCACACGTGGTAGACCACCGCCTCGCGCGGGTCATAGCCGATGAAGAGGCGGATCATGCCTTCATTCTAAGGCGGTTTAGAATCTCCGCCGCATGCTGCTCGTCACCGGCGGTGCCGGCTTCATCGGCTCGAACTTCGTCCTGTCCTCGCTCGCGGATGCGGAGGAGCCGATCGTCACGCTGGACAAGCTCACCTACGCTGGCAATCTGCGCAACCTCGACTCGCTGCGCGGCGATGCGCGGCATACCTTCCTGCGCGGCGATATTGGCGACCGGTCGCTGGTGAGGCAGGAGCTCGAGCGCCATCGGCCGCGGGCGATCGTGCACTTCGCCGCCGAGAGCCATGTCGATCGCTCGATCCTCGGCCCCGCCGAGTTCATCGAGACCAATGTCGTCGGCGCCTGGAGCCTGCTCGAAGAAGCGCGCGCCTACTGGGACTCGCTGCAGGGCGCAGAGCGCGCCGGATTCCGCTTCCTGCACGTTTCGACCGACGAGGTCTACGGCTCGCTCGGTCCCGATGAGCCTGCATTCACCGAAGCCACGCCGTACGCGCCGAGCAGTCCCTACGCCGCGTCCAAGGCCGCCGCCGACCATCTGGTGCACGCCTATCATCACACCTACGGCTTCCCGGCCCTGACCGGCAACTGCTCCAACAATTACGGGCCTTACCAGTTTCCCGAGAAGCTCATCCCGCTCATGATCCGCAACGCGCTCGCCGGCGAGCCGCTCCCGGTGTACGGCGACGGCCAGCAGGTGCGCGATTGGCTGTACGTGCTGGACCATTGCGATGCATTGCGCCGGATCCTCGCGCAGGGCCGGGTCGGAGCAACCTACAATATCGGCGGCGCGAGCGAGAAGAAGAACCTCGACGTCGTGCACACCGTTTGCGTTCTACTCGACAAGGCACGCCCGAAGAAGTCGGGGTCCTATGCGCAGCAGATCAGCTTCGTCAAGGACCGCCCCGGCCACGACCGGCGCTACGCCATCGATGGCGCCAAGCTGAAAACCGAGCTCGGTTGGCAGCCGAAGGAGACCTTCGAGACCGGCCTGCAAAAGACGGTGCAGTGGTACCTCGATCACGCGGATTGGATCGAGGAGGTGACGAGCGGCGCCTACCGCAACTGGATCGACACCAACTACGCCAGGCGAGGCGCGGCATGAGGGGCATCATCCTCGCCGGCGGCTCGGGCACCCGCCTCTACCCGGTCACGCAGGTGATCTCCAAGCAGCTCCTGCCGGTCTACGACAAGCCGATGGTGTACTACCCGCTGTCGACCCTGATGCTCGCCGGCATCCGCGACATCCTGGTCATCTCGACGCCGGAAGACACGCCGCGATTCCAGGCGCTTCTGGGCGACGGCGCGAAATGGGGCATCCAGCTGTCCTACGCAGTGCAGCCGCGGCCCGAGGGGCTCGCGCAAGCCTTTCTCGTCGGCCGCGACTTCATCGGCAAGGACCGCGTCGCCCTGGTGTTGGGCGACAACCTCTTCTACGGCAACGAGCTCGTCTCGCTCCTCGGTAGGGCCGCCGCGCGCGAAAGCGGCGCCAGCATCTTCGCGTACCCGGTGAAGGACCCCGAGCGTTACGGCGTGGTCGAGTTCGACGCCGACGGTCGCGCGCTCAGCATCGAGGAGAAGCCGAGCAAGCCGAAGTCGCGCTACGCGGTGATCGGTCTCTATTTCTACGACAACCGCGTGGTCGAGATCGCTTCGAAGCTGCGCCCGTCGCCCCGCGGCGAGCTCGAGATCAGCGACGTCAACCGCGCCTATCTGGATCGCGGCGACCTGGACGTGATTCCGATGAGCCGCGGCATGGCCTGGCTCGACACCGGCACGCATGAGAGCCTCCTCGAGGCCGCGCAGTTCATCGAGACCATCGAGCGCCGGCAGGGGCTGAAGATCGCCTGCCCCGAAGAGATCGCCTATCGCATGGGCTACATCAACGCCTCTCAGCTCGAGGCGCTCGCCAAGCCGCTCGAAGCGAGCGGGTACGGCGAGTACTTGCGGCGCGTCCTGTCCGACCGGGTGTTCTAGTGAAGGTCTCGCGCACGAGGATTGCCGACGTATGCATTCTCGAGCCGAAAGTGTTCGAGGACCCACGCGGCTTCGTCTTCGAGAGCTACAACCGGAGGCGCTTCAAGGAGGCGACCGGGCAGGACCCGCAGTTCGTGCAGGACAACCAGTCGTTCTCGGTGCGCAATGTGTTGCGCGGGCTGCACTACCAGGTGCGCCAGCCGCAAGGCAAGCTGATCATGGCCATCGCCGGAGAGATCTTCGACGTCGCGGTCGACCTGCGGCGCGGCTCGCCGACCTTCGGCAAATGGGTCTCGGCCACCCTCTCCGGCGGCACCCATCGCGCGATCTGGATCCCGCCGGGGTTCGCGCACGGCTTCCTGGTGCTCTCCGAGCAGGCGCTGGTCCACTATAAGATGACCGACTGCTACGCGCCCGAGCACGAACGCACCTTGATCTGGAACGATCCGGATCTCGCCGTCGCCTGGCCGCTGGAGGGCGAGCCCATCGTCAGCGATAAGGAC
>Ga0070696_100003037_pt1 | contig 11148 bp, 10 predicted proteins | sample KBSK1253metaG_FD_65474 | JGI IMG/M metagenome (GOLD analysis project Ga0070696, IMG submission 65474) | Corn, switchgrass and miscanthus rhizosphere microbial communities from Kellogg Biological Station, Michigan, USA - KBS K1-25-3 metaG | ecosystem: Host-associated > Plants > Roots >... | reverse complement strand
CAGGCTCTACGACCGCCTCGTCGGAGGGTTCGGCGACGACCGTGTCTTCATGGACATCGATCGGATCGCGCCGGGCCACGAGTTCGCCACCGACATCGAGAAGGCGCTGATCGACTGCGACGCATGCGTCGTCCTGATCGGCAGGCAGTGGCTCTCGATCACCGACGCGGAGGGGCATCGGCGGCTCGACGATCCGACCGACTTCGTGCGACTCGAGGTGGCGACCGCGATCCGGCGCGGGATCACGATCTTCCCGGTGCTCGTGGATCGCGCGAACGCGCCCGCGTCCGCTGCGTTGCCCGACGACATCCGGGCACTCGCCGGCCGCCAAGCGATCGAGCTCACGAACGAACGCTGGAACTACGACACCGGCCGGCTCCTGCTCGCGCTACAGGAGGAACTCGCCCCGACGGAACCTCCACGCGAACCGAAGCCGCCGAAGCCGCCGAAGCGGGAACGTCCTCGGCGGTCACCGAAACGACCGGCGCTCATCGCGGGAGGCGTGCTCCTGGCGTTGGCCCTCGCCTTCGGGACGTGGGTCGCGACGCGATCGGACGGGGGAGGCACCCCGGGGGGCGGCGGCGGGGGGCACAGCCCGGGCCCCGAAGCCCCACCTCTGAGCGGCACCTACGCCGTGACGATGGAGCTCACGAAGCTCAAGGGAACCCTCGGCCCGGACAACGTGCTCTGGGAGGAACCGAACCCCGTCGTAGGTGAGAGCGGTGACGGGTGGGACTCGCAAACATGGATCTTCGCCGGAAACGGGACATGGAGAGTCGCGCAGCGCCCAAAGATCGTCGGGGCGCTCGAGTCCGACGGCTCTTACACCGACACGGCGCGCGCGAACTGCAGCAGCGAGCCCGACGGCAAAGCGGATGTGACGCGACACCTCGTCCCGACGACCGGATCTCCCGGGCCCGTTGCCGACTCCTTCAGGGGCCAGTTGACGATCCACTGGAACTGTGCCGCGACGGGACCGATCGACGCCACGTTCGCCATCAACGGAACGCACTCGATCTCGCTGTCGGACTACTCCTCGAACGTGGAAACCCTGTTGCGGCGGTCTGCCAATGTGCGAACGCAGCTCAACTCGGTGCTGAACGAGATCGATGCGACGTCCGCGTTGGATCTCACACGCCCCGCACTTCGAACCATCATCTCCTCCCGGAGCACCATGCTCGGTCAGGCATCGACGTGGGAGGTGCCCCCAGGTGCCGAAGGCGTGAACCGCCGGCTCGTGAAGATGCTCCGTGTGTCTCTCGTGCAGGACAAGGATTGGTTGCGTTACGTCAACGCGAGACTCGGGGGAGACTCGGCAACCGCGAATACCGTCTACGCCTCGATCCAGCAGAGTCCAACGGATTCGGTCAAGGCGTCCTTCCTCGACGCCTACAACGAACTGCGAAAGCAGTCGGGAGAGCATCCCCTTCCATCCGACTATTTCTTCTAGCCGCGTGGAGAACGCTCTGGATCTGCGCTCAGCAGCCCGAGGCGTCGCCCGATCCAATGGAGGGGTTCATGCTGAGTCGGATCCCATCCTCCCTCGCGAGCGCGAGGAGCAGGTGGCGGTACGTGTCCATGTCGGCGTGGGTCCAGTCCGCGTGAGTCTGGCACCGCCAGGAGGAGACATTCTCGTGGTGGTAAGGGGAGGAGAGGCTCTCGCTGTGCCCAATCACGTTGGGAAGCGAGATGCCGAAGCGCCGCATCAACCAGAGCGTGAGTCGCAGGGACGCATCGAGCTGAGGCTTGTCGTGCAGGACCTGGGAGTCGCTCGTTCCCACGTGCTCGATCCCGATCGCGGTGTAGTTGAGCCCCACAGTGTGGCGGCACATCGTGTTGAGAGGCACGAGTTGATAGATGGTGCCATCGGTGTCGATGACGAAGTGCGCGCACGTGCCCGGAAGCTCCCCGAGGTCGGGCGAGTTGGCGGCGAACGTGTCGTAGGCGGAGGCGAAGCTCGACCCGGCCGTGTAGTGCTCCACGATCACCCGCGGGTGCTCGAGACGCCAGGTGTCGATCCCGTAGTGGCGCCTTGCGTAGGCAACCGTCTCCGATCTCCGCTGGCCTCCAAAGGGAATGGGTTTCCAGACAATCGGGGGCTTGTTCGGAGCTGAGTTGGTTGTCGACGGGGCCGTGGTCGACGTCGTGGAAGGCTGCGATGCCGACGTTGTCGCTCGAGACGAGGGCATGCTCTTGATGGTGGGCGTCGTGGCTGCGGCCTGCGAGGAGGAGTCATGCGTTCGCGTCGCCAGGGAGAAGACCACGACTGATCCAAGAGCCAGCGCAGCAAGCGCAAGAGGAAGGATCCAGAACGGCGGTCGACGCCGGACGTGATGCGGCCTCACCGTACGCGAAGGTTGACGACTGCCGAGGCGGGGAGTCGCCGAGCGCGTTGCCCACGGGGTCGCCTTGCTGCTGTCATCAGGTCCGCCTTTTCGGCTCGATTGACCTTGGCGGGACCGGGAAAGAGTACTTCTGCCGGTCGCCGAGTCAGCGGGGCGTACGGGAAGGATCCGACGCTCCTTCCTCCCCCGCATCGAGGGTCTGACGAACCTCCTCGTCCTCCTTGTCGGTGTCTTCGGGCTTCTCCTGGACGATCCGCGTGAGGTACACCTCGACATCGCGACGGACCAGCTCCTCGACCTTCGTGGCGAACAACGGGAAGACCTTGTCGTGGAAGCTCGAAACGTGCTGATAGCGCTTGTACCGGCCGCCACCCTCGATGAACAGCCACCCCTCGTTCTTCAGCAGCTCGGCGGTGCGGCGGAAGTGCCGCCATCGCTCGCCGAAATGAAAGAAGCTGTCGAGCCCCACCGAGATGGCCACCAACACGCTGATCACGAACGCCGCGGGCGTTGCCCAGTCCCGGATCCACGCATCGCCCGCGCCCTGGCTCAGCGACACCATCGCCGGCACGATGACGCCCCCGGAGATCGCGACGATCCGGAGCAACGAGTAGCGGCGGTTCGCGCGCAGCGCTCGCCGGTCGAACCACAGCACCTGGTCGAGCCAGCGATCACGCATCCACTCCTTGCGCTTCTCGGACATGTCGATCGAGTCGATCGCACGGTTGAGCCGTTCTTGCGTGGTACCGGCGGCGTTCGCGCTGATCTGCGTGGCACTCATGCGATGCCACCCCCTCTCGTCCGGTGCGACGAACGTACGCCCGGCCCCACGGACGCGCAACGCGCACGCGAGCGTAAGCTGAGCGCGCCATGGCGACGACGGTGGGACGAGTGCCGCTGCGTCTGCGCATCGGCGTCACGGGCCATCGAATCATCCCCGACGAGGACGCAATCGCCGCGCGGGTCGACGACGTGCTGGTCCGGCTCCGAGACTTGCTGCCGAGGCAGCTCTCCACGCCGGTGCTCCTCGAGGTCGTCTCGCCGCTCGGAGAGGGAGCGGACCGGATCGTCGCCGAGCGGGTGCTGGAGATCCCCGACTCGATCCTGGAGGTCCCGCTGCCGCTCGCCGCGGACGACTACGAGCGGGACTTCGAGTCCCCGGCATCGCGCGAACGGTTCCGCGCGTTGCTGGCACGAGCCGAGCGTGTCTGGGTGGTCGGCGGTGCCGACCGGATCGACGAGGCGCAACGCGGCTCGGACCGGGTCGATGCCTACGGTGAGGCTGGCGCTTACGTCGTCGACAGCTGCGATCTGTTGATCGCCGTGTGGGACGGGATGCCGCCCCGCGGTCCCGGCGGCACGGCCGACATGGTGAACCGAGCGGCGCACCAGGCGATGCCGGTATTCCTCGTCGGCGCCCACGACCCGTTCGATGTCCAGGACCCCGTGGTTCCCGTCGCGCCGAACCTCATCCCCGAGATCGAGGGCTTCAACGACGCTCCCCTGCCGCAGGCCTCCGTGGGGCCGAACGCCACGGCCCCGGCCGACTCGCCGCCGAGCGAGGAGACGGCGAGGCTCGACGCGTGTCTGGGATGGACCGAGCCACATCGCCGTCGAGCGGCCCGCATCGCGCAGCGTGCTCGGCGCCGCTTCACCTGGGGGAGCCGTGGGCTGTTCCTCCTGTCCGCGTTCGCGATCCTGGCCGTCTCGCTGTCGGTCACTTCTGGAGACGACGCGGTGAAGCGTTCCTTCGCGTACCTGGAGGTCGCGCTGATCGCGGCGGCGCTCGCGCTCTGGCTCCTGGTCCGCCACGGGTTCCACGGCCGGTGGATCGCGGCGAGGTTCCTCGCCGAGCGCACCCGGTCCGCGGGCTTCCTGGCGTTCGCCGGCGAACGGAACGGGATCGGCTCGACGCCCGAGGGCGACCGCCGCAGACGTGGCGAGGCGTCGCAGGAGTGGATCAATCGCGTGTGCCGCGAGATCTGGCGCTCACGACCTCGGATCGACGATGCGGACCGACCCGTCGATGAGGTCCAGGCATTGCTGGTCGACGGATGGGTGTCGCCCCAGCTCGCATACTACGAGCGGCGTGCGAAGGACCACCTGCTCGCATCCAGGCTGCTCATCGTCGCGGGTGCCGTGCTGTTCGCAGGAACGCTCGTGGCGGCAACACTTCACGCTGCGGAGCTGATGCACGGGGGCGTCGAGGACGCGGTGGTGGTGCTGTCGATCGCGCTGCCGGCGTTCGCGGGCGCGCTCGCCGGCATCGCCGGGCTGGAGCTGCACGCGCGACACGCCGCGAGGTTCCGGCTGATGGCTCGCCGGCTGGGAGACCTGACGGACCGTCTCGCGTGGGCGAACGATCTCAATCGCGTCCGGGAGCTCGCGCGGTCCGTCGAGAACGAGCTGCGTACGGAGGGCGAAGCCTGGATCGACGTGATGCGCTCCCACGACGTCGAGCTCCCGTCCTGAAAGCGAGAATGGAAGTGAGCTCACGCGCTCGTTGGATCGTCCAGGAGGCGTCCTCAAGCCGAGATTGCGTTCCCGAGTCCTGACGCACCTCTACTCGCTACACTTCAACGCGCTGGTGGTGACCTCGGTGGCGATTTCTGCCGGGGTTTCTACCTCCCAGGCCGGCCAGGTAGCTCAGTTGGCAGAGCACGCGGCTGAAAACCGCGGTGTCGGCAGTTCGATTCTGCCCCTGGCCACAGAACGACGCTCGGGCCGACCGCGCGCCGGGTCCTTATGCTTGGAGGCCCCGACCAAAGAGGCCCGCATGTCGACCGACCAGAAGGAATCCGCGGACGCGCCGTTCCAGCTGATCGCGCCCGACGGAACGCCGAATGGAATCGTCGACGTCGGCCTGTCTCAGGAGGAGCTCCGCGAGCTCCTCCGCCTCATGATCCTCGCGCGCGCGATCGACCGGGACTGTGTCGCGCTCCAACGGCAGGGAGAGCTCACCGTCTATCCGGCGTTCCTCGGCCAGGAAGCTGCCCAGGTCGGAAGCGCCTTCGCGCTCGAACCCGACGACTTCGTGTTCCCATCGTTCCGGGAGCTTGCCGCCGCGATCGTCCGCGGCGTCGACGTCGTGGAGTACCTCCAGTACCACCGCGGAACCTGGCACGGCGGACCGTACGACCCCTACGAGCACCGGTTCGCTCCGATCTGCGTGCCGGTCGCGACGCAGATCGTCCACGCCGTCGGATACGCCATGGGGTTGAAGCTGGACGGGAAGCCCGGCTGCTCGCTCGCGTACTTCGGCGAGGGCTCCAGCTCCGAGGGAGATTTCCACGAGGCCTGCAACTTCGCCGGCGTCTTCGGAGCGCCGGTGGTGCTCTTCTGCCAGAACAACGGCTGGGCGATCTCCGTTCCGTCCTCCGAGCAGTCCTCCGCGCCCGTCTATCTCCGCGCGGAGGGGTACGGGTTCCCGGGCGTCCGCGTCGACGGCAACGACGTGCTTGCCGTCCTGAAGGTCACCCGCGAGGCGGCGGAGCGCGCTCGATCGGGCGGCGGCCCGACCCTGATCGAGGCGATGACGTATCGCATGGACGCGCACTCCACCGCGGACGACGCGACCCGGTACCGCACCCCCGAGGACGTCGCCGCGTGGAGCGATCTCGATCCGATCGAGCGGTACGCGCGGTATCTCCAGCGCGAGGGAGTGGCCGACGAGGCGTTCCGCGTCGACTGCGAGACGGAAGCGGCGCGGCGGGTCGGCGAGATCCGAGCCGGCGTCATCTCCACCCCGCCGCCGCCGGAGGACGACCTGTTCCGATTCACGTACTCAGAGGAGCGCCGTGCCTGACGTCACGATGGTCGGCGCGCTGAACGCGGCGCTGCGGATGGGACTCCGGAACGACGACCGGGTGCTCGTCTTCGGAGAGGACGTCGGCCGGCTCGGCGGCGTCTTCCGCGTGACGGAGGGCCTCCAGAACGAGTTCGGGCGCGAGCGCGTCTTCGACACGCCGGTCGCGGAGGCCGGCATCGCCGGCGTCTCCATCGGCCTCGCGCTCGCGGGATGGAGGCCCGTCGCGGAGATGCAGTTCGACGGCTTCTCCTATCCGGCGCTGGACCAGGTGATCTCCCACGTCGCGAAGTACCGCTACCGGACGAAGGGGCGCGCGCCGGTGCCGATGGTGATCCGCATCCCGTTCGGCGGCGGCATCCGCGGCAAGGAGCACCACGGCGAGAGCCCGGAGACGTACTACGCGCATACGGCGGGACTCCACGTCGTCGCTCCCTCCACGCCGCTCGACGCGTACCGGATGCTCGTGCAGTCCATGCGGGAGCCGGATCCCGTGATCTTCCTCGAGCCGAAGAGCCGCTACTGGGCGAAGGAGACGGGGGAGCTCGAGACCGACGGCCTGCCGCTCCACCAGGCGCGGACGGTGCGGGATGGCGACGCGTGCGTGATCCTCTCCTACGGAGCGATGGTCGCCCGATCGGTCAAGGCGGCGGACGCCTTGCGAGAGGAGGGGGTCGACGTGGGCGTGGTGGATCTCCGATCGCTCGCGCCGCTCGATCTGGAGACGATCGCCTCCTCGGTCCGGGCGACGGGTCGCGCGGTGGTCGTGCACGAAGCGCCGATGACCCTCGGCCTCGGCGCCGAGGTCGTCGCGCGCATCATGGAGCTCGCGTTCGACTCGCTGGAGGCCCCGGTCGTTCGCGTGACCGGGTACGACACGCCGTACCCCCCGGCGTCGCTCGAGCAGCAGTGGCTCCCGAGCGTGGAGCGCATCACGGAGGCGGTGCGGCGGACGGTGGAGTACTGATGGAGGCGCAACCGTGGCGACGCTGACCCAGTTCGTGCTCCCGGACCTCGGCGAGGGGCTGGAGGAGGCCACGGTCTCGGCCTGGCTGGTGGAGCCCGGCCAGCGTGTCGGCCTGAACGATCCGATCGCGGAGATCGAGACGGCGAAGGCCACCGTGGAGATCCCCTCGCCGTACACCGGGCGCATCGCGCAGCTCCACGCGCTCGCGGGCAACGTCGTCCGCGTCGGCGAGCCGCTCGTCACGTTCGAGCTGGAGGGTGTCAACACCATGCCGATCGCGCCGCCCGCGGCGATGGGCGGCGTGTCGACCCGGACGACCGTTCCCATGAAGCGACGGCCGGTCTCGGCGTCTCCAGCGGCGCGGAAGCTCGCGCGGGAGCGGGGCATCGACATCTCCACCGTGGAGGGAACCGGCCCCCGGGGTCGCGTGGGCGTCGACGACGTCGAGAACGCCGCGGAGATGGGCACGGCCGGCTCTGCGGAGCCGACGGCTGACGCGTTCGCTCCGGGTGAGCCGCTCACGGAGAGCGATCTCTCCGCGGACATTGCGGGCGCACATGAAGTGACCGCAACCGGCGGCACCGAGGCCGACGCCGTTCCGATCCCGGAACGGCGCAGGGAGATCGCCGAGCGTCTGACCCGGCTCGTGCGAGAGGTTCCGATGGTGACGACCTGGCGGACCCTCGACTGCACGGCGTTGGAGGAGTTCCGCGATGAGCTCGGCGTCGGGCCGCTCCCGGTCGTCCTCCGCGCGCTCGCGGAGGTCTGCAACGAGCACCGGGCCCTGAACGCTTCTTACCGCCCGCAGCTCGGCGAGATCTGGTTCCACCGCCACGTGAATGCAGGCATCGCGACCGACACTGGCCAGGGCCTCGCGGTGCCGGTGCTCCGGAACGTCCGCGCGCGCGGGATCGCGGAGATCTCCCGGGAGATCTTGCGCCTCGCCGACGCCGCCCGCCGGGGAACGCTCCGGCCGGAGGAGATCACGGACGGCACTATCACGATCTCCAACACCGGGAGCTACGGGTCGGAGGCCGGGACCCCGCTCCTCGTCTCGGGGGAGTCGGCGATCCTCGCGTTGGGCGTCATCCAGGCTCGCCCGCTCGTCGTCGACGGCGAGGTCGTCGCGGGGCGCGCGTGCACCCTCTCCCTGACGTTCGACCACCGCGTGCTCGACGGAGCGGACGCCGGGCGCGCGCTCACCTCGCTCGTCCAGCTGCTCTCCGACCCGACGAAGCTGCGGAGCCTCCCGCGATGAAGATCATCTCGCTCATCCCCTCCGCGACGGAGATCGTCTACGCGCTCGGCCTCGGGGACGATCTCGAGGGCGTCACGGAGGAGTGCGACTTCCCGGCCGACGCGACGACGAAGCCGGTCGTGTCCAGGAGCGCGATCCCGTCGGCGAGCGCGCGCTCCGCGAGGGAGATCGACGACGCCGTCCGCGACCGGATGGCGGAGCAGCAACCGCTCTATACGCTCGACCGTGACCTGATCCGCCGCGTCCAGCCGGACGTCATCCTCACGCAGGACCTCTGTCGCGTGTGCGCGGTTCCTTCCGGGCAGGTGGAACGCGCGCTCGAGGAGCTGGGAACGACCGACGCCGACGTCGTCTCGCTCGATCCACATTCGCTCGAGGAGATCTTGAGCTCCATCTCCCGCGCGGGCCGTCTCCTCGGACGCGAAGCGGAGGCCGACCGGCTCGTGGACGGCCTGCGGAGCCGGATCGCGGCCGTGAAGGCAACCGCGACGCGCCTTCCGACGATCCGCGCCTTTGCGCTCGAATGGGCGGATCCGCCGTTCGTCGGCGGCCACTGGATCCCGGAGATGGTGCAGATGGCGGGCGGCACGAACCTGCTCAACGAGCCTCAGCAGACGTCGAAGCCCGTCACGTGGAGGGAGATCGCCGATGGAGCGCCCGAGGTCGTCGTCTTCATGCCGTGCGGCTACTACCTGGAGGAGGCGGTCGACGAGGGCGCGCGGCTCTTCGAGCAACCGGAGTTCGCCTCCACGCCGGCCGCCCGCGAGGGAGCGGTGTTCGCGGTCGACGCGACCTCCTACTTCTCCCGGCCGGGCCCGCGCGTCGTCGACGGCCTGGAGATCCTGGCGTGGGCGATCCATCCGGACGCGTTCCCGGAGCCCGCGACGGACTCGATCGTTCGCGTCGGACGGTAGGCCGCTCCGATAGGGTTGCCGCCGATGAGCGCGCGGAACCTCGTCACGCCGGACGACCTCGGACGGAGGGTCTCCTTCCAGTTCGAGCTCCCGAACGGCTTCCAGAGCGAGGTGGTCGGCGTCCTGGAGTCCTACGACGCCGCCGCGGACACGTACTTCGTCCGAACCAAGGAGGACCGGCTGCAGCGGGTTCCCGGACGCGGGATCCGCTTCGGCAAGGTCGTCTCCTGAGTTCTTCAGAGGAGGAGCAATGGCGCTGCCCGAGGCCTTCATCCGTCGGCGCATGGGATCGGAGGACGCGCACTACGGCGGCGAGCTCGTCGCCGGAGCGACGATGCTGGAGATCTTCGGCGACCTGATCACGGAGCTCGCGATCAAGCAGGACGGCGACGAAGGGTTGTTCCGCGCCTACGAGTCGGTGGAGTTCCTCGCGCCGGTGCACGCGGGCGACTTCATCGAGGCGCGGGGGAGGATCGTGAGCGTCGGCAACACGTCACGGAAGTGTGAGTTCGAGGCGTGGAAGGTCATCACGGTTCGGCCGGACATCAGCGAGTCCGCGGCGGAGATGCTCTCCGAGCCGGTGCTGGTGTGCAAGGCGGTCGGAACGACGGTGGTGACGAAGGAGAACCAGCGCCTGTAGCGTTCGGACGCGCGAGCGAGTTCAGGCCTGCGCGGAGAGCGTTCCCGGCTCGAGCTCCTTCAGGACTCGCAGCAGCTCGTCCACGTTGAACGGTTTCGCCACGAACGCATCGGCGCCGAGCTCCTTCGCCTTCTGACGATCCCGCGAGCTCGCGCGCGCGGAGACCACGATCACGCGCGGCCGCTCGTCGTCGTCGAGCTCCTGGAGCGCTTCGAGGACGCTCCATCCGTCCATCACCGGCATCATGATGTCGAGGAGCATGAGCTCGGGCCGGTGCTCGCGAAGGACCTGGAGCGCCGCGAGACCGTTCCGCGCGCTGAGCGTCCGGTAACCCTCCGCCTGGAGGGAGAACTGGAGCATCCAGATCACCTGCGGCTCGTCGTCGACGAGCAGGACCTGGGTGGCGTCCGGGGGCGGTTCCTTCACGATCTCCGAGCCTTCCTTGCCGCGTCCGGCAGCATCTCCAGGGTAGGGAGACGCTTCCGGGAAAGCATCGGTCGGTCAGGGGGGAATCCTGAGCCTCTGGGACCAGTTGCGCGCCTGGCTGCAGGCCTCCTGCTCAGTCGAAGCGGAGCCCCGAGCCCGCGACGACGTGTCCGACCCGTCGGGCGCCGGGGGCCTTCGCAACAGCCTCGTCAAGTGACTCGGGACTCGTCACAAGAACCATCCCCAGGCCGAGATTGAACGTCGAGCGCATCTCGTCGTCGGTCAGATCTGCTTCACGCCTCAGAAGCTCGAAGATCGGTGGGGTCTCCCATGAGGAGGTGTCGAGCTCCGCTCCGAGATGTTCGGGGAGCGCGCGGGGGATGTTCTCCTCCAGCCCGCCGCCGGTGATGTGCGCCACGCATTTGACTAGCCTGCTACGGACTAGTCCCGCAACGACCGGCGCGTAGATCGCCGTCGGTTCCAGGAGCTCGTCTGCAAGCGAGCGACCGAGTCCCTCCACGGTGTCGCCCAACCCGAACTTCCCCGAATCGAGCAGCGTCTGCCGCACGAGGCTGTAGCCGTTGGAGTGCAGCCCGGTCGACGGAAGCCCGATCAGGACGTCTCCCTCCTCCACCTTCGACGGATCGAGGACCGACTCCTCCTCCACGACGCCGACGCAGAACCCGGCGAGGTCGAAGCGACCGGGCTCCATCACACCGGGGTGCTCCGCCGTCTCGCCGCCGAGAAGCGCGCAGCCGGCGCGGCGACAACCCTCCGCGACGCCGGAGACGAT
>Ga0070696_100003035_pt1 | contig 11150 bp, 10 predicted proteins | sample KBSK1253metaG_FD_65474 | JGI IMG/M metagenome (GOLD analysis project Ga0070696, IMG submission 65474) | Corn, switchgrass and miscanthus rhizosphere microbial communities from Kellogg Biological Station, Michigan, USA - KBS K1-25-3 metaG | ecosystem: Host-associated > Plants > Roots >... | reverse complement strand
GTTCATGTTCTGCACGGCCTGCCCGGCGGCGCCCTTCACCAGATTGTCGATCGCGGCGATCACCGTGAGGCGCGGCCGGCGCACATCGGCGACCGGCACCACGCCCAGGGCGACGCGGTTGCGATACACGACGTCCTTGAGCGACGGCAGCGCGCCCCGCATCACGTGGACGCACGGTTCGCCGTCGTAGGCAGCTTGATACAATCCCTCCGCCGTCGCCTGGTCGAGCACGCGCGTGAGTGGGACGTGGATCGTCTCGAGGATGCCGCGCTTGACGGGCAGGAGATGCGGCGTGAATACGAGGTCACCGGTGAAACCGCCCTCGCGGGCGAGCGATTGCCTCAGCTCGGCGAGATGGCGGTGTGTGTTGCCGATCGCGTAGGCGCGGAAGTCCTCGGACACTTCGCCGAAGAGGAGCTCCCGCTTGGGGTTTCGTCCGGCCCCCGTAACGCCCGAGGCCGCGTCGATGATCACCTCGCGCGACGGATCGATCAGTCCGAGCTGCGCGAGCGGAATGAGAGCGAGCAGCGCCGCGGTCGGATAGCATCCCGGGTTCGCGACCAGATCGGCGCCCGCGAGCTGGGGCCGAGTGAACTCGGTGAGGCCGTACACCGCGTCGGGCGACAGTCGGAAGTCGGCGGAAAGGTCGACGGCGCGCTTGCCGGCGGCGCGCGCCTCGTGCACGTAGCGGGCCGACACGCCGTGCGGCAGCGCCGAGAACACGATCTCCGCCCTGGCGAACGGCGCGTCGTCGGCCTTGATGAGCTGGTGACCTTCCATCCACTCACCCGCGGACGATTCGGCCGTCGCAAACGCGACCGAGGCCCCTGGATGCCGCGCGAGGAGCCGCAGCAGCTCCTGGCCGACATAGCCGGAGGCCCCGAGGACGCCCACGGGGATCGATGTATGATTATTCATTCTGACGGAATAATATGCAGGGGCGCAGTCGACGCAAGGCCTACTCGACACGCTCCAGTCGGGGGTTCGGCCGGTACCCGCGCCCCACCTTGGCGCACGGCTTCCCTTCCAGCATCACCACGTCGGCGGTGAAGTCGAAGCGTCCCTGGAACAGGCTCGACCCCACGCCGTAGGCGTCCACGGGCACGCCCTGTTCCTCGAACTGGCGGATCTTCTCCACCGTGAAGCCGCCCGACACCACGATCTTCACGTCCTTGAACCCGCCCTGGTCGAGGGCGCGCCGCACATTCCACACGAGCTGAGGGTTGACGCCCGTGGGCTTAAACGTCCCCATCTGCGGGATGACGGACTGGTCCACCAGCGTTTCGGACGTGTCGAGCCGCACGCCGTACAGCCGATCCCCCAGGGCGCGCGCCACGGCGAGTGAGGTGCCGACGCAGTCGTTCTCGAAATCGACCAGGGTGATCAGCCGGATCGATCCGTCCATCTGCTCGGCGAACTTGCGCGAGGCGATCACGGTGTCGCCGCCGTACGCGGCGATGAGCGCATGGGGTACCGTCCCGATGCCTTCCGAGCCCCACCAGGAGGCCTGCGCGTCAGTCGACACGCCGATCGCCCCCGCGATGTGGGCGGCGTAGCCGTCGCCGGTCTGGACCAGCCAGTGGTCGTGGCGCGCCGGAAAGAACATCACCTCTTTGGGCTTCGCCGCCTCGACGACGCGCCGCGTATTGGTTCCGACCCGCGTCCGCCGCGCCAGCACGCCCAGGTACACCGTCTCGAGGTTCGCGAACGCGTCGTAGGGACCCTCGATCAGAAGTACGGTCTCCCACGGGTCGACCTCTTCGCCGTCGTAGAGCGCGTGCACCACGAGCTCGTCCCAGCGTTCGGCGCAGAGTTTCAGGATCGCGATCGCCTCGTCGATCCCGCCGAGCGAGGCGTGCGCCTTGCCGAACACCTGCATGGTGACACGAGGTCGGTGGCGATCTTTGCGCAGCAGCTCGCGGGCGCGGACGAAGTATTTGTCGGAGTAGTAGCCCTCCCGCATCTTCTCGACGGGGAGGTGGAAGATGGCGGGATCGAGACGCTGCCTGCGGGGCCGGGCGCTCATCGGCCCGCTGGCCACGCGAAGGTGGCGACCAGGGTATCGCCTCCCGGGAGCGGCAGTCGCCGCGCGACGTCGTTGAGGCGCCCGCACACGACGCCGACCGGCTGCGCGGAGTCCGGGGCAATCACACGCAAGCAGACGACGTCCGCGTCGAGCGCCAGCACCCGGTCGCGCGCCGAGCGGGACGGCTCGGGCCGCGCCAGCCCGACCTCGAGGATGGTGGTCCGCCCCCCCATTGCCAGCTGTACGCGCCGAGCGGATGACTCAGGGACGAGGTCGACTCCGCGCGGGCCGCTCACGGTGTCGCCGCGCACGAGGTTCAGCACGACGCGCGCGCGGCGCGGCCGCACGACGGCCTCGACCCGGATGTCGGTACCTGAATCGGACACCTGCAGCTCCTCCGCGGGCCGCCCTTCCCCGCCGGAGAACCCTCGCTCGAGCGCGACCTCGATCCAGAGGCTCCCGCCCTTCGGCAGTTGGACCCGGGCCGTGTCTCCCCACGCGAGCCGCACGGCGCGCCGGTAGTCGTCCTGCTCCCAGAGCCCCAGTCCGCGGCGCGAGCGGCCCAGGCGTCGTTTGGTGAAGAACTCCGCGCCCACGGTCACCGAGTCGCCGCTCACGGCGGGCACGATCTGGAAGAGTGCTTCGAGCTCGGTGGAATCGGTCCGCAGGGAAAAGCGCAGGTCGGTGCCCGCCGGGCCGCTCACCGAGCCGCGCGCGCGCTCGAGGACGCCGTCCTCCACCACCCGCACGCGATAGGTGACGCGAGTGCCCGGTCCCTGCAGGGCGGCGCACAACGCCACGGCCCCGAGGGCACCGAACATGCTAGTGGACGACGATCGCCGCACGCGAGTCCTCCAACGATCCCCCCGGCCCGCCCCAACGGCCGTGCGAGAGCCAGCCCGCGGCGATCCCGAGGGCGAGCGCCACGACGGCCCAGAAGGCCAGCGCTCGACCCCGGATCGTCGGCCGAGGCACCACGCGCGCGTGGGGATCCCCGGCGGAGCGCGCCAGGGCGACCCGCACCTCGAGCTGGCTCGCCCGCGCGCCGGCGCAGTGCGAGCAGGTGGCCAGATGCTTGGCGAGTGCGGCCCGCTCGACGAGCGACAGCTCGCCATCCAGCTCCGCGTCGATCTGCTTGAGCCACGTTTCGTGACCGTCGCTCATTTCAGCTCCTCCCGCACTCGATAGTTGAGCGCCCGCCGCTGCATCCACCGCACCGCGAAGGCGTCCGCCAACGAGCGGAACACCCGGTTCCACATGCCGTACTTCGTGACGCCGAAGCGCCGCGGCCGGTGCCCCACCGGGACTTCGGCCACCGTGCCGCCGTGCATCTTGATGAGCGTCGGCAGGAAGCGATGCATGCCGCTGAACAGCGGCAGCGCCCGCACGGCGTCGGCGCGAAACGCCTTCAGGGAGCAGCCGGTGTCGCGGATCGTCTCACCATTGAGCCAGTTCCGGACTCCGTTGGCGATGCGGCTCTGGACGAGCTTCCACGCCGTGTCGTTCCGCGCTGCCCGATACCCCGCCACGGCGGTCGCCCCCGTGCGCTCCAGCGCTTCGACGACGCGGGGGACATCGGCGGGGTCGTTCTGCAGATCCGCGTCGAGCGTGACTACGACCCGGCCACGCGCGGCCCGGAATCCGGCGGCGAACGCCGCTGTCTGCCCCGCGTTCCGTTCGAACGCGACGATGTGCAGCTGCGGGTGGTCCCGCTTCAAGACCTTGAGCGTGTCGAGCGAGCCGTCGGTCGAGCCGTCGTCCACGGCCACCACCTCATAGGTCCGGCCTGCGCCGTCCAGCGCCCCGGCGATCTCGGCGAGCAGCGGCGTCAGGTTCTCCCGCTCGTTGTACACGGGGATGACGAGCGAAAGCTCAGGCAGGCCCGAGGGGGGGGGATCAGACGCGTTCGGTCTCACCGATGGGGGAACGTAGAGGCGTGCCTCGCGCCGAGCAAGTTGACAGGCGCGAATCGAGTGGGTAAAACCCTAGCACTTCCTCACAGCGGAGCCGTCCGTGTCCGAGGCGCTGTCACGCCGCGAGTTCGTCCTGTCCACGGGCAGCCTGGCCGCCGGCGCCGTCCTGGGAGTCTCCCATCCGATGCGGCCCCTCCGGCCGCTGCCTGCGGAGAGCCGGTGGGCGTCGAAGCCCGTCGCCGTGGCGAGCGCGAACGGCATCCGCGGCGTGCAAAGGGCGTTCGACTTGCTGATGCAGGGTGCGGACACCCTGGACGCGGGCGTAGAAGCCGTGAAGATCCAGGAGCTCGATCCCAACGACGACTCCGTGGGCTACGGCGGCCTCCCCAACGCCCTGGGCGTGGTGCAACTCGACGCATCGTGCATGCACGGACCCACCAAGCGAGCCGGGGCGGTCGGATGTCTCGAGAACATCAAGACGCCCTCCGAGGTCGCGAAGCTCGTTCTCAAGTACACTAACAACGTCTTCTTGGTGGGCGAGGGAGCGAAGCGCTTCGCCCTTTCTTACGGCTTCAAGGAGGAAGACCTCCTTACCGAGCGGTCGCGCCAAAAGTGGCTGGCGTGGCGCGCCAACCTGAGCCCCACCGACGACTACCTCGATGTGCCGGAATCGGAGAACATGGTGGTCCGGCCCACGGGGACGATCAACTGCAATGCCGTCACGCCCGGCGGGGAGATCTCGTCGGTGACGACGACGAGCGGGCTCGCCTGGAAAATCCCGGGCCGTGTGGGCGACTCCGCGATCATCGGCGCCGGCCAGTACACCGACAACGACATCGGGGCAGCCGGCTCGACGGGCCGCGGCGAGTCGAACATCAAGGTCTGCGGCGGGTTCCTCACGGTGGAGAACATGCGCCGCGGCATGAAGCCGGCCGACGCCTGCCTCGAGACGTTGAAGCGGGTCATGGCGACCACCGAACCGCGCCTGCTCGACGCGCGCGGCCGGCCCAAGTTCGGGCTGATCTTCTACGCGGTCAACAAGCGGGGCGAGTTCGGGTCCGCGTCCCTGTTCCCGGCGAGCTACGCGGCGCACGATGGTACCGAGGCGAAGGTCAGAGACTGCGCCCACATGTTCGAGAGCGCCTGATCGGGATGCGGTGGGCCAGCGCGACGTTGCTGACGGCGGCGCTTGCTCCGGCTGCGCTCGCGGCGCAGCGCGGCGCCTGGGTGGATCAGCTCTATCCCTACGCCTACTACAGCACGGTCGACGGGTTCTGGATCGGTGGGCGGTACGGGTGGTACATCCCGATGGGGTTCACCGAGCGGCCGGAGCCGAACTTCGCCGGCATCAAGTTCGACGGTGCCGCCAGTACGCAGGGCAGCTATGTGCTCAGCGCCGACGCCGCGGCCCCCGCCTACTGGGACGGGTGGCGCCTGGCGCTCTCGCTGACCGCCGCCCGCGCCAACCGGCTCGGCTACTACGGCCAGGGAAACGCCACGCCATACGATGCCGACAGCATCACGCCGACCCGCCCTTACTTCTATAGAGTAGGCCGCACCACGCGCGCCGCCCGCGTCACCGTGCAGCGCCGCATCGCCGGACCGCTCCGCGTGCTCGTCGGCGCCTCCATGGAACACACCGATTTCCGCGAGCTGCCGGGCGAGAGCCAGTTCCACCGGGACCGCGTCGCGGGCGTCGTCACGCCGCAGGAGGTCCCCTTCGGCGACCGCGTGCTGCGCGGCGGGGTCATCGTCGACTCGCGCGACCAGGAGATCGACCCACACCGCGGCGTGTTCGTGGAGGCGTTGGTCGGGCGCGGCCGCGGCTACACGCGCACGACCGGCGCCGCGCGGGTGTACCTGCATCCGTTCGAGAAGCTGATGGTGGCGGCGCGCGTTGCGGGCGAGGGCATGACCGGGTCACCGCCCGTTGGGGCGCAGATGACGATGGAGTCGAGCGACGGGCCATTCGTGGCCCTCGGCGGCTACCGCTCGCTCAGGGGCTACTATGATGCGCGCTTCGTGGGGCCCGGCAAGATCGCCGCCGGCGTGGAGGCACGCTACGCCCTGCTGTGGGCGCCACGGGTGCTCGAAGTGAAACTGGTGGCCTTCTACGATTGCGGTCGAGTCTTCCCCGCGGGGGAATCGGTCCGGTTCACGGGCGACGGATTGCACCACAGCGTCGGCGGCGAAGTCGCCGTGGCGCTGGTGCGGAACACGTTGTTCGTGCTGGGCGTCGGCAAGGGCTCCGAGGGAGTCCAACTGCTCTTCGGAACGACCTGGAGCTACTAAACGACAGGTCGTGGAGGTTATGAAGGTTGGTGGAGGTTTTCAGAACCTAGACAACCTCCCGTATCTCGACCCCGCGCCGCTTCAACTCATTCACATACGGAGCGAACGGCACCGCTTCATCCGGCGTGTGAGCGCCCGTCGCAGTGATCCGCCCGTCCACCTGCATCAAGCCGGTGATGGCGAGTGAGTAACCGGTGGTCCGCATCATCGCGCTGATCCCCGCCTTCTCATCGGAGTAATCGATCAGCTGCCACGCCACTCGACGGCCGCCACGCCCCGTCACCTCCACGCGCAGCGCCACGAGATCGGGTTCATTGGGCTTCGTGAGACCGGGCGACACCGTGGCGATGAAGGCGTCGCGCGGCACGACCCGCGTTCCCCTCACCATCACCGGCTTCAGATCAAGCAGGCCGAGCTCCCGGACGGGACGCATGATCGCCACATGGCCGGGGTAGCGGAGCGTCTTGTATTCCATCGTGCGCACCCGGCCGGCGTACGCCCACGGCATCGTCGAGATGCCGCCGCCGGTGTGAAATGCCTCGAGGGTGCCGACCGGCGCCGGGAACTCCACGGGTTCGAGCTCGGAGAGGGCATCCACGCGCGCCGGCTTGCTATCGCGCAGCACCCACGAGGGTGTCGTGTAATAGTCGAGCGCGCCTTCGAGCGAGTAGACGATCTGGTAGTTGAGCGGCGGCTTGGGATGCCGCGGCAGGCCACCGACGAAGATCTTCACGGTGTCGGCGTCGCCGACGCGCCGGATCCCTTCGGCAGCGATGATGTTCACCATCCCGGGCGCGAGACCGCAATCGGGGATGACCGAGACCCGTTTCTTCCGGGCGGCGCTGTCCAGTGTCTTCTGCCGCTGCACGATCTCGGTGTTCCCGCCGAGGTCGGCGCAGTGCAGGCCCGCGGCCACCGCCGCCTTCGCCACCGCGTAGTTGAAGTGGTAGGGCGACGCATTCATCACGGCGTCGTGGCCTCGCATCAGGGCGCGCAGGCGCGCGGTCTGCTTGACGTCGACGCGCGCCAGCGCCAGCCGCTTCCCGACCTTGGGTTTGAGGAAGGCGGGCAGGCGCTTTGGATCGAGATCCGCGAGCGTCACGCGCTCCACCTCCGGCTGCCGCAACAAATCATACGCGCAGGCCGAACCTTGCAGCCCTGCGCCCAGCACCAACATACGCATCGCGCCAATGCTCCTGTTTTGGGCGGCGAAAGCTAGCTAGATTCGCGCGCGATGTCCCCTGCGGCCGACCTCACTCACCAGCGCCTCATCCGCGCCGCCCTCGAGCTGTTCAGCAGCCGGGGCTATCACGACACCACCACCGCCCAGATCGCGAAGAAGGCGGGCGTGGCCGAAGGAACCATCTACCGGCACTTCCCCAGCAAACAACACCTCCTGAACGAACTCTATCGGGCGGCCCTGCGCTGGGCCGCCAAAACCGTGGAGGACTCGGCGGCCGCAACGCCGCGGGCTCGGCTCGCTGTTGTGGCGCAGGGGCTCGTCGAGGGTGCCGTCCGCGATCCCGCCATGGTCAAGCTGGGCCTGCTCGAGCGACACGACACCGTGCTGGATGACGAGAGCCGCCGGATCGCGCGGGAGCTGCGGGTGGGCCTCGAGCGGGTGATCGCGCAGGGAAAGGCTGAGGGCTCAGTGCGGACGGGCGCCGTGGACGTGTGGGTCGGGGTCTGGTTGGCGATCCTCAGTTATGCGCTCGAAAAGGTTGTGGCCAAGGAGTGGAAGCCAGGCGACGCAGGCGTGGGATTGACGATCGAAGCAGCGTGGGAAGCCATTAGCGCGTAGGCGATGGGCCCGCTGCGCGACAAGAAGCCTGGCAGTCGCTTCGCGGGCCCATCGCTTACGCGCTACGAGCGCCCTGCCCGTCCCCGCGCCGCAACTCCAACAACGCGATCTCCGGCGGCACGAAGATCCGAATCGGCACGCCCACGACGCCGATGCCGCGGCTCACGTACAGCTGACTCGTGCCCTGCCGGAAATGTCCCATCACGTACTTCGTGATCAACCGGCCCGCCGACCAACCGATCACCGGCAGGTAGATCTGGCCGCCGTGGATGTGGCCGGCGAGGGTGAGCGGGATCCCGCGGGGCGCCGCGCCGTCGAACGCCCCCGGGCGGTGCGCGAGGAGAATCTTGAAAACCCCGGGTGGCGAGCGCCGCAGCGCTACGTCGACATCCGCGTCCTGAGGATCGTCGGCACGCCAGTAGCGCGGGTCGTCGATGCCGACGAGCGCCAGCGGCGTGCCGTTGCGCTCGACCACGTGCGCGCCGTTCTGCACGAACGCCTGCCCCGCGTCGCGCACGCCGCGAATCACCGCGTCTTCCCCTGTGTAGCGATCGTGATTGCCGAGCACGGTCACCACGCCAAGGGGCGCCCGGAGGTCACGGAACGCGTGGACGTAGTCCGGGATGAACGACGCGGCGATATCGATCATGTCGCCGGTCTGACAGATCAGGTCGGGCCGGAGGGCATTCGTCTGGGCGACGATCGCCGCCATTTTCTCTCGCTCCATGTGGATCCCGGCGTGCACGTCGGAGAGGTGCGCGATCCGGAGCCCATCGAGACCTGGCGGGAGATCGGGGAAGAACAGCGTGCGGCGCGTGATGACCGGCAACCGGTCGGCGCTCCAGATCCCGTAGGTCGACAGCCCCAGTCCGGCGCCGGCGTAGACGTAGGTCGCGCGGGCGAGGAACTGGCGGCGAGAGAGCTGTGAGTGGGGCGTGGTGAGTGGGGCGTGGGACTGCGGGTTCCATCGCTGACGCACCACGCCCCACGCCCCACTCACGCCTTTGGCCAGCAGATAGACGCAGACGAGCCCACAGAACACCCAGCCGAGCAGCTGCCACGCGATCCAGGGCGCGATGTAGGGGATCCGGCCGATGCCCCACAGGCTGCCGGAGAACATGCGGACCGCGACGAGGACCCAGGGGAAGTTGAAGACCGCGAACACCGCCGCGAGCGCCCAGCGAACGAGGCGCGCCTGGCGCGGCCGACTGGGGTCCGGAAGTCGCTCGCGCAGGTACAGATAGAGCAACACCTGCGGCGCGATGAAGAGCAAAAGGTAGATTACGGCCACCATGCTATCCCGTACGCTCCTGCTGGTTTGCTGGTTCCCGGCGTTCGCGTCCGCGCAACAGCCGGCGACCCCGGCTACCATCGATCGCCAGCTCGTCGCCGCCGGCGTCTGGTCCGAAGCCCGGTACAACTATGCCTATTGGGACGCCGTGCGCGCCGACTGGGACTCGGCGTTCGCCGCCGCCGTCACCGCAACCGCCGGCCGCGGCCCTCCCCCGTCCGACGTGCAGTACTTCCGCCGGCTGCGGCGCTTTGTGGCGCTGCTGCGCGACGCTCAGGCGGAGTTGGTGCCGCCAGCGGTGATCGCCGGCCGCCTGGCGCGCCCGCCCCTCGCGCTGCGCAGCATCGAACGCCGGCCGTTCATCATCGACTATGCCGTGAACGACGAGATGCGGATCGCGCGTCCCGAGCGGCTCGCGGAGATCGTGGCCGTACACGGAATCCCCGCCGAGCAATGGATTCGCGATTCGATCCTGCCGGAAATCTCCGCGGCGACGGACCAGAGCCGGTGGGAGCGCGCCGTGGCGCGCATGCTGGAGGGGGAGAAGGGCACCGCCCTGCAGCTGCTGCTGCGGCTCCCCAGCGGACAGCAGCGCGGCGCCAGCGTGACGCGCAGCGTGTCGCTCGCCACCCGCTGGCCGCTCGAGCCGCCGGCGCTCGACGTGGATACGCTGCCCGGTGGCGCAATCTGGGTGCGGATCCACTCCCTCGCCGACGAGGGGCTCGTTGCGGCGTTCGATCGTGCCCTCGGGGACGCGCCGCGTCTCACCGGCCTCGTGCTCGATCTGCGGGAGACGGACGGAGGGGGGGGCACCGGGATCGGTCGGGAGAACGGGTACGCGATCTTGGCTCGACTCATCGAGCGGCCGATCCCCACGTCCCGCTGGCGCACGCCGCAGTACCGACCAGCGTATCGCGGCGCCGACACCCCCGACTCGAACGGCGCCTGGCTCGCGGCGCCCTGCGACACGATCCGACCGCGTCGGGATCGCGCGCGGTTCGCCGGGCCAGTCGCCATCCTCTCATCGCCCCGCACCGCGGGAGCGGCGGAGGATCTGCTGGTGGCGTTCCGCAACGGCTCCCGGGGCCCGATCATCGGTGAGCCCTCGGCGGGCGCCACCGGCCAGACCTTGCTGCTCCCGCTGCAGCGCGGCTGGCTGTTCCGCGTGACGGTGACGCGCGACGCGTTTCCCGATGGCACCGAGTTCGCGCGGACGGGCATCGCACCGGAGATTCCGGTGGCGGTCAACGTAGACGACGTGTTGGCGGGGCGCGATGCGGCGCTCGAGCGGGCGCGGGAATACCTCAAGACCGCGCCGCGCCGCTGAAGCCCTACGGGGTGACCGTAAAGAATACTGCCGGTTCGATCACCGGGTGCGCCATCACGCGGCCCCGGACCAGGTACCCTCTCGGAGAGAGCCCGGTGTCCACCACCCACCGGGTGTATGCGACGACCGTTCGAGGAAAGTTGATGCCGGCCAGTTGGAAGGTGTCCGGGAGCGTGGAGTCGGCGCAGGTGGGCGCAGGCACGGTGCGCACGGTGGTGGTGCCAGCGATCACGGCGACGGGTCCAGCACAATCGGGGCGCACCGTCGCGACCTGAGGGATGAAGCTGTCGATGGCACCGAGCAACGTCATCGTGTGCTGGACCCACACGGTATCACCGCGGCCGGCGGCCGCGATAGACGCTGTGCTGTCTGGCGTCGCGCACGTCGTGTCGCACCCGAACGCGGCGACGCCGTATTGGAAGACGAAACCCGTCGCATCAGTGGAGTGCGCGCATCCGGCGGCCAGTACCCCGAGCAGGATGACCGTCAGCTTCATTTCG
>Ga0070696_100003033_pt1 | contig 11153 bp, 10 predicted proteins | sample KBSK1253metaG_FD_65474 | JGI IMG/M metagenome (GOLD analysis project Ga0070696, IMG submission 65474) | Corn, switchgrass and miscanthus rhizosphere microbial communities from Kellogg Biological Station, Michigan, USA - KBS K1-25-3 metaG | ecosystem: Host-associated > Plants > Roots >... | reverse complement strand
AGAAGGGATTTTCGCCCTCGATTTTGCGTCAGATGCGGCTGCAACGATAGAGCTATCCAGGCTTGAGGAAGCCATCGAATCGGTGCCACCCAACCGAATCATGCCCGTTGCAAGTTTGGTAATCAATGGCCCGAGAAATGGTTTGTCGCCTAAAGTGAATGCGGAGCAAAGAGGTTATCCCACTTTGAGCATCAGCGCGGTCAGAGGCGGCCGCATCGTCACCAAGGGTAACGTCAAGTATGCCGAGGTGACCGACGAACAAGCCGCAGCTTTTGAGTTGAAGGCGAACGATGTGCTTGTCGTGCGCGGAAACGGCAACAAGCTGTTGACTGGCAAGTGTGGGTTAGTCGATAGCGTGCCAAAGGGGTGCTTCTACCCCGATTTGCTTATTCGTCTGCAATTCGACCAGAAAACAATCCGGCCTAGGTTTGCCGCTTTGCAATGGAATGCGCCGAGCACGCACAAACGCCTGATCTCGCGCGCCAAGTCCAGCAACGGCATCTGGAAGATCAACGGCGGCGACATTCGGCAGCACACGCTGAAGGTTCCTTCCATCGAGGAACAAGATACTTTGTTAGAGGAAGTGCAAGCAATTCGGCAGGCTCGGGCTGATATTGAGAAACGTAAGGTCCAAGTGCAAAACGTCAAGACGCAGGCCTTGAAAGAAATCGCATAGGGGAGTGGAAATGGCATTCAACGAATCCAACACCGTCGAAGCCTACCTCTACGACCTACTCTCCGGCCCGGCCAAGCCTGCCGCGGCCAACGTCGTTCAGGAGCCGGAGAGCAACTATGGCCGCGCCCACAAGGGTCTCGGCTGGCGCCGTATCGCCAGCGCCGACTTTCCGCGTCAGGCGCAGGAAGTGTTGGTCGAACGCTGGGTGCGCGAGGCGCTGATTCGCCTCAACCCCGAAATCGCCGACCAACCCGACCGCGCCGACGAGGTACTCTACAAGCTGCGCGCCATTATCCTTTCGGTGCGCTCCGATGGCCTGATTCGCGCCAATGAGGAAATGACGGCTTGGTTGCGCGGCGAGCGTTCCATGCCCTTCGGCCCGAACAACGAGCATGTGTCAGTGCGGTTGATCGACTTCGATAACCTCGAGCAAAACCAGTACATCGTTACGCAGCAATTCGTCTACCGCGCAGGCAGCGCGGAGCGTCGGGCCGACCTGATGTTGCTGATCAATGGACTACCGCTGGTGCTAATCGAGGCCAAGACGCCGACGCGCTCGGCCGTTAGTTGGGTCGATGGCACGGTGCAGGTGCATGATGACTACGAGAAGTTCGTGCCGGAACTGTTCGTCTGCAACGTTTTCTCGGTCGCCACTGAGGGCAAGGAATACCACTACGGTTCGCTCGGCCTACCAGTCAAGGACTGGGGGCCGTGGAATCTGGATGCGGATGGTGGTGACTCACAGCGGCACCCTTTGCATAGCCTAAAACTTGCTGCCGAAAGCATGCTGCGGCCGCATGTGGTGCTGGATATCCTCTCCAGTTTCACCCTGTTTGCCACGGACAAGAAGCAGCGACGCATCAAGATCATCTGCCGTTACCAGCAATATGAGGCTGCCAACAAGATCGTCGAACGAGTGCTGGCCGGTCATCCGAAGAAGGGGTTAATCTGGCATTTCCAGGGTTCGGGTAAATCGCTGCTGATGGTGTTCGCGGCGCAGAAGTTGCGCCTGCACCCGGGACTGAAGAATCCGACGGTGCTGATAGTGGTGGATCGCATCGACCTCGATACCCAGATCACCGGCACCTTCACCGGTGCCGACATCCCTAATCTGGAGAAGGCCGAGACGCGCGACAAGCTGCAGCAATTGCTGTCGCAGGATGTGCGGAAGATCATCATCACAACTATCTTCAAATTCGGCGAGGCCGATGGCAAATTGAATGGCCGCAGCAACATTATCGCGCTGGTAGATGAGGCGCACCGCACTCAGGAAGGCGACCTCGGCCGTAAGATGCGCGACGCCCTGCCCAATGCCTTCCTCTTCGGCTTGACCGGCACGCCGATCAACCGCTTCGACAAGAACACCTTTTACGCCTTCGGTGCCGATGAGGATACGAAGGGCTACATGAGCCGCTACGGCTTCGAGGAGTCCATCCGAGACGGCGCAACCCTGAAGCTGCACTTCGAGCCACGCCTGCTGGAACTGCATATCGACAAGGCTGCTATCGATGCCGCCTTCAAGGAAATGACCGGTGGCCTCTCCGATCTCGACAAGGACAACCTTGGGAAGACTGCCGCCAAGATGGCGGTTCTGGTCAAGACGCCGGAACGCATCCGGCACGTGTGTGAGGACATCGTTTGGCACTTCCAGAGCAAGGTGGAGCCGAACGGCTTCAAGGGTCAGATCGTTACCTTCGATCGGGAGTCTTGCCTGCTCTACAAGACGGAACTCGACAAGCTGTTGCCACCCGAGGCCAGCGATGTCGTGATGACAGTGAATGCCAACGAGCCACAATACAAACCCTTCGCTCGCGGCCGGGATGAGGAGGAGCGGCTACTCGACCGCTTCCGCCACCCAAATGACCCACTGAGATTGTTGATCGTGACCTCCAAGCTGTTGACAGGTTTCGATGCGCCGATCTTGCAGGCTATGTATCTCGACAAACCGTTGCACGACCACACGCTGTTGCAGGCGATATGTCGGGTGAATCGCACTTTCTCGGAGCAGAAAACTCACGGCCTGATCGTGGATTACCTCGGCATCTTCGACGACGTGGCCAAGGCGCTGGAGTTCGACGAGAAGGGCATTACGGCCGTGGTGTCGAATATCCAGGAGCTCAAGGATCGGCTACCTGAGGCGATGCAGAAGTGCCTGGCGTTCTTTGTCGGGGTCGATCGCACAGTGGAGGGCTACGAGGGCCTGATCGCCGCCCAGCAATGCCTACCCAACAATACGGTGCGCGACAATTTCGCCGGTGAGTACGGCCTGCTCGGCAAGCTATGGGAGGCAATCTCACCCGATCCGATCCTCGGTCAGTACGAGAAGGATTACAAGTGGCTGTCGCAGGTGTACCAGTCGGTGCAGCCATCCAGCGGGCACGGCAAGCTAATCTGGCATTCACTCGGCGCGAAGACCATCGAACTGATTCACCAGAACGTGCACGTCGATGCCGTGCGGGATGATCTTGATACCTTGGTGTTGGATGCCGATCTACTGGAGGCGGTTCTCTCAAACCCCGACCCGAAGAAGGCCAAGGAAATCGAGATCAAAGTGGCCCGGCGATTGCGCAAACATCTCGGCAATCCGAATTTCAAAGCGTTATCGGAACGGTTGGATGCCCTACGGGATCGATTCGAGTCCGGCGTACTGAACAGCGTCGAGTTTCTGAAGCAACTTCTGCAGCTGGCCAAGGAAGTACTCCAGGCTGAGAAGGAAGTGCCGCCCGAGGAAGATGAGAATCGCGGCAAGGCGGCACTGACAGAATTGTTCAACGAAGTCAAAACCGCCGAGACACCGATCATGGTCGAGCGAGTGGTGGCGGACATAGACGAGATCGTGCGCCTTGTGCGCTTCCCCGGTTGGCAGGACACCCTTGCCGGCGAGCGGGAAATCAAGAAGGCACTGCGCAAAGCGCTCTTCAAATACAAGCTGCACGCGGATGAGGAGCTGTTTGAGAAGGCATACAGCTACATCCGGCAGTACTACTAAGAGGGGCGCGGCATGTACAATCAAAAGAACGACAGCGGATCGAACGCCACGTGGTTAGTCGGCGCGAGCTACGTGGCACAGATGATCAGTTTCCGCGCTGTCCATCTGAGGGAATTTGGGAAAACGGGTACGGGGGCAAACATCTTGGCGCAGTGCGATCAATGCGCCTGGCCAACCGGATCGCGATCAAATCGTCTTACGCGCGAAAATATCGGCCGCCCTTTGACAGTCGTGGCCAAACGGCGCGAATGCGATCTACAAAAGGCGCTTGTCCATCGGGTCCGGCGCAGTTTTTGCCAACCAGTGGGATTAGACCCGCTGGACTGGGATAATGCTGGATAGTTCACCAGTACCGACGCGGCGTGCATTTTTTTCAAGGAATGAGGGGATATGGTGGCCGAAACTAAAAACGTGTTCATTAGCCACGTCCACGAGGACGATCATGGCTTGCAGAAAATTAGGGATTTGCTTGCCCCCAAGGGCATCGATATCCGGGACTCTTCGATTCACAAGGGCAAATTTAACGACGCGTCGGACCCGAACTACATCAAATCCCAGATCCTGGCGCCGGCTATCAATTGGGCTGGTACCTTCATCTGTTATGTGTCGCCCGCAACAAAGGACAGCAAGTGGGTCAATTGGGAAATTGAATATGCAGCGAAGCAGGGCAAGCGGATCGTCGGCGTATGGGCGCATGGTGAGAAGGAATGTGATATCCCCGATGCGCTGCAAGAGTATGCCGACTCATTAGTAGGGTGGCACGGTGATGCAATCATCAACGCAATCAATGGTGAAGACACGTGGGAAAAGCCAGATGGCGGTTCCTGTGCACGAGTGCCGCTCAAGCGCCATCCTTGCTAATGGCCCGCATCTATTCATACGTCGTGCGTTACGATAGTGGATTTGCACCCAATCCCTTTTATGGATATTGCACGCTCGCCACGTGCAAGCCGGATATTCGGCGCCGCGCACAGACCGGAGACTGGGTGGTTGGTAGCGCCAGCGACGACTGCAGCATTAAGCGCGGTGGGCATCTTGTTTACGCCATGCGCGTGACTGAGACAACTACGTTCGACGATTACGCGGTGGACCCCCGATTTGAATCGAAGATTCCCTTTCGAATGGGTAGTCGTAAGCAAAGTTGCGGCGACAACATCTATTTTCGGGATACGCCGGACAGCGACTGGTATCAGCGCGATTCATTCCATTCCGACAAGGATGGACGGATTCATCCGAAACATGTGATGCGGGATACAGGGGTAAATCGCGTGTTGATTAGCGACGATTTTAGCTACTTCGGTGGTACAGGTCCCGCATTCCCCGGCGATCTCCATGATCGGAACGGGAGACCACTATGCAAAAACGGGATTGGTCGGTCCTGTTTCGACGATCCACAACTGGTCGAAGACCTGGAGCATTGGATTCGTAGTTTCGAGGTGACCGGTTACCAGGGGCCACCTCAAGAATGGATTTCGCTTCGTGGCTAACACCCAGATCGGCAGCGCCGTGTCGCTTCTACTGTCAGAGTATGCTGCTGAGATAGCCGCCACAGATGTTCTCGACCCGTCAGACGTCGGCCCGATCCTGCAAGGCCTATACGGTGAGGTTGGCGGTATCATGTCGACTGCCAAAAAGCACATTCGGGAGAAGTCGGCCTATCCCGGATTTAGGCGGGCCGCAGAGGAGGAGTTCGGCGATACTCTCTGGTATCTCGCCGCGCTTTGCAGGCGACGAAACATTCAGCTCGATGAACTCGTCGCCGAGGCAGCTCGCGGGGGGCGTTTCAAGACATCCGGTTTAGAAAGCGATAGGACCGAAGGGGTATTTGCCCATGTCGCAACGCCGACCTCAACAGATTCGGTCGACACAACTCTTGTTAACCTTGGGCGATCGGCGGCGGCATTGCTGGGGACCACGCCGCCCGATCGCACGAAGATGGTGGCGTTTGCGAGCGATTATCTCGATGCGATCCATGCAGCCAAATTGGCGCTCTCTGACATCGCTCGTATCAATTTGCGGAAAGCCCGAGGCGCGTTTATCGTGCCCCAGTCAAAGGATCTAGTTGATTTCGACGTCGACTTCGGCGTCGAGGAGCAGTTACCCCGGGCATTTAAAATCCGTGTCAATCAAAGGGGTAGTGGTAGGAGCTACCTGCAGTGGAATGGCGTCTTCATCGGCGACCCCTTGAGCGACAATATTGCTGATCCCGACGGTTATCGATTCCACGACGTGTTTCACTTCGCATATACCGCGATCCTTCATTGGTCGCCGGTAGTACGCGCTCTAATCAAGCACAAACGAAAGAGCAGTCCCGAGTACGATGAAACACAGGATAGCGGCCGCGCGATTGTGGTTGAGGAAGGTCTAACCGCCTGGATCTTCTCCCGAGCCAGGGAGCTAAACTACTTCGAAGGCCAGGAGCGCGTCTCTCTTGGATTGCTGAAGACTATCGGCGAGTTCGTAACTGGGTATGAGGTGTCTCGGTGCCCACTGAAGCTCTGGGAACGAGCAATCCTCGATGGCTATGAAGTTTTCCGCCAGATTCGTGCCGCCGAAGGTGGATGGATCATCGGTGATCGAGCACTTCGCACACTCCGTTATGCTCCGCTTGAGGCAATTGCATGAATTTACATCCATTCGTTAATGCCGTTGCCGCCTTACGGTTCGACAATTGCTTCAACCCCTACGTCGATCGTTGCGAAATCCATGATCGCCAAGACGCGCCTAACCGCCGCGCTACAGCCCTATCAGCGATGTTAGAAAGTGCGGTGACCGCTCCGATCGACGCGATTTGGATTGGGCGGGATCTCGGGTATCGCGGAGGCCGGCGGACCGGTCTCGCGCTTACCGACGATGTTCATATTGCCCGGCACGCAAAGCGCTGGGATCTTGTCGCTGAAAGGCCGACAATCGGCGCGGCCATCGCAGAGCGCACAGCTGCGGTCATCTGGAGCATGCTCGGTCAGATTGACGCAAGAATATTCTTGTGGAATGTGTTTCCACTCCATCCGCACGAATCAGGGGAACCTTTTACCAATCGCCAGCACAATGCCAGCGAGCGCCGCGCTGGCGAAGAACTACTACAGACGCTCGTAGCACTACTTAAACCAGCCCGCATCATTGCAATAGGCAACGATGCAGCTGCAGCCGCCAACCGAATCTCAGGCGACATACCCGTGATCGGAGTTCGACATCCAAGCTATGGCGGGCAGACCGAGTTTTTGTGTCAGATCGCAAAGCTATACGACGCCTCCCTGCAGCCCATTCGCTTGCTCTAGCGACGATAGACCAACTCATGACATCTACGCTGTGCGGCGAAACGGAATCGGGGTGTGGTGACTTCGAGCGTCCCGAAGTCTTGTGATGTGACTCGACAGGGGTAACAGGGCGGCTTTAGCGTCCTCGCGAATAGCCATCAGAAGCTGTCCTGGGCTGGACAGGAACGTTGCATTTGCTACAGATTAAGGCCAATACGGAGACGGTTTATGGCAAGGCGGGTTTTCTTCAGTTTCCATTTCGCGAATGACTTCTGGCGTACCCAGCAGGTGCGCAACATGAATTCTCTCGAAGGTCAGGCGCTTTGCTCTTCCAACGATTGGGAGGAGGTCAAGCGTAAGGGAGATTCGTCAATCAAGCAGTGGATCGATGATCAGATGCATGGCAAGACCTGCGTAGTCGTCTTGGTCGGCGCTGAGACGGCGAACCGACCATGGGTCATCCACGAGATTTCTAAAGGTTGGAACGATAGAATGGGCGTTCTTGGAATCCGCATCGACAAGCTACTCGGTACTGACAGTCGTCCTACCGCTGCTGGGGCGAACCCGTTTTCTCAAGTCACCTTTACTAACACGACGCGGACACTTGCCGAGGTTGCATCGCTGAAAGTCCCGACAGGGACCGATAGCAAGGCGGTCTATGCCTCCATCGCCAGTACCATCGAGGCTTGGATTGAGGACGCCATTCGCATACGCGCTCGGAGCTAGCGCCTGGAACTGAGGAGAGCGCGTGAATACATACGAGATAGGCGTGCTGGGCGATGTGACCGATTCTGACCGCGACACACTAGTTGCGGCGATCGCGAAGCTTACTGACAATTTCGATTTGGAGGTTGGCACCGATGTGCTGCTCCGGGTTGGAGATTCCTTCGACGGACGTGATCGTCATGCGGCAACTGCGTCGGTATACTTCGGCGGAGTCGTGCAGCGCGATCAGGAGCTGACACGTCGCGTCCTCGCAATGAACGTACCGGTAATACCTACCGTACCGGCCGGCGGTGATTTTGGTGCCTTGGTGCCCGCTTTTCTGAGAGGCGTGAATGGTCATCATCGCCGCAGCGATGACCCCGAAATGCGGGAGCTAGCCGTGGCACTTCTGGAATGTATCGGCCTGCTACGACACCAGCGCCGGCTGTTCGTGAGCTACCGCCGCGTGGAGTCTCGCAATGCGGCCGTCCAGCTCCATGATCTGCTGAGCGCGCGCGGTTTCGACGTGTTCCTCGATACGCACGACATCCGACCGGGCGAGCCATTCCAGGACGTGCTTTGGCACAGGCTTTGCGATTCTGATGTCATGGTAATGCTTGACACGCCGACCTATTTCGAGAGCAAATGGACCCGCCAGGAGCTCGGTCGCGCGCGAGCGAAGGAGATTCATGTGCTTCGGGTGGTATGGCCTGACTACACGCCGACCAAACACACCGATTTCGCCGAAACAATTTATTTGGGCCAGGCACAGCTCAGTGGTGGGGATGGTCCAATCGTCGACCAGATTGCCAACCAGATCGTCCTTGCGGTCGAGAGCCTACGGAGTCGCAGCATCGCATCGAGATATATGTCGATTACAGGCAAGCTCCGCGCTGAGGTCGAGAAGATCGGCGGTGCGTTCGAGGGCGTCGGTGCGCACCGCTCAATTTCGCTGCGTCTGCATGACGGCAGCAAACTTTGGGCGTACCCAATTGTTGGGATACCGACCGCAGAACTACTCAATGACGTTGCCGAGAAGGCGCGGCTAGCAGATCAGCGCGGGAGGCCCGTCCTTGTTTACGACCACATTGGCATCCGCGACCAGTGGGTCGCTCACCTCAAATGGCTGGACGAGAACATCAGCACTATTCGCGCCATTCGAGTCGCTGAGGCGGCATGGACGCTTGCTGCGTGGGAGGACCAAGTATGACCGACGCCATTTTCCTGTCTGCAGGCGTGCCCGATCCCAAGCGAGGCCCGCAATATGCCAAGACGGCTGACACAGTTGCGATCGCGGCCGCGGTGTCCGCGCTCGTTCATGTCACGCTCGGACGGCGTCTGCTCGTTTGGGGCGGCCAACCCGCGATCACCCCCATGATCTGGAGCATCGCGGATGGACTCGGGACAGACTACGGTGGATGGGTAACGCTCTATCAGAGCAAGCACTTCAGAGATGATTATCCAGAAGACAATCAGCGGTTCCAGAACGTAACCTACACCGACGATGTCGGTCGCGACCGCGAACAAAGTCTGCGGCTGATGCGAGAGCGGATGTTCTCGGACTTTAATTTTACGGCGGCGGTTTTTATCGGAGGAATGGGCGGTATCGTCGACGAGTTTACTCTGCTACAGACGTTGCAACCCAAAGCGACGCTGTTGCCAGTGGTCTCCACGGGTGGCGCCGTTCACGACATTGCACGGTCTATGGGTAATGTTCCCTCAGACCTGTGCGAAGATCTGGACTACATCGCGCTGTTTCACAGGCACCTTGGTGTTTCTGTTAAGGAGATACGTTACCGGACCCCAGACGAGCAGCCCCACGCAGTTGCTGATCGGCTTTGGCGACCCCTCAACCCCGGGAGCCAGGCGCCGTAGTTGGCATACGTTCACGAGGGAGAAATGCGGGCGCGTGGGCAGCCATGCCGAGAATGAAGGCGACAAGTTGCCTAGTACGCTACGTCGCCGTGTCAGGCTCTCACGTGCCGCTCAGCTTAGCCCCCAGATGCGGCTCGAAGTTGCGCGAGGCTCCTGGGGTGCTTGGCTTTCTGATGTCCGTGTAAGTAAATAACCTTCGCATTGTCGCCGGCAAGAATGGTCTGCAAGTGATCGGCCCACCTGATCAGCGCGGCTTTCTTCTCGTCGAAATAATCGTGTCGGTCATACACTTCGGCGATGTCCGACAGAGTGTGATTCAACACTTTCTCGACGTGGAGGCGGGGGACCCCGATACCGGTCATCATGCTCGCCGCGGTGCGACGCAAGTCATGGGGCGTGAAGTGCGGGATTTGCCAGTGCTCGGCATTGTCGCGCACGGCGCGCGAAAGGACCCGCTCAGAGGACGGCGCATCGGGCCTGCTGTTTTTGTGCTGCGACGCCAGCACGCAGGGGCGATTCCCCGTAAGACCGCGCAGTTCGGCAAGAATTTGGACGGCGAGCGGGGAGAGCGGCACCTTGTGAGCCTTGCCATTCTTCGAGAGTTCCGCGGGAATCGTCCATAGGGCCGCTTCCAGGTCGAACTGCTGCCAGCGCGCCGCAGTGATTTCTCCGCGCCGTTGGGCGGTAACGAGCAAGAGCTTTAGTCCGAGCTTGGACGTCGGAGACATCGCGGCCGAGTCGAGCTTTGTCCAGAATGTGCGGACCTCATCTTCATTCAGGGCTCGATCCCGGGGCATTTCGTCACCGCCCGGTCGCAGGACGCCTGCCATGGGGGAGGCCGGTATCAATTCCTTGGCCGCAGCGAACTCAAAGCACTGCTTGAGCAGCGAATACACTCGATTGGCGGTCACCGGCGCGCCTCGGTCGACAATATCGTCGAGCAGTTGGATCAGCTGACGCCGGGTGACGTCCCGGGCCGTCTGGGTGCCGATCTTGTCGACCAGATTGGCCTTCAGCAGTGCTTCGGCCACCTCGGGGCGCTTGCGCGGCCGGATCCGAGCCTTCTTGTCGCCCTTGGACTCGCGCGCCCAGGCTCCGGTCTGCTCGTCCCAGCGCTCGGCGCGGAGCTTTCGGTGCACGAATTGCTCGACGATGTCGGCGACGGTCCCGGCGGCCGCACGGTCGGCGCGCACCTGCTCAACTTCGCGCTCCCGCTTCTGCTGCTCCTCGATGGGGTCCAGGCCCTGCTCGAGTTCGCGGCGAACCTGGTCGTGCATCTCATACGCGTAATTGAGCAATATCCCCTGGCGGCCGTACTCGCCAAACACCATCACGAAGGTCTCGCCATCCCGTTTGTAGCGAAACCGGAAGCTAATGACGCCGCTCGAATGCACTCGGACCATCAGCCCGGTCCGGTTCGTCACGGTCACGTCGTAGCGCGCTTTACGCGGTTTGGCGTTCTTTAGCCATGCATCGGAAATCTTCATCTTTAGCGTCTTTTGGTCTGGGGTACACCCTGGGGTACACTTTGCGCCGTTCCTGGGCGTGCCGCAAGCTGCCGGGGTCTTCCTGATCTACGGAGGCCGAAAAGCCTAAAAAAAGCCGGAATTCACGATAAATAGACTGCAATGCAGACGGAAATTCGCGGCAA
>Ga0070696_100003029_pt1 | contig 11156 bp, 17 predicted proteins | sample KBSK1253metaG_FD_65474 | JGI IMG/M metagenome (GOLD analysis project Ga0070696, IMG submission 65474) | Corn, switchgrass and miscanthus rhizosphere microbial communities from Kellogg Biological Station, Michigan, USA - KBS K1-25-3 metaG | ecosystem: Host-associated > Plants > Roots >... | reverse complement strand
TATCCCAAGCCGTGAGTTCTTGCCAGCACCTTTATGCTTTGAGTTCCAGGATGCACGAAGCTCATCTCGTTGCTCGGGAGCTAGTTCGTCTTCGGAAATAAGCAGAGCGTCGGGGCGAGCGTTGTTTAAGAAGAAATCCCGCTGGAAAGTCGTGGCATATTCTTCTGTCTGGATGCGGGCCTGTGAAGGTTTGAGGGGTGAAAGGCCGCGATAAATATCTAAAGGATTGGGTTCTTTGAAATGGATAATATCTGACGGCTCAAAGTTGATTTTGGTTCCGTCGAACTTCGTGAATTCATATCGCTTAATAAAGTTCTGCTCGTCGGGAACAATGACCATGTAATCAGGCCGGAGGTTCCACAGCTCTACAATCTTTCCCCTGCCGTCCCTCACCTTGAGCCAAAACGCTTCGCCCGTGAGTTTCTTGTTTATCGTAGTAATCTTCCAGAATTCGCTGCGGGTCTGGAAGGGGTTAACCCTATAAAGCAAGTCTAGGATTTCATGTGAAGGGTGTTCTTTTACCTCGCCTTTTGAGTTGATTATTTCAAAGAGCTTTAAGTCGGTAGCTGATACCTTTTGGGCTATCTTGTTGATTGCAGCAAAGACGTATAAAGACTTCTCATACTGGTTTATGAAGTTATTGTTATTCCAAGTACCACCCGGAAAGATTCTGGCTAGTTCTTGTAAGCCTATGAATTTGGTCTTGCTGCCTCCGAACAGTTTGTCAATCCATCCCATGTAATAAGGGTTATTAAATAAAAGTTAGTTTTGGTTTAGGTTTGTGCAGGGTCATGGCGTACCTGATGGCATCCATGCTGTGCGAGTAAAGGTGGTCTGGTTCGTTGATTATCTTTCCGCTCTTGTCAGTCATCCAGATATAGTTTCGGTATTCCTTAATAAGATTGGTCGAGCGTTTAGTGACTGAAATAGTTTGGGACTGGACGTGCTGTATGCCTTGCAGCACTGAGCCGGCGCCTTTAACCGAAGGGATGATTCTTACGCCGTAGGACTTAATCTCATCAATTGATTTAGGCTCTGCTGAATCGGCTATTACTAAGGCTCTGGGTTCTTTGAGGAAGATGTCTGCTATTTGTTTGTTTGAGAGTCCCTTTTGGAAAGCAATCTCATCTAGGATAAATCCGTTGTCGTGATAGTAAACTGCAACTAGCGCGGAGGGGTCGTTGGTGTATCCAAAGTCTAATCCGTATTTCTCTAACCTGGCATCCTGAGGCACCTCGTCAATAATCTTCCAGCCGGTATAAATCTTTGATTCTATCTCTCCGAGTTGTCCCTCGCCGTAAACGCGAAACCAGCCCTTGTTATTCTTTCTCTGCTCGATTGATTTAACAATCTCCGGGTCGAGTGGTTCGTTGTCTTTGTAGGTGACAATGAGGTGGTCTATGTCATCTCTTGCCCCTAAAACATCCGTGTAAAACCAAAACTCTGTCGTTGGATTCCAATCTAGGTAGACATACTCCTTGGTGCGGACTTCTAGCTGGTTGAATGCATCAAGGGTTATGTTATTGGCTTCGTTTATGAAAAGTCTATCGCGCCTTGCTCCTCTTAACTTGTCCCCTTGGTCTGAGGGGAAGAATTCAATCTGGCTTCCTGTTTCAAATGTGTAGATTGAATCAGTGGCGTTCCAGCGGGTGGTATCCCAATATCTGTGCTCCTGCATGATTTTCTTGAAATCACGCATGGCACCGCGTTTAAGGTGTGGGGTGGATTCACTGACTAATGATGTTAGGGTCGGGGTCTTATCCGACTGTGCCGCGTTAATCAGTAGGAGAAGTATCGAGACTGTCTTGCTCGCTGCTGTCCCGCCCTGAACTGCCCGAATCCGTTTCTGGAGTTTGGCTATCTTTTGAGTTGCCGTTGTTAGAGTGAACATTTGCGAGGATGGGAATGGGGGTTCTATTGTCGGGGTCGCCGCCAATCTCTTGACTGCGCGGCAATACATTGCGAGCGAAAGTAAACATTAGTTGTTCGTAGAGTTCTTTGTCTGACCCACGCAAGATTTCACCTGCATTAACCCTATCAGCCAATTCTAAGAAGCGGGATAGGATATAGTCTTTAACCCTGCGGGTCTTTGCTCTGATGTGTACTGTTTCGGTCATTGTTTTTACTGCGGTTTCTTGGCTTGTTTAAGCTGATGGGCTTCGTACTTTGAAGGATGGGGAAACTTCTGGCTTATCCAATTGATAAATTCTTTCTCGCCCGTCAGGTGGTCGCCAATAGAGAGGTAGGATGTGTTCCGCTGTAGTTGATGCCTGAATTCCATCAGGTTATTAGCTTTAAAATCTTCGACCTGCACTCCCTTGACCTTAAAAACATTGCAGTAGAGGCTACGGATCTGGCGGTTGTAGATATTCTCTTTCTGAAGTTTGAGAAGTTTACTTTTCTCGTAAACGATGGGGGCGTGTATTTCGTAATCCTTGAGGTTATGAAGGCCCCTTTCAATTAAGAACGCTTCGGTTCTGACAAGGGTGTCGTAATAATAGCCATTTCTGGTTTGGTGGCGCTGGATAAAGTCTGCGCTAGTGCCTCGATAGTAATAAGGTATGTACTTTTCATGTTGGAGGAAAAAGAAGTCATCATTCATCAGGACGAAGGATTGAGAAACCCTTTTGTCCCCTGCGGCCTTCATTACCTTATCAATGCCGTTTGAGGTCTTAATCGGGTGGTTATCGGGGAATGGGATAAAAATGACGTTCTGTAGCCAGGGCGGACATTCACCGACAATAAATACTCTATCGTGGGAGAAGTTCTTCTCTAGGCTTCTGAGGCTATACCTGATTTCATTGTCATTCCAACGACTGCCCTTTCCGAGAATATATACAACATCCATCTACTCCAAATTAAGGAAAATTCCAGCCAGCTTGTACCAAAGACGCTTTGGAAAGTACCGAGGCGCATGTTTGAGCACCTTACTAACCTGAGGAATCAACTCATCAACGCGTTTGTTCATCTCCGCCTTAATCTCTCTGCGGTAAATCTGTCTAATTTTCTTTTCTTGCTTTTGACTCATTGACGAATTTCGGATCTAACTCTTTATCTTCTTCCTCTTCCCAAGTCCTCTTCAAATCAACTCTTCGGTCAGCCTCTAATCGTTCTTGGGTTTCGGATTTACGTTTAGACATTGGTATTTGTCGTAAGAAAGTTATTGTGCGACGCGCTATAAGACCCACTGACACCGCTCCCCTTCGCTCTCTCCTTGTTTCTCTCCCAGCCGTTTCCTAAAGCGCAAGCGCTTTGAGGTATCCGTTAGGTTTTGAGCTTCCAAGTATGAGTTGCTCGGGCTAATAGCCTTCTGCCTTTCGGCACGTCCCTATTAGCGGACTGCTCCAGTTCTTTACTGGCCAAAACCATTAGCTTTGGTCAAGAAATAACTGCGTCGTAATTTATTAAAGAGAATTTCTTATGCCTTGTTTAAGAGAGAAATAGGCTGTCCACGTCGCACAATGTAGTTGTCGGTGGATAACTGAATTGACACCGTAACTGTAACCTTTTATACTTAAGATACATCATTAAATTCCTACCATATGGTCAACAACAAAGAAGTTTTGAAAGAGTACAAGCGTTTAGTGTCTAAAGGTCGGAAGCGCTTTATCTCAGAACTCGCTCGCAAGCACAACTGCTCAAGAGCCTACATCTATAAAATCATCAAAGTCTATGAAACATCGAATGAACTGTAAGCATTGTGGCCGGGGCTTCCTTGCCCAACCTTGGGACAAGCACTCACTGTTGCATACCTGCCTTAAGGCCCGGTGCGAGAAGCAAAGCGGCATCTATTCAAAACCTAATAAACAATCAAATGAACAAGTATTATCGAGCCTATCCTTACATCAAGCGTAAGAACTTCTTTATCCACTCTGTACTGCCTTACCTTATCTGCTGTGCTTTTGGAGCTGGAATAGTGCTTTTAGCTGTTTATCAAATGAGACCTTAATTTGCGCGAGCATTCGCTACGCGCCTCAAACCTATATGAACTGGAAAGAACAATTTAATGGCCTAATGAATTCGGATTATTTCAATTACGACATCGGTTACAGGGAGCAAATAAAAGACTTCATCCAGACCAAAATCAGAGAAGCATATATAGCGGGACAAGAAAACGGCATTAAGAGAGGGAAAGAGCGTCTAGCCAAGCTGATTGATGAGATACCTGATACCAATGTTGTCTCGAAACCTGGTAATGGATTCAATTCCATATCAATAACTAAACTCAAACAACAACTGAAAGACAAATGGCTATGACCAGACACACTCATAAAACCTGGGAAGAACAGCGGGAATGTACTCGGAGCTTTGGATACTGCTGGCAACACCCTATAAAGTTACCTGACGTTACCGGAAGCCTAGACCCTCACCGGAGCCCTACTCTTGGCTATCAAAACTTCACTACTAATCCTTAAATTTAACAAAGAACAATATGGCTTATATAAACCGAGAATGGACAATCCATTCAGAGCAACACGACAGGCCAGTGGCGAACTGTGATTACTGTCCCGCTTACACCGACACTTGGGCTTATCACAATCAACTGCGTAGCGTCTTATGGGGTCTGGTAGAGAAATACCCTGACCGATACACATTCGTTGATTATGTTTCAGCTTGTGAGCAAGCTGGTGTGAGTGCTGTATGAGGCTACCGGCCGGTTTCTCGGTTAAGAATCTCGCCTCTTTAAGTAGTATGTGATATATTACAAATAAATAAAAGCCCTTAAACATTAGCTTGCCGCGCATTCGCGACGGCCAAGAAACAAACCACAAACAAAGTGAATGACCAACACTTTCATTCCCCCTTACGGGGTTGTGTCCTCTTCTCAAGACGAAAGCAAAACAAAAGGTATAGCGCCCGCTCGACAGCAAACCAGTATGTAAGACAGAAATACTGCCGTACTCATAAGCTTGCCTTGTGCTTCTGTGGCTGGGAGTACGGACATCATCTGGGAACGACAAACGAACCCTCCGTCCCCGTAACACCAATGCCAAGTAAACCAGTCCTCCAATACACCCTCAACGGCTTACTAATAGCTGAATATATATCCATATCAGCCGCCTCCCGGAGTTCAGGAATCACACTTAACTCAATAAGCCTATGCACCAGAGGCAAAATCAAAATGGCTGGTGGATACATTTGGAAACTTAAAGAACAAACATATGAGACGAATCAGATTTAGAGCTTACGACAAAGAACACAAACTAATGACTGAGGCATTTGGCCTCAAAGATAATTTCTGCGGTCCACTAGGCACACTCAGTCTTTGGGAGGATGTTGAACACAACCCCAAATACGAGCTTATGCAATTCACCGGACTCTTAGACAAGAACGGAAAAGAGATTTATGAGGGGGATGTAGTTAAGGCAAGAAATGGACGAAACGATTACGAGGGCTATTCAATTATCAAAGGAGAAATTAAGTTTGAAGATGGACAATGGGTTATTGGGAATTATGTTATGAACTATCAAAACGATAATTTTGAAGTCATCGGCAACATCTACGAGAACGCTGACCTCATTGAGACCGATAGTTTGAAGCAATAGTTTTCAACAACTCGCGTGTAGCTCCGACACCATAAAATTCAAGTTCGTCCTCGGGTGTTAAGTGAAAATTTACACCGCGATTCTCAATTGCAGTCTGGATTTCTGACAAAGGCAACGCATTGAGCTTTAGAACTCGCAAAAGCGTGTTCTTAGGATAGGGAGTCTTAATGCGAACAAGTTGAGGCTGATTGATAGCAGTCTTTCCAAGTAAGTCAGCCTCGGCGATTTGTCTTTTTGTGGTTTTTACTTGAGCTTTCGCAGAGTCAAGAGCGCGTTCTGACTGTTCGACCTCTTTCTTGCTGATCTTACTCTCTGTCAACAACTCTCGTCGATTTTCAAGCGTTTCGGTTGCCCTTTGTACATCGGCTTCTTGAAGCACGAGTAAGCTCTCTAAGCTCTGTTTATACTCTTCCACCGCTTTGAGAAGATCTAGCTGAGCTTTCTTTTGTCGTTCACTTAATGGTTTAGACCGGGTAGGCTTCTGTCCTTGAGCCTGTATCCCCACAATGAGGCTCACAACAATAAGAGCGACTCGAAAATACATCATTACTCCTCTATGCCGTCCCGAATGGGCGGCTTTTATTATAAGGGAAGCTCCCCTCGAACTTAATCAAGAGGAGCTACAAACTAACGGATCAGCAAAATCTTCCTGGTACAGGGCCGTACCGCTTTCAACCATTGGGTAGTTTGAAATCAGAAGACCTAACACCGAGCTACCCTGTCACTCGGCATTCCCGCAAGCTAACTCAAATCCTTGAGTCTCTCCAATACAGGCTCTGCCTTTTTAACAGGTCGGGGCTATTCCGTCTTGATGGATTATAGCAAATCTTGCCCACGACATTAGCCATTGCCCTTTACCCTATCAGTGAGCGGAGCGAGCGGATATCGAGAATCATTTTCCACCTCCTGGTCTTGCTGTTTGATAGTTTGTAACTTCTAGAAGAAATGACTTTAACAAGCCAAAAAGTAAATTACGGTTTGTAGTTGGTTTGTCGTCGTTACTTGTAGGAATTTTGAAGGTCTTGAAATGAATAAACAGCCCCGAAAGGACTGGCTAGAATCGTATCGTCGGGATGGTTGGTCATCCAGTCTACGCAGGTGAAAAGACACATCTCTCCTGTGCGTGCTTCTTCTATCAATTCCTTGATGACCTCTCCCCTTTTCTTTTGTTTCTCAAGCCGCTTGGTTTCCCTCTCCTCTGGAACTTTGATGAACTTCACCTCCAAATCCTTGGAATAATCTTGGACTATGAAAACCACGTTAAAGGGTCGTTTCAAGGCTTGGCTGTATTGTGCGTAGCGTTCAATCTTAGTTCGAAGGATGCCAGCACCTTCACTTCCCCTGTCCGCCTCCAAAAAGAATTCGGCTTCTCCGAACCTAACATACCTGTCCGGCTTCAACTGGAGCCGTTCCAGCGTCTCGCTGCGCGGTACGCCCCAATGTGTGAACTTGCCCCAGTAAGCCGTGAATATGTCGGCGCACATTATCTCGTGCTGGTAGAGGTCGAACTTCAGTCTGTCGGTGTCGGGAAGCATCCAGAGGTCCGGATACTCTTTGTAAGGGGAGGGGTGTCTTTTGAGTTCAGGCTTCTTTCTTTTTCCGCGTCTGTCTTTGCTTGACGCGAGATCCCGAAGGATCCGTAGCGTCTGTTGATACCCTGGGGGATACTGATAGGTCTTTGCGTCCGAACCGTACTTGTAAATCGTCAAAGGACTCGTGGCGTACGGGTACGCTATCCTTGCGAGCTGCTGTGCGGTCATCCGCTTTTCGAGTTCGAGGGCTTTTAGAATTGTAATGCGTTGGTCGAGCGTCATCTGACTTGTATATCGGATTCTTATAAATCTCTTCAAGGTATGGCTTCAAGTTAACCTGAATGTCGGGAACGTCCGGCACCCGAACAAGCATCGGAGCTTGTTTTGGTTTCTTGATAACGCAATGCTGTTTGCGAAGGTTTGAGAGGGCATACGATACGTCACGGTCTTTAAGTTCGCCTCCGTACATCGCTCTTACTGTTTCCATTCTCTCTTGGGCGTCGGGTTGAAAGAAGGCTACTTTGATTTTGCAGAGTTGTTTAACGGCGTCCGAGATGTGGGGGTCTTCAAACTGTCTCCAATACTGGTGTGCCAGTACCACGCGGAGGCCAGACTTGCGCTTATAAGCAAGAAGGTCTGCCAGATTGCGATTAGCATACCTGCCGGCTTCGTCGAGGTAGAGATAATAAACGCCACGCCAACTCCCAGACCGAAGCCTATCAATAGCCGAGATGATTTCATTTATGATAAGGGTTCCGAGTAAGCGAGTGTGAATGGGTTCAAACCCGAAACCTGAATAAAGATTGACTAAGATCACCCACCTGTCTGCTATCAGTCTAGCAAAGTCTATCCCTTCCGTGTGGGAGAGCATTGTGGATAACGTAGGGTGAAAGAGGGGCTCCAAGCGTCTGACCGTAGACTGAAGCTCATTTAAGTACATGGCCCTGGATTTGAAGACCTCCTCTAAAGCAAGCCTGTGTCTGTCAGACTCGTCGCTTTGCTCAAGAATCTTCACGCGCTGATAGATGTACCCAGGCTCGGTGAAGTATAGGGAATCAGCTAGTGTCGCTTTGGCGTTCCAAAGAACAGAAATGATGGCTGTAAGGTAGCGCTGGATTCTAGCTGTCTCTGCCGCATCCCGGACGTTAAACAGGACTCGGAACGTATCCTGCAAATTGGCAATGCTTGCTTCCTTGTATTTTCCGAGTGGATTGATAGGAGCAATCTTGTTGTAAAGGTATCTGTGATGAGGGTCGATTACCAGAACTTTCTTATGCTTCTTCTTGGCGCAATAAGCCAAGACCTTGTACATCGTATCCCCTCTGTCGGAGGGGGCAAAGAATACAAGTCCATTCCCCCGGTCTATATCACCCCGGATTAACCACTCAAGGAATTTGGATTTGCCTTCTTCGGTTGTTCCAATGATATGAGTATGCGAAGAACGTTTTTCTTCTTTGATGAAGACAGTGTCGTCTGCACCCCGGAGAACACGCAGGGGATACTTAGAGCCTTGAGATACGAACTGCTCATCAAGTACTTCAGCGGCTTTCGGTATCCTCGTCGCCTGTTGAAAGGTTTTTTTGTGCTGGAGCTTGAAGTAATCTTTTCTGCTGTTGTCCAAAGTCTTTTTCCATTGCCCTAATGTGCTTGTTAAGTAGCTTTACTTGGTCGTCTCTTGCGGGGCCTGTCTGTGCCTCCAGTTGCTTTCGTTCGACATACAATCCATTTAGATACTGCCGGAACATTTGAAGGTATTGATATTCCTTTTGGGCAAACACAAAACCTGCTTTCAAGTCTTGGTCAATCTCTATCCAGCGTCGCTCTAAATCCAGCCTATCCAATTCCTGTTTCTTCTTTATTTCCTCGTATGTAGGAACACTTAGTGCTAGTTTCGTAGCTTCATCGGTCGCGGCGATAATGTTTCGGTGGTCGGCTTGTTCTCGCTGACGAGCCTCTTGAAGTCTGTCGGGCGCGTTTCGAACATTGTCTTCAGCGGCGATTACTTTGGTTTGTGCTGCTCCTAATTCACTCACACTGGTCGTTTCAACAGAAAGTTGGTTAGCTAACTCTGTCCGTTTGCTTGAGGACTTAACCTGACGCAATGCGGCAAACCGGTTCATATCGGTACTGAACTTTCCAGTTTGTAAATTCGAAACTTGGTCACTCAATGAACGCGTTTCTTTTTTGAAATGCGTAAAGGCCATATATCCGCCGATGCAGAAAAAGATGCCGGCAAGAACAAAAAACAAAACTTCCATAAGCCCTCTATTCGCTCACTGTAATTGTGATGGTCATCGGATGTGTTGCGGAAAAATATACCGTGTCCGTTCCCCTATCAGGCTCAAAAATGCTACGCCAGTCGGTACGGGCAGTGTAAACCTTGCCAAAATATAAGACTTGAAAATCCTGATAATCTGGACCTTGCACCCTAAGTTCTTGATTACCCTTTACTCGAATGCCCTTTATACACCAATGACCAACTTTCCTTATAGTCATTCTCCAGCGGTCAACACCGAATTCTTCACGAGGAAGCTTGTCACAATCACAATCATTGGTTCGTTCGTGTTCATTGAGCGTCTGTTCTGCAATCAAGTCACGCACCTCTTCCGGTGACTCACTTGGCGCAATGGAAGGCTGAGTCTGAGTCGGCGGGGATGTAATAATCACATGAAAACTACCGGTGTTTTCAAATAAGTATTGAGGCTTGTCGTTTATAGCAAACTCGACATAACCACCTTCGCGGGCAATCACCACTGACTCGCTTCCAACCGCATAGACCCTTTTTTTTATTCTCAAAAGCAATGCACCACAACCTGTATTTTGATATGGGAATTGATAGGGCTGACCTTGTATTTCTCTTGCCGGAAACGAAGTTCCGCGGGGACCGACATCGCCCTCACCAGGATTAGTGTCATCTGCCCAGTGAACCTTGCCCGAAGTGCGCACAAACAATCTATCACCAGGCTTAACATTCAGACCTATTTGCGTCCACGGGCGCGAAGGAATAACATCGCCTTCCCATATGGTAGTTAAGACTTCTGGCGGTGGCTGAGGTATCGTAGGCAATGGTGCCGGAGAAGACGGAAGCGCAAGATAGATACCGATAAGAAGAAAGAATATACCGATAGCGAAAACGGCGAAAATTGACCATGGTATCCGGGAATTAGTTATTCGGGCCCACATTGTACTACCTCAATGGGGCACGATTATATAACAACTCATATTCAAAAGCATCGGAGGAACTCTATGGACTTTAAGGAACGTTTTAACAAAGAACTTAAAGAATACAATGAGAAAAAACGGAGAGAGAAAGAAACGGAGTTAAGAGAACAAGAAGAGAAAATGCGCAAAGCACGGGATGAACAGCAGAGATTTCACGCGAATGTAGACGCTATACATACGCTGCTAAAACCAATCTTTGACGAGTTTATTAGAACTACTAAGTTCAAAGTAAGGAATAATGCTCCTGAAGTTGCTGAATATGCTAGAACTGCAGGCCATCGTTATTACTATCACGTGATGTGCAAAGAAAGTACTGATGTATATCATCCGCTTGATATTTTTAGATTGTTCCCGACAACCTATTGGCTTCGCGTAGTTGACTTACGCTTCGGGGCGGATGGAAAGCTTCTAATCGTAGAAGACGGGGGCGTATTCACGGAAAGCGACCTATCGAATCCGACCAAGCTCAAGGAGAGATTTACCGACATCTTGATAGATGTCGGCAAGAGATATAAGTCCAACGATTAGCCATTGACACGCGTGATAAAATAGACTTGTAAATGAGTGGTTGACTGGAAAGAAAGGAAGTCTTAGAAGCGGTGGTAAGTCATTGAAAAGATGTAAGGTCTTCAAGCTCCGGGCCGATTCGACTGCCAGTCATGCGCTCTCCCAGCTGAGCTATGGCCCCACTCGAATTGGGTTTTCAAAACTGTCGCAATACTAACAACGCCACATGTATCGGTCAACTAACGGCCCAATCAAAGATAGCGCGTTCTTAATATCTCAAGGTGATGCCGCTCGTGTCCCGCGGTGATGAACGCAATCCCTCTTACCGAGGACTCGTTGTTATTGGCGC
>Ga0070696_100003027_pt1 | contig 11157 bp, 7 predicted proteins | sample KBSK1253metaG_FD_65474 | JGI IMG/M metagenome (GOLD analysis project Ga0070696, IMG submission 65474) | Corn, switchgrass and miscanthus rhizosphere microbial communities from Kellogg Biological Station, Michigan, USA - KBS K1-25-3 metaG | ecosystem: Host-associated > Plants > Roots >... | reverse complement strand
CTAGGCAACTGCGCGGATCAGAGCCGGTAGCCGACCAACGTTCCCGGCGCCGTCTGCAAGAACAGCATCCCCGCGACATCGTCAACGGCGTACACGGGCTCGCGCTCTTTGCCCAGATCCACGCGCGCGCGCGGCTGCGCGCTCTCTTTGTCGATCTGCAGCAGTACGTTTCCATTCCCTTCGGGCGCCTTCGTCAGCATGAAGACGGACCCCGGGACGCTGAGCGACGCGCGGAACCGCTTGGACGCGAGTGCGGCCGCTTCGTGCGAATACCCCGCGAGCTGCGCCCCCCCCTGCGAGTACGCAGTGGCCAGCTGTCCCGCGAAGCGGCGCGCGTTGGAGTCCGTGGCTTGCCGCGATGCCTGCGCAAAGGCATCGCCGTACGCCGAGGCGGCGGCGCCGTACAGGCCGGCACGCACGGCCTGAATCCGATACAGGGCGCGCAGCAAACCGGGGAGCTGCGGAGCAGGGTAGTAGACCTGCTGTTTCACCTGCCCGTCGCGCGCCACGATCACCAGGTTCTGCGGCGAGCTGAGCACGATCCCCACCGTCCGGATCTCCATGGCGGTCGGATCCTCGCCGCCCTGCAGCTTGATCTCCCCACCCAGCGCGCGGAACGTACCCGCGGTGCGATCGACGGCGTAGAGTCGGTGATCGTGGCTCGCGAAGACATAGAGCGTCGAGCCCTCGATGACGTGGTGCAGCGAGTACCGCGCAGCGTTGTAGTCCCCTGAGCTCAGGGGCCGACCGCTTTCGATCGCCTCCTTGAACTTCGGCTCGCCCTTGGTGAGGTCGATGACGTTCACCTCGGCGTTCGTCGAGGCGTCGGGCCGCGAGATATAGAGGAGGCCGGCGGGCGTCAGCTCGGCATACGCCAGCTGGCCCTTGATCTTCACATCCTTCTTCAAGCGCACCGTCGCGGTCGCGACGTCCAGCACGTTCACGAAGGTGCGCGACTCGGCGTCCACCGCGAGCACCGCCGACCCGCCGGTGACCATCGCATCCGTAACGGTACCACGCATGCGCAGCGGCTTGGCGGCGATCGTCGTGCCGTCGGCATAGCGCGCGACGTTCAGCCCCGTCTGCACCACGCCGTTCACGACGCGCACGTTGCCCGTCGCCTGGTCCGGCGGTGGTGATTCCGGGAGGATGATGATGCCGTCGGGGTGCTCGACAATGCCGTGCACCCACCCGTCGATGATTGCGGGCTTCGGCCACAAGGCCTTGCCATCGGCGATGGTGTAGGCCATGAGGCGATCGTCGAAGCCCACATAAATCCGGTCGGGCTTGCCGAGCGACGGGAAGAGCTGTACGTGGCGCGCGGGGTTTCCCTCTCGCTGCGTGGGGAGCGTCGCCGACCAACGCACCGCGCCCGTTTTGGCGTCGAGCCCGCGCAAACCCATCAAGGTGTGCACGATGATCATGTCAGAGCCTGCTTGCAGCACTTCGAGCGCGGTGGCTCCCGACGCGGCGCGCACCAGGCCCTGCATCAACCCGCCCAACCCGCCCCGTTTGGGGCCGGTTTGCACGAACAGCGATTCGCTGGCCCAGCGCTGCGCGCCGGTCGTGAGGTCGTACAGCGCAACGATTGGGGGTCCCTGCGCTCGTCGCCCGTGGACGAGCAGCGTGCCGCTTTGCGGTAGCACGCGGCGGGTGACGATCTGGGTCAGGCCAAGCCGCCGGGAATCGAACACGACGGCACCGGTGACGGGATCAAAGACGATCAGCAGGCCCGGGCGCGCCGCTTCCATGAGCAGCGATCCCTCGACCATCCGCACGCTGTCAGCCGGCAGTCCGCCCAGCTCCGCCTTCTCCCAGGTGGTCACGCCGCGGTCGATATCCACCGCGGCGAGGGCGGCGTCGGTCGAGACGAGGAGGGCGCCCGCCGGCGTGACCTGCTGCCAGCGGATCGGTCCTTTCGTCTTGAGGGTCCACGCGCCGGTCGCGCCGGTGGGAGCCTGCGTCAGTGTGGAAACGGCGAGAATCAGCGACAGCGGCAGCAGTGCCATGGGGAGCCTCCGGTGAAGCCCTATATCCCCCCACGGGAAGTCCGGGCGCAAGGGGCGACGACCATCCTAGACGGGTGACGGGAGCGGCGATACACTCGTACGCCATGCTCCGACCTTTAGTCAGCGCGGCGGTGCTGCTCTTCTCCTCCGCGGCGGCGGCGCAATCGCGCCCCGATCCGGTCGTCTCCGTGCCGCTGCTCGGGCCCCTGGTGGCTCCGCCGGCGAGCGAGTTGGCCGACGTCATCGACCGCTTCTCGACCGATCGCACGGCGCTGAACCGCCGCTACGACGCCGACGACTCTCCGGACCAACGCCGCCGGATGCGCGACTTCTATGCAGGATGGCAGTCGCGCCTCAAGGATCTCGACTTCGGCAAGCTGTCGCAGGAAGCGCGCGCGGATTACGTCCTCCTGGCGCACTACCTGCGTCACCAGATCGCGCTCCTCGACCGTCGCGACAAGCTGCGCGCCGAGGAGGTGTCCTTGGCGCCGTTCGCCGACCGTTTGCTCTCGCTCCAGGACGCGCGGCGCAACCTCGTGACGATCGATCCCCGCGCGGCGGCCCGCACGCTGGCCGACGTCACCCGGCAGGTCGACAGCTTGCGCGCGTTGTTCGAGCCGCCCACGAAGGGCACCGCCCCGGCGACCACAAAAACGATCGCGAATCGCACCGCCGAGGATCTGGACGACGTCCGGGGAGTCGTCAGCACCTGGTTTCGCTACTACGACGGCTACGATCCCGACTTCTCATGGTGGGCAAAAGATCCTTGGAAAAAGCTCGATGAAGCGCTCAAACGGTACGCGCGGACCCTGCGCGAGCGCGTCGTGGGGAAAAAGACCACTGACTCCACGGCGGCGGCCGAAAACACCGGTCCGATCGTCGGGGATCCGATCGGCGCCAGCGGGTTGCAGGAGGATCTCGATTACGAGATGATCCCCTACACCCCAGATGAGTTGATCGCCATCGCGCAGCGCGAGTACGCGTTCAGCCTGACCGAAATGCGGCGGGCGGCGCGCGCCATGGGATTCGGCGACGACTGGAAGGCCGCGCTCGAGAAGGTCAAGAACACGTTCGTCGAGCCGGGCCGGCAGCCCGACCTGGTGCGCGACCTCGCCCGCCAGGCCGAAGCCTTCCTCGACCAGCATGAATGGGTCACGATCCCGCCGCTCGCACGGGAGGATTGGCGCATGGAAATGCTCTCCCCCGAGCGCCAGCGCGTGTCTCCCTTCTTTCTTGGCGGCGAGACGATCCAGGTGTCGTATCCGACCGCGGACATGTCCGACGAAGAGAAACTGATGAGTTTGCGAGGCAACAACCCGCACTTTTCGCACGCGACCGTGTTCCACGAGTTGAATCCGGGCCATCACCTGCAGGGCTTCATGGCGGCGCGGTACAACTCCCACCGCCGGGTCTTCCAGACGCCGTTCTGGAGCGAAGGTCAGGGGTTGTACTGGGAGATGTTCCTGTGGGATCACGGCTTCCACGCGAGTCCGGAGGACCGTGTCGGCGCGCTCTTTTGGCGCATGCACCGCAGCGCGCGGATCATCTTTTCCCTGAGCTTCCACTTGGGGAAAATGACGCCGGACCAGGCGATCCAGTTCCTGGTGGATACGGTAGGGTTCGAGCGGGCCAATGCTGAGGGGGAGGTGCGACGCTCCTTCAGTGGCGCCTACTCACCGCTCTACCAGGTGGCCTACATGATCGGTGGCCTCGAGCTGCGGGCGCTGCATGCGGAGCTCGTCGATTCCCACCGCATGACCGAGCGCGAGTTCCACGACGCCGTCCTGCAGGGAGGACCGATGCCGATCGCGATGGTACGGGCGCGCCTCGCCAAGATTCCCCTCACGCGCGACGGGCCGGCACCGTGGCGCTTCGCGGACCACCTACCGCCGCCGAGGCCCGCCCCATGAAGACTCTCGTCGTGCTGATCGCCGCAGCGCTTGTTGCGTCTCCCTCGGGTTGGGAGCAACGAGCCCAGCATGTCACGATCGTCCGTGACGATTGGGGGATTCCCCACATCTACGGCAAGACCGACGCCGATGCGGTCTTCGGACTGGTGTACGCGCAAGCCGAGGATGATTTCAACCGGATCGAGACGAACTACCTGAACGCGATGGGCCGCCTGGCTGAGGCGGAGGGCGAGTCCGCGATCTATCAAGACCTGCGGATGAAGCTGTTCATCGATCCCGAGTCGATGAAGGCAAAGTACGTGGCCAGCCCCGCGTGGCTGAAGCGCCTGATGAACGCCTGGGCCGATGGCTTGAACTTCTACCTCTACAAGCATCCGGAGGTGAAGCCCCGCGTGATCACCCGCTTCGAGCCGTGGATGGCGCTCACGTTCAGCGAAGGGAGCATCGGCGGCGACATCGAGCGCATCAGCCTGCGAGACTTGCAGGCGCTGTACGGTGACGGCGCCGCCCCGCCGGTCGGCACCGGGGCAGACGATGAGTTCGATGCCGATCCCAGCGGCTCGAACGGCATCGCGATCGCGCCCGCGAACACCGCGAATCACCGTGCGCTGCTGCTCATCAACCCGCACACGTCATTCTTCTTCCGCGCCGAGGTGCAAGTCGTGAGCGACGAGGGGCTCAACGCGTACGGCGCCGTGACGTGGGGGCAGTTCTTTGTCTACCAAGGCTTCAACGAGCACGTCGGGTGGATGCACACCTCGAGCGGGGTGGACGCGATCGACGAGTACGTGGAAACCGTCGTGAAGAAGGGCGATCGCTACGCCTACCGTTATGGCTCTGCCGAGCGCCCTGTAACGGTCAGCACGATCACGGTGCCCTACAAGACGGCCGCGGGCATGGCCCGCAAGACATTCACGGTCTTCCGTACGCACCACGGTCCCGTCATTCGGAAAGCCGGCGACAAGTGGGTCAGCATCCGCCTGATGCAGAACCCCGTGAACGCGCTGACGCAGTCCTACACGCGCACCAAGGCGACGGACTACCAATCGTTCCGCCGTACCATGGACCTGCACACCAACTCGTCCAACAACACCATCTTCGCGGCCGCGACCGGCGACATCGCGTACTTCCACGCCAACTTCATCCCGCGGCGCGATACCACCTTTGACTGGACGAAACCGGTCGATGGCAGCACGCCGGCGACGGAGTGGGGCGCCTTGCTCTCCGTGGACGAGACGCCCCATCTCCTGAATCCCGCTAGCGGATGGCTGTATAACTCGAACAACTGGCCGTGGTCGGCGGCGGGGGCCTCGAGTCCAAGGCGGGGGGACTATCCCCGGTATGTCGAGACGGGGGGAGAGTCGGCGCGGGGGCGTCACGCGATCATGGTGCTGCAGAACAAGAAAGACTTCACCATCGACGGATTGATCAGCGCCGCGTACGACAGCTATCTGCCGTGGTTCGAGCAGACGCTCCCGGCTGTGATCAAAGCGTGGGACGCGGCGCCCGCCGCCGATCCGCTCAAGGCGAAGGTGGCGGACCAGGTCGGGGCGCTGCGCGGCTGGGACACGCGCTGGTCGGCGACGTCTGTCCCCACGTCCCTGGCCGTGTTCTGGGGACAGACCCTCGGGCGGACGCTGAACGCCGCGGCGCGTGGGGCGGGAATGGCGCTCGAGGACTACGTCGTGCAGCGCGCGACGGCGCAGCAGTTACTCGAAGCCCTGGCAACGGCCTCCGACCAGCTCACCGCGGACTTTGGCACGTGGCGGACGCCGTGGGGAGACATCAATCGCTTTCAGCGTCTCACGGGGGACATCGTGCAGCCGTTCAGCGACACCGGCCCGAGCATTCCGGTGCCCTTCACCGCGTCGGGCTGGGGCTCGTTGGCGGCATTCGGCGCGCGCGCCTACCCCGGCACCAAAAAGTGGTACGGGACGAGTGGCAACAGCTTCGTGGCCGTCGTGGAGTTCGGCGACAGCGTGCGCGCCAAGGCGGTAACCGCCGGTGGGGAGAGCGGCCATCCCGACTCTCCCCATTTCAACGATGAAGCGCTTCGCTACGCGAGCGGCAACCTGCGCAACGTGTATTTCTACCGCTCACAGCTCGTGGGTCACACCGAGCGGGAGTATCATCCGGGCAACTGATCGAACGCGTGAATCACCTGGTGGCCGCCGGGCGGCGGCGTCGACCCCGGCGCCCGCACGCACAACGCCGTTTGCATCCCCGCCGCCAGGGCCGCATCGAGCTCGGCGCCGACGTCCGAGAGAAAGAGCATTTCCGACGGTGATCGCTGCAGTGCCGCGGCTATCGTCCTGTAACTGTGCACGGCGGTCTTCGGTCCCGTGGTCGTGTCGAAGTAGGCGCGGATGAACCGCGTCAGATCGCCCGCCGGCGTGGTCGCGAAGAGATTGCGCTGCGCCTGAACGCTCCCGGAGGAAAAAATGGCGATTTCCTTTCCCTGCTCGCGCCAACGCGCCAGGGCGGGGGGGACGTCAGGGTACACCTCTCCCCGCAGGTCGCCCGCCCGGTACCCCTCCTCCCAGATCTTTCCCTGGAGGGACTTCAGCCCCGTCGACTTGCGGTCGTGATCGATCAACCAGCGCACGTAGGCCGCGACCGAGGCCATCGGGGGTGGGGACGTCTCCGCCGCATGCTCCGCGCGGAGCAACGCGATGTCGGCCTCGACGTCGGGGTCGGCCGCGTGGCGCTCCAGGAACTCTTGCACGCGCGCCCGCGCGTAGGGGAACAGGATGTGATGAACGAACTCGATGGGCGTCGTCGTGCCCTCGATGTCCAGCAGGATGGCGCTCAGCGCGACAGCGGCACGTAGGTGGGTCCGAAGCAGACCGGCTGAAAGCCCTGATCGACGCCGCTCTTCGTGTAGTGCGGCGTCCAGCCCGACTTGTCCTGGAAGAGCCGGATGGCGCGGATGTTTCGGTCGGCGCACAGATCGAACCAGTGCCACGTGCCGCGCGGCACGCGGATCAAGTCGCCGGCTTCGACTTCGATTGCGATCACGGGCGCTGCGCCATCGCGCGGGTGGATGTGAAACAGGCCGCGACCGCGAACGATGAAGCGCACCTCGTCCTCGTCGTGCCAATGTTCGCTGTTGAACTTCGCCAGCATCGCCTCGAGGCCCGGCGTGTCCGCGGTCACGTCGATCACGTCGGCCGTGACGTAACCGCCATGCGCCTTGAGTTGCTCGATCTCCGGCGCGTACGCGGCGAGCACCTCGTCGGCCGATGCGGTCTGCGGCACGCGCTGCGCACCCGGCCAGCGCTCGTAGTCGATCCCCAGTTTTGCCAGGTAGCGCGTCACCTCGGCTTGGTCGGTCAGGGTGCGTTTCTCGGCGGGGATTTTCACGGTTGCCATGGCATGCCTCGCTTTCGCCCCATCACCTCGAACAAGAACTCCAGAATCTCGACCTGTCGCTTCGCATCCGTGAGATCCCGGCCCCACGTGTAGAGCCCGTGACGGCGGATCAGAAACCCGTGCGCGTCGGGCCGCTCAGCCAGAATCGCCTCGACCCGTGGGACGGCCGCCGCCCAGTCCTGCGTGTTGTCCAGGATCGGCAGCCACTCGCGATGGTCGTGGGTGCGCACGCCGTCCAGGCCCTTCAGCATCTCGTACCCTTCGATTACCAAGCCGCCTGCGGCGGCTGCATCCGAGAGAATCGTGCTCCAAATCGAATGCGTGTGCAACACGGCACCGGCGCCGCGCACTCGTGCGATCGCGAGATGGAGACTCGCTTCTGCCGAGGGCATGCCCGACCCAGCCACCACCTTGCCTTGCTCGTTGATCTCAACGATCTCGTCGACCGAGAGGAGGCCCTTATCAACGCCGCTCGTGGTGATAGCGAGGCGTAGGGGGTCGCGGCTCACAACCGCGCTGAAGTTGCCGCTCGTGCCCAGGGCCCAGCCCCGGGCGTAGCACTGTCGGCCGATCTCGACGAGCTGGGCGGCCAGCGCAACGCTCGACAGGTTAGGACTCTCCCTTGCGGCGCCTCGGCTTTCGCTCGGGTTCCGGAGCCGGGGGTACGCCACCGGAGGCGGCGATGACCCGATCGCGGCCCTGGCTCTTCGCCTGGTACATCGCGGCGTCGGCGCTCGCGATCAGCTCCTCCGGCGTGTCCCCGTGCGACGGGTACTCGGCGATGCCGACGCTCACCGTCACCTTGCCACCCTCGAACGGCTCGCTGGCCACGCGGGCCCGGATCCGCTCGGCGACAATCGCCGCCGTCGCCAGCGGTGCCTCGATCAACATCACCAGGAACTCCTCGCCGCCGTAGCGCGCCACAGAGTCCACGCCGCGCGTCGCCTTGCGCAGGATCTCGGCGACCTTGACGAGCGCCGCGTCCCCGGCGAGGTGACCTCCGGTGTCGTTGAACCGTTTGAAGTGATCGACGTCCGCCATCAGCACGGAGAACGTGCGCCGCAACCGCCGCGATCGCTGCACCTCGTTCGCCAGGGTTCCCATCAGGTGGCGCCGGTTGTACAGGCCGGTGAGGGCGTCAGTGACGGAGAGCCGCTCGAGCTCGGTTTGGCCTTCCCGCTCGCGCAGTCGCGACACCAGATGGGCGAAGGCCCGGGTCAGGTACCCGACTTCGCCGCTGCCGCCGGCGGGCATCTCGACGGAGAGATCGCCCGACGTCACCTTGGCCGCAGCGCTGCTGAGGCGCTCGAGCGGGCCGGCGATGAACACGCCCAAGCCGTACGCGACGAGCCCTACCCCCACGAGCAGCACGAGCAGCATCAAGACCGTCACGTTCCGGAGCCGCGCCAGCTCGGCGAACGCCTCCGCCCGCGGGACCTCGACGACGGCGGCCCAACGCAGCTGGGGCACGCGCCGCAGACTCGCGACCACCTCCCGCCGGTCCGGGCGCTCGTACGTCACCGTCGCGCCTTCATTGTCGAGCAGGGGTTGGGTCGTCGTCGACGGAAGCTTGGTGCGCATGAGCTCGGCCGAGCTGCCGCGGGAGCTCAGGACGAGCCTGCCCTCGTCCGTCATGACGTAGATCTCGCCCGCGCCGTGCGGCGTCAGGTGTTCCAGGACGTCGGCGATGGTGCGCAGGTTGACCTTGGCGCTAAGTGCGCCGAGGACGCGCCCGTCCGCCTCGCGGATCGGAACAGCCAGCACGATGGCGGGCTTCGCCAGCCCCGCGTCCCAATACGGCTCACCCACGTGCGCGCCGTTGGCCGGGAGAACGCTCAGCCTGTCGGGGGGCAGCGACATGCCGCCCGTGCGGCCGCCGCTGCTCGTGACGGCGCGCCCGCGCGCGTCGATGATCAACAGTGTTTCGAACGAGGGGAAGCGCTCCCGCACCGAGGCGAGATAGTCGCGCAAGCGGCCGGCGGCTCGATCGGCGCCGCTGCCCTGCATCCGGGCAACGTTCTCCGACAACACGTAGGAGATGGCCGACACCCGCAGCTCGTCAAGCCGCTCATCGAGCCACAGGTCGAGTGCACGGGCCGTTTCGGAGCTGGTGCCGCGCAGCTGCTGATCGACCTTCTCACCGAGCGCCCGCCGGGTCCGCCCGTACGAAATGATCGTCGTCGCGAGCGCCGGGATGAGCGCCGCCAGCAACGCCAGCGCCAGGATCTTGGTCCTGATGCTGTCCAAGTGCAGCGCGCGCAGCGGGCGCGCGAGGCGTTCTCCCCATTCGGTCATGGTCGATAAGATCGTCTATATTGAGCCTCCGTGGCAACCGAGATCCCCGCAGACCTCCAGGCCGCGCTAGGCGAGCGCTATGCGCTGCGCCGCGTGTTGGGGCGCGGCGGCATGGCGACCGTGTACCTCGCGTTCGACGGCAAACACCGGCGCGAGGTCGCCTTGAAGGTGTTGCTCCCCGGTCTCGCCGCCTTCCTCGGGGTCGAGCGGTTTCTGAAGGAAATCCAGATCGCCGCTGGGCTCACGCACCCGCACATCCTCGCCTTGCACGACTCGGGGGAGGCCGGTGGCTTCCTCTACTATGTCATGCCCCACCTCGATGGCGGCTCCTTGCGCCAGCGCCTGCAGGGGCGGCCGCTCGGCGTACACGAGGCCCTGGCGATCGCGGCGCCGGTGGCCGACGCGTTGTCATACGCGCATCGGATGGGTGTCTTTCACCGGGACATCAAGCCCGAGAACGTCCTCTTCTCGCAGGGGCACCCCATCGTCGCCGACTTCGGCATCGCGAAGGCGATCAGCACCGCCGGCGGCGCCAACCTGACGCGCACCGGATTCCCCCTCGGTACGCCCGGGTACATGAGTCCGGAGCAGGCCGCCGGGCTCACCGATCTCGATGCGCGGACCGACGTGTACAGCCTCGCCGTCGTCGCGTACGAGATGCTCGTGGGCGAGATCCCGGGTCGCTGGCCGACGGAGGAGGCGGTGCGGACTGGACGGTTTCTCGAAGCCACTGCGCCGCACCGCTCGCGCCTCGCCGACGTCGGCACCCGGCTCGAAGGCGCCCTCGTTCGCGGCCTCGCCATCCGGCACGACCAGCGGACCGCGACGCCGGCGGCTCTGATCGACGAGCTGCGTGGCACGGCGCCCCCTCCCTTTCGTCGCCGCTACAGCGGCGGAGAGGTCGAGGAGATTGTGAAACGCGCCACCGAGATCGAGGCCAGCGCGCCCACGGCCGGCGGAGCAATGACGATCGGCGGCGTGGAGGCACTGGCCGCTGAGGTGGGGATCGCGCCCGCCGTGGTGCGGGCTGCGGCGCAGGCGGTGCGGCCGAGTCCGAGCGTCCCGGCGCTCGAGCCGCCGCGCCGCAATCCCTGGATCGACGGACCGACGTCGCTCGTCTTCGAACGGGTCGTTGAGGGCGAGCTCCCGGACACGGAATGGCAGGTCCTGGTAGATGAAATCCGTCGGGTGCTCCGAAACGCGGGACAGGTGAGCCAGTTCGGCCGCTCGTTCTCGTGGGTCGCGGCGCGAGGCACGGCGACGCGTCGCGATCTCGAGATTGCGGTTTCGGTGCGCGCCGGGTCTACGCGCATCACCATCCAGGAGAACTTGGGCACACTGATCGGAGCGGTGTACGGCGGCATCGGCGGCGGTATGGGCGGCGGTGGGTTGGGTCCGATGCTCGGTATCCTCGGCGGCGCGTTGCATGTCGCCGGTCCGCTGCTCGTGGCGCTCGTCCCGGTGTGGCTGGGGACTACGTACGCCACCGCGCGCGCGGTCTATCGGCACAACACCAATCGCCGCGCGAAGGAGCTCGAGGGATTGGCGGATCGGCTCGCCGAGCTCGTGCG
>Ga0070696_100003024_pt1 | contig 11160 bp, 9 predicted proteins | sample KBSK1253metaG_FD_65474 | JGI IMG/M metagenome (GOLD analysis project Ga0070696, IMG submission 65474) | Corn, switchgrass and miscanthus rhizosphere microbial communities from Kellogg Biological Station, Michigan, USA - KBS K1-25-3 metaG | ecosystem: Host-associated > Plants > Roots >... | reverse complement strand
CGGTTGCGCGGCGTCGACGTGCTGGTCGTCCGCGAGCTGACCGGTGGGCTCTATTATGGAGAGCCGCGCGGCCGCAACGGCACCAGTGCGGTAAACACGTTGGTGTACAGCGCGTCCGAGATCGACCGGGTCGCGCAGGTCGCGTTCGAAGCAGCGCGCGGCCGCCGCCGGCTGGTCACATCGGTGGACAAGGCGAACGTGCTCGAGGTGTCGCAGCTGTGGCGCGAAACCGTGACCCGGGTCGCGCGCGACTATCCTGAGGTGCGGCTCGAGCACTGCTACGTTGACACCGCCGCGATGCGCCTGGTTTCCGATCCTGCCACCTTCGACGTCGTGCTCACGGAGAACATGTTCGGAGACATCCTCAGCGATGAAGCCGCCGTGCTCGCCGGCTCGCTCGGCCTCCTGCCCTCGGCGTCGCTCGGACTAGGTCCGGGGCTGTTCGAGCCGGTCCACGGTTCGGCTCCACCGCTCGCCGGCCGCGACGTGGCCAACCCGCTCGGTGCCATCGCCACGGTCGCGATGCTGCTGCGCCACGGCCTCAAACAGGCGGAAGCGGCGGATGCGGTGGACGAGGCGATCTCCGCCGCGCTGGACACCGGGGCACGCACGCAGGATCTCGCGCAGCGCGGCGAGCCGTGGATCGGAACGGCGGAAATGGGCGCGCGGGTCGCCGAGCTGGTCGGCGCCGAGGCGCTGGAGGGGCTGTCGTGAGCGACAACTTTCGCAGCCGCGCGATCACCGAGGGACTCGAGCGCGCACCGAATCGCGCGATGCTGCGGGCCGTGGGATTCAAGGACGGCGACTTTTCGAAACCGATCGTCGGGATTGCCAGCGCGTACAGCACCATCACGCCCTGCAACGCCGGGCTCGATGGGCTCGCGCGCCGAGCGGAGCAGACGCTGCGCCAGGCCGGCGCGATGCCCCAGATCTTCGGGACGATCACCGTCTCGGACGGCATCTCGATGGGCACAGAAGGCATGCGCTACTCGCTCGTCTCGCGCGAGGTGATCGCCGATTCGATCGAGACGGCGTGCGGCGCGCAGCGCATGGACGGGCTGCTCGCGATCGGCGGCTGCGACAAGAACATGCCCGGCGCGTTGATCGCGATCGCGCGGCTCGATATTCCCGCGATTTTCGTGTACGGCGGCACGATCAAGCCGGGACACTACCAGGGACGCGATCTCACCGTCGTCAGCGTGTTCGAGGCGGTGGGGGCGGCCGGGGCGGGGCGCATGCCCCAGGACGAGCTGCTCGAGATCGAGCGCCGCGCCTGTCCCGGCGCCGGCTCGTGCGGCGGCATGTTCACCGCGAACACCATGTCCGCGGCCATCGAGGCGATGGGGATGAGCTTGCCGCGGTCGTCCACGATGGCGGCCGTGGATCAGGAGACGGCCGACAGCGCGGCGCGTTCGGCGGAGATCCTGTTCGAAGCGGTCCGCGCGCGACGCTTGCCGCGCACGATCCTCACGCGCAAGGCGTTCGAGAACGCGATTGCGGTGGTCATGGCGATCGGCGGGTCCACCAACGCGGTGCTGCACCTGCTCGCGATCGCGCGTGCCGCGGGCGTGCCGCTGGCGCTCGCAGACTTCGAGAAGATGCGCGCGCGCGTGCCGGTGTTGTGCGACCTCAAGCCGTCGGGGCGCTATGTCGCCACTGACCTGCATCGCGCCGGCGGGATCCCGCAGGTGATGCGCATCCTGTACGCGAACGGAGTCCTGCACGGCGACGCGCTTACGATCGACGGCCGCACCGTCGCCGAGGTGATCAAGGACGTGCCGGCCAAGCCGTCGGCCGATCAGGACGTGATCCGGCCGTGGGATCGGCCGATGGCGCCTCAGGGGCATATCGTGATCTTGCGCGGCAACCTCGCGCCAGAGGGCGCCGTCGCCAAGGTCAGCGGCCACGGGTCGCATGAGATCACGGGCCCGGCGCGCGTGTTCGACTCCGAGGAAGCGTGTCTGGCCGCCATTCTCGCGGGGAACATCACCGCGGGCGACGTGATCGTCATCCGCTACGAGGGCCCGAAAGGCGGGCCGGGCATGCGCGAGATGCTGGCGCCGACCGCCGCGCTGATCGGGGCGGGGCTCGGTGAGACGGTAGGGTTGATCACCGATGGCCGCTTCTCCGGCGGCACGCACGGGCTCGTCGTTGGGCACGTGGCACCCGAGGCGGCGCTGGGCGGCCCGCTCGCGCTGGTGCAGGAAGGCGACTCGATCACGATCGATGCGGGCCGCGGCGAGCTCCGCATCAACGTTGCCGAGCGCGTGATCGCCGGACGGCGCGCCAAATGGAAAGCCCCCGCGCCGCGCTACACGTCGGGTGTGCTCGCGAAGTATGCCCGGCTCGTCTCGAGCAGCAGTCACGGTGCGGTGACGGATGCGTGACGCCGCTGCCGTCGCGATTCAGGGCGAGGCCGGCTCGTTCAGTCACGCGGCGGCGTTAGACACCCACGGACGCGAGCTGCGACTCGTGACGTGCGCGACCTTCGTGGACCTGTTCCGCGCGGTCGAAACGGGACAAGCTGCGACCGGCGTCGTCCCGATCGAGAACACGCTGGCCGGGTCGGTGCACGAGAACTACGACTTGCTCAGCGCGCACCCGCTGCACGTCGTGGCGGAGACCGAGCTGCGCATCCGGCACTGTCTCATCGCCCCGCCGCGGATCACGCTGCCGCAAATCCGCCGGGTCGCCTCACATCCCGTCGCGCTCGCGCAGTGCCGGCGGTTCTTCCAGTCTCATCCGGACGTCGAAGCGGTGCCCGCGTACGATACCGCGGGCAGCGTGCGCGACCTGATGGCGGGGAAGGTCGAGGCCGACGCCGCCATCGCCTCGAAGCTAGCGGCCGAGTTATACGGCGCTTCCGTGATCGCGGAAGGATTGGAGGATCACGCCGAGAACTACACCCGGTTTCTCGTGGTGGCGCGCGAGCCCAGCGAGGGAAACAAGACGTCGTTGATACTGTCGCTCGGTAACACGCCGGGCACGTTGTACCGGGCGTTGGGCGTGTTTGCGGGCCGCGGTCTCAACCTGACGAAGATCGAGTCGCGGCCCATTCCCGGCCGGCCCTGGGAGTACCTCTTCTACCTCGATGTCGTGGACCCGGGGCAGGAGCTCGACGCGGCGCTCGCGGAACTCCGCGCGTTCACTTTTGGCATCCGCGTCCTGGGCACCTATCCGGCTCGTCGGCTTTAGCTCGGCCCCGCCTCGACACGTCGCTCGGGTAGGGCCATAATAGCCCTTCACCCCGATTTCCACGGAGCGCGTTCATGAAGAGGCCCCTCCCTACGTGGTCCCGCCGCGAATTCCTTGAAGCCAGTGCTGCCGCCGCCGGTGTTTCACTCGCCCCATTCAAGTTCCGCAAACTCGCGCCCAGCGACACCGTCCGGTTCGGCATGGTGGGTGTCGGGATGCAAGGCAACGGGCTGCTCGGCACCGCGATTTCGCTCCCGGGCGTGGTCTGTGCCGGCGCGGCCGACCTCTATGATGGTCGCCACACCCTGGCGAAAGAAATCGCCGGAGCGAGTCTGCCCACGACCCGTGAGTACCGCCGGCTGCTGGACGACAAGACCATCGATTGCATCGTCGCCGCGGTGCCGGACCACTGGCACAAGCGGATGGTCGTCGAAGCGGTCAGCGCCGGGAAGGACATCTACATCGAGAAGCCGATGTCGCACACCGCCGCCGACGGCGTGGCGATGGTCGACGCTGTGAAAAAGAGCGGGCGCATCCTGCAGGTCGGGTCGCAGCGGGTCAGCTCGCAGATCTGTGCCAAGGCGAAAGAGATGCTCGCGCAAGGCGTGCTGGGTGAGATGACGCTGATCGAAGGGTGGCTCGGCCGCAACGATCCGACGGGGGCGTGGGAGTATCCGCCGCCGCCCGACCTCTCGCTCAAAACGCTCGACTGGGACACGTGGCAGAACGACGTCCCCAAGCGGCCGCTCGACGGCAACATCTTTGCGCGCTGGCGCTGCTGGAAGGAATACGGCACCGGCGTCGCCGGCGATCTACTCGTGCACTTGATCAGTGGCATGATGTTCATGACGGGGATCAACGAGCCGCCGCGCCAGGCCGCGTCCGTCGGCGGCATCCGGCGCTGGAAAGACGGGCGCAACATGCCCGACGTGCACGCCACGATCTACTACTACGGTGCCGACAATCTGCCGGTCTACATGCGCCTGAACCTCGGGACGGAAATGCCGGAGCAGTACCGCTTCCAGGGATCGAAGGGCGTACTCGAGGTATCGGGCAACCGGCTGACGTTCACGCCGCAGAGCGGTGAAGACAACTGGCCCAGCTATTACACCGGCAGCTATCCGCGCGCGCTGCGCGATGCGTACCAGCAGCAGTGGCACAAAGAGCACGATTGGAAGGTTGGTCAGCCGGTTCAGCTCACGGAGAGCGTCACGTTCTCGAGTCCCGACTTCGACGACACGCAGCCGCACCTGTGGAATTACTTCGAGGCGGTGCGCACGCGGAAACCGGTGGTCGAGGATGTGGTGTTCGGGCACAACGCGGCGCTCGCGTGCCACATGGCCAACGAGGCGTATTTCCGGCGGATGATGGTGAGCTGGGACGAGGCGACGAAGACTATTCGGTCGTGAGAGAGACCTTGATGCCCTTGGCCTTGAGGCTGGCGACCAGGCCCGCTTTCTCGACCGAGCGCATGTAGGCCTCGTCGGGCTCGATCACCTTCTTCTCGACGAGCTCGAGCAGCGCGTCGTTCAGCGTCAGCATGCCCAGTTTCTTGCTGGTCTGAATGATGGAAGGAATCTGGAATACCTTGGCCTCGCGGATGAGGTTCGAGATGGCCGGCGTCGTGAGCAGGATCTCACGGGCCGCGACCCGGCCGCCTCCGACCTTCTTGCACAGCGTTTGCGAGATCACGCCCTTCAGCGATTCCGACAACATTACGCGGATCTGCGCCTGGCGATCGGCCGGGAACTGATCGATGATGCGGTCGACCGTGGACGACGCGGTCGTCGTGTGCAGCGTCCCGAACACCAGGTGTCCCGTCTCCGCGGTCTCGATCGCGATCGCGATCGTCTCGAGGTCGCGCATCTCGCCGACCAGCACGATATCGGGATCCTCCCGCAGCGCCGCGCGCAGCGCCGACTTGAAGCTCTCCGTGTGCACGTGGACCTGACGCTGCGTGATCAGGCACTTCTTGTTCTCGTGCACGAACTCGATCGGATCTTCGATCGTGATGATGTGATCGCTGCGGGTGCGGTTGACGAGGTCGATGAGCGCGCACAGCGTGGTCGATTTTCCCGAGCCGGTCGGACCGGTCACCAGCACCAGCCCTTTCTTGAGGTAGCAGAGCTTCTGCACCTCGTCCGAGAGTCCCATTTCCTCGACGGTCACGACTTTGGCGGGGATCACGCGGAAGACGGCCACCGGGCCCTTGCGATCGCGGGCCGCGTTGACGCGGAAGCGTGCCAGCCCGGAGATCTCGTAGGCAAAGTCCGAGTCGCCCGTTTCCTTCCATTCGCCGCGGTTGCGCTCCGGCATGATGGACAGCACCAACAGCTCCAGGTCGTTCACGCTGAGCGGCGTGCCCGACTGGCGCTTGATCTCGCCGTGGGTCCGGAACAGCGGCGGTTCGCCGACGCGGAGGTGCAGGTCGGAGCTGCTCGACTGCACCAGGGCGCGCAGCAGCTTGCCGAGCTTTTGCTCGGCCGCCTGGAACTCGGACGACGCGAACTCTCCGGGCAGCTCGCCCGGCGATGACACGGGACTGTCCACCATGGGCGCCGCGGCGATGACGGATGCCCGCGGTGCCTTCGGGGCGGGCTTCGCGACAGGTTGTTGCGGCGGCGGCGCAGGTGCCTGGGCAGCCGTCGGTTGTGGCGCTGGGCGTTTGGCGGTCGTTTCCGGGCTGGGCGAGTGGGCGACCGGGGAGGGGGCAGAGGAGGCTGGGGGGGCTGCCATTTCCTCCGACGCCCGGCGAATCGCGGAGATGACCGCCGTCAGGCGACCCGCTTCGGGGACGATGCGCACGCGCACCAGACCGTTCGCGCCCGCGTAGTCGAATTCCGTCTCCGAACGCTGATCGATCTTATCCGCCGCCTCCGGTGGGGCGACTTCGACCATCAGGGCGTAGATGTGCTGATCGGTGAGCGGCTGCTTGGAGACTTTGCGCGGCTTGCCGTCTTTCACCAGCGTGACCGGCTCGTCCGGCAGCAAATACAGCTGGTCGGCGTGCTCGCGCAGCATCACATCGACAAATGGATCGAGCCGTGCCGCCATGCCTCAGTCCTCCGGGCGCGCGTACAGGACGTGCGCGCGGTTGATGAGATGCATCCCATCGCCGGTTGCGATGGCGAAGAACGGCTCGGCCATGGCATTGAGATAGTCGAGGACGCGCGAGTGGTGTTGGGGCAGCTCGAGGGTCGCCCATCCGTTCAAGGTGGACCCGTCCGCCAGCGTGATTTCCATCGTGGCTTTCTTGGCGGCGGAGAGTCGCACGCTGTCTTCCCCCTGGGGTCGCGGGACCGTCAAGGTCACAGTCCGTGCCTTGGCGACCAGCAGGACGCGCTCACTGCCCTTCTTGGGGCGAAACGGAAAGAACGCTTCCGGACGATTCAGCATATCGAGCGGCGTCTCGGGGCCGGCGTGCTGGGGCACACGCTCCATAACGTAGACTTCGCCCTCGCGATGGCCTCCGCCCGCCAGTAACAAAGTCGCCGGAACGGCGACGCGCGGCATCGCAAAATCGGCCACCTACCGGCGCCGGCCGCACTGCACGGATACTGGAGCCCGGTTACCGCACGCGATGGTTTCGTTCATGCCGCGGGCGACGGGGCCGCACGCGGTGCTGTGGGCCGTTTGCGTGGCCTCGGCGACTGTGGCTCCCGCTGCCGTGGCGCAGTTGGAGCTTCCCTGAAACTCCACGCACACCCGGCACTCCTGGTTGGCGCGGGCCGTGGACATATAGAAGAACAGCGCTATCACCGCCGCGATGACCGCCATCGTAATCCAGCTAGAGCGCTTCATGGGCCTTTTGTGATCGGTGAGCCGACAAGGTTATATAGCGGCCGAATTCGCGCCAGAGGCACGTGATACTTAACGTGTAGGGTATGACTGGCATTGTGCGACTGGTCATGGTCGCGTTCACGCTCCTCGCCGTGGCGTTGATCTACGTCTCGGCATCGGCGTGGCGCAACCGCCGCCGTCTGGGATCCCTCGTCGGGTTTCTCGCGGCGGCGCTATTCCTCACGTCCAGCATGCTGCTCGGCGCGATCACGGTCGGGATCCACGGGTATCGGGCGTTCACCCAGGAGGCGCTCGCCGCGACGATCAAGACGGAGCCGGTCGGACCGCACCGGTTCCGCGCGACGGTGACGTTGCCCGACAGCAGCCTGCATATGTTCGATCTCGCGGGCGACGCGGTCTACGTCGACGCGCACGTCTTGAAGTGGCGGCCGATCGGCACGCTGCTCGGGCTCGAGACCGTCTATGAGCTCGATCGGATCGCGGGACGCTACCAGGCGCTCAGCGACGAGCAGCAGCAGGAGCGCACGGTCTACTCGCTCGCCGCCAACAAGCCTTTCGATGCGTTCGACCTGGCGCGTAGCTATTGGGTGCTGCGGCCGTTTGTGGATGCGGAGTACGGCTCGGCGACGTTCATCGGAACAGCGCCGCGTGGCGCTACATACGAGGTCCGCGTCTCCACGACCGGACTGCTGGTCCGGCGGGTCGCGCTCCGCTAAGAAGAGATACCGTCGCGCCGCGACGGCACGTCGGCGATCAGGCCCATCAGTACGCGCGGGTGCTCCGCCTTCGTCACGTGGTGGTCGAAGCCCGCGGCGAGGGCCCGCGCTTTGTCGGACGGCTGGCCGTACCCGCTCAGCGCGATCAGGTGGGGCGCGCCGTATTTCGCGTCGCGACGAATAGCGGCGGCAACGCCATTCCCGTCCAGTTTGCCCGGCAGGCCAATGTCGCAGAGCACGATGTCAGGGCGGAAGCTCTTGGCTTTCGCCAGGGCCCCCTCACCGTCCGCGACGACCTGGATCTCGTGGCCGGCGACCTCCAGCAAGCTGCGGAGACTCTCGCCAAAAGCCCAATTGTCTTCGACGATCAGGATCCGATGATATGTCGACAGGGTGGCCTCTCGCACGCGATGACGCTACGTGAACCGTACGTACCCGTCAATCGCCCCTGACAGGCGTGGTGCGCCGGATTGGGATTGGGTAACCTTCTGGCCGTGGCAGAGAAGAAACCCAAACCCAACTACGCAAACGCGTGGCAGGAAGCACGCCGGCTGGTGTGGCAGCATCGCAACCGGCTAGCCATCGGTCTCACGCTGATGCTGGTCAGCCGGCTCGCAGGGTTAGTCTTGCCGTGGTCGTCCCGATACATCATCGACCAGGTCGTCGGGCAGAAGCGCGCCGATCTCCTGGGTATCATCGCGGTGGCGGTGGGTGCGGCGGCGATCGTGCAGGCCGTCACCTCGTTCGGGCTGTCGCAGATCCTCGGTGTGGCCGCCCAGCGCGCCATCACGGACATGCGCAAATCCATCCAAGCGTTCGTGTTGCGCCTGCCAATCGCCTACTTCGACTCCACGAAAACCGGCATCCTCATCTCGCGGATCATGACCGACGCCGAGGGGATCCGAAATCTGGTCGGCACCGGGCTGGTGCAACTAGTCGGGGGCCTGGTGACCGCGAGTATCGCGCTGGGCGTGCTGTTCTGGCTGAACTGGAAGCTCACGTCGATTTCCATTCTCGTGCTGGCGTTGTTCGGCGGGGGGATGGCCTACGCGTTCTCGAAGCTGCGGCCGCTGTTTCGCGACCGCGGCAAGCTCAACGCCGAGGTGACCGGCCGTCTGGCGGAAACGCTAGGTGGCATCCGCATCGTGAAGGCGTACCGGTCCGAGCGGGGTGAGCGGCTGGTGTTTGCGCGCGGCGCCCACAAGCTGTTCCGCAACGTGGCGACCACGATGACCGGCGTCTCGGGCGTCGGCGCCTTTGCGCAGCTCGTGATCGGCGCGATCTCCGTCCTCATGATTCTCGTCGGCGGCCGGGCGATCCTCGCGGGATCGATGACGCTGGGGCAGTTCGTTCAATACGTCTTCTTCGTAGGGCTCGTGGCGCTGCCGCTCATCAACATCGCGTCGATCGGCACGCAGATCACCGAAGCGTTCGCCGGGCTCGACCGGATCTACGAGTTGCGCCGGATGGTGACCGAAGACGCCGAAGACGCGCAGCGCGCGCCGCTCGGCCCGGTACGCGGCGACGTCGCGTTCGAGCATGTCACGTTCGCTTACAAGCCGGGCGTGCCGGTCCTCAAAGACGTGTCGTTCCATGCCGGATCGGGTTCTACCACGGCTCTCGTCGGCTCCTCGGGCTCGGGGAAGAGCACGCTCATCGGGCTGGTGTTGGCGTTCCATCGTCCGGAGCGGGGCAGGGTGCTCGTCGACGGGCGCGATCTCGGCACCGTGCCGCTCGCCGACTACCGCACGCAGCTCGGCGTCGTGCTCCAGGACAATTTCTTGTTCGACGGCACGATCGCCGAGAACATCGCGTTTGCGCGGCCGCACGCGACGCGGGCGGAGATCGAGGCTGTGGCGCGCATCGCGCACTGCGACGAGTTCGTCGAGCAGTTCGACGAGAAGTACGACACGGTGGTCGGCGAGCGCGGCGTCAAGCTGTCCGGTGGCCAGCGGCAGCGCATCTCGATCGCGCGCGCGATCCTCGCCGATCCGAGGATTCTCGTGCTGGACGAAGCGACGTCGAGCCTCGACTCCGAGAGCGAAGCCAAGATTCAGGACGGGCTACGCGCGCTGCGGCGCGGGCGGACGACGTTCGTGATCGCCCACCGGCTCTCGACGATCCGGAGCGCGGATCAGATTCTTGTGCTCGAGGGTGGGCAGATCGTCGAGCGAGGGACTCACGAAGAGCTGCTGGCCAAGAACGGCCGATATCGGCAACTGTACGATAAGCAGTATCATTTTGAGCGAGACAGGTTCATTAACCCCGGTGAGGACTTTACACCCGAGCCGGAGCAGGGAGTGCCGGTGACACCCCTTACGCCACCGGGACGCCTCTAAGTCTCAAGAAAAGTTGCAAAACGCCAAGTTGCGAAGTGGCCTCCAGCTCCAAGCGGATCGTGCAAGGAAAGGCACTCGATCGCAGTAATTGGGTTCCCATCCCGCTGACCATCCGTCGTATTCTGCTGCATGGGTCATTTCAAGAAACTGAAGGCTTGGGAGCACGCGCGAGCGCTGGCGCTCGTTTCCAAGCCACTCATTGAGCGTCTGCCGTCCACCGAGCGAAGCAATCTCGCCGACCAGTGGCGGCGGGCAGCATCGAGTGTCGTCTTAAACATCGCCGAAGGTGCCAGTCGACGGGGTGCGAAGGAGTTCCGAAAGCATCTCGACATCGCGCGATCGTCATTGGACGAAGTAGAGGCGATCATCGATCTTGCTGTGGGACTGGATTATTTACGGCGAGAAGACGTCGCCAAGGTTACTGCAGTACGAGACGAGTGCGCCCGCACGGTATTCGGCCTCATCCGAAAGCTAGGGATTCCCGTGAACTCATAGCGTGCAGCTTGAAGCCACTTCGCAACCTGGCGTGTTGCAACTTCTCTTCGAGCTTAACGCTTTGCGCTGGGAGACCAAGCTGCGGTGTGGAACTGTTCGGAGCGGGGCGCCAGCTTTCCCTTTCCCGCAGCGTACTCCTTCCAACTCACAGCAGGGTAGTCGTTCTGCACCTGCCGCATGGTGATACAGTCCTGTACCGGACATACCGCCGCACAGAGATTGCAGCCGACACACGCTTCTTCGATGATCTCGACCACCGGCCCGCCGTTGTTCCGCGGCAGCCGCCGGATCGCCTGATGCGCGCCGTCCTCACATGCCGTCCAGCACAGCTCGCACTTGATGCACTTGTCCTGATCGATGTGTGCGAGCAGGTGGTAGTTCAAATCGAGGTCTTCCCACTTGGCGACGCGCGGGAGCGCTCGGCCACGGAACTCCGCGAGCGAGCGGTGCCCGCGCTCGTCCATCCAGTTCGACAGCCCATCGATCAAGTCTTCGACAATGCGGAAGCCGTAGTGCATGACCGCGGTGCACACCTGGAGTGTGCCGGCGCCGAGGGCGATGAACTCCGCCGCATCGCGCCAGGTTGAGATCCCGCCGATCCCGGAGATCGGAAT
>Ga0070696_100003023_pt1 | contig 11161 bp, 10 predicted proteins | sample KBSK1253metaG_FD_65474 | JGI IMG/M metagenome (GOLD analysis project Ga0070696, IMG submission 65474) | Corn, switchgrass and miscanthus rhizosphere microbial communities from Kellogg Biological Station, Michigan, USA - KBS K1-25-3 metaG | ecosystem: Host-associated > Plants > Roots >... | reverse complement strand
ACCGTCTCCATCATCCGGCCCATGCCCTGCGAGTCGGAGTTGACGATGGCGATCGCGCCGAGCTCGTGGAGCGGGCCTTCAGCGGCCATCGTGGCCGGGTGGACCCGCTCCCGCACCAGCGCCACGTCCTCCGCGATGGCGAACGACGCCCCGTGGTTGAGGACGATCATGGGGACCTGCTCGGCGGCCGCGTTGACGCCCCACGGCACGGTCGGCGTCGTCGACGAGCAGATGATGTTCGCCTCCCGGACGAGGCCGATGACGTCTGGCACGTGGCCGCCGCCGCTTCCTTCGACGTGGTAGGCATGCACGGTCCGCCCGTCGATCGCGGCGACCGTGTCCTCGAGCTCGGCGCTCTCATGCAGCCCGTCGGTGTGCAGGGAAACGCTCACGTCGTGCGCATCCGCGTAGCGCAGGACGTGGTCGATGAGTTCCGGGTCGGCGCCGTAGTCCTCGTGGATCTTGAAACCGCACGCCCCGGCGTCCAGCAGCGCATCGAGTGACGCGTCGTCGACCCCTCGGGCGCAGGCCTGCAGCCCCAGGTTGAGCGGCCAGTCGGCGATGCCGGCGAGGGTCCGCGACATGGCCCAGGGCGGCTCCTCGAAGCCCGCCGTGATCAGCGTCGTGACGCCACCCGACAAGGCGGCGGGCAGGAGCTCGGGCGAGATCAGGTGCACGTGGCTATCGATGGCGCCGGGCGTGGCGATCAGGCCATAGCCCATGATCGGCCGGGTGTGCGGCCCGATGGCCAGCTCGATGCCATCGCTGATCCGGTCGTTGCCGGCGCGACCGACGCCGACGATGCGGCCGTCCTTCACGCCGATGTCGGCCTTGACGGCGCCGAGCACCGGATCGAGGACGAGCGCGCCAGCGACGACCACGTCCAGCTCCGAGTCGGACGCCCGGCCCTGGGTCGCGTGTGGCCGGATGGTCTTCGCGTACCCCCAGATCGGCTCATCGCCGGGCGCCTGGCGGTCCTCGTCGACCTGCACCCAGAGATCGGTGTCACCGAGTCGCACCCGATCGCCGGTCGTCGGGCCGTAGCGAGCGAGGCGCTCCGACGGGGAGAGTCGGTCGGTCGTCATCGGAAGCGCACGAGGACGACGGTCTTGGTCTCGCCCGGCGCCCAGCGCTCACTCGAGCCGGCCGGGAGATCGAGGCGGAAGCCGGTCGCGGCCGCCCGATCGAACTCGAGGCGTGCGTTCACGCGTTCGAAGGGGTAGTGGCTGGACACGCGAACGACACGCTCCGAGGTGCTGCGTACCCGGAGCTCGAGGCGCTCGCGGTCGTCGGCGCGGTCTACGGCGGGCCCCTGGCGAACGGCCCCGGGCGCATCCTCCCCGGCCGGGCCGAGCGGTTCGCGCAGCACGACCAACCTCGTGCCATCGCCCATCAGGACCTCGAGCCTGACCTCGTCGACCAGGGCGGCCACACCGGGGAGTGCCTGCTCCACGGTCACGGCCTCGCGACCCGCCCGCTCGACCTCTTCGTATGTCGCGCCGGCCCGGGCCGCGTCGAGCATCGCGTCGCAGACGATGGCGATGACCTCCGGGGCGTTCAGCAGGAGGCCGCGATCCCGGTGGCGGCGGGCCAGCTCGGCCGCCGTGAAGACCAGGAGACGCTCCTCCTCCCAAGCCGTCAGTCGCATGGCCGCATCCTAGCGGCGGGCCGGGCTCGTCGGGCCGGCCTCGGGACGGCGCCCTAGGCGGTCGGCACTGCGGGCGACCGAGCGGGCACGCGGCGGCCTGCCGGTTCGGGCGCGCCCTCGACCACCGGCTCCGGTGCATTCGGGTTCACCCGCGCGAACATCGCGACGCCGATCGCGGACGACACGGCGCACACCAGCAGGCCCGACGTGACGTCGACGATCCCGAGCTGCAGCAACGCGCTCATGAGGAACGCGGCCGCGATACCGCGCGCTCCGGTGATCGCGTTCCAGCCGGCCATGGCGGCCGCACGCGAGGCCAGGGGCGTCTGGTCGCTGACGACGGACGCGATCCCGACGTCGATGGCGGCGCTAGCCGCCCCGTAACCGACGGCCATCACCCACAGGACCGCGACGTGCGGCGCCAGCGCGTACCCGATGAGGCCGATGACGCCCAGGACGCTGCCGAGGCGAAGCGACCACAGGCCACCGTGCCGGTCCGCGACCGCGCCCCAGATGGGGAACGAGACGGTCGTGGAGACCGCTGCGAGGATGCCGATGACGCCGACGTCCGTGAGCTTGAGGTCGAGCCGGTCGACGTGGACGAGCGCGTACAACGGGACCGCCGCGATGAGGCCGCCACCGTAGAAGCCCTGGGCCAGCGCGACCTTGCCGAGCAGCGGGCGTTCGCGCAAAGCCTGGATCGAGCCACGAGCGGAGAAGGAGGGCGGGCGCTCCGTCGATCGAGAGCGGAGACCGGCGTACGCCAACGCGCATGCGACGCCGATCGCGCCGGCCACGGCGACGGCGCTCGGCCCACCGAGACGGTCCGCGACGATGCCGCCGCCGAATGCGGCGAGCGCTCCAGCAGCGGCGCGGCCCATGCCGATGAAGCCGACCACTCGCCCGACCAGGCGCGCCGGGTACATCGCACCCCACAGCCGGAGGTGGAACGGGCCCCCGAACGACATGCTGATCCAGAAGACGAACGCCACGGCGATCATCACGGGCGCCGTCGGGAGAACGAACAGGACGAGCAGGGAGGCCGCGCCGGCACCGCGCAGGACCGCCATCTGGGCCGAGGAACGCGGCCCGAACCGCCCGGCGAACGCCGACAGGAGGTTCGCGACGAACGGCGCTGCGGCCAGGAACGACAGGCCGATGGGCTCGAGGCCGCCGCGTCGCGCGATGGTCGGCAGGAGGGCCGTGATGAGCGCCATCGTCACGCCGACACCGGTCGCGGCCACGAGGTCGAGCCCGAGATTGCGCCCGAGCGCGCGCTGGCTCGCTGACGGCTGGAATGACGGCGTCCGGATCACCACGTACCTCGAAGCAGCCCTGCTGGCCTGCGAGGTGAGCTGACGGGCTCGGCGTGGGTTCGCCGTCGCGGTCGATCCGCGATTTGCCCCGAAACGTGGGTCCCCCGTCCTCGGTTGAGGAGGTTCGGCCACTGCCAACGATAGCAGCCACGACCGTCGGGGGGCCATGGACGTTGGTCCGGGGCGAGGGAGGCGTCGTGGTACCATGCCGAACCCGAACCGGTGTTCGGTCTCTGTGGGGATGCGTGGTTTCGACAGGGCCCAGATACCGGGGAGCGCGAGCCGAGGATGCTGCTCAGGCCTCGTTAATCAGGCAGCAAAACGAAGTACCTGGCAACCGCCAGTCGACTCTCGCCCTCGCTGCTTAGGCAGTAAGGTGAGCGTGGAAGCTACCTCCGTCTCGCGGGTAGTGGAAGCGTCATTTAGCGAGGCTGCGATCCGGACCAGCGTCACGTAGTCCGGAGGCAAGCCCGATCTAGGGGCACGTGACTGGACCGTCCGGCAGGGTGCCGATGCCCGTTCGGGCGGTCGACGACAAATCATCGGACACGCTCGTAGTGGTCTCCGGCGAAGGGTTCTGGACGGGGAGTTCGACTCTCCCCCATCTCCACCAACACCTCCGGTGGGTCGTACCGTCGGTCCTCCACGCGATAATGGCCGTCGTGGAGGAGGTCGAGGTCGTCGTCGCCCATCGCGAACGCGCCACCCTGCGCGTCGGCGACGTGTTCCTGAAGATCGACGCTGATCAGGCGCGCACCGACGTCGAGGTCCAGGCGATGGCGATGGCGCCGATCCCGACCCCGGAGGTCCTGTGGCGGAAGCCGCCCGTGCTGGCGCTCGCCGCCCTCCCTGGGACGGCGCTCGGCCGCCTCGGCGAACCGTCGATCGCGTCGGCGACGGCGTGGGCCGCGACGGGGGCCGCCGTACGGAGGCTGCACGACGCACCGCTGCCGCCATGGCCCAGCAGGCGACTCGAAGAGTCGCCGTCGCACCTCGACGCCGAATGCGAGCGGCTCGTCGCGAACGGCGTCCTACCCGCCGACCTGGTGATGCGCAACCGCCAGGTTGCCGAGGCTGCGTTCCGGCCGTGGACACCAGTGTTCATGCACGGGGACCTGCAGATCAGCCACGTGTTCGTCGACGGTGATGAGATCACCGGCGTGCTCGACTGGTCCGAGGCGGGCCAGGGCGATGCCCTGTACGACCTCGCCACCTTGACGCTCGGACACGAGGAGCGCCTTGGCGACCTCCTCTCGGGCTACGGCACCCACGTCGACCTCGACGTGATCCGCGGGTGGTGGTCGATGCGCAGCCTGCTGGGGATCCGCTGGCTCATCGAGCACGGCTTCGACCCGTTCCTGCCCGGCTGCGAGGTCGACGTGCTGAGAGCCCGGATGTGAGACTGGCCCAGGACGGGTGAGGGTTTCTCCGGGCTGTCGCTCGCGGCCGGGGAGGGCTAGCCTCGGCCGATGAACACCACCATGCGCGATGCGATCGCCATCGTCGTGACGTTCGCGGCCATCGCAGTCGGCGGCCTGGCTGTCTTGCACGGGCGAGTCGAGCCCGGACTCGACCTCCAGCGACAACCGGACGGCACCGTGGTCGTTTCGAGCGTCTGGCCCGGCGGAACGGCTTTTCGGACTGGGATCGAAGCCGGCATGGTCGTCGAGTACATCACCGACGAATCCGGCAATGTCGATGAAAACCTCCGTCAGGCCGACGAAGAGGGCCGGCCGCTGAACGGGTCGCCCCCGAAAGACCCGATCGACCCCGCCCCCGACGGGACCTACTGGTTCGCGGCCGCGTCGCCCCAGGACCGGATCGTGGCCAGTCTGTCGCAACGAGACGACGGCCGACTGTCCCAGGCCGGCGGTGAGGTGGGCTGGGCCGTCGTCATCCTTCTGCTCGGCGTCTGGCTTCGTGTCAGGCCGACGCTGGTTCCAGCGGCCGACCCGGATCTCGTGCGCCGAGTCGCCGTCCCGGCGGCGGCGGCCTTGGCCGTGCCCGTTGCCCTGGTGCCGGCCTACCTCGCTGGCATGCAGATCGGACTGTGGTCGTTGGTAGTGCTGCCGGCCCTGGGGACGTGGCCACTCGTCGATGCCACGGCGACGCTCACGACCCGGCGCACCCTGGGGATCGCCGTGGTCCTCCTGCTGGCGGGGGCAGCCTCGTGGCTTGCGGGGATCACCATCCCGGGGCGCTTGGGCGTAGACCTGGTGCTCGGCGCTGGTCCCTTGGCGATCTTTGCCGCGGTCCTGGTCAGTGTCAGCGCGGCCGTCCTGGCTCCGAACCCGCCGCCGGAGGCCGACTTCGAGGGTCGCCTACGCGGCGGGATCCGCACCTTCGATCTTTTGCTGGTCCTGGGCGGTGCCGTCGCCGGCATGGTGGCGCTGGGGCTGAGCACCGCCGCTCCCGGCGACTGGGCCAACGTCGCGAAGGTCTGGCTGGTGTTCGTCGCGCTCCGATTGGTCGTCGTGCCCTTCATCGCGTCGGCTCGGCGCGCACGGGCGAGTCGCGACTCCGCGCTGGATGCCGTCGAGGCCGAGCGCGCCCGGATCTCCGGCGAGATCCACGATGACGTGATCCAGGAACTGACGATGCTGGTTCGTCGCCTCGACGCCTCCGCCGATCATGACAGCGCGGTGATCGCCCGCGAAGCGGCTGGTCGGTTGCGCGAGATCACCGGTGATGCGCGACTGCCCGTTCTCGATGACTTGGGCGTTGCTGCGGCCCTCGACTGGCTGGTCCAGCGCATGAGCGTGGTCGACAGCGGACAGCTGTCCCTCGAGGCGGAGGAGGCGGCGCGGCCGCCGCGACTGGTGGAAGTCGCGTTCTTTCGGGTCGCGCAAGAGGCCGTCGCGAATGCGCTCCGGCACGGAGCCGCCCCGGTGTCCGTGACCTATCGGGCGACGGCGGAGCGCGCAACGCTGGAGGTGGTCGACGGCGGTCCTGGCATCCCGGACCAGGCCGAGGAGATCGCGGACGGCGCCGGACGGCTCGGCATCGCCGGGATGCGCCGGCGCGCGGCCGCGATCGGCGCCACGCTCCGGATCCATCGTGCGGAGCAAGGGGGCACGCGGGTGCTGCTCGAATGGGGTCCCGCTTGAGGCACGCGGGACCGAAACCGATCCTTCTCGGGATCGTCGAGGATCATCCGATCGTCGCAGCCGGGACCGCGAGCGTCCTCGCGGCGACCGGCGGCTTCAGCGTGGCCTGGACGGCTCCCGATCTGGAACAGGCGCGTGATCGGATCGCCGAAGGTGCCGTCGATGTCGTGGTGGTCGACGTCCGCCTTGGCACCGACTCAGGGCTCGACCTGCTTCGCGAGGCGCGCGCTGGGTGGCAGACGAGCGCGGACAGACCGGCATTCGTCGTCCTGACCGGGTTCGACTATCCCCAGTATCGAGTCGCTGCCGCGCGGCTGGGCGCGGCTGCCCTCGTCACGAAGATGGCCCCGATCGAGGAGCTGGTCGAGGCCATCGCTCGGGCCGCGAGCGGCGAGCGCGATCTCGCGCCGGTCGAGGCGCCGTACCCGACCGATCGTGACCTCGACGTCGTGCGCCTGGTTGCGGCTGGACGCACCAATGCCGAGATCGCCGGCGAGCTCGAGGTGTCGGAGAAGACCATCGAAGGCCGGCTGGCGCGCTTGTTCGATCGCCTCGGCGTGGCGTCGAGGACCGAGCTGGCCACCCGTGCCATCAGCGAAGGCTGGATGGAATTACCTGGCGACTGACGGTCAGCCGGCCCGCCGCTCGAGCACGAAGACCGGGATCACGCGGCTCGTCTTGCTCGGGTACGCCGCGAACTCCGGGTAGAGCCGGGCGTGCTCGTCGTAGAGCCGCTGACGCTCGTCGCCCGTCGCTTCGCGCGCCACGACCTGGAAGGTGTCGTTCGCGGCTTCGAACGTCGCCTCGGGATTCGCGACGAGGTTGTGGTACCAGGCGGGGTTCTCGGGGGCGCCGCTCTTGGTGGCCGCGATCACGTAATCGTCGCCATTACGGTGGTAGGTCACGATCGCGGTCCGATCCTGGCCGGACTTCGCGCCTTTGGTGATCATGATCGCGAGCGGACGGCCCACCAGCGGCCCGGACGACGGCGTGCCGCCGTTCGCGCGGAGGTCCTCGATCATGTTGCGGGTCCAGGCATCGGGGTCCCAGGCGGCCATGTGATCTGTCTCCCGTTCGGATGAGTCCGTTGCTGACGCAACCATGTTACGAGAAGCGCGGCGCGCCGCCCGCTGGGTCAGACCCGAAGCTCGGTCGGCGTGATCGCCAGCTCGGCGAGGACGCCGTCGCGCTCAAGCGTGACCTCGACCGCCCGCCCCACGAGATCGCCGACGAGCGACCGTTGGAGGTCGCCGACACCGGCGATCGGGCGGCTGTCGAGCGACACGATCAGGTCGCCGGCACGGACACCGGCGGCCGCCGCAGGACTCCCATCGAGGAGCTGGACGACCTCCAGGCCCGCCGGCCGGCCGATGCGCTCCGCCAGTGGAGCGGGCAGCCGGCGGGTCCCGCCGACGATACCGAGATAGGCGCGCCGCACGCGGCCGTCGCGCATGAGCGCTCCGATGATCAGGCGGGTCGCCGCGTCGATCGGCACGGCGAGACCGAGGCCGATCCCGGCGACGGCCGTGTTGATCCCGACGACGCGGCCCCGGATGTCGGCGAGGGCGCCGCCCGAGTTGCCCGGGTTGAGCGCCGCGTCCGTCTGGATGACGTTCTCGACGAGCCGGCTCGCCTGGCCGTCGCGGGCCGCCAGCGATCGCCCGAGCGCACTGACGACCCCGGCCGTCACCGAGCCGCCGAAGCCGAGCGGGTTGCCGATCGCGACGACGAGCTGGCCGACACGGAGCCGGGCGGCATCGCCGAAGGGCGCGGCGGCGAGGTTCGTTCCGGCCGCCCGAACGACCGCCAGGTCGGACAGGGGATCGCGGCCGACGACCGTGAACCCGAGCTCGTCGCCGTCGACGAACGTGGCGGTTCCCCGTTCCGCGCCGGCGACGACATGGGCGTTGGTGACGAGGAATCCGTCCGGGGTGAAGGCCACGGCCGAGCCGCTGCCTCCGCCCCATCCACCACGCCGCTCGACTCGGAGGCTCGCCACCGACGGGATCAGCCGCTCGGCCGCCGTGCTGACCGCGGTCGAATAGGCGTCGAGCGCCTCGTCCTCGATCGCCAGGGTCAGGGCGTCATCGGCCGCCGCATCCGGGGGCGGCAGTTCGCGCAGCGCGACCATTCGATCAGGCCTCGCCGGACGCGTCGGTCGTGCCACCCACGCTCACTGCGCGCTCCTCGTCGCCGCGGACGATCTTCAGCTCGATCGGCATGCCGGTCTCCGCGAGGATCGCCGCCAGCGCGTCAGAATCGGTCAACGCTCGACCGGCGGCCTCGATAAGCAGGTCGCCCTCCCGGATCCCGGCTCGATCGGCCGGGCTGCCGTCCTCCACCCCGCGGACGAGGAGGCCCTCACGCTCGCTCAGCCCGACCGACCGGCGGAGGCGCTGGGCGACGGCCGACGGGGCGATCGCGATCCCGAGACGCGGCCGGGCAGTCGACTCGCCACGCGACAGGGCGTCGACCCGCTCGCGCAGGGCGGCGTCGGCCGGACGGGCAAGGTAGAACCCCTCGCCGATCCGGTTCGTGTTGAGCGCGAGGAAGCGGCCGCTGCCGTCGACGAGGGGGCCGCCCGAGGAGCCCGGGGCGAGCGGCGCCGTGTGCTCGAGGCTGCCGCCGATCCGACTGCCACCCGGGCCGCGGAACGTCTGCTCGATGGCGGACACCGTGCCGGCCGTCACCCGGGCCGGGCCGGCACCGGTCGACGCGAGCCCGAAGACGACGTCACCGATCGACGCCTCGGCGTCGGACCAGGCGAGCGGCGTGGCGCCGGCCGTGTCGACGTCGACAACGGCGAGATCGCCGTCGGGATCGACGCCGAGGACGGTGCCACGCGTCGATCGTCCGTCACGGAAGGTCACGGTGACTTCGTCGCCCCGGAGGTTGTGGGCGTTGGTCAGGACGCGACCGTCGGCGATGACGACGCCGCTGCCGCGCACCCGCCGGCCGATCCCGACCACTGCCGGGCCGGCGTTGTCATGAACGGTACGGATCGCGCTCGAAAGATCGTCGAGGATGGACATCGGGTTCTGGTTCTCCGGTTCGTGGGGCCGATCGACTGGTGGAACGGACCCGGTCAACGGGCCTCGCGACGTCAGTCAGTTGTCACTTGCAAATCGCAACGTACAACTCACTCGCCGAAAACGCAAGGGGCGACTAGGATGGCGCCCATGCCTGAGATCGCAACGACCGCCCGAACCTCGACGGCGACGCCGAGCGGCCTCGAATCCGCGCTGGAGCGGGTCGGAGACCGGTGGTCACTGCTCGTGGTCGACGCGCTCCTCGAAGGTCCGCGCCGGTTCGGGGAGTTGCGCGCGTCGCTGCCGGCGATCGCGCCGAACATCCTCGCCGATCGCCTGCGCCGGCTCGAGCGCGAGCGGATCATCGTGTCGAAGGCCTACTCCACCCGACCGCCGCGGATGGACTACGCCCTCACCGGCGACGGACGGGACCTGGCTTCGGCCCTTCGCCTGCTGTCGGATTGGGGGAGCCGACGGACCGGCGGAGAGCCGCTCCGCCATGATCGCTGCGGGACGCCGATCGAGGCTCGCTGGTTCTGCCCGACCTGCGGCGTGCCGGTCGGCGACGCGGAGATCGGCGGAACGGACGAGACCCGGCTCGTCTGACGCGCGCTCCGATACCTGCTGGTCGCGCCTCGTTCAGCCCCGCCCCGCCAGGACGTGCTCCATGGTGGCGCGGAGCGGCGGCAGGGACCCCATGACCGGGAGCGCCACGTCGCGTGCCGGGCCTAGCCACGCGTGGCTCGACTGGAAGAACGGGCTCAGGGCCCGGCTGAGGTAGGCGTACCGGGCGTTCTGCCAGCGGCGCCGGCGATCCCAGAGCACGAAGGCATCGCGGGGACGTCGCTCGAAGCGCAATGCCTCGGCGAGGGCCATGGCATCCAGTAGCGCGAGATTGGCGCCCTGGCCCAGATGCGGCGGTGACGGATGGGCGGCGTCCCCGACGAGCACGATCCGCTCGGTGTGGCGGCGGGACAGCGTCGCGTACCCGTAGCGAGCGACCAGCAGTCGATCGAATCCGCCGATATCCGCGAGGACCGCGCCCGCCTCCGGGAAGACCGCCGCGACACGCTCGACGAGGGCGGGAAATCCCTCCGCACGCAACCCGTCGATGTCGGTGGCGCGGACGCCCCAGAAGCACGCCATCTCCCGCTCGCCGACGGGCAGCAGGCCGGTCAGGGTCCGGACCCCGCGAGCCTGCTGTCGGAGTCGGTCGGGGCACGGACCGTCGAACCGCCCCAGGCCCCACAGCGCCGCATGCGGCGACAGGAACAGACGCGACCCCGGATCGACCCGCCGCCGAAGCGCCGAGCGCATGCCGTCCGCTCCGACCAGGACATCGAATGAGCCGCACTCGGAGCCGCGGTCATCGATCGGGATGGCCGCGGCTGGGTCTTCGAGCGCATCGACGATCCGGGCGCCCGTCACGACCCGGACACCGGCCGACCTGGCCGCATCCATCAGGGTCGTGAAGAGGCGGCCGCGCGCAACACCAAGTGCATGGCCCGCGGGATCGCGACGGTCATAGCGCAACAGCGACAGCGTCCGTCCCGGTGCGGATTCGGCGTGGAACGCCCGGATCGGCCACGACTCGGCCACGACCCGATCCAGCAGATCCAACGTGGCGAGGACCGCCTGCCCCGACGGCTGCAACAGGAAGCCCGCGCCGACGGGGCCCGGCGAGGTCGCCTGCTCGAACACCGTGACGTCGTGACCGTCCCGTGCGAACGCCACGGCAGCGGCCCCGCCGCCGATCCCGAATCCGGCGATCGCGATCTTCATGCGGCTCCGATATCGGCTACCTGACGGTAGCATGATGGCACAAGCGGCCCGTTCCGAACGGAGACCCGGACTCGTCAGGTATCTTCAGGGGGCCTAATCCCGCCGTCGTTCTGGCACGGACCCGCGCCAGTCCTGCGCACCCCCCCGTCGCACGGGAAGGAGCCATGGACCACGAGCCCGTTCTGATCTCGACCATCGCGATCGGTCTGACCTCCGCGTTCATCGGCGGTCTGATCGCCCGGCACGTCCGGCTGCCGGCCATCGTGGGCTACATCGTCG
>Ga0070696_100003022_pt1 | contig 11162 bp, 11 predicted proteins | sample KBSK1253metaG_FD_65474 | JGI IMG/M metagenome (GOLD analysis project Ga0070696, IMG submission 65474) | Corn, switchgrass and miscanthus rhizosphere microbial communities from Kellogg Biological Station, Michigan, USA - KBS K1-25-3 metaG | ecosystem: Host-associated > Plants > Roots >... | reverse complement strand
CGCTGTGCGTTGCGGCACGGTCGTGACGCCTGCCCTCGTACGAGTCCCGCGAGTCAGCTCCGTCTAATCCCGGAGAAAGGCGAATTCGCGTTCTTCGGACGGGGAGACGGAAATGCGAACGGCACTGATCATCGGCGTTGTACCGATCATTCTCGGCGTGAAAAGATCATCGACATAGGTCCGCTCGAAGCAACCACCAAACAGAAGAAGACGATCGCGCTGCCCCCTGTAGTCGGCGGCGCCACATTCGGTCCGCATTTCCCGCGAACCTCATCTTATCCACGCCTCAAACTTCCACCCGACCTGTGTTGTAGTGTCTCTTGGTGCAATTCTACGCGGCACTCTTGGTTTCGATCGACGAAATCCTTCTGATTGCGTCGGTGCTGCTGTTGCTGGCCATTGCGGCGAGCAAGGCCTCCAGCCGGCTCGGCGTGCCCGGATTGTTGCTGTTCATCGTGATCGGCATGCTGGCGGGCTCCGACGGGCCAGGCGGCATTCCATTCGACAACGCCTGGCAGGCGCAATCGCTCGGTGTGGTCTCCCTCGCGTTCATTCTCTTCGCCGGGGGCCTGGAGACGGATCGGGAAAAGATCCGTCCCATCATCTGGCAAGGGCTCAGCCTCTCGACGATCGGAGTGTTGATCACAACCTTTCTGGTTGCCGGTTTTGCGCGCATGCTCCTTAAGATTTCATGGCCGGAAAGCCTGCTGCTTGGCGCGATCGTCTCGTCAACGGATGCCGCGGCTGTCTTTTCCGTTCTGCGATCGCAAAACATCGGTTTGAAAGGCCATATCAAGCCCCTGCTGGAACTCGAGTCGGGGAGTAACGATCCCATGGCCGTCTTCCTGACAACAGGTTTGATTCAACTGATGGTGCACTCGGAGTACTCCGTGGCCCGGCTGATCCCGATGTTCATTTTGCAAATGGGAATCGGCGCGGTCGCCGGTATACTCATCGGGCGTGTGACCATCGCGTTGATTAATCGCCTGAAGCTGCAGTCTGAAGGCTTGTATCCTGTGCTGACCACCGCCGTCGTACTGCTTGCCTACGGCGCCACCGCATTGCTCAACGGGAACGGATTTCTGGCTGTGTATCTGGCCGGAATCGAGATTGGAAATGGCGATTTCATTCACAAACGCAGCCTGATTCGCTTTCACGACGGCCTCAGCTGGCTGATGCAGATCGCCATGTTTCTGGTGCTGGGGCTGCTGGTGTTTCCCTCGCACCTGGTTCCGGTGGCCGGCGTTGGAACGCTTCTGGCGGTCTTCCTGATTCTGGTAGCGCGGCCCGCAAGCGTGTTCCTCAGCCTGCTGTTTTCGAGAATGCAGACGCGTGAGAAGGTGCTGGTGTCCTGGGTCGGGCTGCGCGGCGCCGTGCCCATTGTCCTGGCCACGTTCCCCTTGCTGGCAGGCCTACCAGACGCGGCTTTGTATTTCGATCTCGTATTCTTCATCGTGCTGGCTTCGGTTCTGTTTCAGGGAACCACGATTGGGTTCGTGGCGAGAAAGCTCGGCCTCGAAGCGCCGGTTACGACAAGCCGGCTCGACCTGTTGGAGTTCTTGCCTACGCAGAAGAGCCAGAGCGACCTGGTGGAAATGAGCGTGGCGCCGGGATCAGCCGTCTCCGGCAAGCAGATTGTTGCTTTGGGCCTGCCGAGATCGGCCCTGATTGTTTTGATAAGCCGGGATGAGAGGTTCATCACGCCACACGGAGCAACTACGCTCGCCGCAGGTGACAAGCTGCTGGTGCTGGTCGACAAGAACGACGTCGGCACGGTTCGTTTCAGCATCGAGTCGGAACGCAGCCAGGGCATCGCGGCGGAGTAATAAACGCGCAAAAAGGCGGTTCGACGAATCGCTAGAATAGCTGTTGGCCCTTTTCCGGGTGACGAAATCGCGGGACACCCAATTTTTCGGACAAAGCGAAGTATAGAAGAAAGAGGGAAGTGGCAGTGGCGTCCGTGTTTCACGACAACCTGATGAAGGGCAAGGTCGCACTCATAACGGGAGGCGGCAGCGGGATCGGCCTGCGCATTGCGGAGCGATTCGCGGAGCACGGGGCCAAAGTCGCGCTGGTGTCCCGCACGCAGGAGAAGCTCGACCGCGCGGCCGAGAGTATCCGGGCAACGGGCGGAGAGGCCGCGGCTTTTTCCGCCGATGTGCGGGATTATGGCGCGATCAGCAGCGCCATCGAGAAGACGCGCGCCCTGTACGGCCCGATCGACGTTCTGTTGTGCGGCGCGGCGGGCAATTTTCCCGCGCCCGCCATGGGCATGTCGGCCAACGGCTTCAAGGCGGTCATCGACATCGATCTCGTGGGCACGTTCAATACCTGCCGCGCGGCATACGATCACTTGCGGAAGCCCGGCGCCTCGGTCGTGAGTATCTCGGCCACGCATGCGTTCCGTCCCATTCCGCTGCAATCGCACGTGTGCGCAGCCAAGGCCGGCATCGACATTCTGATGAAGGTGCTGGCACTCGAATGGGGACCCGCGGGAGTGCGGCTGAATGTGGTGACGCCCGGACCGGTGGCGGATACCGAAGGCATGCGCCGGCTCACGCCCACCGATGATTTAAAGCAGCGGCTGGCTGAATCCATTCCCATGCGGCGCTTTGCCACGAAAGATGAGATTGCCGATCTGGTGCTGTTCCTGTCATCGGATGCGGCCGCATACATCACCGGCGCCGTATACGTGTGTGACGGGGGACAATCGCTGACCGGTTCGAGCTTCGCTATGATTGCCGGGGCTCAGACATGAATCCGGATTTCCTGGTGGTGGGAGCCGGTGTCGCGGGACTGCGCGCGGCCATTGAGCTGGCCGAAGCGGGTAGCGTGCTCGTGATTGCCAAGGACACTCTGCAAGAATCGTCGTCGGAATACGCGCAAGGCGGAATCGCCGTGGCGCTGAGCGATGACGATGAGGTGGAGCTGCATGAGCACGATACGATCGCGGCAGGCGACGGTCTGTGCAATCCGGCCGCGGTCCATACCCTGGTCGAGCAGGGGCCGGGCGCCATCCAGCAGCTCATCGAATGGGGAGCGGAGTTCGACCGCGATGGCTCGAAGCTCGCTTTTACCCAGGAAGGCGCGCACAGCCGCCGGCGGATCCTGCATGCGCACGGCGATTCCACCGGGCGCGAGATCGCGTTGACTCTTTATCGCAAAGCATCCTCGCTTCCGAATGTGCGCTTTCAAAGCTACGCGGCCACTACTGACCTCTTGATCAGCGAAGGCTCGGTTTGCGGCGCCATGGTGTATGACGAACCGGCGCACGAAAGCCATCCAATTTTCGCGCGCGCCGTGCTGCTGGCGACCGGCGGTCTGGGGCGCGTGTATCTGGAGACCACCAACCCGGAAGTGGCGACCGGAGACGGCGTGGCCATGGCGTGGCGAGCCGGCGCCGAGATCGGCGACATCGAGTTCGTACAGTTTCATCCCACCGCCTTGCACGTTGAGGGCGCTCCGCGTTTCCTGCTATCGGAAGCCCTGCGCGGCGAAGGCGCCCGCCTGTTAAACACGCGGGGCGAACGGTTCATGCATCGATATCACCGGATGGAAGAGCTGGCGGCGCGCGATGTGGTTTCGCGGGCGATCGTGGCGGAGATGCGTGCGACCGGCGCCTCGCATGTCCTGCTCGATCTCACTCATCGTGGCGTGCATTTCATCCGCGCTCGTTTTCCGAGAATTTACGAAACCTGCCTGCATTATGGCGTGGATCTGGCCAAAGAAGCCGCTCCTGTTCATCCCGCGGCGCACTATGCGATGGGCGGCGTGCGCACGAATCTGGACGGCCGCGCCAGTATTCCCGGTCTCTACGCGGCAGGCGAAGCCGCATGCACGGGCGTGCACGGCGCCAACCGGCTGGCCAGCAATTCGTTGCTGGAAGCCGTCGTTTTTGGCGCCCGCGCCGGCCGCGCCATGCGCGAGTGCACCGGCGTTCCGGCCGCGGCACAAAAAGAGCCTTTGCCCGAACCACTCTTCCCCTCAACCACCGAGGAGCAGGTTCGGAGGCTCGCCTGGAGAAAATGTGGCATTATTCGCGGGGGGGATCAATTGGAGGAAGCCGTCAAATCTTTACAAACGGATCGACTCGCGCCGAATCCCAACGCGCACCTGGCTGAGTTTTGTCTGCGCAACATCCACACGGTGGCGCTCTTGATCGCTCGCTGCGCGTTGGCGCGTGAGGAGAGCCGCGGCGGACATTTCCGCACCGATTACCCGGAAAAACATACAGCGTTCGAAAGACATTCCGTAGCATCCAAAGCCCATGACGTCCAATTCTGTTAGGCAGCAGCAGGTCATCGGTCCGGTGTGCGCGCTGTTGATCCTGGCCGCGATCCCGATTCGTGAAGTGGGGCCATCGGCGGCGCTCTGGACCGCTCCGTGCATTCTGCTGGCCGCAATGCTCATCGCCTGGGCAGCCGAATCCGCGCAGTTTTTTGTCGCGCAGGGGTTCGCGCTGGCCATACTGGCGTGGCTCCAGACGCTGCCCGAATTTGCCGTGGAAGCCGTGCTGGCCTGGAAGCAGCAGGTTCCGCTTTTGCTCGCCAATCTCACCGGTGCGCTGCGCCTGCTGACCGGCCTCGGCTGGCCCATGATCTATTTCACCGCCGCTGTCGCACATCGTATGCGCACGGGCCGGCCGCTTCGGCGCATCACACTCGAAACCGGGCATGCCGTGGAAGTGGTGTGCCTGCTGGTGTGCATGGCGTACGCCGCGGTGATCTGGTGGAAGGCATCGCTCGATCTTTTGGACGCGTTCCTCCTGATCGCGATTTACGTGGGGTATTTACTGGTGCTGCGGCGCATGCCTCCGGAAGCGCCAGAGGGCATCGAGGAGCTGGAGTTCATTCCGCGATCCATCGTCAAAGCGCGGCGGCCGGTCCGCATCGGAGTCATCGCCGGACTGTTTGTAGGAGGCGGCGCGCTCATCTATTTCGTGGCCGAGCCGTTTCTCGGTAGCCTGCTCGCGCTCTCCGCGGCGTGGGGGATTCCCAACTTCGTCTTCGTGCAGTGGGTGGCGCCGTTCGTCTCGGAATTTCCCGAAAAGGTCTCCGCATTCTACTGGGCGCGCACCGTGGACAAAGCTTCCATGGCCCTGATGAACATGGTGTCGAGCAACATTAACCAGTGGACGCTGCTGGCGGCCATGCTGCCCATCGTTTTCTCGCTCAGCGTCGGCGCACCCGCCGCCATCGAATTCGACAAGCAGCAGGAGCTGGAGATTCTCATGACGCTCGGCCAGTCGTTGGTGGGCGCCCTGTTTCTGGTCAATATGAAGCTGGCCTGGTGGGAAGCCGCGGTACTCTTCGCGCTGTGGATGATCCAGTTTGCGCTTTCCCCCATCGAGCCGTCGGCGAGCTTCTGGGGAACACTTGCCAGGCATATTCATAAGTACGTCACCATAGCGTATCTGGTTTGGGCGGCGGTCGAGATTATCCGCATGATCATTGGCTGGCGCCAGCCCATTGCGTTTACGGCATTCGCGGAGATGTGGAAGAGGCACGTCCGGCGCCGTGTGTCACAATAAAAAGTAACCACACCAATGAAGCAGAAGATACGCTCGACGACGGTGATCTGCGTCCGTCGCAACGGCCAGGTCGTAATGGCGGGCGACGGCCAGGTAACCATCGGCCACGAAGTGCTGAAATCCTCGGCTAAGAAGCTGCGGCGTCTCTACAACGACAAGATTCTGGCGGGATTCGCCGGCTCGACGGCTGACGCGTTCTCGCTGTTCGCCCGGTTCGAATCCAAGCTCGAACAATTCAATGGAAATCTTCCACGCGCCGTGGTGGAGCTGGCCAAAGAATGGCGCACGGACAAGGTGCTGCGGCACCTGGAAGCCTTGCTGCTCGTGGCGGACAAAGAGAATATGTATATCGTGAGCGGTAATGGCGACGTGGTGGAGCCCGATGAGACCGTGGCCGCCATCGGTTCGGGAGGGCCGTTTGCGCTCGCGGCCGCCACCGCGCTGATTCACAACACCGAGATGCCGGCCAAAAAGATTGTCGAGCAGGCCATGCACATCGCCGGCAAAATCTGTATTTACACCAACGAAAGCATCACGTACGAGGAGCTTGGATAGCCATGGTGATTTATCTTCCCAGCCAGTCGGTCGATTCCGAGCCGATACTCGATGAACTGACCCCGCGCGAGATTGTGCGCGAGCTCGACAAGCACGTCGTCGGCCAGGCAGAGGCCAAACGCGCGGTGGCCATCGCGTTGCGCAATCGCATCCGCCGTCAGAAGCTGGCGCCGGAAATGGCCGAGGAAGTCATACCGAAGAACATTCTCATGATCGGGCCGACGGGCGTGGGCAAGACGGAAATCGCGCGGCGGCTGGCCAAGCTCGCCAACTCGCCGTTTCTGAAAGTGGAGGCGAGCAAGTTCACCGAAGTGGGCTATGTGGGCCGCGACGTCGAGTCCATGGTCCGCGATCTGGTCGACATATCGATCGACATGGTTCGGGAAGAGCGTCTGGAAGAAGTGGCCGATCGCGCCGAGACCAACGCCGAGGAGCGGTTGCTCGATCTGCTCATGCCGCCCCAGCAGGAGGCCAGCGAGAGCGCCGAGCGAACGCGCGAAAAGCTGCGCGAAAGACTGCGCGAAGGCAAGCTCGACGACCGCATCGTGGAGCTCGAAGTCAAGGAGCGCGGCCCCACTTTCGAGATTGCCACCAACGCCGGCATCGAAGAGATGGGGATCAACCTGAAAGACATGCTGCCCAACCTCTTCGGCCAGCGCAGCCGCCGCCGCAAGATGCGCGTCAACGAAGCGCTCGATTATCTGGTCCAGGAAGAGGAACAGAAGCTCATCGATATGGACCAGGTGACGCGCGTGGCGCTCGAGCGCGTCGAAACCAGCGGCATCATTTTTCTCGACGAGATCGATAAGATCGCCGGGCGCGAGACCGGTCACGGGCCGGACGTGAGCCGTGAAGGCGTGCAGCGCGACATCCTGCCCATTGTCGAAGGAACCACGGTCAATACGCGCCACGGTTTCGTGCGCACGGATCACATCCTGTTCATCGCGGCGGGCGCATTCCATGTTTCGAAGCCTAGCGACATGATCCCGGAGCTGCAAGGGCGCTTCCCGATTCGCGTGGAGCTGAAGTCGCTCTCGATCGAAGATTTCATCCGCATCCTCAAAGAGCCGAAGAATGCGCTCTGCAAGCAGTACGAAGCGCTGCTCGAAACCGAGGGAATCAAGCTGGTGCTGACCGAAGACGCGCTCGCGGAGGTCGCCCGTTTCGCCACCCAGGTGAACCAGAGCTCCGAGAACATCGGTGCGCGGCGGCTGCACACCATCATGGAGAAGGTGCTGGAAGAAATCTCGTTTGAAGGTCCCGACCTCAAGAAGAAGACGGTCAAGGTGGACGCGGCGTATGTGCGGCGCCAGCTCGCCGATATCGTCAAAGACCAGGATTTGAGCCGCTACATTCTGTAGCCGCCCGGCCGCCTACCCCTGCCCACGCCGCGTGTCCGTGGTGACACGCGATCCCAAACTATTTAATAATTAGAATCAATAACTTACCGATTGGGTCCGGTTGTGCCTTTTCCGTGTCGTGCGGAACGAAGGAACAGTCAAAATGAGACCCAACCAGGAAGTCATCAGGACCGCGAGGTCGCTCGTAGCCGTAGCTCTCGTGGCCGCGGCCGAAGCGCTATGTCAGGAAAGGCAAGCCGGGAATTGCTCGCCGCAGCGGCGCATCGTGATCAGCATTCCGGACCGGAAACTGGCGTTGATTGAAAACGGCCGGGTGGTGAAAATCTATCCGACGGCGGTTGGCGCTGAGGCGACGCCGTCACCCGCCGGCAGCTTCACCATCGTGCATCGCATTCCGAATCCCGCGTGGTACGGCGCCGGAAAGACCGTGCCGGCGGGCAGGAACAATCCTTTGGGCACGCGCTGGCTGGGTCTCAGCCGCAAAAGCTACGGCATTCATGGAACCAATGCGCCGTCCTCGATCGGACGGAACGCTTCGCATGGCTGCATCCGCATGCGGAATCGCGACGTAGAGGAGTTGTTCGAAATGGTTGCATTGGGCGACGTGGTGGAACTGCGCGGTGAGCGTGATGCCGAGCTGGCACAAATCTTCGGCGCCGTGCAAACCATAGCCGCTGCCGCAAACGCAGGCGGCGGTCAGTAAGGAGGAACGAACATGCAAGAGCTGATGAATACCGTTGCACTGGGAGCGATTGTCCTATGCTCGTTCCCGATTGCATTCCTGATCGCGAGAGCCTGCCTGCTGGGCCTGTTCCGCACGCTGACGCGCTGACATTGGCAATTCGGGCCCGAAAAAAAGGGCGTGTGTTATGATGGCGCACAACCCGATGGTGGGCTCCCGCCTTAGTTTTTTATTCGGCTTCATTCTGATTTCGGCGGCCGTGCCGATGCGGGGCGAGAGTATTGACGACGCAGCCCGGGGCCTCGCGCGGAAGATCGCCGCCATCGCAAAGTCGCGCGAGCCTGCCGCGCTCACCTTCCGCAACCTTTCCTCCATGAGCGCTACGGAGAATGCCGCTGCACGCGCGGCCATCGAGCGGGAATTGCACGCCCAGGGCGCCGGTGGAGCCGGGATTGTCGTCACGATTTCGGAGAATCTCCACCGGTATCTATGGGTCGCTGAGATCCACCGCGGCGAGGCTCGCGAAATCGTGATGGAGGAAATGCCCCGGCCGGCGCCTGCCGCCGCCACAGCCGCGCTATCTCTTGAAGCGAGGTTGGTGTTCGAAGATGACCACCGGATTCTCGATCTGGCCGCGGCACACGGAGGCATGCTGGTGCTAGACGAACAAGGATTGGCATTTTTCGAAAGTGGCCAGAAAAGGCAAGTCGTTCCCGTGGCGTTCCCCACACCGAAACCGCGGGATCTGCGGGGACGCCTGATCGTCGAGGGCGAAACATTCCAGGCGTTTGTTTCCGGACAGCATTGCACCGGCGCCATTCGCCCATCGCTGACGATTGCGTGCCGGGAAGCAACGCTTTGGCCCGTGGCTCCGGGGATCTCAGGTGAATTCGTGAAGGCGCGCAATTTCTTCGGCGGCCGGCTCGTCGTCTCGAACGGATCTGAGAAAATGCTGGCGCCATTTTTTTCCGCGGCGGTTTCCGAAGACCGTGGCAATGCCGTGTGGCTCTTCGCCGGCGTCGACGGGCGCACTCATGCTTACAACTCCGCATTCGAACCGGCCGGAGATTGGGACGGCTGGGGCAGCGACGTTGCGGGAATCGGCAGCGGCTGCGCGCGGTCCACCGTGCTCGCCACCAGACCGGGCGATGCCGGCGCTCCGGATGCGATACAGGCCTACACGGTCCTCGACGGCAGCCCGCAAGCGTTGAGCGAACCGGTGAGTTTTCCCGGACCGGTGATCGCGCTCTGGACGGTGCGCAGCGAAGCCTTTGCGATTTCTCGGGATTTGAGAACCGGCCGATATGCGGCGTTCAGCCTGGGCATTGTTTGCAATCAATAGCGCCGGAGCAGTCGGCGTGGTCGCCTGCACGAGCGTTTTCGCGGCGCTCGCCCGCGCGGAGACCAGGCCGCGGTACGGCGGGACAATCGTCGCCGAAATTCACCACGCCATCACTTTTACGGATCCTGCCGAATGGCCGATCCAGCTCGTGCCGCTGGTGTATGACCGATTGACGTGGCTCGATGCGCTCGGCCGGCCGCAGCCCGCGCTGGCGGTCGCGTGGCAGCACGATCCCGAGAACCGGCGGTGGCAATTTCGTCTGCGCCCCGGCGTAAAATTTCACGACGGCACTGCTGTGACGGCGGCAGCCGTCGCCGCCAGCCTGAAATCCTTGCGCCATATCGAGAGCTTGGGGGGAGATACGATCCTCATCGATGCGGGCGGCCCGGCGCCGGATCTGCCGGCCGAGCTGGCAGGCGCACGATATGCAATCCTACGGCGCGGGACGGATGGCGTGACTGCGGGCACGGGGCCGTTTCGTATTGCGGGGTGGCAGCCGGGCCGGCGCGCGATGCTCGCCGCTAACGAAGATTACTGGGGCGGCCGGCCGTATCTCGATTCCGTCGAGTTGCAGATGGGCCGCGGATATCGGGACCAGTCGATCGATCTCGAGTTGGGAAGAGCCGACCTGGTTGAGCTGTCTATCGAGGACGCACGCCGCCTGGCTCCGCGCGGCATCCGGACTTCGACCTCGGCGCCGCTCGATCTGATGGCCCTGGTCTTCGATCGCGGGCATTCATCGGCGGAAATCGCCCGCCTTCGGGAAGCCGTGGCGTTGTCGCTCGATCGCGCCACCATTCACACGGTGTTGCTGCAACGGCAAGGTGAACCGGCGGGCGCTCTGTTACCGGCATGGCTCAGCGGCTACGCGTTTCTGTTCCCTACAGCGCGCGATCTGGACCGTGCGAAACAAATCATCTCCCTGCTGCCAAAAACGGCTGCGCATCTGACATTCACCTTCGACGCCGCCGATCCGCTCTCCCGCACGGTTGCCGAACGTGTGGCGCTCAATGCGCGCGAAGCCGGTATCACCATGCAGCTCGCGCCGGGTGAGAGATCGGACGTACGGCTGGTACGCTTGCGCCTCGGTTCGGTCGAATCCGCCCAGGCGCTCGCGGAATTCGCGGCCGCTACGGGTTTTTCTGATCTGCTCAAACCTGCGTCCCCTGCGCCGGAGTCGCTCTACGCGTCTGAACGGGCCGTGATCGAGGAGTTTCGGGTGGTCCCGCTTTTTCATCTGCCGGTCACTTTAGGGATCAGCTCTCGCGTGCGGAACTGGGAAGCGCAGCGCTGGGGCGAATGGCGGCTGGAGAATGTCTGGGTTGAAGCGAGGAAGCCGTGACCTTCCGCACCCGACTGCTCGTGATCTTCGCGGCGACGGTGGCGGCTGCCGTAACCGCCGTGGTGTGGACCATTTCGAGCTCGACCCAGCGCGAATTCGAACAGGCGGAGGCACAGCGCACCGCCGCGCTGGTCCAGCAATTCCGCAGGGAATTCGCACAGCGAGGCGAGGAAGTGGCCCGGGCCGCGCAGAGGATAGCCGAGGCCGACGACACGGCGCGCATTGCCATCGACGTCAACCGGCCGGAGCCCGATTACTCGCTGCACGTCAATGACGCGTCAAGACTCGCGGCCGCAAACGGCCTGGATTTTCTGGAGCTGGTGGCGGGCGATGGCACGATCGTTTCCTCC
>Ga0070696_100003021_pt1 | contig 11162 bp, 9 predicted proteins | sample KBSK1253metaG_FD_65474 | JGI IMG/M metagenome (GOLD analysis project Ga0070696, IMG submission 65474) | Corn, switchgrass and miscanthus rhizosphere microbial communities from Kellogg Biological Station, Michigan, USA - KBS K1-25-3 metaG | ecosystem: Host-associated > Plants > Roots >... | reverse complement strand
CCTCGCCACGCTGACCGGGCCGGGCACGGTGTGGCTGCAGTCGCTGCCGTTCTCGCGCATGGCCGGGCGCATGCTGGCGGCCGCGCCGCAGGGCGGCGGCCAGCGCCGCGGGGAGGGCTCGATCCTCGGCGGCCTGGGTGACCTGATCGGCGGCGACCGGAATTTCTAGGAGTACTGCGTAGGGCGGGCACTGCCCGCCAGCACGTCAAGCGCGGGAACGGCGGGCGGTGCCCGCCTTACGGGGTAGCAGCCAGCGGCAAGGTCGGTGCGCGGCGCGACATCGCGATCAGCGCCAACCCGATCGCGATCAGCGGCAGCGACTGCATCTGCCCCATGGTCACCCACGACGTGCCGAACAGGTAGCCGAGCTGCGGATCGGGCACGCGCACGAACTCCACCGCGAAACGGAAGCAGCCATACAGCAGCGCGAACAGGCCGGACACCAGGTAGCGCGGGCGCGGCTTCAGCGAGACCAGCCACAGCACCACGAACATCACCACGCCTTCCAGCAGCATCTCGTACAGCTGCGAGGGATGGCGCGGCAGCCGGTCCGGCGCGTTCGGGAAGATCATCGCCCACGGCACCTCGCCGGGCTTGCCCCACAGCTCGCCGTTGATGAAATTGCCGAGTCGGCCCAGGCCGAGCCCGATCGGCACCAGCGGCGCCACGAAGTCGATGGTGTCGAAGAAGTGCAGCTTCTGTCGGCGCGACCACCACCAGCCGGCGGCCAGCACGCCGAGCAGGCCGCCGTGGAAGCTCATGCCGCCGTCCCACACCTTGAACAGGGTCTGCGGCGCGGTCCAGATCCAGTCGATGTCGGCATAGAACAGCATGTACCAGATGCGCCCGCCGGCAATCACCCCGAGCATGCCGTAGAACAGCAGATCGCCCAGCGCATCGCGGCTGACCGGCAGGCGCCCGCGCCGGCGCCGGTATTCGCCCAGCACCGCGACGAAGAAAAAGCCGAGCAGGTACATCAGGCCGTACCAGTGCACCTGGACCGGGCCGAGGTGGAAGGCAACGGGGTCGAAATCGACGACGTAGGGCTGGGACATGGCGACCGTGCTGACGGGCAAAGGCCAAGTGTAGCGGGACGCCGAGGCAGGCGGCATCGGCAGCCTCTTTCGCCCGGACTTTCCCAAGAACTAGAATCCCTTCGGGCAATGTCCGCACAAGGGGAGTCTGGACAAGGGTTGCCCATGGTTTCGCCAGGGATGCCCGCATCCAGCCGGATCGTCTTGCTCCAGGCGGCCGGACTTGTCGCATGGAGCTTCAGGGGAGAAAACCGATGTCCTGTCGTCTTGCGCGGACCATGCTGTCCGCGATGTGTCTGCTGTTGCCCGCCGCCGCCACGGCCGCCGATCTGGTGCCGGTGGAGGACTTCGCGCGCCACGCGCAGCTTTCCATGCCGAGGCTTTCGCCGGACGGCAGGCACCTTGCCGTCAACATGAACGACACTGACGGCGACTCGCACGCGCTGGCCGTCTACGACGTGGCCGACATGAGTCGGCCGGTCAGCCTGCTGCGCCTGCCCAAATACGAGTTGGCCGTCGGCATCACCTGGGTCAGCAACACCCGACTGGTGGTGGAAAAAGGCAAGCAACTGGGCTCGATCGACAAGCCGGTCGCGACCGGCGAGGTGATCGCCACCGATTTCGACGGCAAGCACCAGGACTACCTCTACGGGTTCGAAAGCAAGTTCGGCTCGCGCGCGGACACCCGCGGCACCGACCGTGGCTGGGGCTTCCTGGCCGGGCTGCCGACGCCGACCAACGGTCGTTTCTACATGACCACGTACAGCTGGGAAAGCGAGGACTACAGCACCCTGTACGACGTCGACGCCGGCAAGAACACGCGCCGCCTGATCGGCCAGATCAAGGTGGGCGGACTGGACTTCATGGTCGGCGCGGACGGCAAGGCCCACTACGCCTACGGCCGCAACGACAACTGGGACTATGTGGTCTACCACCAGCAGGCCGGCAGTTGGACGCAGATGGCTGCCACCCAGGTCGGGGACAGTTTCACTCCCATCTTCTTCACGCCTGACCGGCAGCGCGTCTACGCCCGTTACAACGCCGACGGCGGCCCCGCTGCCCTGGTCGAACAGGACGAGAACGGCGGCAGCCGCAAGGTGCTTGCCAGTGACGGCTTCAGCAGCATCGGCGACATCGAGTGGACGGCCTTGCCGTACCAGCCGTTCGCCACCACGCTTGCGACCGGCGTGCCGCAGACCAACTACATCGACGCCAACACGCCCACGGCGAAGCTGCACCGCGCGCTGAGCCAGAAATTTGCCGGGCACGTCCGGTTCGTCGACTTCAGCGAGGATGGCAGCAAGCTGCTGTTCTGGGTCGGCAGCGACCGCGACCCGGGCACCTATTACCTGATCGACACGCACAACTACAAGGTGAGCAAGTTGTTCACCGTGGAGCCGTGGATCGACCCGACGAAGATGGCCGAGCGACGCCCCATGCGCTTCAAGGCCAGCGACGGCATGGAGCTGGAGGCAATACTCACGATCCCCCGTGGCGTTGCCGAGAGCAACCTGCCCATGGTGCTGCTGCCGCACGGCGGCCCGATCGGCATACAGGACACCTGGCACTACGACGACGATGCGCAATTCCTGGCCAGTCGCGGCTATCTGGTGCTGCAAGTGAACTACCGCGGTTCCGGCGGTCGCGGTGTCGATTTCCAGGAGGCCGGCTATCTGAAATGGGGCACCCGCATCCAGCAGGACCTGATCGACGGCGTGAAGTGGGCGATCGCGGAAAACTACGCCGATCCCAAGCGGGTCTGCGTCTACGGCGGCAGCTTCGGCGGCTACTCGGCAATGATGACCACGATCCGCGCGCCGGGCATGTTCAAGTGCGCGGTGGGCTACGCGGGCGTCTATGACCTGAAGATGATGTACAAGAAAGGCGACATCCGCGAAAGCAAATCGGGCCGCAGCTACCTGAACATGGTCATCGGCAAGGACGATGCCGATCTCGACGCCAATTCGCCCGACAAGCTGGCCGGCAAGATCGACGTACCGGTATTACTGGTTCACGGCGAAGACGACAAGCGCGTGCCGTTCGCGCAGGCCAAGGCGATGCGCGCCGCGCTCGACGCCGCACACAAGCCGTACGAGTGGCTCAGCAAGCCGGGCGAAGGCCACGGTTTCTACAGCGAAAAGAACAACATCGAGTTCTACAACCTGCTGCAGAGCTTCATCGCCAAGCACATCGGACCGGGCGCCACCGCCCCCTGATCCCGCCGACGACATGCCGCTTCCGGAAGGCGCTTCGGCGCCTTCTTTTTTTCAATGGCGCATCACGAGCCCGCGCAGCGTTCCGCTTCTCAGAGCAGCACGGGCCGATCCGGCAGCTCGTCGGCGTTGGCCCTGCCGGCGCCGGGGAAGTGCCGCTCCAGCAACGCGTTCGCAGCGGCGATACCGGCGAGACTGCCCTCGCGCCACGCTCCGCGTGCATAGCATTCGCGCATGCGCGCGCAGATTGCATCCCACTCGTCCGCCGCCACCTTCGCCGCGATGCCGCGATCGGCGACGATCTCGATGCGGTGCTCGGCCATCAGCACGTAGAACAGCACGCCGCTGTTGTGTTCGGTATCCCACACCCGCAAATGGGCAAAGACCTGATGCGCGCGGGACGCGGCGTCGAAACCGTCCAGCACGGCCAGCGGCGGCAGTCGTGATTCGACCGCGAAGCGGATCTCGCCCAGGTGCCGGCGCTCGCCAGCGGCGATCGTCGCGGCCATCTCGTCCAGCAAAGCCGCCGGAAAGCGCCGCGACAGCTGGAACCAGCCGCCGAAAAGGTTCGTCCACAGTCGCCGCATGCGTGCCATCACCAGCTCCCCGAAGAACCGCCGCCGCCGAAGCTGCCGCCGCCACCGCTGAAGCCGCCGCCAAAACTTCCGCCGCCGCTGCCGCCACCCCAACCACCGCCACCGAAGCCGCCCCAGCCACCGCCGCCGATCGAGCGGCCGGCGCCGCCGGGCAGCAACATCAGCACGCCGCCGACCAGTGCGCCGAGGATGCCGGCGCCGATCGAGATCAGCAGCCACAGCAGGCCACCGACCAGCACGGCGCCCAACGGTGCACGCAGCCAGCGACTGGTCCGCCCGAACATGCCGCGCAGGAACAAAGCCACGAACACGGCGATCATCAGGCCGCTCTGCAGATCGAGTCCGGGGCGGTCGCGCTCGGGCGAACCACGCACCGGCGGCGGCAGCGCCTCGCCGTTGATCAGCTGGGTCAGCGCACCGACCGCGTCGCTGATGCCGCCGAAGTAATCGTTGCTGCGGAACTTCGGCGCGATGTACTCGCGGATGATCCGCGCGGTGGCGGCGTCGGGGATGGCACCCTCCAGGCCATAACCCACCTCGATGCGCACGCGACGATCGTCCTTCGCGATCAGCAGCAGCAGGCCGTCGTCGACGCCCTTGCGGCCGACCTTGTTCGCTTCGGCCACCGCCAGCGAATAACCCTCGATGTCCTGGTCGCCGGTGCTGCCGACCATCAGCACCACCAGTTGCGCGCCCTTGGCCCGCTCCAGCGCCGTCAGCTGCGCGTCCAGCTGGTCGACTTGCTGCGTGGTCAGCGTACCGGTGAGGTCGGTGACGTGCCGCGCCAGTTTCGGCACGGCAGCGGCCGCGTGCAGCAGCACCGGCAGCAGCAGCGCCAGCAGCAGCCAGCGGCGCGGGAAGCGCCGGGGCATCATCAATGCGTCGCGGCAGGTGCCGGCGTGGCGGTGCCGAAGTCCACTTTCGGCGCGGTGGAAATCGCCTTCTCGTTGTCCACGGTGAAGTTCGGCTTCACCTTGTAGCCGAAGATCTTCGCGGTCATGTTGTTCGGGAAGGTGCGGATCATCCCGTTGTATGCCTGCACCGCCTGCACGTAGCGGTTGCGCGCCACGGTCACCCGGTTCTCGGTGCCTTCCAGCTGCGCCTGCAGGTTCTGGAACAGGCCGTCGGCCTTCAGCTGCGGATAGTTCTCGCTGACCACCATCAGCCGCGACAGCGCATTGCCCAGCTCGCCTTGCGCGGCCTGGAACTGCTGGATTTTTTGCGGATCATTCAGCGAATCGGCGTTGACCTGCAGACTGCCGACCTTGGCACGGGCCTCGGTGACCTCGGTGAACACCTTCTCCTCGTGCTGGGCATAGCCCTTGACCGTGTTGACCAGGTTCGGCACCAGGTCGGCGCGGCGCTGGTACTGGTTCAGCACTTCGGACCAGGCCGCCTTGACCGCCTCGTCCTGCTTCTGCATCGCGTTGTAGCCGCAGCCGCTCAGGCCGAAGGCGAGCAGCACCAGTATGAGGTTGCGCAGAAGTTTCATGGGAGTCGCTCCGCTCCGGTGGAAGGCCATTGCATCATCCCATGCCGCAGGCCGCAATCGTGTCGGCGGCGGGTGAAGAGCGCTTCAGGCGAACAGGCGCGGACCGAGGATCAGCGCCCAACTCAGCACCACCAGCACCAGCAGCAGGAATACCGCCGCCGAGCCCATGTCCTTGGCGCGCCCGGCCAGTTCGTTGAACTCGGGACTGACCTTGTCGACCACGGCCTCCACCGCCGAATTCAGCAACTCGGCCGACAGCACCAGCACCGGCGCCAGGATCAGCGCGAACTTTTCCAGCCCGCCATGGCCCAGCCACAGGCCGAGCGGGATCAGCACCACCGCCAGGCAGACCTCCAGCCGGAACGAGGCCTCGTGCCGCCAGCCGGCGCGCAGCCCCTTCATCGACCACAGAAACGCATTCCAGACCTGTTTCGGGCCGCGGAAACCTTCGGCGGCCATCAGCGACGCCGCCCGGCCGATTGCAAGCGCTGCGGCGATATCAATGCGATGGACATGGACGGCAAAACTCCCTGGAACAGGCCGGTTCAGGCGGCCGATGATGCCACAAGCGCCGGCCGCGGACGGGCCGGCCTGGGCTCGGCGTCTTGCCGCAGTGCAGCTACGCCATGATGATGAATGGGTTACGCTTCGCCGGTTGTGGTCCATTCCTGGGCCAAATGGCACTGGCGCGTGCCCGCACGTCGCCACGGTTTGAATCTCGCACGGAAAACCTATGGCAACCCAGAACCCGCCCGTCTCGCAGACGCGCTCCTTCAGCACCGTCTTCCTGATCGAAATGTGGGAGCGCTTCGGCTTCTACGGCATGCAGGTGTTGATGGTCACCTACATGGTGAAGAAGCTCGACTTCGCCGACAGCAAGGCCAACCTGATCTGGGGCGCCGCCGCGGCGCTGATCTACGCCACGCCGGCGATCGGCGGCTGGGTTGGCGACAAGCTGATCGGCACCCGTCGCACCATGCTGCTCGGCGCGCTGGTGCTGACGCTGGGCTACGCGATGTTGTGGATTCCCAGCAACAACGCCTATTTCCTCTACATCGCACTCGGCGTGATCATCGTCGGCAACGGCTTCTTCAAGCCGAACGCCGGCAACCTGGTACGCAAGATCTACGAGGGCGACGACACCAAGATCGACAGCGCCTTCACCATCTACTACATGGCGGTGAACATCGGCTCGACCATCTCGATGCTGCTGACGCCGTGGATCCGCGACTACGTGGGCGCAAAGTACGGCGACGCCTGGGGTTGGCATACCGCGTTCGGCGTCTGCGCGATCGGCCTGATCCTCGGGCTGGTCAACTACACGCTGATGCATCGCACGCTGGCGCATATCGGCTCGCCGGCCGACGACAAGCCGGTGGACGTCAGGCGCCTGGGCCTGGTGCTGCTGGCCGCGATCGGCATGGTGTTCGTCTCTGCCTTCATCCTGCAGGACCAGACTGTCGCCAAGTGGTGCGTGTACGCCGCCGGCATGGTGATCCTCGGCATCTTCGTGCACCTGATCCGCAGCAGCGAGCAGCACGAACGGGCCGGCCTGATCGCCGCACTGGTGCTGACCGCGCAGACGATCTTCTTCTTCATCTTCTACCAGCAGATGTCGACCTCGCTGAACCTGTTCGCGCAGCGCAACGTCGACCTCTCGTTCGACCTGTTCGGCCTGCACCTGTTCAACTGGATTCCCGAGCAGTTCCAGTCGCTCAATGCGATCTGGATCGTGCTGCTCAGCCCGGTGCTGGTGTTCATCTACAACACCATGGGCAAGGTCGGCAAGAACCCGTCGGTGGCAGCCAAGTTCGCCTGGGGCTTCGCCGCAGTGGCGATCGGTTTCTTCATCTACGGCGTCGGCGCCCGCTTCGCGGTGAACGGCCAGGTTTCGTCGTGGATCATGGTGTGGGGTTATGGCCTGTACTCGCTGGGCGAGCTGCTGGTGTCGGGCCTCGGCCTGGCGATGATCGCGCGCTACGTGCCAGCGCGCATGGGTGGCTTCATGATGGGCGCCTACTACGTGGCATCCGGCATCTCGCAGTACCTGGGCAGCGTGGTGGCGAACTTCGCCAGCATCCCGACCGACATCAAGGATCCGCTGGTGTCGCTGCCGATCTACACCGCGCTGTTCAACAAGCTCGGCTTCGCCGGCGTCGCCTGCACGGTGATCGCGCTGGCGATGCTGCCGCTGATGAAGAAGCTGTCGAGCAGCCATTCCGACTCCGTCGCCAACAACCCGTTGCCGCCCGTGCGCAGCGAGGAATTCAACACGCCGGCGTGATCCGCCGACCCCGTCGCGCGTTGCGCGGCGGGGTCCACGAGGCTCCGGCAAGCCTGGAAGATCGCCATGCCGCACCGGCCCACCCAACGCATCGGCCCATTCGCACTGATCCGCACGCTGGCCTGGCTGCGGATCTGTGCCATCGCCGGCCAGAGCACCGCCGTGCTGGTGTGCGCCTGGTGGATGCACCTGGATATCCCGTTGCTGCCGCTGCTGCTCGGCATCGGCCTGCTCGCGGTGTTCTCGGTGTTTGCCGCGTGGCGGCTGACCCAGCCGTGGCCGCCGCGCGAGTGGGAAGCCGTCGGTCACATCGCCTTCGATACGCTGGTGCTGGGTTACCTGCTGTACTTCACCGGCGGCGCCAGCAATCCGTTCATCACCCTGCTGCTGGTGCCGATCGCGCTCAGTGCAGCAGCGCTGTCGGCACGGTCGGTGCTGGCGGTGGCGGCGCTGGCCGGCATTGCCTACGTGATCCTGCTGTACTCGCACGTGCCGCTGCCGACACCGCTGCACGAGAACTCGCCCAGCCGCTTCTCGCTGCACGTGGCCGGGATGGGCGTGAACTTCGTGATCATGGCGCTGCTGCTGAGCTTCTTCATCAGCCGCCTGGCCCACGTGCTGCGCCTGCAACAGCTCGAAGTGCAACGGGTGCGCGAACGGGCGCTGCGCGACGAAGGCATCCTGGCCATCGCCACCCAGGCCGCTGGCGCAGCGCACGAGCTCAACACGCCGCTGTCGACCATGCGCACCCTGCTGCCCGAACTGCGCCGCGAGCACGCCGGCGACACCTCGCTGGCCGAGGACCTGGAGCTGCTGGAAGGCCAGGTCGACCGCTGCCGTACGATCCTTCGCGAGATGGTCGCGTTCGGCAAGGCGCAGCTGTCGCAGGAGCCGGAACGACTCACCGTGGACGCGTTCATCCACGGCTGCCTGGAGCGCTTCCAGCTGCTGCGACCCGAAGCTGAACTGGATCTTGCGCTGGACCAGGAGATCGCCCGCGTCGTGCTGCGCACGCCGCCCGGCTTGCGCCACGCGCTGCTCAACCTGCTCAACAACGCCGCCGACGCCTCAGCCGTCAACCACTCGCACGCGGTAGCATTGCAGGTATCGCGCGACGGCGACTGGTTGCAGCTGAGCGTGGGCGACCACGGCCCCGGTTTCGACGTCGACGGCGACCTCACCCTGCTCGGCTATTCGCAGAAGCAGACCGGGCTGGGCATTGGCCTGGCTCTGGCCGAAGCCACGGCCGAACGGCTCAACGGCGAACTGGTCGCCCGCAATGCCGAACGCGGCGCCGAAGTCCGACTGCGCCTGCCGCTGGCGGTGATCGCCGAAAAATAGCCCGCCGGGCGTGCAAGTCCCGCCGCTTCGGGCAAGAATGAGCCACTGGCCCACACTCAGGAAACACCACTGATGACCGAGTTGCCCCATGCCGCCACGGCGCGCCCGCTGCTGCTGGTCGACGACGACGCCACCTTCCTGCGCGTGCTGGCGCGTGCGCTCGGCTCGCGCGGCTTCGAGGTCATCACGGCCACCAACTTCGACGAAGCCCGCGCGCTGACGCGCCGGCACAACCCGCGTTACTGCGTGCTCGACCTCAAGCTCGGCGAGGAGAACGGCCTGCGCCTGATCCCCGAGCTGCATACCCTGGTGCCGGATCTGCGCGTGCTGCTGCTGACCGGCTACGCCTCGATCGCCACCGCGGTGGAGGCGATCAAGCGCGGTGCCCACGACTACCTGGCCAAGCCGGTCGACGCCGATGCCGTGGTGCGCGCGCTGCTCGACGGCGACAGCGACAGCGACGACGTCGACCTGCCCGACGCCCCCGAACAGCCCTTGGCGCTGCGCCGGCTGGAATGGGAGCACATCCAGCGCGTATTGACCGAATGCGACGGCAACATCTCCGAGACCGCCCGTCGCCTTGGCATGCACCGCCGCACCCTGCAACGCAAACTGAGCAAGCACCCGGTACGCGAACGTCCCGACCGGGAAGAGTGACCAGGCAGGAGTGAAGGAATAGGAGTGAGAGAAAGCTACCCATCTCCGACTCCGACGTGAGTCGTTGCTCTCTCTCGCTTCTCACTCTTCTCCACTCACTTCCCACTCCAGCCGGGCACCTTTGGGCGTGCCCGCGCATCTCATGCGTCGTTCCCGCTGCGACAACGCGCCATCTGTCGTGCGCACGGCAGCGGACTATCCTTGCAACCCTAGACCCCCATCCAGAGTGTCGCTTGAACGCCCTCCCGTTCGGTCTTTGCGCAGTAGCGCTTGCGGTAGCCAGCCATCCGCTGCTGGCCGCCAATGAACCCGCCCCCGCCACCACCACCCTCGCCCCGGTCTCGGTGCACGCCAGCGATACCATGGTGATGGAAACACCGAGCGTGCAGGTGCGCGTCAGCCGGCAGAAGCTGCAGCAGCAGAACCTCACCGAAAGCGCCGACGCACTGAAGTACGCGCCGAACATGATGGTTCGCAAGCGTTACATCGGCGACCCGAACGCGGTGATCAGCGGCCGCAACGCCGGCACCCTGCAGAGCGCACGCAGCCTGGTCTACGCCGACGGCCTGCTGCTCTCCAACCTGATGACCAACGGCTGGGACGGCGCACCGCGCTGGGGCATGGTGGTGCCCGAGGAAATCGGTGCCGTCGACATCCTGTACGGCCCCTATTCCGCGCTGTACCCGGGCAACTCGCTGGGCAACACCGTGCTGATCCATACCGTGCTGCCGCAGCAGCTGACGGCCAGCGTGAGCACCCAGTTCTTCAGCCAGGACTACCGCGACGCGTATGGCGCCGGCGGCCACTACAACGGCCACCAGGCCGCCGCCACGCTGGGCGACAGGCAGGGCCGCTTCAGCTGGCTGCTGGAATTCAGCCGGCTCGACAACCACGGCCAGCCGATGCAATACGCCACCGCGAAGGCCGGCGGCAATGCGGCCACGGCGGTGCCGGTCAGCGGCGCCGTGCTGGATCAAAACCCGAACGGCTCGCCGCGGCTGGTATACGGCGCCAACAGCATCGAACACACGGTGCAGGACCAGGCCAAGCTGAAGATCGGCGTGGACATCACCGATCGCGTCGCCGCGCTGTTCACCGTCGGCTGGTGGCACAACCGTGCCGAAGACCGCACCCGCAGCCTGATTCGCGACGCTGACGGGCAACCGGTCGCCGGCGGCGTGATCAGCGCGGCCGGGCAGACCTGGACCCTGCCGGCCAGCGGCCTGGCCCCCTCCTCGGCCAGCGACACCCACCTGCTGTACGGCGTCGAGTTGAACGGCCGCCTCGACAACGGCTGGCGCTGGACCGCAGTGGCCAGCCACTACGACTTCCTGCGCTCGCAGGCGGCCACGGCCAATCTGGCCGAACCCGGCGCGCCCAGCGGCGGCCCCGGCACGATCGCCGACAAGGCCGGCTCCGGCTGGGACACCTTCGACCTGCGCAGCTCCGGCCCGCTCGGCGACCGCCACATGCTGTACGCCGGCGTGCACGGCGACCGCTACGTGCTGGACAGCCGCGTGCGCAACGCCAGCGACTGGCGCGGCG
>Ga0070696_100003020_pt1 | contig 11166 bp, 11 predicted proteins | sample KBSK1253metaG_FD_65474 | JGI IMG/M metagenome (GOLD analysis project Ga0070696, IMG submission 65474) | Corn, switchgrass and miscanthus rhizosphere microbial communities from Kellogg Biological Station, Michigan, USA - KBS K1-25-3 metaG | ecosystem: Host-associated > Plants > Roots >... | reverse complement strand
AAGTCGATGAGCAGCGGCGAGCCGTCGTTGCGCACGAACACGTTGGCCGGCTTGATGTCGAGGTGCAGCAGCTTGTTGGTGTGCACTTCGCGCAGCCCGTTCAGGAGCTGGGCGAAGGTGCTGCGGACCCAGGCCTCGTCGAGCACGCCGCGGTACTGCCCCAGGTGCTCGTGCAGGGTGCGGCCGCGCTCGTAGCGCATCACGAGGTAGACGGTATCGTTGGCGCGGAAGAAGTTGAGCACGCGCACCACGTTGGGATGGGCGAAGCGCGTGAGCGCCCTTCCCTCCTCGAAGAAGCAGCGCATGCCGTGCAGGAACTTCGCGCGATCGTCCTCGGCGATGCGGTACTCCTTGATCGCCACCGGCACGTCGTTCTCGTCGTGCGCGAGATAGACGCGGGAGAAGCCTCCGGTCGCGAGCAGGCGCTGGATGCGATAGCTCTCGAGCTGCGTGCCTTGCGGGAGGTGGGCGGGCGGAGGCATCTCCCCTATGATAGCCTTCGGCTCTGCGCGCGAGGACCGCGGCTGCGAGCGCGCTGCACACTTTGTCACAGACCATTCAAAGCATGACCGGCTATGCCGCCGCGTCGGCCGATTCGCCCCGCGGCAGGCTGACGCTCGAGCTGCGCTCGGTCAACGCGCGCTTCCTCGACCTGCAATTTCGCACTGCCGAGGAGCTGCGTGCGCTCGAGCCGACCCTGCGCGAGCTGATCGGCGCGCGCGTGGCGCGCGGCAAGCTGGACTGCCGATTTTTTCTCAGCGAGTCCGGCAGCGGCGAAAAGCCGCAGCGGCTGAACACCGACGCATTGTCGCGTCTCAGACGACTCTCGGAAGAGGTCAGGAAAGCCTTTCCCGAGACGGCGCCGCTGCGCATCGCCGACGTGCTGCGCTGGCCGGGCGTGATCGCGGAAGAGCCCGCCGACGAGGAGGCGCTCAGAAAGATCTGCGCGCAGCTTTGCGCCCGCGCGCTCGACGAGCTCGCCGCAACGCGCGCACGCGAGGGCGCGAAGCTCGCCGCGAGCGTTCTCGCGCGGGTCGCCGCCATGCGCGGATGCGTGGAGAGCATCGGGCCGCTGGTGCCGCAATCGATCGCGGCCTACCAGGCGAGAATCACCGAGCGGCTGAAGGAGGCCGTCGGCTCGGCCGACGACGACCGGGTGCGGGCCGAGCTCGCGCTTTTCAGCGCCAAGGTCGACGTGGGCGAGGAGCTCGACCGCCTGCGGGCGCATCTGGGCGAAGTGGAGCTCACGCTGCGCAAAGGCGGACCCGTCGGCAAGCGCCTGGACTTCCTCGCGCAGGAGCTCAACCGCGAGGCCAACACGCTCGCCTCCAAGTCGGCGAGCCAGCAGCTGTCGGACGGCGCGCTCGAGCTGAAGCTGCTCGTAGAGCAGATCCGCGAGCAGGTGCAGAACATCGAGTAGCCTGGAAAATGAGCTGGAAATGAGAGGACGCCTTTTCGTGATCACGGCTCCGTCCGGCGCGGGCAAGACCTCGCTCACCCGGGCGCTGCTCGCGGCGACCCCCGGACTCAAGCTGTCGACCTCGTACACGACGCGCGCGCCGCGCCCCGGCGAACAGAACGCTCGCGAGTACCACTTCGTCGATGAGCCGACATTCCTCGCAATGCGCGATCGCGGCGAGTTCCTCGAGAACGCGCTGGTGCACGGCAATCGCTACGGGACTTCCAAGAGCGTCATCCGCGAGACCCTGGAGCAGGGGCAGGACCTGGTCCTTGAGATCGACTGGCAGGGTGCGGCGCAGGTGCGCGGCCTCTATCCGGACTGCGTCGGCATCTTCGTCCTGCCGCCCTCGATGGAGGAGCTCGAACGGCGCCTGCGCAGCCGCGGCCAGGACTCCGACGTCGTGATCCAGCGTCGCCTCGCCAACGCCCAGGCCGAAATGGCCCACGCCCACGAGTTCGATTATCGTATAATTAACAAAGACTTCGATACCGCCAAGGCGGAGCTCGCCGAGATCGTCCACCGCGAGCGCCGCGCGCGCTGAAAAATTCCGGAGAGCCATGGCCCGAATCACCGTCGACGACTGCCTGAAACGCATCACCAACCGCTTTCACCTCACGCTTGCCGCCACCTACCGCGCGCGCCAGCTCAGCGCCGGCGCCTCGCCGATGGTGGAGCCCAACCGCGACAAGGCCACCGTCATCGCCCTGCGCGAGATCGCCGCGGGCAAAGTTGGCACCGAAGTGCTCAAGAAGAACCCCACGCCACCGGCGTCGAGCCTGTAACCACGGGCCTGTAAGAACCCCACCGGGTCGGGTAATCTGGCCCTATGGCGGTAGCGGTCGTCCCTAGTCTGGAGCAAAGCCGTTTCGGCTATCTCAAGCCGAAGGACGTGGCGCGCTTGGCCGAGGCCTACCGTTTTTCCGAGGCCGCGCATGCGGGCCAGGTGCGCCAGTCCGGCGACCCGTACATCTCGCATCCCCTCGCGGTGGCCGAGATCCTCGCCGACTGGCACCTCGATGGGCAGACGCTGATGGCGGCGCTCCTGCACGACGTCACCGAAGACACCTCGGTGACCAAGGACGAGATCTCCGACAACTTCGGCAGGCCGGTGGCAGAGCTGGTCGACGGGGTCTCCAAGCTCGACAAGATCGAGTTCCAGTCCGCGGAAGTCGCGCAGGCCGAGAACTTCCGCAAGATGCTGCTCGCGATGGCGCGCGACGTGCGCATCATCCTGATCAAGCTCGCCGACCGCCTGCACAACATGCGCACCCTCGGGGCCGTTCCTCCTGCGAAAAGGAGAAGGGTTGCCCGGGAAACCATGGAAATCTACGCGCCGATCGCCAATCGCCTGGGCCTGAATACCCTGTATCACGAGCTGCAGGAGCTCGCGTTCTCGCATCTCTATCCGATCCGCTACCAGGTGCTCGCGAAGGCGACCAAGGCGGCGCGCGGCAACCGGCGCGAGATGATCGGCCGCAGCCTCGAGGCGGTGAAGAAGAAGCTCGCCGCGGGCGGCATCCAGGCGAGCGTGCAGGGGCGCGAGAAGCACGTCTACTCGACCTACCGCAAGATGATCGAGAAGCACCTCTCGTTCTCGGAAGTGCACGACATCTTCGGCATCCGCGTCATCGTGAAGGACGTGCCGGCGTGCTACCTCGCCCTCGGCGCGCTGCACGCGCTCTACAAGCCGATTCCCGGCAAGTTCAAGGACTACATCGCAATCCCGAAGGCGAACGGCTACCAGTCGATCCATACCGATCTCATCGGGCCTTACGGGGTGCCGCTGGAGGTCCAGGTGCGCACCGACCAGATGCACCGCCTCGCCGAGTCGGGCGTCGCCTCGCACTGGATGTACAAGGACGACTCCGACCGGCTCTCCGAGCTGCAGAAGCAGACCCACCGCTGGCTGCAGTCGCTGCTCGAGATCCAGCACCAGTCGGGCGACCCGCAGGAGTTCCTCGAGCACGTCAAGGTCGATCTCTTCCCCGACGAGGTCTACGTCTTCACGCCCAAGGGCAAGATCCTTTCGCTGCCGCGCGGCGCCACCGCGGTGGACTTCGCCTACACCGTGCACACCGACATCGGCAACCGCTGCGTCGCCGCCAAGGTGAACAGCGAGCTGGTTCCCTTGCGCACCGAGCTGCGCAACGGCGACCGGGTGGAGATCATCACCGCGAGCCATGCCAAGCCCAACCCGGGCTGGCTGCAGTACGTGCGCACCGGGAAGGCGCGCTCGAACATCCGCCATTTCCTGAAGACCATGCAATACGAGGAATCCGCGAGCCTGGGCGAGCGCCTGCTCGATCAGGCGCTGAAAAGCCTCAAGAGCGCGGTCGCCGAGATCGACGACGCGAGCTGGGAGCGCGTGCTGCGCGACGGCGGCACGCGCTCGCGCGAGGAGCTGCTCGCCGACATCGGTCTGGGCAAGCGCCTTCCGGCGGTGGTGGCGCGCCATCTGCTCAAGCGAACCGATTCCAAGGAAGAGCTGAAGAGCGCGGGCAGCGTCACCATCCGCGGCACCGAGGGCATGGCGGTGCAGCTCGCCTCGTGCTGCCGGCCGATCCCCGGCGACGCCATCGTCGGCTCGATCAAGAAAGGGCAGGGTCTGGTGGTGCACGTGTCCGACTGCGGCGTCATCGCGCGCTCGCGCAAGAAGGAGCCCGAGCAGTGGATCGACGTCGAATGGGACCCGCGCACCAGCCGCCTGTTCCAGGTCGCGATCAACGTGACGGTCGAGAACCAGCGCGGCGTGCTCGCCAAGGTCGCCTCCGAGATCGCCGCGGCCGGCTCGAACATCGATGCCATCAGCATGGACGAGGACCGCGCGCTTTTCACGGCCATGCATCTCGTGGTCGAGGTCGCGAACCGCCAGCACCTCGCGCGCGTCCTGCGCGCGCTGCGGCGCGTGTCCGACGTGAAGAAGATCTCCCGGATGCGCGAATAAGGAAAAATCGGGGTCAGAGCCCTATTTCGGCAACGCGCAGCTGAAGGAAATAGGGCTCTGACCCCGATTTTTCAGCGCGAGTGAGTCTCAGCTCACCGGGATCGTCAGCATATTGTCACCGCGCAGGACGTTGAGCTGAGCGTCCCTCGCCTTGAGGCTCTTGGTCAGCTCCTTCACCGACGTGACGCGCCGCCCGTTGATGCCGATGATGAGATCGCCGGCGCGAAGGCCGTGGCGGAACGCGGGCGACTCGGGCTTGACCGAGGTAACGAGCACCGCGCGGTTGCGGCCGCGCAGGCCGGCCCGCGTCACTTCCTGGAACGCCGCGCCCGCGAGCTCCTGAACCGCCGCGCCGCCGGTGGCGCCGCTTTCGATCGCGCCCACCTGAGCTTTCAGCGTGCGCCTCTCGCCGCCGCGCTGCACCTGCAGCTCGACCGTGTCGCCGACCGGCACCACGCCCAGCCGCGCGCGCAGCTCGGCCGCGCCGCGAACCGGGCGGCCGTTGAAGCCGACCACCACGTCGCCTTTGCGCAAGCCCGCCTTTGACGCCGGTGAGTCCGCCTGCACCTCGGCGATCGTGGCTCCCTCGCCGCCCACGACGTCGGTCATGCTAATGCCCAGTCGCCCACGGCGCACTTCGCCGAACTTGACGAGCTGCTCCATCACCGCGTGCGCCATCACCACCGGCACCGCGAAGCCGATGCCGACGTTGCCGCCCGCCGGGCCGATGATCGCGGTATTGATGCCCACGAGCTCGCCCTTGAGGTTGACCAGCGCGCCGCCCGAGTTGCCGGGATTGATCGAGGCATCGGTCTGGATGAAGTGCTCGTAGCCCTCCACCGACAGGCCGCTGCGGCCGAGCGCCGAGACGATGCCCGAAGTCGCGGTCTGGCCCAGGCCGAACGGATTGCCGATGGCGATGACGAAGTCGCCCACCTGCAGCGCGTCGGAGTCGCCGAACTTCACGTCGACGAGATTCCTCGGGTCCACCTTCACCACCGCGATGTCGGTTCCCGGGTCGGCGCCGACCAGCTTCGCCGGCAGGCGGCGATTGTCCTTCAGCGTCACCAGCACTTCGCGCGCATCCTTCACCACGTGCGCGTTGGTCATCACGTAGCCGTTCTTCGCGTCCACGATCACGCCGGAGCCGGCGGCGATCTGCGGCTCGGATTGCTCCGGAACGCCGAAGAAGCGGCGAAAGAACGGATCGCGCATGAGCGGGTTCTGCTCCTCGGGGCTGCGCTGCAGCACGGCGATGTTCACCACCGCCGGCGTCACCTTCTCGAGGATCGGCGCGAGGGTCGGCAAGCCGTCTCGCATCGGCGTGCCGCCCGGAATCTGAGCCGCCGCGCCGCAGGCGGCGAGCTCGAGCGCCAGCGCGAGAAAAAGCTTGTACGCGGGCAACGCGGAGTACGTCCGGCGCATGGCGCACTCAGTCTAGCAGTTGGAAGGCGCCGCGCTTCCACGCTACACTGCAGGCTGGCAACTTTGAAAGGAGGTGATCCCGTGAGAGACAACCGAGGCACAACCGGCCGGCAGGACTCTAGCGATGGATCGACCCGTGTCGTTTGGGGGCAATCCTAAGAACAGGAGTCCGGCCAGCAGCTAGGCCGGCTGCCTACAGACGCCCCGAGCGCGCAAGCCTCGGGGCGTTTGTTTTTCCCGAATCAACAATTGTGCGAGGCGTGACGTACTTCGCTGCCTCCCGCCCCGGCGCCCGACTAAGGTGCACCTTGACGACGCGGCGCAGGAGCGATGCGGTGGCCGGATGCATTCTCGTGGTGGATGACGACCCGATCATGCGCGAACTGCTGCGCATTCACCTGTCCAACGCCGGCTATGACGTGGCCGTGGCGCAGGACGGCCTGGAAGCCGGCTACGGCCTGCTGCGCAGCCGCAGGCCGGACCTCATCATTTCGGACGTCAACATGCCGCACATGGACGGCTTCGAGTTCATCGCCGCCCTCAAGGAAGAAGCGGAATTTCGCAGCATCCCGGTGATCTTTCTCACCAGCGCCACGGAGGCCGAGTATCGCGGCAAGGAGTTGGGCGCGGTCGCCTATCTGGCGAAGCCCGTGCGCGCCGACAAGCTCCTAGCGCTGGTCGCCGAGCACGTAGAGGGCGGGCGGGTACCGATCGGCTGAGTGCCGAGCGAAAGTTCTAGACCGACTCGTCGCGCTTCGAGCGCACCACGGTCGCCGTGCGCGCGGCATTCACGGTCTTTCTCTCGATGAGCTCCACGAGGCGCAGGAGAAGATTGATGGCAGGCTCCGCCCTGCCTTCCAGCCAGCTCAGGACCTCGGCCGGATTCACCTCGAGATACTGCGCGACCGCGTCGTTGCTTCCGAGGATCTCGGCGGCCATCTCGACGGAGCGTTGGTAGACTGCTTTCGCCATGCGCATAACCTTGCGCCTCCCCAGGCGGGGGCGGAAGGTAACTAGTTAACGAAGCTCGTTCCGGCCGGTTTACTTCGTTTCACCTGGAAAGATAAACGGCCAACACCGCCATGAGCAACGCCAGGCCGCATTCGATGACGCGGCCGACCCGCGTCAGCGGGGCGGACTCAGGATCGTCGCGGTACGGGTTGTCGTAGTTGTCCATGCGGCGACGGCAGAATAGAGCCGCGGCTCCCGGCTCGGCTGCGCAATCCGGCACGCCCTCCGGCGTTTTGCAAGCTTTGACGCCCGCCACTGACGCCGCCGCCCGACACAAGCGGCATTTGATTTTGGCCCGCAGCGGGCGCATGATCGTCGCGCCGTGGCAACAGAAAAGGGGTCGTCAGTACCTCTCTAAAAAGCCATGAACACCACGCTCGTGATCAATCGGAAGGGCGGCGCCGGCAAGACCACGGTCACGATCAATTTGGCGAGCTACTTCGCCACCAGCAACGTCGCCGCCACCATCATGGACTACGACCCGCAGGGGTCGAGCCTTCATTGGCTGAAGTCGCGCGACCCCCGGCTCGGAAAGATCCACGGCTCGAACGCGGCGCCCGAAAAATTCGGCCGCCTGCGCAGCTTCGGCATGTATGTGCCGCCCGAGACGCAGCAGCTGATCATCGACGCCCCGGGCGGCGTGTCGGGCGTGCTGCTGCAGGAAATGCTGTGCCGCGCGAACTGCATCCTCATCCCCGTCACACCGTCGTCCATCGACATTCACGCTACAGCGCACTTCATCAAGGACGTGCTCCTCACGGGCCTGGTGCGTTCGCGCAATATCCGCATCGGCGTGGTCGCGAACCGCGTGCGCCGGTCGATGCCGGTCTACCAGCCGCTCGAGCGCTTTCTCGGCGCGCTCAACCTGAACCTGATCGCGCGCCTGCTCGACTCGGACGCCTTCGTCAAGGCGGCGGAGACCGGCGCCGGTATCTTCGAGATGGAGCCTGGCCTCTCGAGCGCCGAGTGCCGGCAGTTCATGCCGATCGCCGATTGGGTGACCGGACACACGGCGCAGCGAGACGCCGCCGCGGCAAACGTCTACCCGCTCGGCCGCAACCGCTTCGCCTCACCCTAGCTTTTTCAGCAGCCCGGGAACGCCGCTTGCTGGCGGAGAAGTGACACTTACGCCGGAGTACGACATGGCTACCGTCACCGCCGCGGGACAAGAGGTCCCGCCCTCTCAGCTCGACGCCCGCACGCAGCTGCGCCGCGCCGTCATCGCCAGCACCATCGGCACCACCATCGAGTGGTACGACTTCTTCCTCTACAGCATCGTCACGGGCCTGGTGTTCGCGAAGCTGTTCTTCCCGCAGTCCGACCCGCTGACCGGCACGCTGCAGGCGTTCGCCATCTACGCCGTCGGCTTCATCGCGCGGCCGGTCGGGGCCGCGATCTTCGGCCACTACGGCGACCGCATCGGGCGCAAGTCCACGCTGATCGCCACGCTGATGCTGATGGGCATCGCCACCTTCCTGGTGGCTTTCGTGCCGACCTACGACTCGATCGGCATCTGGGGCGCGGTGATCCTGACCCTGCTGCGATTCATCCAGGGCGTGGGCGTCGGCGGAGAGTGGGGCGGCTCGGTGCTGATGTCGATGGAATGGGCAGGCACCAACCGGCACCGCGGCTTCGTCGCCTCGTGGCCGCAGTTCGGCGTGCCGGCGGGGCTGTTTACCGCCAACCTGGTGGTGCTCCTCTGCAGCGAGATTTCCGGGCCGGCATTCCTGACCTGGGGCTGGCGCGTGCCGTTCGCGCTCAGTATCGTGCTCGTTGCGATCGGCTTGTACATCCGTCTCAGGATCATGGAGACCCCCGTGTTCAGGCGCCTGGTGCAGCAAAAGCGCGTCGAGCGCACGCCGATGCTCGAGGTGATCAAGCGCCAGCCGAAGGAGATCCTGCTCTCCGCGTTCGCGCGCATGGCGGAGCAGGCGCCGTTCTACATCTTCACCGCCTTCATCTTCAGCTACGCGACCGGCAACCTGAACGTGACGCGCGACTTCCTGCTCGCCGCGGTAATGTGCGCCTCGTTCGTCTCGTTCTTCACCATCCCGATCTTCGGCCACCTGTCCGACCGGCTGGGGCGGCGCAACATCTACCTGGTCGGCGCGATCGTGACCGGCATTTTCGGCTTCGCCTACTTCGGCATGCTCAGTAGCGGCAGCGCGGCATGGATCTTCGTCGCGGTGGTCATGTCCCTGATCCCGCACGACATGATGTACGGGCCGCAGGCGGCGCTGATCGCCGAGTCGTTCACGCCTAGGCTGCGCTATAGCGGCTCGTCGATGGGCTATCAGCTCGCCTCGATCATCGCGGGCGGGCCGGCGCCGCTGATCGCGGCGGCGCTGTTCGCGCATTACAAGAGCGGTTACGCCATCGCTTTCTACATCCTTGCGTGCGCCGTCCTCAGCGTGGCGTCAACGCTCATGCTGCGCGACTACACCAACAAGGACGTGTCGCAGGAATACGCGTAGCGCGGCCGAACTACGCTTTCGCGTATTTGCCGGTGAGCTGGGGCGTGATATCACGTGAGCTTCAAATGCCGCCGCGTCGAAGGTCTCGTTTCGAATCAGCGTCGCGACATCGACGGCACCTGGCGCGCGAGCTTCGGCCTCACGCTCGCCTGACCGGCGCCTCCTCCGAAGCCTTCCATTTGTCCGCCGGCGGCTGATAGGCGGCAAACCGGGCGAGCAGTTCCTGCGGTGTCGATCCCACCGAAAGAATGGCGCGGTGCGCCGGATGCACGAACCCTGCTTCAACCTGCCGGTCCAGGAAATCGACCAGCGGCGCGAAGAACCCGTTCACGTCGAGTAGCCCGCAGGGCTTGCGGTGCAGCCCGAGCTGCGCCCAGCTCCAGACCTCGAACAGCTCCTCGAGCGTGCCGATGCCGCCAGGCAGGGCGATGAAGCCCTCCGCCAGCTCGCCCATCAGCGCCTTGCGCGCGTGCATCGAGTCGACCACGCGCAATTGAGTCAAGCCTCGGTGACCGATCTCGCGGTCGAGCAGCGCCTGCGGGATCACCCCGATCACCTCGCCGCCCGCCGCAAGGGCGGCGTCGGCCAGGATCCCCATCAGCCCGACGCGGCCGCCTCCGTAGACCAGCCCGATGCCGCGCTCGGCGAGGACGCGCCCGAGCTGCGCGGCCGACGCGCCGTGCGCCGGATCATGCCCTGGACTGGACCCGCAGAAGACGCATAGCCTGCTCATGGGGACGCGCTATTCTAATGAGCAAGCGCCGATGCTGGCCGGAACGCAAACCCTGGCGACGATCGCGAACCATTGGCTCGCCAGGTTCGAGCACGCGCTCGCCGCACGGGACGAGCCGCTGCTCAAAAGCCTGTTCCGGCCCGAGGGCCATTGGCGCGACCTTCTCGCTTTCACCTGGCGCATCGGCACGTTCAGCGGGCCGGAGGCCATCGCCGCGCAGCTGAAGGCCCATGCCGGCCGCGCCAAGGCGTCCGGTTTCAGGACGGACCCCGATCGGACGCCGCCGCGCCAAGTGACGCGCGCGGGCACGAAGTGCATCGAGGCGATCTACCGCTTCGAGACCGCGGAAGGACGCGCCAGCGGCGTGCTCCGATTCCTCTCGGAAACAGATGACGATGTAGATCCCAAGGCTTGGACGCTCCTTACCGCGCTCGACGAGCTGAACGGGCACGAAGAACAGGTCGGCCGCCGGCGCCCGAGGGGATTCTCCTATTCACGCGATTTCGGCGGTCCGAACTGGCTCGACCTTCGCAATAAGGCAGTGTCGTACGAGGATCGAGACCCGGATGTTCTCGTCGTGGGCGGCGGGCAGGCCGGGCTTTCGATCGCGGCGCGTCTGGCTCAATTGCAGCTCGACACGCTGATCGTGGACCGCTGGGAACGCGTCGGCGACAACTGGCGCAAGCGCTACCACGCGCTGACGCTGCACAACCAGGTGCACGTCAACCATCTGCCCTACATGCCCTTTCCGCCGAGCTGGCCGGTCTACATCCCCAAGGACAAGCTCGCGAGCTGGTTCGAGGCCTACGTCGAGAGCATGGAGCTCAACTACTGGACCGGCACGGAGTTCGAGGGCGGGGCGTATGACGAGGACGAGGAGCGCTGGTCGGTCGTGGTGCGCCGCGCCGACGGCACGAAGCGCGCGCTGCACCCGCGGCACGTGGTGCTCGCGACCGGGGTGAGCGGCATCCCCAGCATCCCGAATCTCGCGGCCCTGAGAAACTTTCCCGCAACGGTCCTCCACTCCAGCCAGTACGAGGACGGTGCGGCATGGAAGGGCAAGAACGCGGTCGTGATCGGCACCGGCAACAGCGGCCACGATATCGCGCAGGACCTG
>Ga0070696_100003019_pt1 | contig 11169 bp, 6 predicted proteins | sample KBSK1253metaG_FD_65474 | JGI IMG/M metagenome (GOLD analysis project Ga0070696, IMG submission 65474) | Corn, switchgrass and miscanthus rhizosphere microbial communities from Kellogg Biological Station, Michigan, USA - KBS K1-25-3 metaG | ecosystem: Host-associated > Plants > Roots >... | reverse complement strand
TGTTGTACTTGCAGTCGATCGGAAGACATGAGGTCGAGGAGCGAGTCTATGAAGCTGATCCATCTCGTGGCCACTGTCGCGGCGATCGCGGCGCTCGGCGCATGTACGGACGAGAAGATCGTCTACCGCGACCGCGAGCCATTCAACTCGCCGCGCGACTCCGCGAACGGTTTCCTCGGCTACTTCACCGTCAACACCAAGCAGACCTCTTGCGGCAACTGCCACGTGGGTGTGCAGGCGCAGTGGAAGGCCACCAAGCACGCCAGCGCGTGGAGCGACCTGCAGGCCTCCGGACACGCGACGGGCTCCTGTACCTCCTGTCACACCGTTTCACAGCTCGGCAATGCCGTCGGACATCCGGCGGGCTACGCGGTCGTGCCCGACTCCGCCTATCACGATGTGCAGTGCGAGAGCTGCCACGGTCCCGGGTTCACGCACGCGCAGGACCCCGACGTCACCGCGAACCAGCCGTTGGCCCGGATCCACGTGGACACCGGCGTCGTGACGTCCTGCAGCGGGTGCCACACCGGCGTGCACACCCCGTTCGTCGAAGAGTGGCGGCAATCGGGTCACGGGAACGGACCCGGATTCGCCGCTGCCGGCACCAACGCCAGCTGCCAGCCTTGCCACGAAGGCCGGGCGGCGATGGCGATCAAGTTCGGAGAGACCGCGCCCTACGTGGAGAAGACCAGCGCCACCCCGGAGCGCATCGGTTGCGTGACGTGCCACAACCCGCACGGCTCCCCCTACGAATCCCAGCTTCGGGCGCCGCTGGGGACGCCGACGCGCGATCAGCTCTGCGTCACGTGCCATTCCCGCTCCGGCGTGCCGCCTTGGTCGGTGGCGACGGGGACGGGCACCTCGCGCGGCGCGCACGGCGCGCAGGGGTTGCTCGTGCTCGGCGAAAACGTCGGCTGGCTTCCGCCCGATTTCGCCTACGATACGAGTCAGATGGCGAGCAGCCACGGGACCTCGGCGAATCCGCGGCTGTGCGCGACGTGCCACGTGGTGCGCACGACCGTCACCGACCAACTCACCGGCGCGTTCACATTCCAGAGTGTGGGCCACACGTTCGACGCCATTCCGTGTCCCGATGCGGCGGGCATTCCGAAACCCTGCGGCAGCGCGGTCGCCCCCGACACGGTGCACAGCTTCACGTCCTGCGCGACGGCCAACTGCCACATCGGTGGCCCCGCCGTGGCGCGTCTCGCCTACCAGACGCTGAAGGGTGATCTGAACAACCTGCTCGATCAGATCTGGGTGGACGTAAACGCGAACGGCACCGTCGACTCCGCCGGCATCGACACCGGGTTGATGCCCCAGATGGTGACGCGCGCGATGCGGCCGGGCGCCACGGCCGCGGACTCCACGCCGATCAGCTTTAAGAACAACGTCACGTCGGTGGCGAAGGGAACGCTCTGGAATGCGGCGCTCGCGGCGACCGACAATCGTCCGTACTTCCTCAGCGGCCGCATGTTGGGCAACGGGTTCTCCACGCACATGGCGTCGGGCAACGGCGTCCATAATCCGTTCATGCTCAAGGCACTCCTGACGTCCTCGATTGCGGCGATGCACTCCGCGTACGGCCTGCCTGCACCGCCGGTGCGCAATGCGCAGATCGTCGGACCGCTGCCGCCGGGCGTGCGGCTGCGCGCGGGCCTGGATTAGCGGGCGGTTCGCGGACACCTTCACCTGATGGTGATGCTGCAGCAAACCGCCGTAGGCCCGCCGCCCCTTCCGGGCGGCGTGGCCGCGGTGCTGCGCTTCTTCTTCAACCTTCCGCAGTGGCTTCAGATCGGCGGATTCTTCGTCGGTCTCGTGGTGGCGGCCTACGTCGCCGTCACGCTGTGGCGGCGCCGGAGGTCCATCGTCGCCTGGGTGGTGGCCCGCCCCCGCCAGATCAAGATCGGCCTCGCCGCCGCGGCCGCAGTCGTACTGCTCGGCGCCGCGGGGTTCGGCACCTTGAGCTGGAACTACATGCAGCACGACAATGCCTTCTGCACGGGCTGCCACATCATGAAGGGCCCGTTCCAGCGCTTCACCGGATCCAAGCACGACTCGCTCAGCTGCCACAACTGCCATCAACAATCGATCTTCGCGAGCACGCGGCAGCTGTACCTGTGGGTCGCCGACCGGCCCGAGAAGATCCAGGTGCATTCCAAGGTGCCGACGCGGGTGTGCGCGTCATGTCACGTGCTGGGCGACAAGGAAAAGGAGAAGTGGCGCCGCATCGCCACGACCGCGGGCCACCGTGTGCATCTCGAATCGGATTCGAGCGCGCTCCGCGGCATCGAGTGCACGACGTGTCACGGTCTCGAAGTACATCGTTTCGTGCCGGTGGACTCGACTTGCGGCCAATCCGGATGCCACATCGGCACCGAGATCCGGTTGGGCAAGATGGCGGGTCAGACCGGCTTTCACTGCGTGGCGTGCCACCAGTTCACCGCCGACGTGCCGCTCCTTGCGACGCGCGACTCCGCGGCGGGGACGCTCCGGCCCGGGGCCCACGAGTGCCTCGGCTGCCACGAGATGCGCGCGAAGCTGGCGGACTTCGATCCGGCGCGCGACCCGCATCGCCAGACGTGCGGCATGTGCCACAATCCCCACAAGCAGACGCGGCCCTCCGACGCGATCAAGAGCTGCGCCTCCGCCGGATGTCACTCCGATTGGCGATCGGAGCCGTTCCACACGGGCCTGCGTCACGAGAAGGCCGCGCAGCAGTGCACGTTGTGTCACCTGCCGCACGCTGCGGCCGTCGATGCCAGTGATTGCGCCGAATGCCATGCGGAGGTCAACCGTCGCACCGGCGGACGGCTCCACCTGCCGGAAGGGTTCGACACAACGAAAGCCCTGCGGCGCACGTCGTGGGTACCGGCGGCCCCCGCCCCCGCCGAACGACAGAAGGTAAAGGGCGACGCGCCCCCTTTTGACGACCCGCCGTGGCGCGCGCCCGCCACGCCGCCCGACACCTTCCCGCACGATCGCCACACGCAACTCGCCTGCATCACCTGCCACGCCTCGACGCGCGAGCACGCGCGCCTCACGTTCGCGCCGCCTCGAGGTTGCCAGATCTGTCATCACCAGGCGCCGGCCTCGAGCACCTGCACGACCTGTCACACGGGCGGCGAGCTCGCGGCGAGTCACGAGGCGACCGTGAGCGTGGCGGTCGGCGACCGAGCTCCCAAGGAACGATCGGTGGCGTTCGCACACGCGTCACACGGCGGAATTCGCTGCGTGACCTGCCATACCACCGCCGTGACCCTCGAGCCCGACGCCCCGACTGCTACCTGCCGCTCCTGTCACGAGGACCACCACGCCGCGGCCCGGGAGTGCGCCACGTGTCACGCGGGCGCCGGTCCGCTCGCCACGCACCAACCGCCCATCGAGCCCCACGTCGCCTGCGACGCGTGTCACCGCGAAGCGACCGTCGCCCGTCTCGTGCCCGACCGCGCGCTGTGCGTCACCTGTCACGAGCCGCAGCGCAACCATTACGCCGATCGCGAGTGCACGGTGTGCCACCTGCAGTCCTCGCCGGACGCATACCGGGCACACCTGCGTAAGGCAGGATTGTGACGACGCGCGCGGTCTTGCTCGCGCTTCTGCTCGGCGCCGGCTCGAACGGTCAGTTGAAGGCACAGGGTTACCGCTTGCGCCTCGACACACGCGCGCAAGCGGTGGGGTTCCGCGGCGTGCAGATCGACAGCATTGCTGTGGGCGACACGGTTTCCGGCCCCGGCGGCGGTCCGGCGACGCCAGACGGGTTTGCCGTCTCCTGCTCAGGCGGCGCCCCGTTCTGCACGTACTTCCGACCCGGCCCCGCGCGTCGCGGCGCACCGCTCGTCACGACGGCGGACCTCACCATGTGGGGCTTTGGCGTGCGCGGCGTGAGCGCGCACGCAACGGCGCGCGCCGGCGTGGACCTTGGGAATGCGGATGTGTGGCCGGGGACCGATCCGGCGCTGCAACTGCTCGCCGGCTACGTCGAGTACGCCGCCGAGCGGGTGACGGCTCGTGCCGGACGACAAACGACGTTCTCCCGACTCGGTGCGACGGGGTTCGACGGCGCATCGATCACGCTGCGTGACGGCCGGCGCGGCATCGAGGCGAGCGGGTATGCCGGCTGGGGTCTGGCTCGCGGCGTCGCCCTGCCGATCACCAGTCCCGCGCTGAACCCCCTCGACGACTTCCAGCCCAGGCAGCGCCAGCTCGTGGCAGGGTTGGGCGCCGCCTGGAGCGCGGCCGTGGCGGACCTGCGCGCGGATTACATGCGTGAAGTGGACCCGCGATCGAACTACTTCGTCTCGGAGCGCATTGGACTGTCGGCCGCGGTGCGGCCGGCTCCCGGATGGAGCGTGGCAGGCGGCGCCGATTACGACATGGCCGCCGGGTGGTGGGGCAGCGCGGAGATCGCGGTGGGGTATGCGCGGCGCGCCGTGAGCGCTTCGCTTGGCGCGCGTCGCTACCGGCCACACTTCGATCTGTGGACGATCTGGGGCGCGTTCAGTCCGGTTCCTTACCACGCGACCCAAGCCCAGGTCGCCGTTCAGGCGCTGCCCCAGGTCCAGCTACGCGCGCGCGGCGAGTGGTATCGCTTCGAGAACTCCGAGACCGCGACGCCGTTGGTCGACGTGGTGGGGTCGGGGTGGCGCGGCGAAATCGGGTTCACCGCGCGACCGGCTGCCGGCTGGACGTTCGATGGCGGCTATGAGCGCGAGTATGGACCGGGAGCGTCGTCCGCCGGCGCGAGCGCCACGGCGACCTACAGTCCCGTCGCGACGTGGCGCGTCATGGTGCATGCGGCGACGCTCGATCGCCCGCTCGAATTCCGCTACGCCGAATCGGTGCTCCAGGTCTACGGGATCGAGGCGGAGGCGGACCCCCGGCCGCGCCTGCGCGTGGCGTTTGGCGCGACGCGCTATGTCGACGACCACCGCCGGCCCGACGCGGCGGGATTCGATTGGGGTCAATGGCGCCTGACGCTCCGGGCCATCCTGACGTTCGGCCGGGGCGGGGGCGACGAGCTTGGGGGCCTGCCGCCCGCCGTCCGGCGGATGCCGGGGGGCGGGGCCGCCCGTTGAGACACGCCACGGCGGTCCTGGTCCTGGCCCTGTCATTGGCCGCTTCGCGTTTGAGCGCTCAGGGAGGGGGAGCGGGCTTCGACCACGAGAAACACCGCGCGCTCTTTCCGACGTGTGCATCCTGCCATGTGGGCGCCGTGGCGGGAGGCGTGTCGCTCTGGCCCGAGCCCGTGTCGTGCGCGGCCTGCCACGACGGGACGATCGAGAAAGTCGTGACGTGGAGCCCGCCGCGGGTGCCTCGGCGCAGCAATTTGCGGTTCGATCACGTGCGTCACGCCACGTCCGCGGGCACGAAAGCTCCTGCCTGCGTGGCGTGCCACGCCGAGGCCGGCGCGCCGCGGATGGCCGTGCGGCCTGCCGCGCCCGAACGATGCCTCGACTGCCATGCGATTCGCACGGCCCACCTCGCCGCCCCGGACTCCGCGTGCGCGCAGTGCCACGTGGCGTTGGCGCAGGCCACGCACCTCACGCGCCAGGACATCGCCGGATTCCGGGCACCGCCGTCGCACGCCGATCCACGATTCGCGGGCGCCGACGGCCACGGGGCCGTGGCGCGCCAGGCCGTCGCCGCCAGCTGCGCGACCTGTCACGCGCGGGAGTTCTGCTATCAGTGTCACGCGGGCGCGACGCCCCCGCGCGCGATCGCGGCGCTTGCATCCGATCCGCGCTCGACGGCGATCGCCGCGCGCGGTGCCCCCGCGTCGCACGGCGGCAACTTCGCGGACCGTCATGGGACGGCGGCCGCAGCAGCCGGCGCGCGCTGCTCCGGGTGTCACGTCCGCACCGAGTGCCTCGACTGCCATCGGCCGGTCGCCGCCGCGGGTCCCGGATACCACCCCGCGGGGTTCCTGAGCCGGCACCCCGCGGCGGCGTATGCGCGCGAGACGTCGTGCAGCGATTGTCACAGCGTCGGCGGTTTCTGCGCCGCGTGCCACGCCCAGGCGGGCCTCGTGGCGACAGGCGTCTTGCGGTCGGGTTATCACGACGCGAAGCGGTTCTTCCTCGTCGGTCACGGGCAGGCGGCGCGCCAGAGCCTCGAATCGTGCGTCGCGTGCCACGCCGAGCGCGACTGCCTCACCTGTCACTCGGCGCTCGGCGGGAGGCGCTTCAATCCACACGGTCCCGGGTTCGACGCGAACCGGATGCGACGCAAGAACCCCGAGACTTGCACCGCGTGCCACGGGACGGCGATCCCGGTGCGTTGAAGGAAGCGCCGTTCACGCACGCCAGCGCAGCGTCGCCACGGCACCCGCCGGAAGCACGAGCTCCAGCGACTGGCCCGCCCACTGCAGCGCGAACCGCTGATCCGCCGGCTCGGTGTTCACGACGATGAGCGCCGTCGAGCCGTCGGGGTTCCGGAAGGCGACGGTTTCGATTCCCGACACCCCCGACGTCGACCCGATCCGCCGCGCGCCCGGCCGCACGAAGCGACTGGCGTGCGCCAGCGCGTAGTACTCGACGTTGCGTGTGACCGCGCCGGACAAGGAGTTGATCGTAACGACTCCGCGACAGTTCGTGCAGCCGCCGGTGTAGGGACCGTGCAGCTCGTCCAAGGCCAGGTTCCAGAGGAGCACGCCGCGCGCCCAGTTCCGCGTCGCGCCGATGACCAACGTGCGGACATTCCACACGAGGTTGTCGGCAAACACCGGAGACCACTCGCCGCCCGAGCATTCCGTGAAATAGGTGTCCTTGGTGGGGAAGGAGTCGTGCACCGCACCCTGCACAGACACGTCACCGTTGTAGCAGTGCCAGGCGACGCCCGCGATGTACCGGTTCGCGATGCTGTCGTGGAGCACGCGCAACGGAGAACTCGGTTCATCCCAGTTGTGGTCCCAGTCGAAGATCAGCGTCGGTTTCGGCCGTCGCGCCAAGAGGGGCCCCAGGTCATGCCCAATGAACCGGGCTCGGTCAGGCGGCTCGAGGCGCATGCCCGGGTAGTTCGTGGGCTCGAAGTGTGGCTCGTTCTGGATCGTGAGGGCGTAGATGGGCACGCCCAACGAGTCGAAGGCGTCGACGTACCGCACGATATACTTGGCGAAGGGGCCGTAGGCATTGGGCCATAGCGTGCCGGTGATGAGCTTGCCGCTCGTCTTCATCCAGGCGGGAGCGCTCCAGGGAGATGCCATGACCTTGAGCTGCGGGTTGATCGCCAGAGCGCGCTGCACCACGGGGATCACGTCGGAGCGATTCGGCTCGATGGAGAAATGCGCCAGGGCAGGGTCGCGCTGTCCGGGAGGCATGTCGTCGAAGCTGTACTGGCGCGGCGAGAAGTCCGACGCGCCGATGGTCAAGCGCGTGAAGCTCAGGCCGATGCCGCTGTCGGCGTCGAAGAGCTCGCGGAGCAGCGCCTCGCGGCGGTCCGGCGGCAAGCGGTTGATGTTGATCGCGGCGGCGTCGGTGATGGCCGCGCCGAATCCCACCATCTCCTGGTACACCGCCGAATCGTCGACCACGATCGTCGGCAGCCCCGCGCGGGTGCCGGCGGAAAACGCGATGTCGGGCTCGTGTGAGAGGAGCTTGTGTTGATCCCCGGTGGTGACCCACACCTCGACCGGGGGGCCGTGGCTGCAGGCGGTCGCGAGGACCAGCAAGAGAGCGGCGCGTGTCATGTCCTGAATCTATCTTTGTGACGTGACGACACCACCAGTCATCGCGGCGGGGACCTGTTTTCCCCTCTTCGCGTTCGAGGTCGCGCAGGCCATCGACCTGGACGGCGCCGAGCGTCGCCTGCTTGCGGGTGCGGAACGGCAGACCATCAAGCACAAGCGGCGCGCGCCCGCCTCATTCGAGTACCGGCCCGCGCCACTGCGCGTGAATCGCGACGGCGTCGTCCATGCACTCGGTGAGTACCGCACCGCCGCCGGGGTTGAAGTTGTGCTCTACGACTTCGGCGCTGTTTCGGTCGGCTATTCGATTCCCATCGCCGGCCCACTGGCCGGATTACCGGCGCTCGCGGAAGCCCTGTGGGGAAACGAGCAGCTCGTCGCGGACGCGCGGCGCCAGGTGGAGTCGCTGCTCGCAAGCCTCGGGGACGCCGCCCTGCGTCCGCGCATCGCCGATTTCGTCGAGGACTACTCGGTGTTTCACATCGAGGCGTTCACGGCCCCGTGCGAGGCGGCGTCGCTCTGGACCGATCATGCCCAGACGGTCTCGCAGATCCTGCGCGCGGCGGGCCACCCCCTCTCGCAGCAGGAAGTCGCGGACGCGACCGCGCTACGCCTGTCTTTTGGATTGAGCGACGCGACGGTCATCGACACCGATGCCGCGGTCCTCTTCGACCCCGAAGGCGAGGACGTCCGCGACGTGATCGAATTCGCCAATACCCAGCTCTTGGAGATGCGCTACCTGGACCAGCAGCTGGACGACGCGCTCGAGCGGGCCTACGACACCCTGCTCGGCCGCCCGGCGACGGTTTGGGGACCGGGACCGGGACCGATGGGCGCGGACCTGAGGCGGCTCGCCCGGATGCAGCTCGATTCGGCGATTCTCTTCGAGCAGGTGACGAACGCTTTGAAGCTCGTGGGGGATCAGTTTCTCGCGCGGGTGTATTCCCTCGCGTCGCGCCGCTTCCACCTGGCCGAGTGGGACGCGAGCATCTCGCGCAAACTACAGACGATCGACGGGATCTACGCGAAGATGACGGATCGCGCGGCGACGCGCCGCATGGAAGTGCTCGAGTGGATCATCATCGTGCTGTTCGTCCTGTCGATCTTGCTGTCGGTCGTGACGCTCACGCCCCACTGACGAGCTGCCGCAGCACGTACTCCAGAATCCCGCCGTGCCGGTAGTACTGCTGCTCTTGCGGCGTGTCGATGCGCAGAGTGGTCTTGAACTCGGTCACCTTGCCGTCGTCCGCGGTCGCCTTGACCGTCACCTGCTTTGGCAGCTGCGCGAGCCCCGCGATGTCGTAGCGCTCCTTCCCCGTCAAGCCGAGCGACGCGGACGACTGATCGGGCAAGAACTGCAGGGGCAGAATCCCCATCCCCACGAGGTTCGAGCGATGGATGCGCTCGTAACTCTGCGCGATCACCGCGCGCACGCCGAGGAGACGCGGCCCCTTGGCGGCCCAGTCGCGCGACGAGCCTGATCCATATTCTTTGCCCGCCAGCACCACGAGGGGCGTCCCCGCCGCCTGGTACTTCACCGACGCATCGTAGATCGTCATCGCCTCGCCGTCCGGCAGATGCACGGTGAAGGGTCCTTCGGTGCCCGGCGCGAGCAGGTTCCTGAGCCGCACGTTGGCGAAGGTGCCGCGCACCATCACTTCGTGGTTGCCGCGTCGCGCGCCGTAGGAGTTGAAGTCCGCCGGCTCGACGCCCTTCGCGATGAGATACTGTCCCGCCGGCAGCGTCTTGCGGATCGAGCCCGCGGGCGAGATGTGGTCGGTGGTGATGCTGTCGCTCAGCAGGCACAGCACGCGCGCGCCCTTGATGTCGGCGATCGGCTTCGGCTGCGCCGGCATGCCGTCGAAGTACGGCGCGCGCCGGATGTAGGTCGAGTCGGGCTCCCACGCGAAGCGGTCGCCCTCGGGCACGGGCAGCCCCCGCCACCGCTCGTCGCCCTGGAACACTTCGCCGTACGACTTCTGGAACATCGAGGATTTGATCGACGTGCGGATCACTTCGTCGACTTCTTTGGTCGTCGGCCAGATGTCGCGCAAGAACACGGGCTTGCCGTCTTTGCCGGTGCCCAGTGGCTGCGTGTGGAATTCGATGTCGATCCGCCCGGCGAGGGCGTACGCGACGACGAGGGGCGGCGATGCGAGGTAGTTCGCCCGCACCTCTTGCTGGATGCGGCCCTCGAAGTTGCGGTTTCCGGAGAGGACTGAGCACACCACCAGCTCCCCCTCCGCGACTGCCGCCGACACGGCCTCGGGCAGCGGCCCCGAGTTGCCGATGCACGTCGTGCAGCCGTAGCCCACCAGGTGGAAGCGCAGCTGCTCGAGCGGCTTCATGAGGCCCGCCTGGCGCAAATAGTCGGTGACGACCTTGGATCCCGGCGCGAGGCTCGTCTTCACCCAGGGCTGGGTGTTCAAGCCCCGGTCGACGGCTTTCTTCGCGACCAGCGCCGCGGCGACCATGACCGATGGGTTCGACGTGTTGGTGCAACTCGTAATCGCGGCGATGACCACCGAGCCGTGGCGCAGCTGATGCTCGGTATCGTCGAGCTTGAGGTTGACGTGGGTGCGGCGCGGCGGCGCCTGCACGGCAGTGGCGGTGTGGCCACCCTCATTCTCCCAACGCACGGCGTTGGACGGCGGCGCGATCGGCGAGCTGGACTTCATGAGCGTCGGAAGCGCCTCGAGGAAGTTCTGCCCCACCTCGCGCAGCGCGACGCGATCCTGCGGCCGCCGCGGGCCGGCGAGACTCGGCTCCACCGTCGCGAGGTTCAGCTCGAGGGTGTCGCTGTAGACAGGCTCTGGCGTGTCCGCGCTGTGGAAGAGGCCCTGTTCCTTCATATAGGCCTCGACCAGCCGCACCTGGTCCGCGTTGCGGCCGGTGAACTCGAGATAACGCAGCGTCTCCTGATCGACGGGGAAGATGCCGACGGTGGCGCCGTATTCCGGGGCCATGTTCCCGATCGTCGCGCGGTCGGCGAGGGTAAGGGCGGCCACACCCGGCCCGTAGAATTCCACGAACTTCCCGACGACACCCTTCTTGCGGAGCATCTGCGTGACCGTGAGCACCAAGTCGGTGGCGGTCGCCCCCTCGGCCAGCCGACCCGTGAGCCGGAAACCCACGACCTGCGGGATCAGCATCGATACGGACTGACCGAGCATCGCGGCCTCGGCCTCGATCCCACCCACTCCCCAGCCCAACACGCCCAAGCCGTTCACCATCGTCGTGTGGGAGTCGGTGCCTACGAGCGTGTCGGGATAGGCCTGCGGTGTTTTCCCCTCGGTCGTGAAGACGACGCGTGCCAGGTACTCGAGATTGACCTGATGGACGATGCCGGTATCGGGAGGCACGACCTTGAATCCCGCGAACGTCTTCTGCGCCCAACGCAGCAGCGCGTAGCGCTCGCGGTTCCGCTGGAACTCGAGCTCGGCGTTGGCGTGGAACGCCGTGGGCGTGCCGAACTCGTCCACGAT
>Ga0070696_100003017_pt1 | contig 11171 bp, 8 predicted proteins | sample KBSK1253metaG_FD_65474 | JGI IMG/M metagenome (GOLD analysis project Ga0070696, IMG submission 65474) | Corn, switchgrass and miscanthus rhizosphere microbial communities from Kellogg Biological Station, Michigan, USA - KBS K1-25-3 metaG | ecosystem: Host-associated > Plants > Roots >... | reverse complement strand
CGCGAGCAGGAGCGCGCGCGCGTCGCCTACGTGCCGTTCTGCAAGCTCGAGGTCGACGAGCTGTTCGCGGTCGTGCTGAACGAGATCGGGGCGTCGCGGCCCGGGCCCCCGCGCGACGCGCTCGTCGCGGTGACGCGCGAGCTCGCGCCGCGCGGCGGCGTGGTGATCCTGGTCGACGACGCGAACGCACTGCCCGAAGCCTGCGCGACCGCGCTCGCATCGCTCTATCAGGAGCTCGGCGGCGCGCTGCGCATCGCGCTCGCGGCGGTGCAGGGGCCCGCCGCGCAGCGCGTGTTCCGCGCGTTCGGCTCGGCGATCGACGTCGTGCTGCTCGCCGGTGGCATGAGCGGACGCGAGGCGCGGCGTTATGTCGAGACGCGGCTCGCCTACGGCGGCGCGCGCCCCGAGCTCGTCGCCGCGTTCGACGAGGCGACGATCGACGCGCTGCACCGCGCGTCCCAGGGCGTGCCGCGCCGCCTCAACCAGGCGGCCGAGAACGTGGTGCGCCGCGCGATGCGCGGCTCGCTGCCGCGCCTGGCCAAGCGCACCGCGCTGGCTGGAGCGCCGACTGCTGCGTCGACCGCCGTGCCGGCGGCGCGCGCGGCCGCACCTCCGACGGCGCCGCGGGCAGCACCGGTGGCCCCGCCGATTGCACCTCCGGCCGCACCCGCTCCTGCCTCCGCTCCGACGGAGGAAGAACAGGACGACGGACGCGGGATCCTGCTGCCCGAGATCTTCGATCGCATCGGCGGCGAGCCGGCCGGCGCCTACCGCATCGTGCGCGGCACGCCGCGAGCGGCGTCCCCGCCGAGCGCGAGCGTGCCCGCGAGTTTGCGCGACCGCACTGCGCCCGAGACGGTTCTGGTCTCGCCGGCCGCGTTGCGCTCCGCTCCGCCGCCTTACTCCGATCCGGTCGCGCGCACGCGCCGCGAGGCGCCGATCGCCGCGCCGCCGCGGACTCCACCGGCGCCGGTCACACAGCTTCCGATCCGGCTCGTGGGCGTCGCGGGCTTCCTGCTCGGCGTCGTCGTGTCCTTGCTCTGGATGGTCGGACGCGAGCAGGCGCCGCCCCCGGTCTTCGGTCCCGCGCTGCAGCCACCCGCGGCTTCCTCAGAGCTTGCGCCCGCGCGGCCGGCACCTCGCGAGCCGGAGCTGCGCCGGCCATCGCCGCCGGCGTCCGCGACGATCGCCGTGTCGATCAACGCGACGCCGTGGGCGACCGTGAAGATCGACGGGCGCGAGGTCGGCGAGACGCCGCTCGCGGGCATCCCGCTCGCGCCGGGCCGCCACGTCTTCGAGGCGCGCATGCCCGACGGCACGACGCGCCAGCAGACGATCGAGATCGACGCGGCTCACAAGGCGGTGGCGTTCCAGTAACGCGGTTCGCTGGGTTCGTTGAGATCTATTAACACAGCGGGGTGTCGCCGGGGGGAATTCGCGCGCTGCAACCAATTGACACGCGCCCTGTGGAAGGCAGAGCATGTGTTCCGTCTGGGGGGAAGGGGGGCGCCGAGATGCATGACGCCACGTTGCGCCTGGTCCTCCTGGCAACTGCACTCACGGGAATCCCTCTCGCATCTATCGGGCAGAGCGGGACGATCGACACGAATGTCCTTTCCCCGACCGGGCCGGAAGCGTCCAGTTCACTCGCGTTCGATTGTCTCGCGAGACCGGCCGTCGCGTACTTTCATCAGAGTGCGGGTGAGGTGAGATACGCGCGATGGAACGGGACTTCATGGCCCCACGAATCAGTGGCCGTCGTCAACGCATCACCGGCCGATCTCGCGTTCTCGGCGAGCTGCGATCCGGTGATTGCCTATCGCGACTTGACAGCGGGGGGGGTCGTCAAACACGCGAAACGACTTCCCGGGGCGGCACCGTCTTGGGTGGTCACGACGGTCGAGGCCAAGACTGGAGCCGAGATCTCGCTCGCCTTCGACCCCGCTGGCCTCGAGGGAATGGCCTACGAAGACGACACGACGGATCGCCTCCGCTATTCCCATTGGAATGGATCCGCTTGGAGCAGCGGAGACGTTCCCACCGGTGCTGGAACGGTGATTGCGAGGTCCCCGTCACTCGCATTCGATCCTTCAGGTAGACCCCACATTACGTACTACGAAATCAGCCCTGCCAACGCGCTCAAGCACATCTCCTACAACGGCACATCCTGGGACCCGCCGACCCTGATCGAGACCGACGCAAGCTACGAAAGCTCACTGGTTCTTCACGGCGATCCTTACGTCAGCTATCACAATGACGCCACGAATGTTCTTCGCCTTGCGAGGAAGTCCGGAGGGATCTGGTCGGCGCAGGACGTCCCCACCGGCCTGGGTAGCTACATTGCGAGCTTCACGTCCCTCGCATTCCTGCCTTCGGGCTATCCCGCGCTCACCTGCTTCGACGAAGGACCCGCCGACGCGGTGAAGTTGGTGAAGTGGAATGGCACATCCTGGGATGCGCCGGTGATCGTGGCGTCGGGAACAGCGGAGGCGAGTTCTCTCGCATCGCCCTCGACCGGGGGCGTCGGCGTGACCTACTACGACCTTGTCAACGGCAACCTTCGCATCTTCACGATGCCCGAGCCGGGCGTGGCCGGTCTGCTGACGAGCGCGCTACTCATCGCGATGCTCGGTCGGAGAGCAGGATAGCCGAGTGCGCGCGAACCCTGGCTGGCGTTCGCCGCCGCGCGCTGCTACCCCCGGTATCTCTTCGGTCGGGCCGTAGCGCAGCCTGGTTAGCGCACCAGACTGGGGGTCTGGGGGTCGTGAGTTCGAATCTCACCGGCCCGACCACTTCGAAGCTCTTTCGCTTCGCGTAGTTCCGTAATGGGAACAGCATCTTTCGGGCGTCTCGCTCCCGTCGGATCAACGCTGCACTGGACCCGCCGCTACCTCTGCCAGGACAACCGGCTCGAGCGCTACCGGCAGGACGAACAAGTGGGCAGCCCGTACCGCTTCGCCGACATCTGGGCGCACAACGCGCCAGACATGGACGGCAGCGGAGAGGGCGACTGGGGAACGCCTAACGAGTTGGACGATCCGATCGTGAGCCACATCCTCCTGGTGGCCACGGAGCCGGGCACCTTCTTCCTCCACTGGGACCGCACTTCACGGCAGCCCTCAACTTCGTGTTCTTCGGCGCTCCGCTGGGAGAGTTCACGAAGACCGTCCCGATCGTGCCCGAGCCGAGTACGGCGCTGCTCGTGATGCTGGGACTGGTCGGGATGGCGCGGAGCGCGGAGCGCTAGTCACGGGACGAGCCGTTCGCGGCGCATATGCGATCGGAGGGCCATCGCGCAGAGCCCCATCCCGATCAGCATGGCTGTCGTCGGCTCGGGCACGATCGTGAACGACGTGCCGGGAGCGCTCGCGCCGAAGAACATCAACCGAAAGTCATCCCCGGTATGCCAGCTCAGGTCCACGATTCCAACCGATGCAGCGATCAGCGTCACGGTCGAGAGCGTATCCGGAAGATTGAGCGCGGTGTCGGCATCACCCGCTGGAGGGGGCGGGACCTGGTTGAACGACTCGCTGAACGATCCGGGGCCAGGAGCGTTCGTATCGGCCGCGCCCAGGAAGCCATTGGAGTAGAGAATCCAGTCGCCGCGAGCGCCGACGAGTCGCAGCTGGCTGCGAGTTCCGTTGTCGACGAGCGCGCCGTTGTAGTCGAGCCGACCGTATATCCCATAGGACGGGTACCCCGGATCCCCGTCGTCCCCGAAGACCGTAACCGTGATCGTCTCGCCTACGTTATAGGTGAGCTTGTCGGTGCTGAGCGAGAGCGTCGGGAGCCTCTCGGCTGTCGAGGACGCGGCGAACAGAGCGACGACGAGCGCGAATGCAGTGCCGCGCATGAGAGCCTCCGCAATTCCCGCCTGGTCATCGTACACCAATCGGAAACGGAGGGTCTGGCTCGGCGACCTCGTTTCGACGACTTACACACGCGGAGCGAATCCACAGAACGGGCTATCACCGATAGGCTCGTTTAGTCTCGCAGCCTCGATCCTCAGCTTCGTGCTGCTGGCGGCCGCCGTATTGATTCTGGTCGCGGATCATCTGGCCAGTACTAGGCGCCGTACTGTGACGCCTGGCCGGTCTTCGACAGGATCGAGGCCGACTCCGCGACGATGAGCGGACCCAGGTGCCAGCGATCTTGCCCTTCGCCGCCTTGAGCTGCTGCTTCCCTTTGGTGCAACGGCTGTCCTTCACGAACAACTCGAAACCGCCGCTGACCTACCGGAGCCGACCCACCACGCCCGGAATCCGGCCCAGACGGACGAGCTCGGCGCGGGCCTGTACGTACATCGACATGATTCACCCCCTTGGTCGAACATGACGCGAAGCGGCATCCGATCCGCGCGAGCGCGCCTTCGTCCGTTCGCCATCGCGAGCACGCCGAGCCCAAAGAGCGACCCCGTCGAGAGCTCGGGAACGATCAGCACGCTACCACCGGGAGCCTCGGTGACCTCCCCCAAGGCCGCCGAGAAGCGGAGACCGTAATCCCCCTCCATCTGCCAGGCGTAGTCGAGGATGCCAGGCGCCGTGGCTAGAAGGGTCACGCTCGCGGAGAGCGAATGCTCGAAGCTATCAGATCACGGCGGGATGATGAGGTCGCACGAACCGAAGACGCACACCCTCGGTGCACAGCACTGGTCGTCACTGGTGCAACCGCCGCAGGCGCCGTTGACGCATGCTTGGTTACCACTAGCGCAGTCGTGGCAACTAAGGCACCCGCCGCAGCCGCACCCCGGCGTACCTGCGCATGAGAGCCCCGACGGGCCGGAGACGGATCCGCCGTTGGCGCCTTTGAACTTCGGGATGAAGAAGTCCGAGAAGTCGATCGGGTTCACCACGCCGTTGCAGTTCATGTCCTCGCCGTGGGTCGCCGAAGCGAACCCCTTGAAGACCGGAATGAAGAAGTCCGAGAAGTCGATCGGATTGACGGAGCCATTTTGGTTGAAGTCGGCATCGCAGACGTTGCCGTATCCGTCGCAGTCCGTGTCGCACGTGGACGGCGCGACGGAGTTGCGCGAGTCCATCTTGCACTTGTCGAGAACGTCGGGGATCGCGTCGCCGTCCTCGTCGGGTGCGACCCCGGCGCTTGCGGAGTACGCGAAGCCGATCACGAAAAACGCTACCAGCACCATCGTTCGGGCGCTTCGACTCGTGTTGAACCTCCTTGTGGGCTGGAGGGCTGCGCAGCTTCCCATGAGGCGCGGCCATCCCGCAAGTCCAGCGGCAGAGTGAAGCCGCGCTTGCCAGATCGCCGCCGCTCATTTCTTGGGTGCCGCTTTGGATGCCACCGCGACCGAATCACCCAGAATCGGCATCGTGGGCACACCGGGCAGAATCTCTAAGTGCCGAACCCCAGGGGGCGCGGCGGCGGGAAAATCCGAGGCTTGCCTGCGCTTTCGTCCTCCGACGAGCGGCTTCACGCCCGCAGTAAGACCGCGCATCGTCGTCGGCGCGCCCCGGCGAATACCCGGTCGCGCCTCGCCGTCGGACCCGGTTTCGGAAGAGGAGGGAAACCGAGATGCGTCGCACGATTCGCCTCATCGCGAGCGCGCTGAGCTGCTTGTTGATCGCCGGGTGCCTGATCCCGGTGCCCGTTGGACACCACCGGTACCGGGACGATCGATGGCACGACCGAGACCGGGATTACGACCGGGACGGCCGAGACCGTCACCGGGACTGGGATCGAGACCGGGGTGATTGGAGCCGAGACCGCGATTACGATCGCAGAGACCGATAGCCGAGCTCCAGCAGCGACCGCAGAGAGCACGAACGAAGGCTGGACGACCAGGGCTACCCTCCAGAGGAGGGAGGCCTATCGTGTCGAGCCACTATCACGATCCCGACGATCTCAAGCGCTTCAAAGACATGCGCCAGCTCGCGCCCGCGGAGTTCGAGGCGTGGGTGAACCTCGACCGGATCGTCGGTCGCGAGGACGGCAAGATCCCGCGCAAGTACCGCGAGCTGATCGCGCTCGCGGTGGCGCACACTACGCAGTGCGTCTACTGCATCGAGGCGCACGTGAAGGGTGCGAAGAAAGCGGGCGCGTCGCGCGAGGAGATCGTCGAGACCGCGTTCCTCGCCGCGGCGCTGCGCGCGGGCGGCGCGGCGGCGCACGGGACGCTGGCGCTGAAGCTGTACGACGAGTCGTAGGGCTGATTGGCGGCGTGTTCTTCCGCTCGTGCGCCAACCTCCGACCCGCGTAATCCGCCATGGCCGCACCGGATGGCGGATTACGCCCTTCGGGCTAATCCCCCCTACAAGAACGCTTCATCACGGCCAGCGCGACGAGGCCGAGCGCGCACAGCGCGCCGGTCGCGGGCTCCGGCACCGGCGTGTAGTTCAGCACGTAGGCGAGATCGCCGGTAACGGTGTTGTTCCAGAATTCCGCGAAGTGGTCTTCGCGCGTGCCGCCGTCGAGGGTGGTGATCGAGTTCGAGCGCGGCTCACCATCGACGCCCGGGAACGCGCGCGTGGCGATGCCGGCCTCCGATGCAACGCCGTCGCGCGTGACCCAGGCGTCGACCAGGAAGAAATACTCCTGGCCGGGATTCAGCGCGAGCCCGCCGAGCGGGATCAGCATCGGCACATCGGTGTTGCTGATCGCGAGCGGTACGGTGAGGTTTCCGCTCTCGAAGCAGACGCCGGGCTGGCCGTTGCAGGTGGTGATCGGGTGGAAGAGCTGGCCGTCCGCGGTGCCCGTGAACTCGGTGATCAGCAGGTGGAAGACGGTGTCTCCGACGTTGGAGATCCCGGGATCGCGGGCCTGAAACTGGAGCTGAATCGAATCGAGTGTGCCGTCGGGCGCCGTAAAGGTCTGGCCCACGTAGGGCAGCGTGCCCGGCGATTGAAACGGGACCGGCTCGCCAAAGCTCGTGTAGCCGGTGGGGGGCCAGTTCTCGAGCGTCGCGCCGAGGGCGGGGCGCGCGAGCGCAAGCAGGGCGATCGACAGCCACAGGTTCGTTCGGCGACCTAACCGAGCAGCACGCGCGCAGCCGCGGATCCGCATGATCCCTCCCAGGGAAAGCGCGCGATCCTAACACGACCGAGCGGATCTGCGTCAAGCCGCGAGGTCGCTGCGGTACTCCGGATGGGCCGTGAGCCAGTCGGAGAGTCGCTGCATCGACTCTTCGTTCTTGCGGTTGATGAAGCGGTAGATCGGACCTTCGAGCCACTTCCACGGCGCGCTCGTCAGGTGGTAGCGCTCCTCGAAGTGGAGGCGCGTGCCGCCCGCGCGCGACTCGAGGCGCACGCGGCCGGTCTGATCGTTGCCGGGCTCGCGCGAGATCATCTTGTAGCTGTAGCCGCGCGCGGCCTCGACCTCGCTCACCAGCTCGAGCGCCGAGCCGCGCCGCCCGAACGGCATCTGGTAGATCACGCGGCGCAGGAGGCCGTTGCCGTGCACGTCGCCGGGCCACAAGACCTGCACCTCGAGCACCATCGGCGCATAGCTCGTCCAGCGGTCGTAGTCCTGCATCAGCGCCCAGATGCGCGGCGCGGGGTGGGGCATGTCGATGTGGTAGCGGTGCTCCTGCATGGGCGGCTCCTCTCGCCGTGCATGGTACGCCCGAGCCGCCCCGACGGCGCTGAAGTAGATTCGATTCGATGAGCGAACCGGAACCGACGCGCCGCGGGCTGCCGTGGCTCGCGTTCGCGTCCGGAATGCTGCTCGCGGTTGGCGTGGGGTACGCGCTCCTGGGGCACGGTGACCCTGATTCGGCCGCACCGGCCGTGAACGGGGCGAGCGAGGCCGCGCCGGCACCGCCAGCGCCGGCCGAAACTCCCGCGCCGACTGTGCCGCCCATCGCAACGCATTCGATCGCGCCGTCCGGCACGCTCGAGCTCGATCACGCGACGTTGCCGAGCTCGGGGCCGGTGCGCGTGAGCCTCGAGCTGCCCCACGCGTCCTCCGACGCCGAGCCGCCACCGGTCCAGGTGTTCTCGGAGGATAGTCGCGTCTTCGAGACACAGGGCCGCCTCGACGACACGCGCTCGGCGGCCACGATCGACCTGGAGGCGAGCTGGCTCCGGCCCGGCTCCTACGTCGTGCAGATGAAGACGGCCGAGCCGTCGGTCATGGCGCTGCGGCGTTACCTGATCGTGGTGCGCTAGGCGCGCCGCACGCGCCGTCGCGAGAGCATCGCGACCAGCGCGACGCCGCTGCCGAGCGAGAGTGCTGCGCCGGGCTCCGGCAGCCCGTCGAGCGTGCCGTCCAGATTCTGGTCGATGCCCATCCGGCGGCCCGATCCCGGCGGCGCGCACGTGTAGGTGAGCGGGCCGTCGCTCGACGCGAGCGCGCGCACGTTTGCGTCGGTCCAGAGCGTATTGTGGTCGTCGCGGAACGAGCCGCTCGACTCGCGCACCCAGCCGCGCCGCAGGCCTCCCACGCTTCCCTTCACGACCACGTCGCACTCCGGCACCGAGCCGCCCAACATCCACGAGTTGTAGACCGTGCCTGCGCGCTGGATGAAGATATCGATTTGCGGGTTCACCACGCCGCCGTTGGTCGAGGTGAGCGTCACCTGCTGACCCACGATTGGCGCCAGGTCGGTCTGCGCCTGCAGAGAGAACTGCTCGATGTTCCCCTTCTCCGTGTCGGTGAGGCTGAACACGGGCGCGGAATGGAACTTGAACAGGGTGTCGATGCCGCCGTCGTGCAGGAATCCGAAGCCGCGCACCTGATCGCCGGCCACGCTGAACATTCCGATCTTCGTGTAGAGGTTGCGGTAATGGGGCACCTTCGCGTTCTGCGGCTCGCCCTCGAAGCTCTGCTCGCCGGCCGTGCCGAAGAACCCGAGATCGGGCTTCAGCGTGTGGCACCCCTCGCAGTCCTCCACGGTGTCGCTCGTGCCCGTGCCGTTGCTCGCGCACTGCGCGGTGGGGCAGGCCGTGAACTTGGTCTCGCCCGCTGCGGCGGCGCCGGTCAGCGTGTTGGTGAGCGGCCGGTTCGGGTTCGGCGGCTCGAACACCTGGAACATGAAGTCGGTGAACTGCTGCATCTGCGCCGTGCTCAGCACCGCGAGTGGCTTGCCGCCGCCGTTGTCGACGGTGGCCTGGCCGCCGATCAGGCCCTCGAATGCGACGATGAAGTTGTTGAACGAGAGATTCTCGCTGCACGGCGCGTCGGTGCGGGTATTGTTGGGCGGGGAAGGATTGCCTCCGCCGAGATTGCACGCGTCGACGCCGAAGTAGCCGCTCACGCGATCGCCCCGCCAGTGCATGCCGCCGGACGTCGACAGCCCGCGCAGCGTCTGCGTCGTCATCGGGCCCTTCATCGGGTGGAACGTCGTCGCGCGCAGCTGGGGAATCGGGGCATTGGGCGACGCCACGGGCTGGTTGTTGGTCGTGACCACGTCGTCGGGATTGCCGAGGTTCCAGGCCAGGCTGTCGAAGTCGCCGAAGATGTGGCAGCTCGCGCACGACGCCTCGCCGTTTCCTGACGTGAGCGCCGCGTCGTAGAGGAAGCGCCGCCCGCTGATCACGCTCGCGGGCTCGGGGTTGGTCAGCGGGATCGTCGCTACCGTCGCCTTGGTGGTCGGATTGATGATCTGCACCGAGTTGTCGAAGCGCGTGAGCACGTACAGGCGGTTGTTCACCTCGTCGAGCACGAGGCCGGCCGGGCCGCCACCCGTCGTCGTGATGTAGTTCGCGCTCGCAGTGGTCGGATCGAAGGTGTTGTTCTCGATCGAGGCCGTGCTGAACACGCCGATCTTCTGCGACCCGAACGCGGGCACGTACAGCGTGGCGCCATCGCTCGACACGACCGGCTGGAGCGGCGTCGCGAGGCTGTGCTGGATCTGGGCGTTGATCAGCGTGTGGTTGGCGCCCGGGGAAGTGTGGAGCAGGGAGTAGTTGATGTGTTTGTTCAGGTGCCGCACGTCGACTGCGCCGTTCGACGGGTTCAGCACGGTGATCCGCGACTCGGAGAGGTGCCCCTGTACAGTGCTGCCACCGAACACGCCGGGCCCCTCGAACATCCTGAGGTTGGGACTCTCCGTGTTGGTGACGTAGATCTTCCCGCTGACCGGGTTGCGGGCCATGTTGAACAGGATCGTCCCGACGTGCTGGTAGATCGTGCCCGCCGCAAAGGTGTTCGCGTTCACGGTGAACACGTCGCGGTCGGGAAGAGTGAACGGAACCTGGACATTCCACACCCGGTTGATCGAGTCGACCCAGTTCGTGCCGTTGAACTGGACGATGATCCCGGTCTCCGGCGCCGCCGTGCCCGCCGCGTTGGTGCTGGGCCCGGGCACGCCGCCCGGAACGTTCTGCTGGATCGGGCACTGGGCCTCCGGAGCGCCCGCGGCCGCGCCGCCGAATCCGTTCCGCACGCACGGCTCGAGAATCGTGGTGCTCTGGTTGCCCGACTGGAACGCCGCCACCCACACGTTGGTGCCATCGGTCGCCAGCGCGCGCGGCGTGTCGGCGAAGAAGGTCAGGATCCGCACCGGCGTACCGCCGAACGTGGCGCCGAGGTTGGCCGGATCGAACACCCAGACATCGGCCCGCCCGATGCCCGGCGTGGTGAGCTGCGGGTCACCGGCGCCTGTCACGCCGGAAATCGAGGGGTCGGTGCGCTGCTGACCGCGGTGGGCGGTGGTGATGAAGGCGCGACCGGCCGTTCCCGCGAACACGATGTCGCGCGGCTCGTCGCCCACGATCAGCGTGCGCACGACGCGCGGCGGCGCAGTCGCGAGGTCGACGATGCTCACGCTGTCGGAGAGGTGGTTGACGACCCAGACCTCGGTGTTGGTGCGCGCGGCGACCGCCACGGGCTCCATGCCGACCGGGATCGACCACGTGCGGGAGAGCGTTCCGCCCGGGTTCACGTCGAACACTTCCAGACGGTTGTCGGGGGTGTTCGTCACGAGCAGGTACTGTCCGTTCGGCGTGAGCGCGACCGGCCGCACCGGACCGCTCTCGAACTCGATGAAGGTCGGCACCGGCGGTACGCCGATCGCAGGCGAAGTGACGAGGGATAACAGCCCAGCGATCAGGGCGGCGCGCTTCATCGCAAGGACTCCTTCGACAGGCGAATCAATCAGGCGCAGAGGTTGACGCGCAACAGAGTGGCAGCAAACACACATCCCCCGCCGGGCTTCCGTTATACACCGAAATCGAGGTGGAACGCGATTGAAATCGGGTGGTTAGAGAAGGGGA
>Ga0070696_100003016_pt1 | contig 11174 bp, 3 predicted proteins | sample KBSK1253metaG_FD_65474 | JGI IMG/M metagenome (GOLD analysis project Ga0070696, IMG submission 65474) | Corn, switchgrass and miscanthus rhizosphere microbial communities from Kellogg Biological Station, Michigan, USA - KBS K1-25-3 metaG | ecosystem: Host-associated > Plants > Roots >... | reverse complement strand
ACCAAGCGCCACCAGATCGGCAGGACTGCGTGGCGACTGCAATATGCGAAGGTGGTGGAGATCGCACCTCACGCTATCTCACCCTTGACGAAGTTGTTTTGCTGAGTGCGCTTCAGACAGCTAATTCATTATTCGATTCACTTCGAAAAAACATTGTAAACCTCGATCGAGTTTTGGCGACCTTGGTGCTTGACGAGCTGATCGAATTACACAATGGCACGGATTTCGTGAATGGTATTGCCGCTTTCAATCGGAACAATGGATCTTCCGTGGCACCTAACGGTGGCACAGTTAGCCGCTGTTCGGAACTTGGATTGATTTACGCTCTTGCCCTGCGCCATCTTCCGGTGAAGGAGTTGGCTGTTAGGCTTTACTCTTTCAATTCACTACCGAGCACTTCCCTTGGCAATCGCCCCGACAGCAAGGTTTTCCAGACATTGACTGGGGTGGACATTTCTGAACCAGCGCCTCGTGTCGGTGGAAAGAATTGGATGGTGAGCCGCAAACCGGGTTGGCTTTTCTTTAGGCGCGGCGATGTACGGAAAAAGCCTTTTAAGGTCTATCTTTGTCCCCGACCAGAAGAGGCTGCCAAAGTTCTGCCGGGGTTTGCCGCGGCGCTCACAGAATTTAGGGATGCAGTCTTCAAGATAGCTTACCCAGCTCAGGCGCTCATTAGACCAGACAAGATAGTCGGGTATCTATCAAGCTTCGATGACTTACAAAAGTTCTTGTCCGGGCTTGTGCGCGCTATGCCATCAGTAGCGACGCAATCTGTGCCGTTTTCTGCTCCAGTAGACGACAATGGTCTATTCAGCTGGGCAGTCGATCCTCCGGGCTTTATCAACCGACATATATCTAGTTGGCGGTCATGGATAACTCGAGAGATAGCAGCAAGTGCCTCAGCAATACCCCAACACCTTTCGGAGGAGCAGGCGGCTGCCCATCTTAAGACTTCCCTTGTTTTGAAGGAGATTGATTGTCAATCATGGCTGCCTCGGCAGGAGCTTCTTTCTAACCAATGGAGACTGGAATTGTGATTAGTCTTCATAACAAACTAATTCTTAACTCCGACGTGGTGATTGATGCTGCTTCAGGACTCGCGCTTCGCGGCGTTTCGGAAAAACTCCCTGAGGAATTTGTTGTGACGCGCGTCAAGAGCCGCGCAGCTTCTCTTACCGTGAATGACCACGCGGTGGAAGTGCTTCTCGCGTTTTCTACACCTTGCTCGGTCCTTAATGCCGTAAAGCTACTCGCCAAACGAGAATCGACGACGCCGGATCGTATTCTCGATGACATGTATGAAACGCTGAGGACCTTTGTGGACCGGAGGATACTCGTCCGAGTGGGCTCCACCTATAATGGCGTCCGCGCTCAAAAAATCGGTGGCTGGAAACTTCAGCGTCGGATCAATGACTTTGAGGACACGTCGGTCTTCCTTGTCAAAGACGACTGCGGACGCTTTGGCGCGCTGAAGCTAGCCCGTTCGAAGGTGGCGGCAAAAGCATTGAATCGCGAGCGCCAGATTTTTGAGTCTGGGTTCAAGAACATCGCTCCCGCGCTCCTAGATGTGGGAGTTGGATCGCTGGGTCCATACATAGTTTCGGAGTGGAAAGCTGGTCTTCCCGCGACCGATGTCTTTTCCGAATTGCGATCGACCTCCTCGCAGCGACAACTGCTGGAAGCGGCCTTAAAGAGCATTCAGCTCTTTGAGCGGTTGCACGATCAGGGAATCATCCACGGTGATATTCAACCTAAGAATGTGGTCTTCGACCTCCAAAATGAGGCGTGGCTTATCGATTTTTCACATTCGACTATTCCTGGTTACGAATCACCCATCACTCGCATGGGGGTCGCTTTCTTTTTTGAGCCTGAATATGCGGAATCGCTGCTGAAACAATCAAAGCTCAGCCTGGCTACCCAATCGGGAGAAATTTATGCGATTGGAGCCATGATTTACTACCTACTAGCTGGTGTTCATTACATTGAGTTTTCACTTGAACGCGACACGTTATTGTCACAGATTCTTAATGAATCAAAGAGGCCCCTATTAGACCCAGCGAGAAATCTATGGACTGGTCCCGATCGAGTGCTTGATTGGTGTCTGTCAAAGGAACCGGGAGATCGGCCTGCCGGACTTAGTGTAGTAGCGACCGCCATTGAGGAAGTGTTAAAAGAAGAACCCTCCGAATCGCGCTTTGTCCCGACAATTCACACGCAACCGAAAGTGTATTCAGGTTTTTGCGCGGAGAAGGAATTGAAAGCTCGTTTTGGTTTGGAATCGCCGCTACTGCGGGAGTTTGCGCTTGAGGCACCGCAATGTTCTTTGGCGTACGGTGCTGCAGGCATCGCATACGCTCTGACGCGGGCATCAATGCTTACTCAAGACGAAGAACTGGTGTGGGCGGCCGACGCATGGATTGAAATCGCGGAAAAAAACGCATCTAACCCCGGTGCATTTACTCTCCAGTCCCCCGGTCAATGTTTTATGGCGACAAGAATGATTACGCGTTATGAGATTTGAGCAGGGACGGCGTTCACACGGTAGGGGTCTGCGGTTCAAATCCGCACGCGCCTACCAATCCTCTCAATGATTAGCCATACAACCACGTTTTTCGTTGCTCCAAAACGCTCCAGTTAGACGCTCTACTTAGATTCATTTACCTCACCTAGCCGACAGTCCCGGGCTCGACGAAAACGCCTCTGATCTGTCGTCCGCCGAATACACAACCCTCGCCCGTCGCGTCCCCGGCTACTTCGACATGCTACGTCCGGTCATCGGTGGCCCGCGTCGATAAACTACGGTGGCACCTTCACCATCAACACGCCAAACCCGGTAGACGTGAGCGAAGTGGTTTTACTGCGCTCATAACCACCAGGAAGGCAAGATCATCGCGAATGCTCAATCAGAAATTAACGCGTACGGCGAATTGAAATGCGCGTGGCCCGCCAGTGCCGAACACTCCTCCTGCAGTTTGGATAGCAGACCCGAAGCTTGACGAACGCAGGAAGCCCGCGTCCGCTGGATTGGTGCTGTCTCGCAGCAACGTATTTTGGAATCCAGAAAAGTTCACATTATTCACGCCACGAATGTTTGTGATATTGAATAGGTTGAATACCTCCGCGATACCCTGGACATTGAAATGTTCGCTGAAGCGGAACGTCTTGGTCAGCCGCACGTCCAAGGACTGAAATGAATCACCGAGCTTCAGATCGTCTCGCACGAGCGGAAGCCTGCTGGCGACTGGGCGCCCCGTGTTGAACTCGTTGATGAAGGAATTCAATTCGGACCCGGTGCGAAATGTCCGTCCTCCTGCATTGCGCTGAAGTTGTGGGATGCGCGTGCCACCAATATCGGGCGGCAACTGAATATCGAACGGCACATCTGATGCCAGCGTGTAGATCGGCGAAAGCTGGAACTCATAAGGCATATCGACGACCGCATGGAAAGTGAAGCGATGATGTTCTTCATTTGGCGGCGGTCCCTTGTCCAGCCTCAGATTGTTTGGATTGAGAGGTGGAACCTGGAACGGGATCTGATCATCATTCGAGAAATTGAAAGACTTCTGAAGTGTGTACGACGCATTAAAGCTGTAGCGATTCGAGAAACGTTTTTGCGCGTTGAGTAGCAAGCCGTCGTACCAGGTTTTGACTGACGATTCGATATTCACCACGTCATCATTGCCGCCGATCGCTGGATTGAAGACGGAGCCGATGAAGCGCCCGATGATAAATTTCGACCCGAAAGCATGGATGTAATCCGCCGAAAGGATCAGATCTCGGGTGAGCTCGCGCTGGAAGCCGAGATTGAATTGCTGTACGTAAGGAGTGCTAAGGTTCGGGTCCAGAACGTTGATACCGATCCCGACGCCTGTAAGCGCCGTACCGGTGAATGGATTAGCCAGCGTGGGTGTTCCCGGGAGGAAGTTGCCTACCGCATCAAGCTCGGAACCGAGGCGCACTTGGATGCCGAGCTTACGGCCATCCAACAATCTTTCCAGTAGCGGCACTTCGAGCACGATGCGGTCATAATAGATGCCATAACCGCCGCGAATTGACGTGCGACCGTCGCTCCAAGGATCCCAGTTGAAGCCGACGCGCGGCGCAAAGTTGTTGTACTCACGACTGCGTGAACTGCCCACAAAGGGCCGCAGAATGGGATTGATCTCGTCGAAGTGTTTCAGGTTTTTCACATCTGTGTCCACTTCCCAACGCAGCCCCAGGTTGATTGTAAAGTTCGGCCTCACCTTCCAGTCATCTTGCGCGTAGAACGCAAAGTAATAGTTGTCCAAATCTTCCACTGTAGGCGGACGTACCGGCGCTGTGGATCGAATCGTGTCCGCAATGACAATGTCGTTGTCATTGACTTGGCCATCGCCGTTGCGATCGCGCGTAGCAAAATCGTCAGTAGTTTCGATTGTGCCGGAGCCAAACAGATCAAACACCGCACCGGCATCCAGGCGTTGAAACTCACCGCCGAACTTCAGCGCATGTGCGCCTGTGGTCCAACTTAGATTGTCGCGAAACTGCACTCGGTTCTGTGGTGTTTGCTGGGGGATGCGGAAGTTGCCCCCATCCTGGACGGATGGGAAGCGGATCTCATTCCGATTCTCGACAAACGAGGGAATGCGGTTGAGAAAATTGTTTTCATGAAACACGAAATCGTTCAGGACCCTCGGAGAGAAGATATGCGTCCAGTTGTATACGAATGCGTGATACCGATTGAACGAGTGTTGCCGGTTGTCGGCTGTACCAATTGGCCGCCGCAAACTACCGCGATCAACGTCGTCTTCACGTTGATCTGAATAACGGAAAGCCATTCGATCATTCTTGCCAACTTGCCAATCCCCGCGCCCCGTAAAGAGCAGATCATTAAGCGGTGCCGGCGAGAAACTGGTCACAACCCGACGGGCAGCAAGATCGCGCACACCCGTGATTACTACTCCATCCTGATTGCGATATTCAAACGCCGCAAAAAGCCACGCGCGGTCGCGTTTGATGGGACCGCCGACTGACACAGCATATTGCTCGCGATCGAACGGGGGCCTACCCTGAGCTGCCACCAGACTCCGGTCGAGTGTCGGCAGTACGGATGACAAGCGACTATTGCGAAAGAAAAATGCGCCCGACCCATGAAATTCATTCGAGCCGGATTTTGTGACGATGTTAATGGCGGAGGATGCCGAACGGCCAATTTCCGCGGTGAATCTATTGGTGGCGATCTGAAATTCCCCAATACCATCCTGCGGAAAATTCTGTAATGTTCCGCCCACAACGTCATCATTATTATCAGCGCCATCAACGGCGATATTTCCTCCGCGCCCAAGTTGCCCGGCCGAAGAAACTTCGATAGTGGTTGTCTTCGTTGGGTCGTAGTTTGGTGCTGGGGCGTTGCCTGGAATCAGAAACGCGAGATCCAGAAAATTACGTCCATTGAGTGGCAAGTTTGTAAGTGTCCGCTCGTTTATGACACCGGAAATCTGCGACGTGTTAGTGTCTACGCTGAGAACGTCGCTGGGCGTGATTATCACTGTCTCCTGCGCTCCAGCAGGTTTTAGCGTAACGTTAATCGCCGGCACCTCACCAACATTCAGCGTCACACTCTCCACAACAGCTGGAGCAAAATTTGACGCTTCCACGCGGATCTCGTAGGTAGCCGGAGGTAGATTTTGAAAAGTATAGATACCTTCGGCGCTGGCAGTGGTTTCTCGTGTTTGTCCGGTAGCCTTGTTTTTTACAATCACACGCGAGTTAGCTATGGCGGCGCCATTGGTGTCCGATACCAAGCCGCTGATGCCTGCCGTACCCAGTTGGGCAAAACAGAGAGTCATTGAGGAAAAGACAACTGCAGTTAGTAATGTTGTAGTGAAAAGTTTTCGTGAGAGCATCTGTCATCCTCCTTTTTCTAAGGCCGTGACAGTTCGGGGCAACCACCCCAGGCGGGGGCATTTCTGATTGGTGTATTAGGACAAACAATCGCTCCACCTCCTCGGCTGAAGGCGAGATGCAAGCGAGTGAGCCAGCTTAGATTCTGTTACTCGGACCGGGCGAAGTATACTCCCCTTGGACTGCAATTTGGAAACTGTTCCTGCTCACCATGGGCCACTGCGATCCGGGACCGAATTCGCCAACCATCATGCGTCCGCACCGCGGACGTCATCGCCGAAGGGTTTGAAATCGAAAACAATCTCTACGTCATTTACAAACGGCAGGCGGGCAGGTCTATCGAGTTATTTCGTTACTTTTACGTCTTCATTTAATCCGGAGCCATTCAACTGAGCCAGCTGTTCAGATTGGAGAATCCTCAAACCGGGCACCCACAGTTAGAAAGAATGTCTGGTCGCTGTTCCGCGTCACCAGCCAGAATCGCGCCGCCGGGCTCTCCTTTATTACTTTGTTCAGCGTTGACTTCAACGTCATGTTTGAAACGTCGAGCGCAAAATTTTGTCCAACCTGAGGAATGTAGGCGCCGCTAAAGCTTCGTTCCCGATAACTCGTGCCGTAAGCAGCCAGCACTTTTCTTACTGCCGAAGTAGCCACCAGCGATTTTGCAAGTTCGAGGCAACTGGTTTTCTTCTTCACCGCAAAACTGTCGATTTGGGTCGCCAATAAATCTCTGAATAGCGCGTCACGATAATTGTTCTTCGGAAAAATATTGACCACGCCGTCTCTGATCTCCCAGGCATATTGATCGTGGCGGGCGACAAATTCATTCAACAGGTCCGAAAGTGAACCTTTCTTGAAGTCTAGCTGATAGTCGACCCGCTCATCGTCGTTTGACGCAGCCTCAAATCCGACGGGAATGTCATAATGAAGCGAGAGTTTTTCGAGTAATGCACCAATGCTTTGAGCTTCAAATTTGACATTTTCCAAAGACCTGGCTGCCAAATCGTTTTGAGGGGCGGCCACCCCTCTTCGTGCGTAGAAAACTGTAGTTGTTGCCAGCAAGGCCATAATGCAACCTACGAAACGTGACATTTTCCTTGACATGTAAGTGCCCTTTCTACAAAGACCCAGAGTCAGTTCTTTTTTAAGTTCAATTTTTGGCTTGAGCCCAGCTTTACGTCAATCGTCTTTGTCTCGGCGCTCTTCGATATCGTGTTTATTCCAGTAGCAACAGCGGAAGTGGCATTTCGAACATCCGGAGTCGCTCCTGGCGGATACTGGCCCGTCACAACTACCTGCTCTATTTTTATCGACGCCGTGCCTTGAGGTAGGGTCTGAATGTCAATAAAAACTCCTCCGGGTGGCGATGGCGCCGGTCCGCTCGGCTTCGGCAATTCACCTGTGGACCCAGGAGCCAGCCTCAGGTCTTCTATCAAGATCAAGTCATTTCCCGGGCCCATGATATTTCCGCCTTGATCAAGCGGGATGTATGCAACCGGACGCACTGTGCCGGTAAAGTTTGGCATCTCGCGGCCATATGCATCAATGATGGTTCCATTGTCGACGTTTGTGGTATCACCGACAACTGTTTGCACATTAGTTAGTACCGGTTTCTGGCCCGCTGGAAGCGGAGTCCCTTTTATCTTCGCAACCTCCGCAGCAATCGTGGGGTCTTTGCGAAGATCCACAACCTGGGGCTGCGCAGGTGGTGGCGTAGCTTGAGGAGTGGGTGCCGGTGCGGGCGGGGTCGCTTGTGGCTGCGGCTGTCCCGTGGTTTGCTGGTCACCTTCAATCATGCCGCTTGGATCGATAAAGCGCAGGGGGTTGTTCAGTGTATAAGCGTAACGGTTCCACGTCTGCGGATCGTTGGGCCTGCCAGAGGCCATTAAAGGATCGGTGGAAGAGAAACGGCCCTGCTGATTCTCGTAGTACCTGGCCTGCGCGAAGTCCAAATTGGTCTCGGCGTCGCGTTCATAGCCGGTGAACTTTTGTTTGACTGTGTCAGCCACGTATCCTCGTGCGACGGTACGCCAACTCGCGTCCGCCGGGATCTCTTCGCCAAACGGAAAGTAGTCGTGCCTTCGCATGCCGGATAGAGTGCCGGACTTATCGACAATCATGCGCGGCGTGGCTACTTGATCTCTGACGAGCCACTTAATTACCGCAGCCGGCTCTGCTATCACCAGCAGCGCGCCGCCACGATAGCCAAACTCTTTCTGCGGCGACGTGGGCGCGGCGTTTGGCGCATATTCTGCAAGCGGTACACCATCCATGCCAAAGACCTGCCATATTTCGCCGCTTGTCGCAGGGTTTCTGCGCGTCCGGTGGCCATCGGCGTCGTAAGTATAGGTAGCTGTTTGCAGCGATCCGCTCACGAACTGTGCGGAGGTCATTTGGTTTTCGGCGTCGTAAGTCCGCGATCCGCCACCACCGCTGCCGCCGCGGTAGTTGTCATAAGATAGATTTCCGGCAGCGTCGTAATTCATCGTGTAGCCGGCAGGCGGCGCCAGTCGGTTCGTCGCGGCGGAAGCTGTGTACTGTGGTGCAGGCGCGTTCGTCGTGCTGCCGACGTTGATAGTGCGATTGCCCCAGCGATCATAGGTGTAGGTTTGGCGGAAGTTAGTGCTGGTGTTGAAAGGTTTGTCCTCTACCGAAGCGAGCCGGTTGAGTGAGTCATAACCATAATATTGTACGACGTTAGTGTAACTACTGATTTGATCGTTGTCCGGAATGTAGATTTCCTGTTTTTGGACTGTGCCGTTGTTATCAGGGCCGCCGCCCGTTGCGCCCCATGCGCCGGGAGCGTTGCTATAGTGGTTGATGATGGCCCCGCGATTCCAGTCGGTTTCGTGGCCCGGACTGATTATGGAATAGGTGCTGACGCGTATCTCTGCGAGTTGACCACGGCTATTGAATAAACTTTTGTTGTAAACGGGTGTGTCTGTGCCGAAACGCTCCTGTTCCAAACCGCCCATCTGCTGGTAGCGCAGTTCTGATGAATAGGTACGTGTGGTGCCGTCGCCGAGATTCCCACGGAAGGCTGGCTGGGCACCGTTATCGCCTGGTCTACCAGTGACGTCGTAGTTATAACTGACGGTCCGCCCGGAAGGATATGTGTCACTGATAACGTTGCCTGCTTTGTCGTAGGCACGTTGTATCTGATAAGTCTGTCCCCAGACGCCGCTCGTTTTGAAGAGTTGCCTCTTGACGAGAGGCCGACCGATCGCATCGTAGCTATCTACCGCCGTGTGTTCGACTGTTGAGCCAGTGCTAAAGTCGCCACCCCGGTAAAAGTAATGGAAATGTCCTTTGCCATTTGTAGCGCCGTCGTAGAAGCGCTTAATGTCAGGGCTAATCGTCGTCGTATCAGAATAGTCAGTCGTGGTGTTGCGGTTCAGTGAGTCGTAAGCGCAAGTGATGACGATACCGCGCGCGTCGGTCTTCGTGAGGACGTTACCATTATTGTCATAGGTGTAAGTAATGGTGCCGTTCTCCGGGTTCGTAGCGGATGTCATGCGGCCGAGCGAGTCGAAGACGAATGTTCTGGTCTGCGTATCTTGATGCACTACCCGCAAGTTACTTAAAGCGTCGTACTCGTAGGTTGTCAAATAGTTTGATCCTGAAGGGGCCTCGTAAACAGCAGTCAGACGGCCAAGAGCGTCGGTAACACTCTTACGTGAATGGCCCGGTGTACTTGTGTCGTGCTGATCGGTTACCGTTACTGAGTTGCCGCTGTAAGACGAAGTCACGGTAGCGTTATCTGCCGTGGTCTTCACTTGTGTCGGCCTGCCAACTGCATCGAAGCTCGTTTCGGTCCAGCGCCCAGAAGGGTTGACGGTGCTTCCTGGACCACTTGAACGATACTGGTTTGAAACTCGCCATGGCCGGCTTAACGCATCATATTCAGTGTCTACCGTCAACCACGGATTGCTTGAGTCTTGACCTTCAAACTTAAACGCACGCACACCTCTCCCAAGCCCGTCGAAATACTGTTTCGTTTCGATCCTCCGCAGGGCGTCAAGGTCGCTGAGCACCTGGACGAAAAGATTTCCAATCGTGTCACCATAGTTGTAATCGGTCCGGCTGCCGTCAGCACGCACCACGGCTTTGAGCCGATCGAGCGGGTCGGCGATGTTTAGCGCATCCTTGTAAAGGAGAGTGGTGGTCTTGTTGTTGGCGTCGGTAACGGCCGTAATGAGCCCGGTGCTGAAATCATAGATCGTGGAATTCACAAAGGCCGTGGAAGATCCATATTGGCCCGTTGCATCGGGTACAGGCGAGGTCACAGAGGTCACGAACGCGAAGGTGTTGCGGTTCAATCCATCAGAGAAAGAATCGGCATAGCCAATCTGCGTGGGAGTGACCAATGAAGTGTCGCGCGCGTCCCACGTCTTTCTCACATTGCCCAATTGATCATACTGTTGATGCGTCTCGATCCAGATGCCGCCCTGATCGAACCACTTGCGGGCCGTTGTTGGATTGCCTCGCGCTGAGGAGTTCGGATCGACCCAGCCAGTCACGGTCGAGTAAGTCAGGAGCGGAAACCCGATCTCATCGTAACGAGTCTCCGTTTTAGCGGCGAGCGTTTCAGCGCCGTTGGATGGGTTTACGCCATACACTTGTCGCGCGCTAATGAGGCTCCGAATATGAACGCTGCTATAACTTGTGTAGTCAATCCCGTTATTCGTCGTTAAGTAGTCTGTATGTGTATGGCGCGTCGCGTATGTTGGCACCGCACCTGTTCCGTAATCAGACTCCCACACGTCAGTCGGATTATTAAACTGATCAAAACCGACTGCCCCCGTCTGCGGATTGATGGACGTTTGCGCCGACATTAGGTTGGCGCCGGAAGGCTCCAGCGTCATGACCGTCGTAACAAGCCGTGGATCGTTAGCCGGCTCTTTCGCAACGTTCAATCCGTGCGTGGCTGCATAAGATGCCCACCACGAGACGGCCGCGCGCTGCATGCGGGTGTAGACGACTCTGCGTAGGACGGTTGCCGTGCCGGCGCTTCCAGCCGTGTCGAGTATCTCAGTCTGGTTCTCGTTACCTTCGTACCAGGTGCTGTAAGGATACGTCACGGCGCCGGTGAACAGGGAGTCAAGCGCGCTGCCCTGGAAGTAATGTCGATCACGCGACAACACCGTTCCGACGGAGTTAATTCTTTCCACAGTAACAGTCGAGGTTGCACTACCTACAGACTCGACGTTTGTATAAACCTCTTTACGTTCGAATGAAGTTCCGGTGGCCCCGTTTGGATAGACACGTCGCTCCACCACGCGTCGATAGAT
>Ga0070696_100003013_pt1 | contig 11184 bp, 10 predicted proteins | sample KBSK1253metaG_FD_65474 | JGI IMG/M metagenome (GOLD analysis project Ga0070696, IMG submission 65474) | Corn, switchgrass and miscanthus rhizosphere microbial communities from Kellogg Biological Station, Michigan, USA - KBS K1-25-3 metaG | ecosystem: Host-associated > Plants > Roots >... | reverse complement strand
CGAAACTCGGGCCCCGACACGTTGGGAATCCCGTAGTGCCGGGCGAGTCGTTCGTTGACGAAGGTGTAGTCCGCCGTGAACAGGTCGAGCACACTGCGGTTCGACCGCACGATGTCGGCAAAGAACAGCTCCGTCTCGCGGTGCATCGCGTCGGCGAGCTGCTGGTCGTAGTCGGGGAACCAGAAGGCATCGGGGCGCACCTTCTCCAGATCCTGCAGCCGCAGCCATTGCGCCGCGAACCGTGTGGTCAGGGCTTCGGACCGCGGGTCCGCGAGCATCCGGCGCACCTCGGCATCCAGCGTCTTCGGCGCCGAGAGCTTGTGCTGCGCGGCGAGCCCGAGGAGACGATCGTCGGGGATGCTGCCCCAGAGGAAAAACGACAACCGCGACGCGAGGTCGACGTCGCCGATCGGATAATCGTGGCCGGCGACGATATGTGCCGGCGCTGTCTCGATCCGGAACACGAAGTGGGGACTCGCGAGAATGGCCTGCAGCGCCGTGCGCACCCCCTCCTCGAAACCCGCCGTCGCGGCGGCAGACTTGTAGAAGGACATCAGCCCATCGCGATCGTGCTGCGTCAGCGGCCGCCGGTAGGCGCGCGTCGCCAGTCGCGTGATGATCCGCTCGGCGCAGGCGGGTGCCGCGGCCGGCGTCTTCGGCCGGCACGAGAACACGATGCGCCGGCTCGGCGTCTCGGACAAACCCGTCGTCTTGTCCGGACCGATGATGGTGAGCTCCATGATGTGCGGCGGCGCCGTGGTGCCCGCGCTCGCCGTGCCGTTGGACGCCAGCGACCAGTCGTGCGGCTTGATCAGGTCCTCATACGGTCCTTCGCTGCGTCGTACGAACGCGGCCGACACCCGCTGTTGTCCGGCTTTCACGAAAATCGGCTCGGTGCGGACATAGTCCGCTCCCTGCGGCGCGTCCGCGGACGCGAGTGACCGGTCCGTCCCTTTCTCGTAGTGCAGCAGCGCGGCGCGGGCGCCGTCGATGGACAGGTCCACGTCTTCCAGCCTGGTGCCGATGCCGCCGTGAACATCCATTCGGAACGAGTACATCCCGTCTGCGGGGAACGCGTGGTTCACGACGATCCCGCCACGCGTTCCGTACGGAGCACCATCCACGCGATCCCACGGATGCTGCGAGACGAACGGCGATGCGGCATACGTCGTCGAAAGCGAGACCGCGCGCTTGTCGCCGATCGCCATGCGACTCACCGCCGCGGCGGCGTTGAGATACGCCTCGAGCAACGTCGGCGACAGGCTTTGCACGTCCGCGATGTTGTCGAAGTTGGCGCTCTTCGTGTCGAGCGGGAGGTAATCGCCAGCGTTCACCTGCACGCCGAGGAGGTCACGAACGGCGCGCTCGTACTCGGGACGATTGAGTCGCTGGAAGCTGCGCGCGCCCGGATTCGGGCGCGCGGAGTTGTCGATCACCTTCTCGAGCGTCTCGACCAGCGCGAGCAGGGTGTCGCCCGCGGGCCGGCGCGATCCGGGCGGGGGCATGATCTGCGCGCGCAGCTTGCGGATCATCTTCTCGGACACCGCTAGATGCGCCGCCGCCGAATCGACGTCGAAGCCCTCGAGCGAAAGGTTGCCTTTGAGGGCGCGAGGATTGTGGCAGTTCTGGTAGCAATAGCGCTGCACCGTCGCCGAAAGGGCGCGTGTCTCTATGCCGCGCGTCGCCCCGGCCGCGGGCGCGGAGACTCCGTCAGCGGTGACGACGCCGAGGCCGAACGACGCGCCCACGACCACGACTCCAAGGGCAGCTACGCGCGCCAACATCTCACCCTCCGACCGTGTGCTTCTCTTTCGTCTGATTGCTGATCTGCAGATCCCAGCCGTCAGGGTCTCTGACGTGGAAGCTCTTGAAATCGTCGCCCTGGTTGTCCACTCGCGGATTCAGCCCACGACGCTCGAGCTCGGCTTTCACGGCATCGGTGTCCCATGGCTGGACCCCCCAAGAAATGTGATTGATGACGCCGGTGATCGGTGGCCGAGCCGCATTTCCCCGGCCACCGGAGTCTGGAGGCGTCGCCGGCCGCGTGACCGACTGCGTCGCGGCTGGTTGAGCACTGCCCGCCGACGTCGTCTGCCCCGACCGACGCGCATTGCGGATGATGATTCCACCGATCCCGTTTATATCGAGCTGGGCCTGGGTGCCGTTGTCGTTCTTCACCTCCCAACCCATGAGGCCCGTGTAGAAGTCGACGCTCTTCTTATAGTCCGAGACGGCGTACGAGATGTGGTCGAGCCAGACGGTCTTCCACGGAGCAGGCGAGGTCGAGCTGGCCGGAATGGGACTCGTCGCCGCGCTTTGCGCGATCGCCGATGCCACGGGCGATCCAACTGCAACCAGCGCCAGGGTTTGGACGAGCTGACGCCGACTCAGCCTGCCGCTTTCGAATTCGCTCAGCAGCCGGGCGATCACCGTTTCCATGTCTTTTGGCCCCGTTGGAGACGAGTGGCATCTAATGTATGCCTGGCACGCCACCGCGCTATCCGCCGCCCCCAGACTGTCGTCCCACGAGAGTGTTCTCGGCCCCGCGCAGCAGCGTACTTCGCCGACATCTGCTGCCCACCGGCGCGCAGCGCCGCCGAGTACTTACCGCGCGGCCGCAACAACTTGTTGCGGCCGCGAGCCGAGAACGTTTTTCGAGTTAGGGGCTCGGATCGCGCAACTGGGCTGTCTGGCCGCCGGGCGGGCATTTCACGCCGGGATTGTAGTCGGCGAAGAGACCGGCAGCGTTGTCGGTCCACGCCCACATGTGCAGGTACCAGAGCTTCAGCTCATCCTGCTGCTTCATGTCCAGGCCCAGCAGCTTCGGCGGAACCGAATCCCTCGACCAGAGACGGTAGGGAACGATGAATTCGACGCCGTTCAACGCGTAGCGGCCGTCATCCCGGCGCTCGTACAGCAGGATCTCCGGGTGGTCCACGTCGACCTTGTTGTCGACATACGCACGATTGATGTGATGAAATCCCATCGCGCCGTGCTGGGGATGGTTGTAGCACACGGCGACGTCACGCAGATACCCTGAAGCGACCGCGGAATCGAGCGAGACAAAGCTGGCGGTCGCGGCACGTACGCGTGCAAACCCCTCACCGACCTGCGGCCCGTATCGCTGCGCCACGTTCGACGTCGCGCTGTTCGCGCAGGACAGCGACAGAATCAAACAAGCCAGGCCAGGTAAAGACGCGATGCGGAGCGACGAAGGCATTGGACGGATCCGAGGAAGAGTGCGTGAAAAACCCACGCGAGGACCGCCTGCGTCACATCGCTTCACGCTTATCGCGCTGGCGTCACCACGATGTTGCGGAACTCGACTGGACCGTGATCGCCCTGCAACAACAGTGGACCCGGCGCACCCTCGTCGCTGTCGATCGCTCCGCCTGTTATTCCCGGAATCTCCCGATTGCAGATCACCGTCCTCCCATTGGCGACCACGGTGACCATGCGACCGACGAGCGTTATGTCGTACGACTGCCACTGTCCCGGAGGGTTCGCGGCGATCTCACTCGGCTCGATGAATCCGTAAACTCCGCTGAAATGATCGTTCGCGGGCTCACCGCCGAAATCGTCCTGGATCTGGACCTCGTGCCGTCCCCGCAGATACACGCCGCTGTTGCTTCCCTTCGGATAACGGAACTCGACGTGGAGCTTGAAATCGCCAAAGGTCCGCTCGGTCATGATGTTCGCGCCGGACTTCGGGCTGCTTAGCACTCCACCGCTGACTATCCACTGATTCGCGCCGCTCTGGACGCGCCAGCCCGTGAGATCATTGGCGCCGATGAGGCGAATGGGTGTGCCCCATGTGGGAGGCTTCTGACGTCGAAGCGAAGGAGCGCGCACCGCCGTCCACTCGTGACTCGCTCCGTCCGGAAAGGTCATCCGTCCCATGAGGCGGTCCCCACGCAACAGCCCTTCGACGACGAGATCACTCGTCCCCTCTTCCCATTGCGGAGGGATCGCGAAACGCATCGAGTCGCCGGTGACCACGATAGTGGCGATGGGTCGCGCGCTGCCGAAAATACCGACGAAGCGCCCGACGAGTGCCCCGCGTCCGGAATGATGCACTTCGAGCCACGAGGGGCGAGCACCCATTGGCGTGTTGATGGTGATGTCCCAGCGCCCGATGAGCGCTTCTCCAGGCGCGCCAGCTTTCAGTGGACCGACGTCGGAGGGTCTCGCGCCTGGTCCGGGGAACAGCAGTGCGACGAGCAGTATGAATGGTCGTATCATGTGGTCATGTTCCGCAGCGTGAGCTGAGCGCCGTCTATTACGGCGCCAGTGTGGACTGTCGCGTTGCCGTTCGAACGGTCAGGCCGTCCTTCGGTCTCGTGCTCCTCCAGAACGGCAGGCCGCTCGACGCCTCAACGGTCCAGTCGCTGGGGAACCCCGATTTCAGCATCCAATTAACGTCGAATCCCGGAGCGCTAGTGAGGTCGGGAATCGACACGTCCCAGGCGGCGGGGGTTCTTCCAACGTAGGCGGCCGACACCAGCACATGAACGGACACGGTTCCCCCATTCGGCGTGGCCTGAACGTATCGCGCATGAACAAACGTCGAGTACTCGGGCTGGGAGGCGAGCGTCATGTGCAGCCGCAAATACGGAGTGGCGCTGACGACGTCGAACGTCGGTAGCCCGAGCAGTGCGCCAAGCGTGAGAGTTCGGTCCGAGGTTTGTCTAAAGAAGTTGGCGACGTAACGGGTTGGTTCGGGACTGACTCCCGACAGGAACGAGACCGCGTGGACGTCCCCGCTTCGCGTCATCTCGTGCGGCACGGACTGGTTCGGAGTACCCAACGACAGCCCGTCCACGAAATGGAAGGCGGTTCCGTTTGCGGTGAGGAAGTAGTAGCTGCGAGTGACGCGAGGGGCGTCGGCCGGCTCCAGGTTGACGATGAATTGAGCAGTCGGCTTCACCTCCGATGAGGCGATGTCGAGTGGCGGCAACGTAGTCCCGCTGTTCGCCATGACATCGCGGCGAATGACGATCCGACGTGGCGTCGAGGCTACCTCCGCGACGAGATCGATGGGCGCGTCCGACAGTGTGCTGAAAACGAACGTCGGGCTCTCCGGCTCGGCCGTCTTGGCCTGGGGCCCCATGGCGAGTGCGACGAATTCGTCCGCGACCTGCCAGTTCATCACGCTGCCGGTCAGCCGCCGATCTCCACGCGGGAAGGGGCACTGAAAGTCGTTCAATTCCTCCGCCGTCACCGACGCAATCCATACGGTCGCTCCACCGCCCGCTCCGCTTGGGTTGTCCGTCGCATATGCGATCGTGAGCCGCCGTGCCGGTTCGAACGAAAAGCTCGCCGTGCCGGCAGGGAGCTGGACCCAGGGTTGTCCCTCGTTCTGGTACGCGAACCAGGTGGGCAGCGCGACGGTGGGACAGAACTTCAGCGTTGGCGATGCCGGCACGGGGGCCACGGCTTCGCCGCAGGCCGCCGCAACCCCAAATGTTGCCGCCAGCACTCCGCCAAGAAGCCTCGTGCCACCCATGCCCACCGCCAAGTTGTGCCGAACTAATCTCGCCCTCTGCAAGCTTCGTTCTAATTCCCGCTTGCAGCCTTTCCGCCTCTTAAGCGTGCGGAGCCCAGCTCTTCTCGCCGGGCGTGTAGGGAACACATGGATCGAAGCGCCCCGGCGTCTCGACATATCGTTGCGCCTTTGTCATGCCGGCTTCCGATGTGAAGTAGCCCAGCAGCGCGAGCTCCTTCATCATGCGGAAATAGTGCGCCGGCTTATCCATGGTCACCGCCGTGGCTGCCCCGACGTCCGCTCCAGGCGCCGCTTCCTTGCGCTGGTCGGTCAACCACGCGAGCGATTTCGTACGCGACTCTGTGCGTCGAGCGTCGCTGTACGATTTCTGGTCGCGGTCGATCGCCTCGAGCACGGACAAGCGTTGTTGTGGCGTCGCTTTCATGAACGAGACGTTGTGCGCCTTCTTCGTAGCGTCGTCGATTGCGCGCAGCCCATCCCGAAAGACCTTCGCGTTCTCCGCGGAATAGGTGTCGTGCACCATCATCGCCATGAAGGCGCCGGTCTGAACGTCCTTCGCGCCGGGGGTGCTCGTGCGCGGAAGGATCGTGTCCGCCACCTCGTCGAGGAACGCGACCTCCTCGGCGCTGAATGACGCGTCGGAACCGGCGTCGCCCTCGCTGCCCGTACGGCAACCGGTGAGCAGGGCATTGCCTCCGACGAGTGCTACGCCGCCGAGCAATGCGGTGACGCGAAGGATCGCTTCGCGACGGGTGATGAGCTCGGATTCACTCAGTTCGCGCATATCTGAGTAGGTGGTGGGTGATGGGTGATGGGTGGTCGGTGATGGGTGGTCGGTGATGGGTGGTGGGTGGTTTTCCCCATCACCCACCACCGACAACCCACCACCGGTTAAAGGTTCCTTCGTTTCAATTCGTTCACGGCAAAGTCTGCCGCGCGCGCCGTCATCGCCATATACGTCAGTGATGGGTTCACACATGCCGCCGACGTCATGCACGAGCCGTCCGTCACGAAGACGTTCGGCGCATCCCACACCTGATTGTGAGAGTTCAGCACCGAGGTCTTCGGATCGCGTCCCATCCGGGCCGTCCCCATCTCGTGGATGCCCATGCCGGGGAAATAGCCGTTATCGAATGTCTCCACCTGCTTCGCGCCGGACTGCTCGAGCATCTCGGCCATGTCGTTGATCATGTCTCTGCGCATGGCGCGCTCGTTCTCCCCTGTCGCGCAGTCGATCTTGAGAACGGGAAGCCCCCACTTGTCCTTCTTGGTCTCGTCGAGCGACACCTGATTGTTGTGATTCGGGAGCATCTCACCGAACGCGGTGGCACCGATCTCCCAACCGCCGGGTTGCGACATCGCGTCCTTGAACTGCGCGCCGACTCCGAGCTCGGCGACCGCGCGCGACCATCCGTCGCGTCCGGCGCCGCCCTGATACCCAAAGCCGCGGAGATATGAGCGCTTTTCGCCGAAGAGATTCCGGTAGCGCGGGATGTAGAAGCCGTTCGGGCGACGTCCGTAGTAATACTTGTCGTCCAGACCCTCGAGCTTTCCCTCCGCGCCCGCGCGGAAGTGGTGGTCCATGAGGTTGTGTCCCAGCTCGCCCGAGCTGCTGCCCAGTCCACCGGGCCAGATGTCGGTGGCGGAACGCATCAACAGCCAGGTCGAGTTGAGCGTAGAGGCGCAGAGGAAGATCACCGGCGCCGAATAGTCCGTCGTCTGATTGCTGACGGCATCGAGCACGCGCACCCCGGTCGCGCGTTTCTTGTCCTTGTCGTACAGCACCTCGGACACGATCGACCAGGGCTTGAGCGTGAGACGCCCCGTCTTCATCGCGGCGGGCAGCGTGGACGACTGCGTGCTGAAGTAGCCGCCGACGGGACATCCGAGCCAACACGCGTTGCGGTATTGACAGGGATTGCGGCCGGGCAGCGCCTTCGTGGCGTTCGCGACGCGTCCAATGATGAGGCGGCGTTTTCCGTCAAAGGCCTTGGAGAGCTTGCCGGCGACGAGCTGTTCGCCGCAGTTGAGCGGCATCGCGGGCTGGAACTGGCCGTCGGGAAGCTGCGGGAGGTTTTCGTGCGAGCCCGAAATCCCCGCGTGCCTCTCGACGTGGTCGTACCAGGGCGCAATGTCCGCGTAGCGGATCGGCCAATCGACCGCGATGCCTTCCTTCAGGTTGGCCTCGAAATCGAAATCGCTATGGCGATAGCTCTGGCGTCCCCACATCAGCGAGCGTCCGCCCACCTGATAGCCGCGATACCAGTCGAACCGTTTCACCTCGGTATATGGCGAGTCCTTATCGGAGGCCCAGTAATCCAGGTTCTTCTCGTTCAGTGGGTAGTCGCGCTTGAGGACGGGGTAGAGCTCCTCCATCGCTTTGGTGCGACCCCCGCGATGCGGATACTGCCAGGGCGCCTTGGTCGCGTTGACGTAATCCTTGATGTGTTCGACGTTGCGGCCGCGCTCCAGTAGCAAGACGCGGAGCCCTTTCTCGGTCAGCTCCTTGGCGGCCCACCCGCCGGAGATCCCGGATCCGACGACGATCGCATCGTAGCTGGTACCCTGCATCGCTCCTCACTGGTCGTTCTGGTTGTCAGGCGGCGCGTTCGCGGCGCGCGAACGAGTGCTAGGTGCGTGGTGCGAATATGGCGCGAGGGCGGTCCCGCGGCTACGCCCGAACCCCGAAGCGACGCGCACGCTATCTCCTCTGCTCTGGCGTCTCCAGCGATGGTTCGATCAATTCCGACGCCATGGAAGCACACGAAACGCTGTCGTTGTGGGAGAGTTTTTACGTCATTGTGGGATCGTCGGCCGCGGCGCTGACCGGACTGCAGTTCGTCGTCATCGCGCTCGTGGCGGACTCCGATTCACGCGGCGGCACGGGCGAGATCGCCGCCTTTGGCACTCCCACGGTCGTTCACTTTTGTTTCGCGCTGGCTGTCTCGGCGACGCTCAGCGCGCCGTGGCCGGGACTCTTGGGAGCCGCGACCGCCATCGGGATCAGCGGCCTCCTCGGGATGGTCTATGTCCTGATCGTCACGCGCCGCGCGCGCCGCACCACGGCTTACCGGCCAGTGCTGGAAGACTGGATCTGGCATTCCGTGCTGCCCTTCCTCGCGTACATCGTAATGCTCGTTGCCGCCGTCGTGCTTCCGCGCTATCACGTGCCCGCGCTCTTCAGTATCGGGGCGTCCGCGCTCCTCCTGCTCTTCATCGGCATCCACAATGCCTGGGACACCGTCACGTACATCGCGATCGGGATAAAGCAGCCGCCGGCCGAGAGCTCAACCTCGTCCGCTCAGGGCGACTCGACCCGAGGGAGCGTGTCCTCGACGACGATGCCCGCTTCGCCGGGGGACCGGAAGTAAGTGGCAAAGCCAGCGAGGCGACTGCAGCTCGGACGATAGCTGCGCGTGAACCTGGTGCTGCCGGGTCCTTGATAGGTGATCGTCAGTGAGTCCTTGCTGGCGTCGTACGACACGCGCTCGATCGGCCGAGTCTGACGCGACGTCCCGCCGGTCTCGCGAATGCGGCCCGTGAGTCGGCCGGCGGAATCGACGCGGAAGAGCACTTCCATGCCGCTCCAACCGCCGGGGGAGGTTGCGTCCGGAGCGAGATCGCCAAAGACCACCGGCTCGCTTTTCAACTTTTCAGGATCGAAGCACGGAAGATCAGGAACCAGTCGCGACTTGTCGGCGCAAGCAAGGCAAGCGACGAGTGACAGCGCGAGGCAACGCCGAAGCGTCGCACGAATCGATGCCTGGTGGCTCATGGTGTCCCTCGACGAGGTCTTCTTCGCGATGCAGCAAAGTAGTTGATTAGGATTGTCTCGATCGCCGCTGATGTCATTCCTGCCCCCCCCCCGGCCACCGCGCGAAGCTCGACCCAACCATTGATGAAGAAGCTTTTTTATTCTGGAATCGCACTGTTGGTGCTGTTCGAAGCGGCCAATGTGTACTTCATCATGCCGATGCCGTTCAGCCAGCGAATGCGAAGCATCGATCTGGCATACGCGCTCTATACGTGGCGGTGGCTGTGGCGCGCTCTGTTCGGCGCGATGATCGTTGCCGGCGCGGCGTCCGCCTTGCGCGCGCCGGGCAGAAAAAAATGGCCCGCCGGCGCGGCGCTGCTGGCCGCGGTCGCCGTGATCTACACACTGAACTTCAGAATGTCGGCGGACCGCATCTTCCTCGAGCCGGCGTCGGTCACCATGAAGTCGGCACAGCACAACGTTGTGGAGAAGGAACGGCTTGTCGTCGGCATCGAAGTCAACGGCGACGCTCGGGCGTATCCGCTGCAGTTCATCGGATATCACCATCAGGTGCGCGACAGCGCCGGCGGGAAGCCGGTGATGGTGAGTTACTGCACCGTGTGCCGTACCGGGCGTGTCTTCGATCCGGTCGTCGAAGGACGCCTCGAGGCGTTCCGCCTCGTGGGGATGGATCACTTCAACGCGATGTTCGAGGACAAGCGGACGCGCAGCTGGTGGCGGCAGGCAACCGGCGAGGCGATGGTTGGTCCGATGCGCGGGAAATCGCTGGCGGAGATCCCGAGCGTGCAGGCGACACTGGCCCAGTGGCTGGCGTTGCACCCCGGGAGCCTCATCATGCAGCCCGACTCCACGCTGAAAGAGAAGTACGCGAAGGGATTCGACTATGAGAGCGGCAAGAGCCGTAAGAAACTCACCGGGACCGACACCATTTCGTGGAACGACAAAGCGTGGGTGGTCGGTCTCACGGTGCGAGGAGAGAGCCGGGCGTACGATTGGAATCGACTGCGCCGCGATCGCGTCGTGAACGACCAGCTCGGCGGTCGGCCCATCGTTCTGGTCCTCGCCGCGGACCTCGCGAGCTTCTTCGCGTTCGAGAGGCCAGATTCGGCGACGCGATTCACGGTGCGCGGCGACTCGCTGGTGGCGGGCGCGAAGACGTACGCGCTCACTGGCCGGGGCGCCGCGGGTGTTCTCAGGCCGCTCTCAGCCTCTCAGGAATTCTGGCACAGCTGGCGAACGTTTCATCCAGGCACCGGCACGTACTGATTTCGAGCTGTGGTCTGGTGCGCTCGCATCGGAGCGCGATGATCACAACGTTACCTGGCTCCGACCTGCTCCCGAACAGCCGCGATGTCGCGCACGGGGCGAACTTCGATGCAACCAGTGCGCGTCCAGGGGAACTCCGCCGCAATCTCGAGGGCTTCGTCCATGTTCTCGGCTTCGATGAGATTGAAGCCCGCGAGTACCTCCTTGGACTCGGCGAACGGACCGTCCGTGATGGTCATCTTGTTCTTCCGGGTGCGGACGGACTTGGCCTTCGAAGCGCTCTCGAGCATCTGAGAATCGAGCAGACGTCCTCCCTGTCGCAGCTCGTCCGCGTGCTCGAGGCAAGACCGCATCGTCGCGTCGAACTCTTCGCGTGGTAGCTCGTCGAGGATCGTGTCGTCGCTGTAGATCAGAACCACGAATTTCATGCGTCGCCCGTACCGCTGAGTGGAATCGGTGCCGAATCAAATCTAAGACGCGAGCGGGTGCCCAATCTCCCAATGGTGGCCGAAGGGATCCGCCAGTCGGCCCCGGCGGATTCATCGGCCAGCCAGAACTCCGCACCATCGACGGACAGCCGCGAAACTACCGAGCCCGAATCCTCGATCCGGAAGACCTCGATCGCTCCGAAGGCCGA
>Ga0070696_100003009_pt1 | contig 11187 bp, 9 predicted proteins | sample KBSK1253metaG_FD_65474 | JGI IMG/M metagenome (GOLD analysis project Ga0070696, IMG submission 65474) | Corn, switchgrass and miscanthus rhizosphere microbial communities from Kellogg Biological Station, Michigan, USA - KBS K1-25-3 metaG | ecosystem: Host-associated > Plants > Roots >... | reverse complement strand
GGATTCTCCGGCAGCAGACCGGCGTCGGCGCCGGCCAGCATGCTGGAGATGACCCACACTTTCGACAAGTCGCCCATGCGGCGCAGCTTGCGCGCCGGCAGGTGCTGCTCGTGGTCGAAAACCGCCACGCGCGCCAGTGTCATGTCGCGCGTCCGCCCATGGATCGTCTCGACCCGCTCGGTGGTTCGCGCGTAGCCCGCATCCGGCGACGGGCCCGGGCGTGAGCGGTGGGAGGCCAAAGCGGTGGCGAACGCCCCTACGCCCGCGCCCGCCGCGCTCACGCAGCCGATGCCGGTGATGACGACCCGGCGGGCGCTCACGCGCACCGCTTGAACACGAGCGAGCAGTTGGTGCCTCCGAACCCGAAGCTGTTGGACAGACCGTGCGTGAAGGAGACCTGCCGCGCGCGCGGCGACACGACGTCCAGCGCCACGCCGTCGTCTCCGGCGGTGAAGCCGGGGGTGGGCGGCACCATCTGGCGCGCCAGGCTGAGGATCAACGTGACGGCCTCGAGACCTCCGGAGCCTCCCAGCAAATGGCCCACGATGGCCTTGGTGGAGGTGAGCGGCAGCCTCGCCGCCCCCTCGGCGCCGAAGACCGAGACGATCGCCTTGGCCTCGGCGGCATCGTTCATCGGCGTGCCGGTGCCGTGGGCGTTGATGTGGCCGATGTCGGAAGGCCGAAGACCGCTGCGCTCCAGCGCCTGGTTCATGGCGGCGGCCGCCCCGCGCCCCTCGGGATGCGGCGCGGTCATGTGGTTGGCGTCGCAGCTCGACCCGTAGTCGAGGAACTCGGCGATGGGGCGCGCGCCGCGCGCGACCGCGCGATCCCAATCCTCCATCACCAGAATGCCGGCCCCTTCGCCCAGCGACAGACCCTGCCGTGAGGCGTCGAAGGGGCGGCAGGGCTCCGCGTCGATCAGACGCAACGCGTTGAAGCCGGCGTAGGTCATGAGGCAGAGACCGTCGCCGCCGCCCGCGATCATCCCGTGCGCCTCGCCGCCGCGGATCAGATCGGCGGCGAACCCGATCGACAGCGCCGAGGAGGCGCAGGCGGTCATGTTGGACAGACGCGGGCCGGTCAGCCCGAAGCGGCGGGCCACGGCGTCGGCCGGCGCCGAGGTGGGCAGACGCAGCACGGCGGCGGGGGAGAGCCGGTCGAACGCCCCGGCCAGGCCCTCGCGCACCCAGCTCTCCGACTCCAGCATGCCGGCGGTGGAGTTGCCCAGCGAGATGCCGAAGGAGGAAAGCGTCCCCCCTCCGCCGTCGCCGCCTCCCAGCCCGGCCTGCGCCACTGCCTCGTCGGCCGCCTGCATGTGCAGCCGGTCGGTGCGCGAGTCGCGCCGATCGGCCACCAGATCGACTTCGGCCTGGGCGGCGATGTCGGAAAGACAGCCGCTCGGGTCGAACAGGCTCAGCTTACCGATGCCGCGGCGCCCCTCAACCGCGTTGGCCCAGAACTCGCGCTGGTTGCGGCCCGAAGAGCAGATCACGCCCACGCCGGTGATCGCGACGCGGGCCGGCGTCATGCGCGGTTCTCCTCCAGGACGCCCAGCAGCGGCACCTTGGGAACGAAGCCCAGCCGCTGCTGCAGGGTCACGATGGCGTAGAACCAGCGCAGGCGCAGGTTGACCAGAGGCGGAGGGTCAGCCATGCCCGCCAGCAGGCTGATGACCGCCTCCTTGAGGCCGAAGCGGGCGCTGGGCCGCAGGAAGATGTCCATGAAGCCCGGCTCGTAGAAGCGGCTCACCATGCGCGTGTAGGTGGCGACGTGGTGGTGCACCTTGCGCTCGTAGCTCGCGAAGACGGCCGGCGAGAGGTCGGCTTTGCGCCGGCCGTCGCCCAGCGCGCGGTGCAGCGTGTCGGCCGCCATCTCGCCCGACGACATCGCCAGCCAGACGCCGGTGGAGAAGATCGGATCTATGAAGGCGGCCGCGTCGCCCAGCAGCAGGTAGCCGTCGCCCGCCACCTCGCGGCATTCGTAGCTGTAGTCGCTGGCGCCCCAGACCTGCGAGACACGCCGAGCGTCCTTCAAACGTTCCCACGCCGCGGGGCAGGCACGGATGGCCCGGTCCAGGAGCTGCTCGGGCGGCAGGCCCAGCTCCTTCAGCCTGGAGCCTTCGGCCACCAGACCGACGCTGGTGCGTTCGTCGGGCAGCGGGATGATCCAGAACCAGCCCTCCCGCAGCACGATCAGGATGATGTCGCCCGCCTGCCGGCCGGTGGCGCGCGGCACGTTCTCGAAGTGCGCGAAGACGGCGGCCTTGCGCAGGTGCGGCGTCATGGAGCGCAGCTTGCGGCGCGAGGCCACGAAGGCGTCACGGCCACTGGCGTCCAGCAGGAACTTCGCGCGGCATTTCACCATCTCGCCGTCGGCCCCGCGCGCCGTCACCTGGGCGCCGTGCCGGTGCGAGTGGGTGGCCTCGATCACGGCGTGACCCTCGTGGATCTGAGCCCCCTTCTCGCGGGCGTTGCGCAGCAGCATATGGTCGAACTCCGAGCGCAGCACGTGATACGCGAAGGGCGGCCCTTTCACCAGGCTCTCCTCGAACCGGATGTAGCGCTGGACCTCGCCCGCCGAGGACATGATCTGGGCGCCCCATTTCTGAAGGAAGCGCCCCTCCAGCTTGTCGACCACGCCGAGCCGCTGGAAGAGGACCACGTTGAAGGGCAGCAGCGACTCGCCGATGTGGAAGCGGGGGAAGACTTCCTTCTCGAACAGCACGACGCGGCGGCCTATCGAGGCCAGCAGCGCGGCGGCCGTGGAGCCGCCGGGACCGCCCCCGATGATCGCGACGTCTGCCTCCGGCAGCTCACGCATGATGTCGTCTCCTCACCCTGGACGCGACCGCCCAGGTGATCACGCCGCACAGCGCTCCGGTGGTCAGGCCGAGGACCAGACCGCCGCGCAGCCAGGATTGATAGAAGCGGGGCTCCCGTATGTCCCACCAGGAGGCGCCGGCCGGAAGGGCGCGCCCACCCATCTTCTCGCCCAGCCAGACGCTGGAAGTGATGATGAAGGGAGCGAACATGGGATTCGAGATCTGCGTGGCCAGCACGGCGCCGGCGATGTTCAGCCGGAAGAGCCCCGCCAGCCCCGCCGCCAGCAGGGTCTGGAATCCGTAGAACGGCGTCATGCCGATGAAGACCCCGAGCGCCACGGCCCAGGCCAGGCGGCCGGGCTCGGCATGATGGTGGATGATGAAATCCTTAAGACGCGACCATCGGGTCGTGGTGCTGGGGGGGATCTCAGGCATGATCGCCGCCGCGGCCGTCCGGCCAGATGTCGTAGAAGTTGAACCACTGATCGGGATAGCGCGACACCACCGTCTCCATGCCGGCGGCCAGCGTGCGCATGGCGGCGCGCAGCGCGGTCTCGGACTGCTCGCCGCGCGGCGCGCGATCGAAGCGCATGGGCGGCAACGTGACCAGCCGGTAGCGATCCTTGCGATCGAAGAGCACGAAGATCGGCACCACCGGCGCCCCGGTGGCCATGGCGAGCTGCGCGGGGCCGGTGGGCAGGTCGGCCGGCGCGCCGAAGAACTCGATGGCCATGGTGGCCGAGCCGGCGCCCACGGCGCGGTCGGCCTGAACCGCCACCAGCTCGCCGCGGCGCAGCGCGGTCATCAGCTCCACCGCCAGCAGCGGCGAGTTGCCCGACTGGTGCACCTTCAGGTTGGGCATGGCGCGCGCCTCGTCGGCGTAGCGCGTCACCTCCACGCCGTCCTCGTGCCGCATGACGACGTGCACCGGCACCTGGTGGCCGGCCATGAGCTTGAGGCCGAGGTCCCAGTGGCCCAGGTGCATCGTCATGATGATGGCGCCGCGGCCGTCATCGAGCACCTGCTGCAGTATCCGCTCGATCGGCTCCACGTCGATCAGCTTCTCGCGGAAGCGGCGGGCGTCCAGATCCCGCAGACCGGCGTATGCCAGCAGGAACCGCCCGAAGTTGAAGAAGACCCGGTAGGCCATGGCCAGGTTGGCGCGGCCGGTGAGACCCGTCACGCGCCGCAGGTTGCGGCGCACGGCGCGCCGCTCGCTGACCATCGCGCTGAAACAGATGATGGTGGTGACGTGGTGCAGCGGCGCCAGCACGAATCGAGGCAGCCGTGGGGTGATGCCGAGAATCAGCTCCCAGGCCAGCGGCCGGTTCCACCCGTGCGTGTACCACCGGCGTGGCGCGCGGGCCGCCTCGGCGCGCAGGGCGGGGTCGATCGTCGCAGGTGGGGGAGTCACGCGGGCATCCTAGCATAGGGCTGTGCTGTGATAGGATGCGCGGCCATGGTGCCGATCATGCGAGACACCGACGTCGTCGTCATCGGCGGCGCCTTCGCCGGGGCCGCCGCGGCGCTCCTGCTGAGACGCGGCGACCCGTCGCTGCGCGTGACGATCGTGGAGAGCCGTGACTCGTTCGACCGCAAGGTGGGCGAGTCGGCCATCGAGCTGTCCTCCTGGTTCCTCACCCGCATGCTGGGTCTGGACCGGCATCTGGCGATGGAGCAGCTTCCCAAGTACGGCCTGCGGTTCTTCTTCAGCCATCCCAATGCTGCCACGCTGGCCGACTGCTCCGAGCTGGGCAACCGCTATCAGACACGCGTGCCGAGCTATCACATCGATCGCGCGCGGCTGGACGAGCAGGTGCTGGGCCTTGCCGTGGCTGCCGGCGCCGAGCTGATGCGGCCGGCGCGGGTGGTGGACGCCGACCTGCGCGAAGGCGGCGAGTCGATCGTGGAGATCGAGACGGCCGGCTCGCAGGCCGCGCCGGTGCGGCTGCGAGCGCGCTGGATCGTCGACGCCACGGGACGCAAAGCGTGGCTGGCGCGGCGGATGGATCTCTACGAGCCGATGCCCGAGCACCCCACGCGTTCGGTCTGGGCCCGCTATCGCGGCGTGCGCGACATCGACGGCGACTGGATGCCGGGCCGCGCGGCCGGCGGCGGCGCGGTCTGCTCGCGTGGGCTCTCCACAAACCACCTCACCGGCCTGGGATACTGGGTCTGGGTGATCCCGCTGCCGGGGGGCGACACCAGCGTCGGCGTGGTGTGGGACGAGCGGCTCTTCTCGCTGCCGCCGGGCGACAACGTCGGCGCGCGCTTCGAGACCTTCATGCGCAGCTTCCCCGGGGGGCGCGAGCTGATGCGGGACGCGGTGCGGCTGCCGGACGACCTGCACGCGCTCAACGGGCTGCCCTACCGGGTGAAGAAGCTGATGGGGGATGGCTGGGCGGCGGTGGGCGACGCGGCCGGCTTCATCGACCCGTTCTACAGCCCGGGGCTGGACTGGGCCGCGCTCACCGTCACGCACACGACGAAGGTCATCCTGGAGACGCGCGCCGCGCCCGGCACGCTGGCCGCGCGCGTAGCGAAGCACAACCACGACTTCCGCCGCGGCTTCGAGCGGTGGGTGCGCGCCCTGTATCTGGACAAGTACTACTACATGGGCGACGCGGAGTTGATGGAGGTGGCGCTGAGGATGGAGGTGTCGCTGTATTACTTCGGCGTCGTGACGCAGCCCTACCGCGGCGGCGTGGCGTCGCTCGACGTGCCGTTCGCGCCGCCGGTGTCGGCGCCCTTCTATACTTTGATGGCGTTCGTGAACCGAAGGCTCGCGCGTCTGGCCCGCGTGCGTCTGGCCGCGGGGACCTGGGGGCGCCGCAACACCGGGCGGCGCGTGCTGCTGGGCGGCTTCAAGCTGGGCGCCTCGAGCCTGCGATGGGTGCCCGGCGCGCTGGCGCGGCTGGCCGTGTTGGAGGCGCGCTCGATCCCCGACCGGCTCGTCGCGCGCCGCCGCCGGCTCGAGCGGGCGCCGATGCCCGAGGCCGTGCCGATGCTGCATGAGGAGGGACGATGATCCTGAGCTTCATGAACAAGTACCGCGAGCTGGGGCTGCTGATCCTGCGTGTCGGTCTGGGCGCCATGTTCATCTGGCACGGGTGGCCCAAGATCCAGGGCGGCCCGGAGCATTGGGCCGGTCTGGGAGCGGCCATGGGCAACCTGGGCGTCACCTTCATGCCGGCCTTCTGGGGTTTCATGGCGGCGCTGGCCGAGTTCGGCGGCGGCGTCTGCCTGGTGCTGGGCTTCGCCACCCGACCCGCCGCGCTGCTGATGGCCTTCAACATGCTCGTGGCCGCCATGTTCCACCTGAAGAAGGGCGATGGTCTGGGTGTGGCTTCGCACGCCATCGAGGACGGCGTCGCCTTCCTGGCCCTCATCTTTCTCGGCCCCGGCAAGTACAGCATCGACAAGAAGTGACGTCGGGTTACCGGTTGGCCTGCCGCCGCAGCGAGGCCGCCCGGTCCACGAGCTTCATGAACTCGACCCTGTAGCTGTCCATGTTCGGACCCAGACCCTGCAATCCAAGCTCGCGGGCCATCTCGAGGGTGGCGTTGCCGCGGTGCGGCGACTCTCTGAGCGCCAGGCCAAAGGCGGCGACGGCGGCGGCGAACCGGAAGTCCTCCGAAGACTCCTCGAGCCTGCGGCCCTCATCCACGATGGCCGACGAGATCAGCCTGCTGTCGCCCCCGGCCGGGTCCTTGTAGCGCAGCTTCAACGTGAGCAGCTCGCCGCCGGCCGACTCGGGAGTGAGAGACGGCGTCTTCTGGTACTTGAGAGGATCGACGCCACCGATCGAGACGCTCTTGCCGGGCGGCACGACTTCGTAGAGCGCCGTGACGGTGTGGCCGGAGCCGATCTCTCCCGCGTCCTTGCGGTCGTCGTTGAAGTCCTCCTTCCGAAGCACGCGGTTCTCGTATCCGATCAGCCTGTAGGCGCCGACGAGGGCGGGATTGAACTCGATCTGTATCTTCACATCCTTGGCGATCGTCTCCATGGTGCCGCCGACCTGCTCCACCAGCACCTTGCGGGCCTCGGAGAGACTGTCGATGTAGGCGTAGTTGCCGTCGCCGTGATCGGCGAGACTCTCGAGCATGCTGTCCTTGTAGTTGCCGGTGCCGAAGCCCAGAGCGGTCAGCGAGATTCCACGATGAGCCTGCTCCTGGACGAAGGCAAGCAGCTCCTGGGGATCGGTGATGCCGAGGTTGAAATCGCCATCCGTCGCGAGGACCACGCGGTTGATGCCGCCGGAGTTCAGGTGCTCGCGCGCCATGTCGTAGGCCAGCCGCAGACCTTCGCCGCCGTTTGTCCCGCCCCCTGCCTCCAGGCGATCGAGCGCGGCGAGGATCTCGCTCTTCCTGTTGCCGGGAGTCGGCGGCAGCACGAGACCCGAGGAGCCGGCGTAGACGACGATGGCGATATCGTCCAGGCCATCGAGCTCGCGGGTCAGCAGCGTCAGGGCCGACTTCACCAGGGGAAGCTTGTTCGGCTCGTCCATCGAGCCCGACACGTCGATCAGGAAGACCAGGTTGGCGCCCCGGCGTGACGCGCGATCGTGATCGACGTCCCGCCCGCGCAGTCCGATGCTCACCAGACGATGCTCGGGGTCCCAGGGGCAGCCGGCTATCTCGACGTTCACGGAGAAGGGAGTGTCGCGCGCCGGTGGCGGGTAGTGATAAGGGAAGTAATTGACCATCTCCTCGATCCTCACCGCGGAAGCAGGCGGAAGCATCCCACCCATGATGTGCCGTCGAACGATGCTGTAGGAGGCGGTGTCGACGTCGATGGAGAAGGTGGAGAGCGGGTTCTGCGTGGCGAGCAGGAAGTCGTTCTCCACGATCTGCGTGTAGCTCTCGGTACTGAACGGCTCGCCGAACTGCTCGCGCTCCGGTGGCGGCGGTGCAGCCAGCGCCAACATCTCGGCCTCATGCCCAGCGGCTGCGCCGACAGTCCCACCTATGTAGCCCAGAGCTCGAAGTTTGGCAGCGTCCCGAGCTGAGATCCGAGCTACGGCCTCCTCTTGGACGCTCGAGACCGCCTTGTCCTTGGCCAGATCGGAAGAGGGGCTCGGCGGCGGGGGCAGTTGATGCTCGGTTGTGGTCGAGCCGAGTCCTCCCGAGCCGGAGGGCTTCCAGCCGGCCGGCGCCCTCATGTACTGAGGCACCGTGAGCATTGCAAGCACAAGCAGGACCATGACGGCCGTCGCGGCGGCGGGGAGCACGGCGAGCCAGAACGGCCGGGCTCGCACCGTCCTGGCGGGAGTCTCCTGCTGGATCTCTTGGAAGTCTGGCGCCTCGCGCAGGTCGGCACGGCGGGAGGCGGCGAACATCTCGCGTATCTTATTGTCGTCATCGTGGGGGGTCATCGGGGCTCCTGAGTCAGCAGTCGTCGAAGCCGTGTCTTGGCTCTCTCGTAGTGCACGCGGGCCGTGCCCAGAGAGATGCCCAGCACCTCCGATGCCTGCTCGATTGTCATGTCCTGGTAGAAGACGAGATGCAGCAGCTCGCGCTGCCGGGTGGAGAGTCTTGCCAGCAAACCGCGCAGCCGGTGCCGGGCTTCGAGGTCCCCGGTGTCCGGGGATGGGGAAGGCGACAGATCGGTCTCGGGCTGTCGCCGCCACCATCTCTCCAGAGCGAGAGTCCGGACCACCCGCCTTCGCTTGTGCTCAAGCGCCGTCCTGCGTATGACGCCGAAGATCCAGGGGCGCGAGATCTCGGTGCCGTTGAGGCTGGCGCGGCCTTCCAGGATCCTGAGGTAGGCTATCTGGAGGACCTCCTGAGCCTCGTCCCGATTCCACCGGCAGCAGGCGAGAGCCCAGGTGAAGCAGGATGGATGGTGTTGCTCGAGTGCCGACTGTGCTTGCGTGCTCATCATGTGATGAGTGCTCCGAGCAGGTGCCCTATATGACACTGCCTGGCGCGAACGGTTCCAACGGCCGCCGCCAGGCCTTGACGAAACCGTTTGGCTGATGCTACGTAAACACCTGCCTGGAGCTGAAGAAAGCCGATGAACGCGACACCTGACTAGACTCCTCCTCACTCATCCCGACAAGAGACCTCTCACATCCATCACTTTCGTCAGTCGGTCCGCCGGGCTCACCATCACGTGGGCCCGCGGCCGCGACCCAAGAAGGGGGGATCCGCGATGTTCGAGATCACTCTGACCAACATGCTGGTCTTGTCCGCGGGGGCCGTGACCCTCGTCGTCCTGCTCATATTGATGCTGGCCTCCGTGCACGCCATCGGCCCCACCGAGCTGGGGCTGGTGACGCGCCGCTTCTCCCACAGGAAGCTGTCGGAGGCAAACCCGGTCGCCTTCGCCGGCGAGGCGGGCTACCAGTCCGAGCTGCTGATGCCGGGTCTTCGCTGGAAGTGGATACTGCTCTACCGCGTGGAGAAGTTTCCGTGGGTGCAGGTGCCGGCCGGCGAGATCGGTGTGGTGATCGCGCAGGTCGGCCAGTCGCTGCCGATCGGCGCCAAGTCGGCTGTCTACCGCAAGCAGTTCGGCAACTTCGTCGACCTGAAGGGCTTCATCGAAGGCGGCGGCCAGAAAGGCGTGCAGCGCCCGGTGCTGCCGCCCGGCTCGCTGGTGCCGATCCATCCGGTGGCCTTTCTGGTGCTGACGCGCCGCAAGGTCTACGGCGTGCCGGTCTCTCCCGAGCTGGCGGCCCTGGCCTCGCGCCGCGAGCCGCTCACGCCCGACGCGTTCGGTCTCGACCCCGACCAGCTCGAGCTGGTGCGCATTGAGCCGCTGCCGCGCAGCGCCGGGGGCGAGACGATCGACAGCATCGGCATCGTCACGACCTATGAAGGCGACCCGCTGCCTTCGGGCGACATCGCCTCGCGTCTGGGCGGCTACGCCGACCTGGACCGCATGGAGAAGGAGGGGCGCGAAGACTCGCACCTCATCGAGGTGCTGCTGGGCAGCAAGAACAGCCTGCACAACAACTACCAGGACTTCCAGGCCTTCCTGGACAGCGGCGGCCACATCGGCCTGCAGCACGACCCGCTGCTGTACGGCGCGTATGCATTGAACCCCTTTCTCGTGAAGGTCGAGAGAGTGCCGATGTTGGTGGTCAAGCAGGGCCAGGTGGCGGTCATCAAGGCCTACGTCGGCCTGGTGTCGCAGGACATGTCGGGCGCCGAGTTCAAGTTCGGCTCGCTGGTGCGGCCGGGCCATCGCGGCATCTGGCAGGAGCCGCTGCGCACCGGCAAGTACCCGATCAACCCGCGCTGCTACGAGGCGGAGATCGTGCCCACCGCGATCCTGACGCTGAACTGGGCCGACGCGGTGTCGGCGGCGCACAATCTGGACGCCAAGCTGCAGCAGATCGTGGCCAAGAGCAACGAGGGCTTCGTCTTCCGTATCGACCTGCAGGTGCAGATCCACGTGCCCGACACCAAGGCGCCGCGCGTCATCTCGATCGTCGGCACCATGCACAACCTGGTGAACGAGGTGCTGCAGGCGGCGGTGGGCAACCACTTCCGCGACAAGCTGCAGAGCATGCCGGCGATCAAGTTCATCGGCACGCGCCAGGCGGTGCAGGAGGAGGCCTTCGCCCACATCAGCCACCACCTGCAGCAGTACCAGGTGGAGACCAAGGGGGTGTACATCCAGGACGTCATCCTGCCCGAGGATCTGGTGCGCGTGCTGACCGAGCGCGAGATCGCCAACCAGGAGATCGAGACCTTCCGCCGGCAGAAGGATGCGCAGGACCAGCGCATCGACATGGAGCAGGCCAAGGGCACGGCCGACATGCAGGCCGACCTGGCCAAGTCGAAGGTCGGCGTGAGCATCAAGACCAACAACTCCACCGCCCGCAAGGCGGAGGCCGAAGGCGAGGCGTCCTACATCCGCGAGACGGGCGCGGCCCGCGGCGCGGAGGTCGAGGCGGTCGGTCTGGCCCGCGCGCGCGGCTACGAGGCGCAGGTGCGGGCCCTCGGACAGGGGCCGACCGCGGTGGTCAACATCGCCAGCACGCTGGCCGAAGGGGGCGCGCGCTTCGTCCCCGAGGTGCTGGTCGCCGGCGGCGGCGCCAACGGCGCCGGCGCGCTCGACGGGCTGGCGGGCACGCTCATGAAGTACTTGACGGGGGCGCCTGGCAAGCCGGACGCGCCCGCTCCTGCCGCCCGCCGCACCACGGGTTGATCCGCGCGGCCCGGGCCGCTACCATCAGGTCATCCTGAAAGGGTCATGACGTGCCGATGGCACCGGTGGAGCTGGCGGCCGGGCTGCGTGAGGCCCGAGCCCTGACGGATGGGCTGTTCCAGCTCATCCGTCCCGACGCTCTCTTCGATCGACCGATCGCGGAGCGCCATCGGCTCGTCTTCTACCTCGGCCACCTCGAGGCGTTCGAC
>Ga0070696_100003008_pt1 | contig 11189 bp, 7 predicted proteins | sample KBSK1253metaG_FD_65474 | JGI IMG/M metagenome (GOLD analysis project Ga0070696, IMG submission 65474) | Corn, switchgrass and miscanthus rhizosphere microbial communities from Kellogg Biological Station, Michigan, USA - KBS K1-25-3 metaG | ecosystem: Host-associated > Plants > Roots >... | reverse complement strand
CGGTCATGCCGGCGACCGGCTCATCGACCAGCATCAGGCGGGGATCCTGCATGATCACCATGCCGATTTCCAGCCACTGTTTTTCCCCGTGGGAAAGCGAACCAGCCAAGTGCGCTGATTTATCCGCGAGCCCAACGGTCTCGAGAACGGTTGAGATGCGGTCCCGCGTTCCATTTTCCGACTTGGCCAAAAGCGTCGCGAGCACGCGCTTGCTCTTCCGATGGGCGGCAAGATCGAGATTTTCGTACACCGTCAGGTTCTTGAATACCGAGGGCGTTTGAAACTTCCGGCCAATGCCCAGTTTCGCGATCTCCGGCTCCGTAAGCGAACAGATATCGGTCATTTCGCCGAAAATCACGCGGCCTTCGCCGGGACGAACCTTTCCGCAAATCACGTCGAGCAAGGTCGTCTTCCCGGCGCCGTTCGGACCGATGACGACGCGAAGCTCGCCGCGGTCCATGATGAAATTCAGGTTGTTGAGCGCCTTGAACCCCTCGAAGCTGACCGTCACGCCCTCGAGATAGATGATGGATTCGGACATTTCAATCGCCCAACTCTTCAAGACCGTTGGGAAGCATGGTCTCGCTCGGCCGGGGCGTGGATCGGCGGGCGGGCCAGCGGAATCGACGGCCAAGGAGGCGCAAAATGCCGATACAGCCTTCGGGAAAGAAAAGAACGATGCCGACGAACAGCAGCCCCAGGAAGTACAGCCAGATATCCGGGAACGATTCGCTCAATGCGCTTTTTGCGCCGTTCACCAGCAGAGTTCCCAGCGCAGCGCCGGCAAGCGTGCCTCTGCCGCCTACGGCGACCCAGATGGCCATCTCGATCGAGGGAACGATTCCGATGTTCGAAGGTGAAATGATTCCAACCTGCGGTACAAACAAAGCGCCCGCGAGCCCGGCCAGCGCGCCCGAGATCGTAAACACGAAAACTTTGAAACCGACCGTGTCGTATCCAAGAAACCGCAGCCGGTTTTCCGCGTCGCGAATCGCCGCAAGCACGCGCCCGGTTTTCGATTGCACGATCCAGCGGCACAGCAGGTACGCGAGCGCCAGACACAAGACCGTGGCGATGAAAAGGCCTTTCTGCGTACTGCTCTCGGCGAGAGAAAATCCGGCGATCTCCTTAAAATCCGTGATGCCGTTGGTTCCTCCCGTGTATGGCTGCTGGCCGACCAGCAGCAGGCTCGCCACCAGCGCCAGCGCCTGCGTGATGATGGAAAAGTACACGCCCTGCACACGGCTGCGGAACGTCAGATATCCGAAAACCATCGCGAACAACGCAGGAATGCCGATAGCGGCAAGCATCGCCGCCCAGAAGTGATACATCGGTTTCCAGAACCACGGAAGTTCAGTAAGTCCGTTCCAGGTCATGAAGTCCGGTAAGTCGGACATGTAAGTGCCTGCCGTCCCCACCTGTAACTTCAGGTACATAGCCATGCAGTATCCGCCCAATCCGAAAAATACGCCGTGGCCCAGACTCAGGATTCCGGTATAACCCCAGATCAGGTCGATGCCAACGGCGAGAATTGCAAGAGCCAGGAACTTACCCAGCAGATTGAGGCGGAAGTCGGACAGAACGAGCGGAGCGACAGTTACCGTTACGATTAGCAGGCTTCCGAAAATCAGCCAGTCCTTACGCGAGCGGATCAATCCAGGCTCCGCACTTTTGGCGGGAACATGCCCGAGGGTTTCCACTGGAGAAACAGAATCACCAGCGCGAATACCAGCACTTTGCCCATGGTTGCCGTGCTGAAGGATTCTAGAAGCGTGTTGAATTCTCCAATGGCGAAGCTGCCCGCAATCGCGCCCGCAAGCTTGCCCACGCCGCCCAGTACCACGACCATGAACGCATCGACAATGTAGTTCTGGCCGGTTGTCGGCCCGACCGATCCCATCAGGCTCAATATGCAGCCGGCGAGCCCGGCCAGTCCGGAACCGAGCGCAAAAGTATAAGCGTCCACCTTCCGGGTCCGAATGCCGAGCGCTGCGCTCATGGCGCGATTCTGAGTTACCGCGCGGATTTTGAGGCCGAGACTCGTCCGGAACAGCAGCATATAGACCAGCGTAATCGACAACGCCGTGAAGGCGATGATGAACAGCCGGAGATATGGGAACTCGAGGCCGGCGCCTGCGCTGAGCTGGCCGGTGAGCCAGCCGGGACTTCGCACTTCAACGTTATTGGCGCCGAACGTCTGTCGCATCAGCTGCTGGAGAATCAGGCTGATGCCCCACGTGGCGAGCAGGGTTTCGAGCGGCCGCCCGTACAGCCTCCGAATCAGCGTGCGCTCCAGCAGCCACCCGGCGAGCCCCGCCGTCACAAAAGCCACGGGGAGCGCGACCAAAAAGTAATATCCGAAATAATGCTCCGGCAAGTACTTCACGAATATGTTTTGCAGAACGTACGCCGAGTACGCGCCCAGCATCATCAGTTCGCCGTGAGCCATGTTGATCACGCCCATCACGCCAAAGGTAATGGCCAGTCCCAGCGCGATCAATAAAAGGATAGAAGTGGTGCTGAGGCCGTTAAAGAGTTGCGCGAGTAGAAATGTGGTCGACGTCATGGTCGGGTAGGACAGGCATTGCTGCCTGTCCTTTTTGATCGATGTACTGAATACGGAGCCGGGTCCGGACTTCTAACTCTTTGCGTCCACGGTCCCGCCTCGCGTCCAGTCACAGTCGCGGTTCGGGAAGAGCAGCCGGTTCCAAGGCTCGGGACGGACGGGTTCGTTGGTGCTGTAGACAACGTTGAACTGCCCGTCCGCCCGAATCTGACCGATGCGCACGGTTTTCCAGGTGTGGAGGTTTTTAGGATCGATGCGCACCAGCCCCTCCGGAGCTTTGAATTCCTGACCAAGGGCGGCGGCGCGGATGGCGTTCACCTCGGTGGAGCCCGCCTTTGCGACTGCCTGGGCCCACAGGTGAACCTGGAAGTAGGCCGCCTCGATCGGATCATCGGTGACACGGTTTTTGCCAAATCGTGTTTTGAACTTGTCCACGAAGCGCTTGTTCTCGGGCGTATCGACGGTCTGGAAATAATTCCACGCAGCGTAATGCCCCTCGGCAACGCTGCCGCCGATGCCGCGCAATTCGTCCTCCGCCACACTTACCGCCATCACGGCGATGTCCTTGGCCGTAATGCCGGCATTGCGAAACTGCTTGTAGAATGCGACGTTGCTGTCTCCGTTGATAGTGCTGAAGACGACGTCCGGCTTAGCCGCGCGTATCTTATTCACTACGGTGCTGTACTCCATGTGACCTAGCGGCGTGTACTCTTCGCCCACCAGCTGGCCGCCTTCGGCCTTAAGTTGCGCCTTGATGATCATGTTTGCCGTTCGCGGGAAAACGTAATCGGAGCCGAGCAGGTAGAATTTCTTGCCGCGATTCTTCAGCAGCCAGGACACAGCCGGCCCGATCTGCTGATTGGGCGCGGCGCCGGTGTAGAACACGTTATGCGAGCACTCGTTGCCTTCATACTGCACCGGGTACCACAGCAATCCATTGTTTTTTTCGAAAACCGGCAAAACGGCTTTACGGCTCGCGGAAGTCCAGCATCCGAATACCGAACAAACCTGGTCGCGAAGCAGCAGCTTCTTGCTTTTCTCCGCAAACGTCGGCCAGTCGGAGGCTGGGTCCTCGACCACTGCCTCCACCTTTCGGCCCAGCAGACCGCCTTTGGCATTGACCTCTTCGATGGCAAGCAGTTCGACGTCGCGCAGGGAAGTTTCGCTGATGGCCATCGTCCCGCTCAGCGAGTGCATGATGCCGACCTTGATCGGCTCGGCCGCCGCTGCCCGCGGCATGAAATTGTAGCCAAGCTCGAAGGTTGCGGCAGCTCCTAATCCAACCTTGGCCGTATTGACGAAGAACTTTCTGCGTCCCGGATTCTTCAGATGATCATTTCGATTCGACATGGTCCTCTCCTGGTTAGAATGCAAAGAAGATGCTGGCCATCGCCTGATTGGCGCTGTGAAAATCCCCGCTGGTCCAGTTGGTGCGGAGATGATTCAGCTCTAAGCCAACCTTCACGTGCTCAAACACGTCGTAAATCGCATTACCGAAAAGCCTCTGGTTGTGGCGGTAGTTCAGGCTATTGCTTGAAATGCCGAGCAGATCGGCGTTGTTGGGATCGTCGTCGCCCCAGCCGCCGGCGAAGTTCCACCGCTTGATGCCGGAGTAGCTCAATTGCGTCCAGCCCACGATGGTGCGGATCGCGTTATCGCCGTTGAACGCCTGGCCGAAGCGGAAAAATTCATCGCCCAGTCCCTGGCCGCGGCCGATCTTGGCGGCCCACTTCAACGTGTTGGTCACAGGCACCACGATCTCGAGATTGATCAAGTCCGATTTCGCCTTCCGGCCGCTGAGTGGACTTTCAAACTGGCGGTAGGCTCCGGATAAAGCTGCCATGCCGCCGCCTCCGATACCCCAGTTCTGGTATGCGACGCGAGCTCCGACGAACGGCATCTTCACGGGGTCCGTAAAAGGATCGGACACGAACGTCTTGGGCTGGAGCGTGAAACCGCGCTCGAAGCGGAAGACCGAACCGAGCACCTCCCAGTGCTTTCCAAACGACTGCCGCAGGGTGGCCTGCGGAAGCCGCTGCCAGAGATTGCCGCCGTAACCCATCACGGAGAAATCCATGATGTCGGGAAGCAATTGCGCCACCGGCAGCCAGTCCATCCCGAATGTGGCGCGCGTGCCCTTGCGGGTGTACTGGATGTATGCAAGTCGCAGCCGGGGTGTGATCAGGTTAGCGGAATCGGTGCTGTAGAAATCAAACTCGACCTTCATCTGCATTTTCTGAAGGCCGTCGGAAATATCGCCTTGCAATCCGAGAACGCTGAACCGCGGATTGAATGTGGAGGAGGACACCGACTGTGGGCCGGCCGCGGTCGAATAGCCGTTGAACTGGCGCGGGTCGAGCGGATTGGTTCCGCGGCTGCTGAAGATCACGTCCATCTCGACGCGACCGTACGGCGTTACTTTGATGCCCGGCTTTTCCTCAACCTGCGCCGCGCTCTCTTCACCCGCTTCTTTATCGGAACCGGCGGCCACGCCTCCGAGGGCGAGCAGCAGGCCGATAATTAGACCGGTCGTTCGTGCTGTGCGTCTTGCGTTCGTTACCATGATTGGGTCCTCCTGTGCTTCTCCATGTTGTTGAAGACACGCGTGCCCTGTATGGCGCGAGGCCGCTCCTCCACCTAAGCTTTCAGTTAAATGCAAATCACGAACGTGATTGTTTCGGTAATACTAACGAAAGGTAGTCTAGCCGGGAACGCGTTTTCTGTCCAATCGCAATTTTGGATACATGGGAGAAGTTTTATTGATTAGCGTATCTCACTGCCCGGCCGGTGGCTGATAACCATGGACATACAGTACGCGTAGGGCAGGACATTTAACGTTTACTTCGGACGTATTTACAAAAAGCATATTGCGCTTTTTACCGTCCTTCGCCGTATTCTCTAATTGAGCATGACGGTGACTATCACAATCGCGACTTTAATATTTCTCGGCCTCGCCGCCGGGTTCAGCCTGGTCTTTGCAAGACTGATGGCGAAGGACCGGCTGTCGCAGTCTGACGATCTACAGGCTATTTTTTCACCGACCCGATACAAAGCCATGGAGCGCCTGCTGAGCGATGCGGACGAAAACTTCGTGCGCTCCCGCGTCCGGCGCGACTCAGCCATTCAGCGTAATTTCCGGACCGTGCGAGTCCAAATCTTTCGCGGCTACTTGCATCAACTGTCGAACGACTTTGACCGCGTCGCCAAAGCGCTCAAGATGCTGATGGTGAGTTCTCGCGCCGATCGGCCGGATCTCGCCGGCCTGCTTTTGAAGCAGCAGTTCAGTTTCACGGTGGCTTATCTGCGCATCGAGTTCAATCTGGTGATGTACCGCCTCGGATGGGCGGCAGTAGACCTCCAGGCTTTGATGCAGCCGCTGAACGCTGTGCGCGAACAGTTACAGTCATTCGCGGCCATGGATCCGGTCGCGGTAGCTTCGCGCGCCTGAGAAAGCCGGCGCCCCGTGGTTTTCCCGCGGCTAGGCTGCGACTAGTAAGCTGTCCGGATCATTCCGATATCGACCCGACCGCTCCCTGCGGTTTGCGGCTCTGTTTAGTAGTCAGCGTTCACGATGTCTTTCTGAGCCGCGCGCGCAGCCAGCGTGCCGTGGTGATTACAACATCGCCGGGACAGCTGACTAGAATTTCAGGATCTCGATCGGGCGGTTAAAGTCGTCGTGCCAAACGGTTGGGTCAGTCTCGGACGGCCGCTCTCCCCGGACAGTGATCCACGTCGAGGCCATCACTCGCCGCGCAGGATCGGGCGCGTTTGTCGTGGCGACGGCGTTCTTGCCTAGTGATGTCGCGATGCGATAGATCACCGGCGCGAGATTCGTGTACTTGCTCGTAATGTTGATCACGATCACTCCGTCTGGCGCGAGATGCCGCAGGTACAACTGGAAGGCTTCCCGCGTCAAAAGGTGCAGCGGAACACTATCGCCTGAGAAAGCATCCACCACGAGCATGTCGTAGCGCTGCGGCGTCTCCCGCTCGAGCGCCAGGCGCGCGTCGCCTGGAACGATCTGCATGGCGCCGCGGCACTCGCGCAAAAAACTAAACTGCTCGTTGGCGACATCGATGACCAGGGGATTGATTTCGTAAAACCGGAAAACATCTCCCGGGTTGGCGTATGCGGCGATGGCCCCTACACCCAGCCCGATGATTCCTATGCGCCGCAGCGGGCGTTCCAGGGCTGTCAGTTCGCGGCCGATACCGGATTCCGGAGAGTAGTAAGTGATGGCCTCGCGATGCCGCCCTGGAGCCAGAAATTGCAGGCCGTGCAGAATGGTCCCGTTGTAGAGCGCACGGCTTATGTTTTCGCCCTGGCCTTCGACGCGCAGCTCGAGCACGCCATAGAAATTACGCAGCCGCCGCACGTTCCCGCTCCCCATCAGTACCGAAATGCCGAGCGCCGCCGCGCCGAGTATCCCGAGACGCACGAGCTGGCGCCGCGCCGAACCGTATAGAAGCGAAGCGGCAAGGAGCAGGCATCCCAGAATCACGATCGGCAATTCCAGATACGAATTGAAGATGAGCGGGGCGATCAGGCTCACCAATGCCGCTCCTAGTGCGCCGCCCAAGGCCACCAGCAGGTAGAAGCTCGTCAAGTGATGAGGCGCTGGTTTCCGCTCGGCGAGGGCGCCGTGACAAAACAGGCAACAGATGAATAGCCCGGCGGTAAATAGCAGGATGCCTGGAGCAGCCCTCCCGCTCCACGCGTTTTCTTTAGCCGCGGCGGCAATGGCGGCGACTCCCAACGGGAGCAGCCAGCGAAGCCACGCGGGACGATACCACCATTCGTTGCGATGAAAAACCAGAATCAGGGTTAGCAGGTAAGTGCTGAGCGGGATGATCCACAGCAGGGGAACCGGCGCGATGGATTCGCCCAACTGATTGGCCGCCGCCAGCCACAGGGCCGACGGGACTGCGGCCAGCGCAATCCACAGCAGCCTATCCGAAACTAGCGGGCCGGGCGCCTTCGCTTCGGTGGCCGCCATCGGCTGCGCATGCCAGGTGAGGAATGCCATGAGCACCGCGAAAACGGTATACCCAAGCGACCACACCCGGAGTTGGGCTGTCAGGGTGAATCGCGGTTCAATGACAAACGGATATGCCAGCAGCGCCGCGAGCGATGCCGCGTTCGACAATGCAAACAGTTTGTACGGGAATGGTTGTTTCTTGCTTGCCCACGACCACGACTGGACGAGTGGGCTGGTGGCGGCGAGCGAAAGATACGGCAGGCCGATCGAAGCTGCCAGCAGTCCCAAAATCTGCCAGATCGGTGAAATCTCCACCGCTATCCGTTGCATGGAAAGTCTGACGGGCAGCATGAGAATCCCGCCGGCCAGCAACGTGATATGCAATCCGCGCTGCACCGCCGCCGGCAGCCGCTCGATCAGCAGGTGCGCGTACAAGTATCCGAGCAGAAGAGCGGCTTGAAAAAAGAAAATGGCCGCGGTCCAGACGCCGGCTGAGCCGCCAAAATGAGGCAGAATCGCTTTCCCGATAATCGGCTGGATCAGGAAAAGAAGCAGCGAACTGATAAAGATAGTAGCGGCCGAAAGGAGACGCACCAGAGTCCGGCGCCCGCGATCAAACCAACAACGGCTTCACGACTTCGCCGCTTACGTCCGTTAACCGGAAATCTCTGCCCTGAAATCGATAGGTCAGCTTGGTGTGATCGAATCCAAGCTGGTGGAGAATTGTGGCGTGCAGGTCGTGGACGTGCACTTTATCCTTCGCGGTGTTGAATCCCAACTCGTCGGTTTCGCCGAAACTGATGCCGGGCTTGATTCCGCCACCGGCCATCCACATGGTGAAGGCGTTGGGATGGTGATCGCGGCCGTCGTCGCCGGCCTGGCTCATGGGCGTCCGGCCGAACTCGCCGCCCCAGATGACCAGCGTCGAATCCAGCATTCCGCGCTGTTTCAAATCGCGCACCAGCGCCGCGCCTGCCTGGTCGGTATCTTTGCAGTTCTTCGTGATGTCCTTCGTCAGATTGCCATGCTGGTCCCAGGCCTCGTGATAGAGCTGCACGAATCGCACGCCGCGCTCCACCAGTCGACGCGCCAGCAAACAGTTGTTGGCGAACGATGGTTTGCCGGGCTCGGCGCCGTAGAGGTCCAGCGTCTGCTTGGATTCCTTCGTGATGTCCATCAGCTCCGGCGCGCTCGATTGCATCCGGAAAGCCATCTCGAATGAGCTGATGCGCGTCGAGATCTCCGGGTCGCCGGTGGTATCGAGACGCATCTGATTCAGGCGGCGAATGCTCTCAAGCGATTCGCGCTCGAGTTCCTGATCGACGCCGCGCGGATTCGAAAGGTAGAGGACCGGGTCGCCGCTCGAACGGAACTGAACGCCCTGGTAGACCGTCGGTAGAAAGCCGCTGCCCCAGCAGGAATTACCGCCGCTCGGCCCTTTTTGTCCCGAGCTGAACACCACAAACGCGGGCAGATCCTGCGATTCGCTGCCCAATCCGTAGAGCACCCAGGCGCCCATACTGGGCCGGCCGAACTGCTGCGTTCCGGTATTCATCAGGAGCTGGCCGGGCGCGTGGTTAAAGGCGTCGGTCACCATCGATTTCACGATGGCGATGTCGTCGACGATCTCGGCCGTGTGGGGCAACAGCTCGGAAAGTTCGGCGCCGGACTTCCCGTATTTCGCAAACTTGAATTTGGGTCCCAGCAGCTTCGAGCTGGGATTGATGAACGCGGCCCGGTAACCCTTGAGCAATTCGGGAGGCGGCAGAGTTCCGTTGAATTTCGCGAGCTGCGGCTTGTAATCGAACAGCTCCAGGTGGCTGGGCGCGCCCGCCATGAACAGGAAGATTACGTTCTTGGCTTTAGGCGCGAAGTGTGGGGGCTTGGGGGCGAGCGGATTCTGCGTCGCCACATTCGTCGTGGCGCCGTAGCCACTCTGTGAAAAGAGATTTCCGAGCGCCATGGCGCCGAGGCCGACGCCGCACTGCTCGAAAAACCAGCGGCGTGTGATGCGCTTTGCTTCCAAGCCTCGATAAAGATGATCCTGGCAATTCATGAGCTATTCCTTGGTGATGGTTTCATCCAGATTCAGCAACACGCGGGTCACCGAAGTCCAGGCGGCGAGCTGCACCGGATTGGCGCCTTGCGGCAGCTTCGGCGGATGCGGCACGTCGAGTCCCGCCAGGTCCCAGGCGCTCAGCCAGCCGTCGGTCAAACGTTGCTTCTGCTTATTGAGAAGCTTGAGCAGTTCGGCGGATTCGGCCACGGTCGGCGGCCTTGCCACGCACCGGCGGAACGCATAGGTCAGACGGTCGGCATCGGTCGCGCCGCCCTCGCGCAGTGTTCGCAACGCCAGCGCCTGCGCGGATTCCACAAACAGCGGCTCATTCAAAGTGGTCAGCGCCTGCAACGGCGTGTTGGCGCGCGCGCGGCGGACGCAGGACATGTCCCCGTTGGGGGCGTCGAAAATCTGAAGCATGGGATACGGCACGCTGCGATATCGAAATGTGTAGAGCGCACGCCGGTAGCGATCCGGCCCCTTCTCTTCTTTCCAGATCTTCGGGCCGTAACTGGCGGGAGGCAGAAATAGGAACTCCGGCGCGGGCGCATAAACGCTCGGTCCGCCAACCTTTGCGTTCAACAAACCGCTGGCTTCGAGAGCAATGTCGCGGACGATTTCGGCATCCACACGGAACCGCGGACCGCGCGCCAGCAGCCGGTTGTAGGGATCCCGCTGATAAAGATCCGGTGTGACGCGCGAGGACTGGCGGTAAGTCGCCGACGTGACGATCAGCCGGTGCAGCGCTTTCATGCTCCACTTGCCGTCCATGAATTCGACCGCCAGCCAATCCAGCAGTTCGGGATGCGATGGCAGTTCGCTCTGCTTGCCCAGGTCTTCGCTGGTGGTGACAAGGCCGGTGCCGAAGTAAGACTGCCACATGCGATTTACGAATGCTCGCGCCGTAGTGGGCGAGTTACGATCCACCAGCCATCTGGCGAAGGTAAGGCGAGTGGGCGGCGCATCGGCTGGCAACGGATTCAAGAATGCCGGTACGCCGGGCGAGACCAGTTTGGCCGGCTTCAAAAAATCACCGCGCATGAGGATGTGGGTTTCGCGCGGCTCTGTGCGAGCCACGAGCGCCAGTTGCGAAGATCCCTCCGGATGCTCGCGCCACAATTCGGCAATCTTTTCGTTGGCTTCACGCCACTCGGGTACTGTAGTTCGCCAGTAGCTGAACACGGCGTTCGTCTGCGCGGGCGTTCGCTCGGCGCGCGGAATCGACAGGATGTCGCGTACGTTTTTCGGTAAAGGATCGGCAACGGCATCAGGCGCCGTGGTGATCGATAGCCGGAAACGGCCGAGATTGTAATTCTGATTGTCGTCGCTATTCCAGCCACCGTGCTTCTGGTTCAAGTAGAAGGTCAGAATGGTGCTGCCGGTATTTGCGATCGGCGATTCAGCAGTAAATACGGCTTTGCGGGGCTGATTCCGCTGTCCCGGACCGGCGTCTGTCCCCCATGCCGTTTCTTCGTTGCCGTCGATGGCGAATTCGACTGGGCCGGTAACGCGGCGCTTGCCGCTCTTGTCATCGAAGATCGCATCGAGCGGAGTTTCCGGAGGATTGACGTCCGCGGTTGCCCGGG
>Ga0070696_100003007_pt1 | contig 11189 bp, 12 predicted proteins | sample KBSK1253metaG_FD_65474 | JGI IMG/M metagenome (GOLD analysis project Ga0070696, IMG submission 65474) | Corn, switchgrass and miscanthus rhizosphere microbial communities from Kellogg Biological Station, Michigan, USA - KBS K1-25-3 metaG | ecosystem: Host-associated > Plants > Roots >... | reverse complement strand
CCGAACAGGTCGCGACCACCTCGCTGCTCGGCAACGACGCAGCTATCGACGGATATCACGACGGGATGCGCGGGGAAGTGCTCAAACGCCTTTCGGCCCTGCACGACGGTATCGTCGCGCTGAAGCAGGAGGGGCAGCCGGTGGACGCCGCCATCCCGAGTGGCGCGATCTATCTCAGTGGTCGTTTCTCGCTTCACGGTCGCCGAAACCCGGATGGCGTGACGCTTCGCAGCGATGACGATGTCCGCGGCTATCTGCTGAAAGCCGCCGGATTGGCGGCGGTTCCGTTTAGCGCCTTCGGACAGGTCGAAGGGAGCGGATGGTTCCGGCTATCAGTCGGCGCGGTCTCCATGCGCGAGATCGAGGAACTATTGCCCAGACTTCGCGGGGCGCTGGAGGCGCTAGAAGACGCGTGAGTACTGGACATTCACGCCGGTAGCGTCCAGACCGAACTGCACGTTCTTCTCTCCGAGAAAAAAGCGGTTGACGCGGTTGTTGGGTCGAACGTCGTGGTTGTAGCGCACGACCTTTGCCCCAGCGAGGACGCCGAGAAACGCGCCGGACAGCAGGTCGCTCGCCCAATGCTGTCCGTTGTACAATCGCGCCACGCCAGGCCCGGCCGCGATCGCGTACGCAATCGGGGCAACAATCCAGGTAGCGCCTGGCGCACGCCGCTGCGTCTCCAGCGTGTAGACCGTGGCGACCCCGAATGCCGACGCGGTGTGAATCGATGGGAACGCGCGGAAATCGAATTTCGAGAAGCCCTGAAAGGGGTGAAAGTCGTATTGGTCGCTGTAGTTCGTGACGTAGGGACGTGAGCGGCCTAGGGGACCGCGGATGATCTGCGAAGCGACACTTCCGATCACGACGGACTCGGCGGCGTGAAAGGTGATGTCGGCAGTCGATGGCGACTTGGCGAGCCGGGCGATCGCGTAGAGCGCGAGGTTGCCGACCGTGAGCGTCCCTTCCTGGATCTTCGAGAAGTTCTTTGCGAGCGTGTTCAGCGCGTCAGAGTGGACCGAAGTGTCCGTCATCTTGCGCGTGATTCGAACGTCGGCCGTGCTCAGAGCTATGGAGCCCACGAGGAAAGCCGCCGACCAATACGCGTCGTTCCGGGTGAAGAGTGAAGGTGACCCAGACGATTGTGCGCGGACATTCGAGGCGCAAAGCAGCAACAACGCGGCGCAGCCAATGGATGGTCTCATTCACGCGCGCTGGTGCAAGCGTGAGGCCGCCTCCCGCTTCACATATATGTGATGCAATGTTGAATTTTTGGCACTTCTTTCGCTTAGTGGACCCCCTAGGGGAGCCTCCAGCCAGAAAGCGGGCTCAGCGGGGAAAAACCCCCGGAGGAGGACATTTATGCCGTACAGAACATTTACCGACTCATTGGGACTTGAGTGGCAGGTGTGGGATATCGTCCCTCGACTGACCGAGCGACGCAGCGATGAAGCGACGGAACGGCGCATCAAGGTTGTGCCGATCGCATTTGCCAACCGGCGGAAGGAAAGTCGTCGAGTGACGCAGGCCCGGCGCACCGTCTTGCGCGGCAGCTACGCGCATGGGTGGCTCTGCTTCGACAGCAACAAGGAGAAGCGGCGTCTCAGTCCAATACCGAATGATTGGACGACGTGTAGCGACGAATTGCTCGAGGTGTACGTCCGTCACGCGCAGCCAGTCGCCGGACCTGCGCGAACGTTCGACTTTTCGGACGAGGAGCCGCTCGCCGAAACGGGCTGACTAGGGGTTCAACCCGGCAGCGTACCGCTCGTATTGCGCTGGGAAAACGGCGACGTGGTAGTGCTTTGGGTGCCGTTCACGGGTGACGTCGAGTACTGATTTGTCTTCCAGCGCGAGCAGCGTTCGCTCGAGCCATCTCCTGTTTCTCGCGCTCGCTGGAATGCGGAGATCCACAGCCATTCCTGCAGGATGCACAGATAGCGCGCTGGCGTTCTCAGGCTGCTTGTTCAAGGGCCGCGTCAGGCTGGTCACGACGAGACGCTCCCCGGTAGCGGCTCGATATTGGGCGGCGAGCCGGTCGAGGAACAGCTTCACCGCTGGTCGTGCGTAGGGAAATGAGACACCGGCGATGGCGTAGTCGGCGGTGGACGTAAAGGTCACCAGGCGTTCCGCCCGAACCCATTCGCGTACTTCGGCGGCTGTCCGCAAGAAGCGGAATTCGCTTTTCTTGGCCACTCTGTTCGCGCGCCGCAGCGCGCGAAGCGATCCACCAAGCTCGCCAGCCGAAGCGGACGCGACTGGAACGAGGACGGTGAGGAGGAGGACCAGAGCTATCAAACGGCGCGGAGTCATCACTCTCTAATACGCTCGAGCTGGCAAAAGGTCTCTCGGCTGAGCTCGGAACTTTTTTCGGGCTGAAATACATTTCGCAATGCCTCACGACCGCTCAACATGTCCGCGCTCCCACAGCGTGGAGGACTTCGGGTGAGCACCGTCGCGAAGCTGGATTACGGCATCGCCGCGCCAGTCTATCGGCTGCCGGCAGCCACTCACATTGGGCGCGTGAGGTTGCAAGTAGCGGATCTTGCAAGATCGTTGGAGTACTACCAGCAAGTCCTCGGTCTGCGGGTGATCGACCGCTCGGCGCACCAAGCAGTTCTGGGCGCAAAGGACGGCACTCCAATCCTCGAGCTGCGAGAGCGGAAGGGTGCGCGCCCGGTTCCACGACGCGGGCTGCTTGGGCTATATCACTTCGCCGTTCTCCTCCCCGATCGACCGGCGCTCGGGCGGTTTCTGCAGCATCTCGATGGGATCGGAGTGCAGGCGGGGATGTCAGATCACTTTGTGAGCGAAGCCATCTATCTGCAGGATCCCGACAATCTCGGCATCGAGGTCTACGCCGATCGCCCGAGGAGCGAGTGGCGGCAGGAGCAGGGGCAGCTCAGCATGACTACGGTCCCACTCGACGCGGAGAGTGTCCTGGCCGCGGGCCGAGGCGAGCGATGGAGTGGTGCTCCCGCGGGCACGCGAATGGGACACGTGCATCTCCATGTGGGGGACATTGCCGGCGCGGAGGACTTCTACCATCGCGCGCTGGGCTTGGACAAGATGGTTTGGAGCTATCCGGGCGCGCTCTTCTTGTCGGCTGGCGGATACCATCACCATCTGGGCACGAATATCTGGGCGCGCGGGGCACCGAGTGCGTCGGACGAGGACGCGCGCCTGCTCGAATGGGAGCTACTCGTCCCCGAGAGATCGGACATCGATGCGGCCGCCGAGAGCCTCGAAAACGCGGGGCATCAGGTGGCTCGGCAAGGGGACTCAGCCACCGTGCGAGATCCCTGGGGGACACAACTTCGCATCACCCGGTAGGCGGTCCCGACGTTGTCCTAGGGTACAATCTTTGCCCGTAGAGTCCGCCGATCCAGGGGCGTACTTCATCCTACAGGGGCGAAACGAATGAACACGAAGGTAGCGGTTGCGGCGCTAGTTGCGCTGTGCGCCATCGGTGCGTGCAGCAAGGGCGACAACACGACGGCAGACACGACCACGATTCCGGGTGTCGACACCACGAAGGGAATGGCAATGCCGACGACGGACACGGTTGTGAAGACCACGACCACGGACACGATTCAGGGCCAGGTGCCGCGTGATTCCGTGAAGACCAAAGCGGGGACGAAGGCCAAGACCAAGGGGACCTGATCTAGCCGACGTAGAAAAGCGCCGTACGCGCGGGCGGGGCGTACGGCGCTTTGTTTTTTTCGTATGAGCACGCCGCGACTGACGAACTTATGGAGTGACTTGGGTCAGGGCGATGTCGCAGGTCTCGTCCGCCCACGCCAGCACGAGCTTCGTGAGCGCTTCCCAGCGCGACTCGCCGGTGACGAGCGACGGCTTCCCCTGACCGGGATGATTCTGCATCCGCTCGAGAATCGCGTTGTGGACGGCCTGCTTCGATGCGCCGGCGCTGAGCATTTCGGACGCGCCGAGGCGAACGAGGGTACGAAGTCCCGCTTCCGCGCCGTAGGTGTGACGGAAGGCGCGCTTGATCTGCTGATCCAGGCGATGCGCCGTTGCGGGCCGAAGAGTCGTGGGCAGCGCGCCGCGAGTGTCTTTCTTCCGCTGCGGCGCGGTTTTGAAGACGCCATCCTCGATCATGCGTCGTCGCCTTGGGCAAAGTCTGTTGGAGGCGTCGCCAGAAGCGCCATTTCTCGGTTCCGCGAACTGGTGAAGGAAGCGGAGCCACGAATAAATCTAGCACGCATCGCGCTCCGGTGATGGCTCGTGCAGCGGCGGCAATAACTGTCGCGCGTCGCGGCGGACGGCTAGCTTACGTGAGCTTTTTCGGGACGTAGCGCAGTCCGGTAGCGCACCTGAATGGGGTTCAGGGGGTCGCGGGTTCAAATCCCGCCGTCCCGACTGAGGCCCGCCAGTCGGCGGGCCTTCGTCGTTCCCGCGGGCTTCTTTCCGTCGCGTTTCGCCTTCGGCTAACCGCTCCGGTCAAATCCGGCCGTCCCGACTCACGGCTGCTTCGGCGGCCGTTTGTCGTTCCGTCGGGAGTTTCGCCGTCCTCTCGCTCGCGCTCATTCCTCCGGTCAAATCCCGCCGTTCCCTCGGGTGCACATAACAGAGTGAGCGCTGCACTTACGCGTCCGAGCCGCTCAGAAAACGACCTCCCGAGATACTCCTTCACGTGACGTAGAACGTTCGCTCTCCGTTCTTCCCCTGCATGGCAGCGCCGTTGCAAATCGGAAGGACACTCTTGCAGTTTGAGCCCATGAGAGACTTCAGCATTTCGGTCGACATCAAGGCATCGCCCGAGCGCGTTTGGGAGGTGCTGTCCGACGGCGAGCGATGGCACGAGTGGACGCCGTCGGTCACCAGCGTCGAGCTGCTCGACAAATCGATTGCCGTTGGAAGCCGAGCGATCATTCGGCAGCCCGAGCTTCCTCCCGCGAAGTTCAAGATCACCGCGCTCGAGCCCGGGAAGAGCTTCACCTGGTCGACCGGAATACCGGGAATCATCCTCGTGTACGCGCGACACAGCGTCGAGCCCGCGCCGCTCGGCGCTCGGGTCACGCTGGCAGTCCGATTCGACGGCTTGCTGGGCGGTGTCATGGGCAAGAAGATGGCGGACCTCAACCATCGTTACCTCGCGATGGAGGCGGCAGGGCTCAAGCGGTTCAGCGAAGAAGGGCCGGGCGACCCGAGTATCCCGCTCGAGAGGTGGAACGCCGACGCCGTGCGCAAGCTCAAGACGGCGCTGGCGTCCTGATTTCCCCGCAAGTATTCCTGCTCGACTAGTTGGATCAAGAGTTTTGTCGACGAAGCACCTGTCCCCACGGACCGCCGCGATTCCGTCTTGACAGGGTAGCTTGGTGTAGACATCCTACATGCACTATGTAGGGAGTCTACATCCCATGCCGGCACGCCGCGGTCTCTCTCCCGTCGAGTTGCTTCAGGGCACGCTCGACATGATCATCCTCCAAACCCTTCGCTGGGGCCCACGCCACGGCTACGGCATCGCGCAGATGATCCGCGCAAACTCGCGCGAGGCGCTCCAGATGAAGACGGGCTCGCTCTACCCGGCCCTTCAGCGCCTCGAGAAGCAAGGGTGGATCTCGGCGGACTGGGACGTCTCCGAGAACGGACAGCCCATCCGGGTGTACCGGCTGACCGCCGCCGGCCGCAAGCAGCTCCAGGCCGAGCGCTCGCGCTGGGAACAGCTGTCCAGTGCCATCGCCCGGATAATGACCGAGCCGCGAACGAGCGAATCATGAGTCGCGACGACGAGCTGGACGCAGAGGTTGAGTCACACCTCCGCATGGCGATCGAGGAGCGTATGGCACGCGGCGAGTCGCGCGAGGCCGCGGAGCGCGCCGCGCGCAACGAGTTCGGGAATGTCACTCATATCAAGGAAGTGACGCGCGAGATGCGGGGAGGGGGACTCTGGCTCGAGCGCCTCGTCCAGGACGTGCGGTACGGGGCGCGGGCACTGCGACGCACCCCGGCGTTCACGATCGTCGCTGTGCTGACGCTGGCGCTCGCGATCGGCGCCAACAGCGCCGTCTTCACGATGGTGAACAGCGTCCTTCTGAAGCCGCTCCCCTTCCGCGATCCCGAGCGCCTCTTTCTCGCGTCGTACATGCCCATCGATCTGCCATTCGAGGTCCCTCCGAGCCTGGAGGAGCGCGCGTGGCTCGACTATCGGCAGCGCGCGCAAGCATTCGAGAGGCTCACCGCGTACTCGTCCCGCGGAAGGCCCAGAGCGCTGAGCGTGGGAAGCGACGGTGGCCCCGGTGACGCCGCGATGGTGGCCGTCGCGAGCGTCGACTCCGGCTTCTTCGCCCTGCTGGGCGTCTCACCGACGCTGGGCCGGACGTTCCTCCGCGAGGAGGAGCTGGCCGACCGGAATACAGTCGCGATCATCAGCCAGCGCCTCTGGCGCGAGCACTTCGGGGGCGACCCGCGCGCCATCGGCGCCCGGATCGCACTCGACGGCATTCCGTACACCGTCGTCGGCGTCATGCCGCCCGGCTTCAACTTTCCAGCGAGGTCCGAGATCTGGACGCCGCTCACGCTGAACCTCGGGAAGGGGAACTTCCTCCTCGTGACGGTGCTCGGACGGCTGCGCGACCACGTCACGGTGGATCAGGCCCGCGCCGAGCTGGGCACGATCATGGCCGCGCGCCCGCGGGATCCTCAGGACGACTGGAACTCGCGCGCGCTGCCCGTTGTGCTGCCGCTCAAGAACGTGATCACCGGCAACGTCGCCAGGTCGCTGCTGATCTTCTCGGGTGCCGTCGCCTTCGTGCTGCTGATCGCGTGCGTCAACGTTGCGAATCTGCTGCTCATCCGCGCGGCCAACAGGCGCCGCGAGATCGCCGTGCGGGTGGCGCTGGGCGCGAGCCGCGCGCGCATCGGACGTCAACTTCTCACGGAGAGCCTGCTCGTCGGTGTCGCGGGCGGGGCGGTCGGCATCGCCACGGCACAGATCGGCGTACGCACGCTGGTCGCCATCGCGCCGGCGGGCCGCATTCCCCGGTTGGATGAGGTGCACGTCGACCTCTGGGTCATGGTTTTCACCATCGGGCTCTCGCTCGCGACGGGGATCATCTTTGGACTCGTTCCGGCGCTGCAGAGTGCGAGGCGTGCTCCCTCGGAGGCGCTGGCGCACAGCGGGCGCATGCTGGGCGCCACGCAGGGTCGATTGCGCGGCGCACTCGTGGCCGCGGAGGTGGCGCTCGCGCTCGTGCTGCTCACCGGCGCGGGGCTCATGATCAAGAGCTTCACGCGCATGCGCGCCGTCGACAAGGGATACGACGCCAGTCGCGTGACGCGCATGGTGGTCGATCTGACCACCGTGCGCTACCGCCGCGACAACGCGCGCCAGCGCGCGTTCCATTTCGCGGTGCTCGAGCAGCTCGCGCGCATTCCGGGGGTGCGCAGCGCGGCGGGGGTGTCGTACGTGCCGATGGGTGAGGGCATGGACGGGTCCATCGGAAACTTCGTCGTGGACGGACCGACTCCCCTTCCCAAGGGCTACGACGTGGACCGGGTGCTCGTCAGCCCGGGGTACTTCGCCACGATGGGCATCCGCGTGCTCCATGGACGCGACTTCACGGGGAGCGACGACGGCAGGGGGAGCGCGGCCGCGGTGGCGATCGTGAGCGAGACGGTCGCGCGCAGGATCTGGCCAAATGCGGACGCGGTCGGAAAGCGCATCTCGATGTCCGACCGGCCGGGTCCGAACGATTGGCTCACTGTGATCGGCGTCGTGAACGACGTCGTCCAGGACCGATCGCTCGGCAAACACTCGAGCATCTATCTGCCGTACTTCCAGGGCAGCTTTCCCTGGCTGCTCGGCCACATGACGTACGTGGTGCGGTCGGACGCCGCGGTCAATGTCGCGCCAGCCATGCGCGCGGCGCTACGCGACGTGGATGCCGCCATTCCGGCGCGGCAGCTGCAAACGATGGACGACGCGATGCTGGAGGTGGTGGCCGAGCCGCTCTTCCAGACGCGGCTCCTGACGGTGTTCTCGGTGCTGGCGCTGCTGCTCGCGGTGATCGGCACGTACGGCGTGCTGGCCTACGACGTCGCCGAGCGTACGCGAGAGATTGCGTTGCGTCTCGCGCTCGGCGCGACACCGCGCGCTGTGAGGTTGATGGTGCTGCGACGCACCGCACGCTTCGCGGTATCTGGCGCCGTCATCGGCGTCGCCGCCTCGCTCGCGCTGACACGCGCGTTGACGACATCACTCTTCGAGGTGACGCCGAACGACCCCGCGACATTGGCGACCGTCGTCGCTGTGATTCTGCTCGTGGCGCTCGCCGCGGGGTATCTGCCCGCGCGTCGCGCCTCCCACGTGGAGGTGCTCACAGCGCTTCCGCGGGAGTGAGCCGGATCCGGCGAGTCAACGCCGGATGTGCTGCCCGATCAATGATTTCGACCTATTGTCCCTGCGATGATGGCGGCACCATGCCCTTGATCCTCATGTAAGTCACGATGTTGCCATAGTGCTCCCAGTCGTGCGTGGCATTGTCCATCAGGCCACGAATCTTGGGCTGCTGCCCGTTCCAGATGGTCGTGAGCGCCGCCGCCTCCGCGTCCGTCATCGCGTAGGCCCGCTCACAGTACGTTCCCGCCTCACGGATCGCCTTGATGACGTCGGCCTTGGCCGTGAGCGTCTTTTCGAATTGCGTTTGCTTCATCGGTTCGCCGAGAATCTGCGCGCACCATCCCATCTCATCGTCCGCCACGTGCGCGACGATCTGCGCGAAGGTGCGAACCGTGACGACGGGCTTGAAGGCGAAGTCGGCTTCACTCATCTGCTCCGCCGAGCGGACGATATAGGTGTGCGCTGTGAGCCAGTTGGCGCGCGCGGCAGCGACGGCGACGCGAGCTGGATCAGCGGCTTGTTGCTGCTGCGCGAGCAGCGGCGTGGCGACTACGAGTGAGACAAGGAAGCGACGCATTGAATTCCCGGTCCAGGGTTGTGAGGAAAAATGCGGCGTGCTTTGCGGGCGCGACAGATGAAGTCGCGAGCACTGGGCGCGTGAAGCCGGGCTACGAGATCTGACTGTCGATCAGCCTTGCTTACGTCGCTCCATCTCCACTTGGCCACGGCGGATAGAGCACCAGTCCTTGTGCTCGGCGACGGGCATGCCGCATTCCACGCAGATACGCACGCGCTGCGTGGGAGCTGGGGTATTCGACGAGAAAAGCCGCTTGAGAAACGACATCTCTTTTCTCCTGGGTACTGTGAGAAGATGTTATCCGTACGCAACGAGATGCGATCTGGTTACATCGGAGCGCGCCGACACTGATTAGATCAGCGGTTTCGCCAAAGGGTTGGCGAAAGAAGCCCGGCGGAACGTGCGCCTCCCCCTCGGCGCGAGGACGAGCGCGATCCTCAGGCTCGTCTCGCGCGAGACCGTCTGGCTCGTCGGTACCGGCCTGGTCATCGGCGCCGTGCTGTCATACGGCGCTACCGGCGCGTGGCATCGTGGTTCTTCGGCGTGGGCCCGCACGACCCGACCGTCGCCGGCATCGCCGCTCTTGCGCTGACGATTGCAGGGCTGGCTGCAAGCATCTCTCCGGCGCGGCGAGCCGCACGGATCGACCCGAAGATCGCGCTCAACGCCGACTGATCGGCGGCCGCCGGCGAGTGGCTACCCGACGCGCTTCGGCGCGTTCCGTCTGCCCGGCTGCTGAAGGACGTCTTCCGGGTGTTGCCTCGCCTGCCTCACTGCTCGGCCATAGCCCCCGTGAGCGCATCTTGCGCGAGCGCGATCGCGCCCAGCACCCCGGCCTCACTCCCCAGCCCGGGCGGCACGATGTAGTCGTCGATCTGTTCGCCAACTTCACTCGCCGTGAGATAACCGTTCAGCAGCTGGCGCACGCGCCTCCGTATCTGCGGAAACAGGTGCTGCTGTTCCATCACACCGCCACCGAGGACAATGCGTTCCGGCGACAGCGTGTAGATCCATGTGCTGATACCGAGCGCGAGATACTCGGCTTCGAGCGCCCAGGCCGGGTGGTCCGCGGGAAGCTCGTGGCCAGCGACACCCCATCGCTCTCCGATCGCCGGGCCTGATGCGAGGCCCTCCAGGCAGTCTCCATGCACTGGGCAGGCGCCGGGAAATGGATCCCTTGCGCGATCGTGCGGAACGGGAATGTGGCCGAGCTCCGGATGCACGAGTCCATGCACCGGCTGGCCGTGCACGATGACGCCGCCGCCGATGCCAGTCCCGACGGTCACGTACAGCACGTTGGCCACTCCGCGCGCGACCCCCCATCGCTGTTCTCCGAGAGCCGCGCCATTCACGTCCGTGTCGAAGGCCACCGGCACGCCGAGCGCGCGCGCCACGATGCCGCGAATGTCGACGTTCCGCCACGCAATCTTCGGTGTCATGGTGATACGGCCGAACGTGGGCGACGCGGGCTGCAGATCGATGGGCCCGAAGCAGGCAATGCCGATCGCGGCGACGGGATCCGTCTGGTCGCGGAAGAAGGCGATGCAACGCTCGAGCGTTTCTTCCGGTGTTGTGGTGGGGAATCGCGCGGTCGCGCGCAGATCGGTCGCGCCGGTGCCGAGCGCGCAGACGAATTTTGTTCCTCCGGCCTCGATGCCGCCGACGAGTGTCATAGAGTAAAAGGTGCAGCACCCACGCTAGCGTGGAAACCATTTGAACCGCAGAGGTCCGCGGAGGTCCCCAGAGACGAAAACCCCAGTTCTTTGGTTCTCCTCGGCGTACCTCAGCGAAACCCTGCGGTTCAAATGGTCTCAGCCGGGCTCAAATGATTCAAATGATCTGTGCAGTGAATAGATGGCCGAATAGACAAGAGGATGCGAGCCGTATGGCCCGCGGACATACAGTTTCGGATGGACATCAACGGCGTCTCCGGGCACGTGATCACGTCGGCGATGTGCGTACACACGATCCTCGGTCCCGGCCTACTCGAGGGCGCCTACGAGATGTGTCTCGCAACCGAGCTGCGACTGCGCGGCCTCGATGTGCAACAGCAAGTTCCCGTGCCTCTCATATACAAAGGCCGCACGCTCGATGTCGCCTATCGCCTCGATCTACTAGTCAATGAGTGCGTCGTAGTCGAGATCAAGTGCGTCGCCAAGCTACTCCCGGTGCACAATGCACAGCTCCTCTCGTACCTGAAGCTCAGTGGCCACAAGCTCGGCCTGCTCATCAACTTTCCATGTCGATCAT
>Ga0070696_100003006_pt1 | contig 11192 bp, 9 predicted proteins | sample KBSK1253metaG_FD_65474 | JGI IMG/M metagenome (GOLD analysis project Ga0070696, IMG submission 65474) | Corn, switchgrass and miscanthus rhizosphere microbial communities from Kellogg Biological Station, Michigan, USA - KBS K1-25-3 metaG | ecosystem: Host-associated > Plants > Roots >... | reverse complement strand
CCTGATCGAGAAGCACTACGCCAACGATCAGCAGGAGCTCCAGACCCTCCTTAAGGACATGGAGGCCACCGGCGAGGATGTCGAGGTCGTCGAGGAGCGGGAAGAAGAGCAGGCCACCCAGGCGCAGATCGAGGATGCGCCCGTGGTCAAGCTGATCAACGGCCTGCTCATCGACGCCGTGAAGCGGGGCGCCAGCGACATCCACATCGAGCCGTTCGAGCACGAGATTCGGGTGCGCTACCGGGTAGACGGCGCCCTGCTCGAGATCATGCGGCCACCGCTCCGGATGAAGGCCGCCCTCACCTCACGCATCAAGATCCTATCCCAGCTCAATATCGCCGAAAGGCGGGTGCCGCAGGACGGCCGACTCAAGCTGAAGATGGGCAATCGGGTGATCGACTTCCGCGTCTCCACTCTGCCGGTGCTCTTCGGCGAGAAGATCGTGCTCCGAATTCTCGACAAGGGCAACCTCACCCTCGATCTCACCAAGTTCGGGTTTGAGCCCAAGGCCGAGAAAGACCTGATGCGGGCGATCCTCAACCCGTACGGCATGGTGCTGGTCACCGGGCCTACCGGCTCGGGCAAAACCACGACGCTGTATTCCGCCTTGTCCCGGATCAACACTACCGAAGTCAACATCATGACCGCGGAAGATCCGGTCGAGTACAACCTGATGGGGATCAATCAGGTGTTGGTCCGCACCGAAATCGGCCTCACCTTCGCGGCGGCCCTCAAGGCGTTCCTGCGGCAGGATCCCAACATCATCATGATCGGAGAGATCCGCGATCTCGAGACGGGTGGCATCGCGATCAAGGCCGCACTCACCGGCCACCTGGTGCTCTCCACGCTGCACACCAACGATGCTCCCAGCACCATCACCCGTATGATCGACATGGGGATCGAGGCCTTCAACGTAGCCAGCGCGGTAAACCTTGTGGTGGCACAGCGTTTGGTGCGCCGCATCTGCAAGGAATGCAAGGCGCCGGCAACCTATTCCGAAGAGGTTCTATCCTCCCTGGGCACAGATTTTGAGACTCACCGGGGCCTACCGTTCATGAAGGGAACCGGTTGCGAAGTCTGCTCCGGGACTGGTTATAAGGGCCGAGCCGGCCTCTACGAGGTCATGGCCCTCTCTCCAGAATTGCGTCGGATGATCCTTCGAGGGGCTTCGGTTGTGGAAATGCGCGACCAGGCAGTCGTCGAAGGAATGCTCACCTTGCGCATGGATGGGATGAAGAAGATTGAGCGCGGTGTGACGACCCTCGAAGAGGTGGTCAAGGAGACAGCCGGATGAGCAGCTTCAATCTGCGGGCGCTTCTGGAAGAGATGATCGAGAAGGAGGCCTCCGACCTGCACATTACCGCGGGCGAGAGACCTAAGTTACGAATCGACGGCGACATAGTCGATAGCTCGGTGACCGAGCCTCTGTCGCCTAAAGACACCCTCCAGCTGGCCTACTCGGTTCTGACCGAGAACCAGAAAAAGCGGTTCGAGACCGAGGACGAGCTCGACTTCTCCTTCGGAATCCAGAACTTAGCGCGCTTCCGCGGAAACTGTTTCAAGCAGCGCGGTTGCGTGTCCATGGTAATCCGCATGATTCCGTTCAATGTGCGAACGTTCCAAGAGCTTGGGCTGCCCCCGATTATCTCCAAGTTGGCTGAGCGGCCACGGGGCCTGATTCTGGTAACCGGACCGACCGGCTCCGGCAAGAGCACCACGCTGGCCGCGATCATCGACAAGATCAACAAAGAGCGGAAGGGTCACATCATCACGGTGGAAGACCCGATCGAGTTCATTCATCGCCACCAGTCCTGCATCGTCAACCAGCGCGAGATCGGCACCGATACCAAGAGCTTCGCCACGGCGCTCAAGTATGCCCTGCGCGAAGACCCCGACACCATTCTGATCGGTGAGATGCGCGATCTGGAGACCATTGCCGCGGCGCTGACCATCGCCGAGACCGGACACCTGGCGCTCGCGACGCTGCACACCAACTCGGCGGCCGAATCGATCAACCGCATCATCGACGTGTTTCCGTCCAACCAGCAGTCGCAGGTGCGAGCCCAGCTGGCCTTCGTGCTCGAGGGAGTCATCACCCAGACGCTGCTGCCCAAGGCCAGAGGCCGGGGACGGGTGATGGCGGCCGAGATCATGGTGGTAACGCCGGCCATCCGCGCGCTCATCCGCGACGACAAGATCCACCAGATCTACTCGTCCATGCAGTCCGGCAAGAAGCACGGCATGCAGACGATGAACGACGCGCTGTACCAGTTGTACACCGCGCACGACGTGACCCAGGAGGAGTGCGAGCGGGTGTCCCACGACCCGAAGGAGTTCCTCCGGATGATCGGGGTCACGCCGCTCGAGGAGCAGGACATCGCCATCGCCGATGGGAAGCGGGCCGCAGGGGTCAGACGGTAGGGCGGTACGGCCACCAAGTAACAAACACCGGGGAGACACTTAGATGCCGCTGTTCGAATACACTGCGCGCAACACCTCCAACGGCCAGATTCAGAAGGGCCAGTTGGACGTGGCGAGCAAGGACGAGGTCAGCGCGTATCTGCGCAAGAACCGGCTGCTGCTGGTCAACGTCAGGGAAGCACCCAAGCAGATCAAGCTGAGCCTGGGCTCCGGGCGGGTGAAGACCCGAGACATCGTGATCTTCACCCGGCAGTTCGCCACCATGATCAACGCCGGTCTGCCCCTGGTCCAGTCCCTCAACATCCTGGCCCAGCAGACCGAGAACAAGACGCTGCGGGAAGTCACCAAGGCAGTGGTCTACGACGTCGAGTCGGGCAACACCTTGGCCGACGCGTTCTCCAAGCATCCCAAGGCGTTCTCCGCCCTCTATGTCAACATGGTCGCCGCTGGTGAGGCGGGTGGTATCCTCGATACCATCCTCCTCCGGCTCTCGACCTTCCTGGAAAAGAACGACGCCTTGGTCCGCAAGGTGAAGGGCGCGATGGTCTACCCGGGCGTGATCATCACGGTGGCGCTGGGCGCTATCGCCATCCTGCTGATCTTCGTCATCCCGACCTTCCAGAACATGTTCGCCTCGGCCAACCTGGAGTTGCCGCTGCCGACCCGAGTGGTGATTGGGATGTCCAACATCCTGATCAGTTACTGGTGGGTCATGCTGGCGGCAATTGGGGCAGTGATCTTCGCCTTCCGGCAGTATTATGGCACCCCGGCCGGCCGGAAACAGATCGACGGCCTGATTCTCAAGGCGCCGGTTCTCGGCGACGTGGTCCGGAAGTCGGCCGTGTCCCGGTTCACCCGGACGCTCGGCACCCTGGTCAGCTCCGGGGTCTCGATCCTCGAGGGCCTGGAGATTACAGCCAAGACGGCAGGCAACGCGGTCATCCACGATGCGGTCATGGAGTCCCGCCAGTCGATCGCGGGCGGTGAGACCATTGCCGCGCCGCTGGAGAAGTCGGCGGTGTTCCCTCCCATGGTGATCTCGATGATCGCGGTGGGTGAGCAGACTGGCGGCCTGGATGAAATGCTGAGCAAGATCGCCGACTTCTACGACGAGGAAGTGGACGTCGCGGTGAGCGCCCTGCTCTCGCTCATGGAACCGGCGATGATCGTGGTTCTGGGCGTAATCGTGGGCGGCATGGTGATCGCGATGTACCTGCCGATCTTCGACATGATGAACGCGGTGCAGTAGCCGGCGCCGAGAGCACCAGTGATCCGCGGACGGCGGGGTCGGTATGCCGACACCGCCGTCTGGCATTTCCGCCGTCATCCACCTGCTGCCAGGAGAACCGCCGCCCGGCGGCGGAACCGCCTCGATGAAACTCCTTCCTCGAACCCGGCCGTTGTTCACGCCGCTGTCGCAGGAGTTCATGGCCGGCCAGCCGATGACCCGCGCCTTCAACGACTACCTCCTGATGATCGAGTACGGGCAGGCGTATCGGATCGACGAGCGCGGCGACCTCGCGCTGCTCTATTTCACCGCCAGTCCGCTGGTCGGGCCGCACTTTCTCCGACGCACCGCCGCCGGCTGGACCATCGACATCTGGACCGAGGTGCTGGACACGCGAAACTACGCGGGTGGCTGGTACACCTGGGGACTGCTGGACACCGATGACGAGTTTGCCCAGCGATTCAGCGATCGGTACTGGCCTACCGGGGGGATCGTCCGGATTGCCGGCGGCGACAACCGGCCGCTGACGGTAGAGGCGGCGGCGGCGGAGAGAGGCTCAGGCAAGCCGGGCGCACTCGTCATTCTGTACTACGGCTGGGGCGGGGACGGTGGCGCAGATCGAAGGGTTGGGAGCACTAGCCGGCGGCGCGGAGTCGATTCGGTCGGCCTGCCTACAGGCGGCGACTCGGTAGAACAACCGAGGGTCGATGCCGCCGCGGGCGAGTCCGCTTACGTCTAGGCGGCTGGCAGGATGAGGTGCAGGTCTCCGAACTCGTGCCACAGGTACTTGCGACTAAGGGCAGCACGGTAAGCGATATCCACGTGGCAGCGTCCTGCCAGCGCCTCGAGCATGTGAAGATGTGAGGCGCGCGGCTCATGAAATCCGGTCAGCAACCCGTCAACGACCCGGAGCCCGCGCTCGGGTGTAATGACCAGATCGGTCCAGCCCCGGCCCGGCCGCGCCCGGCCACCCGGCGTAGCCATCGTCTCCAGTGCACGCACTACTGTTGTTCCCACGGCCACAACCCGGGCACCCCGAGACCGCGCACGATTCACCGCGTCGGCAGTCGACGGCGGTACCCGGAACCGTTCCGGGTACGGCGGCTCGTCTGCTTCGAGACTCGCCACGCCGGTGTGTAGCACCAGTGGAGCGATCTCCACGCCACGAAACTTCAAGCGTTCGATCATCGCTCGGCTAAACGCGCGGCCCGCTGAGGGCATCTCCGCGCTCCCGGGCTCAATGGCAAAGACAGTCTGGTAGTACTCGAGTGGCCACCAGTCAGGCACGTAACTGTACCGGATAGGCGAGCCGTGTTCGGCGAGATATGCCGGCACCCCGCCAGGGAAGGCCAATTCGGCGAGCCACAGGCGAACTCGCCCCTGTGAGGCATCCCCCCACGAGCGGGGGCTGAACGGCTGCAGTAATTTCGCGCTCGCACCCGCTGGGAGGCGGAGTCGCGCGCCTGCCTGAAGCGAGAGCAGGGGAGCGGTACCCTGGGGGGTAACCCTTCTGACCTCCACCACCCAACGCTCCTCTCCCCCGGCAGGATCAGGCGAGGAGACATGCAGCTCCACCGGCTCCTTTCCCTGACCGACGAGGGGCCCGCGCCAGGCGTGCACCGCGGCGTTGATGGTGGCGCTCTGGTTTACCACCAGGACATCGCCTGCTCGAATGAACTCGGGAAGCTGGTGAAAGCGAGTATGCGCGATGGCATTGTCGTCCGGGGCACTGACCATGAGGCGAACCTCGTCTCGCGCCAGGCCTCGCGCTTCAGGCGGTTCATGCGCGACCAGGGACTCGGGAAGGTCGAAATCCAGCCCCCCTCTAGGGGGCTCGCAGGTTTGCCCAGCACACTGCTGTGCGGCAGGTGCCGTCATGCCGCCTCCACCGCCCGAGGTACAAGATCAGCCGCGCTATATCGCCCACTGGGAAGGTCGCTCTCGAGCAACCGGAGGAAGCCCGGTACTCGCGTTTCCGGCAGCGGACGATCGCCGATGTCCTGCCCGGGAAAGGCGGCCTGATGCATGTCGGTGCGCATATCCCCCGGATCTACCCAGTAGATCAAGAGGTCAGGATTCTCCGCCGCTAGTACCGCCGAGAGTTGCTCCAGCGCCGCCTTGCTGGAACCGTAGCCGCCCCAACCAGGGTAGGCATTCACCGCCGCATCGCTGGTCACGTTGATCAGACGGGCGCCGGGCTTGAGCTCCTTCCGAACTGCCTGCAGCAGGCCGAGCGGTGCGATCACGTTCGCCAGGTAGACCTCGACCAAGACGTCGAGGGGATAGCGCAACAGCTCGGGCTGCGGGCTGGGGCCGAGTATGCCGGCATTGTTGATCAACGCATCGAGTCCGGCATGCCCTCGGGCCAGCACCGCGAGGGCCTGACGATGCGAGGGGTCGGTCAGGTCCCCCGGGAGCGCCGCGACGTGGGTGATCTCCGCGAGCTCGTTCCGAACCGGCCACAGGCGGTCGGGGTCCCGGCTGGTGACAATGAGGTTCCAGCCTTGCCGTGCGAGGCCTCGGGAGAGGGCCAAGCCTAACCCGCGAGACGCTCCGGTAATGAGAGCCGTGCGTTGGGGTGTCGTGGTTGTCATACAATTCTCCTTGATGCGCTATATCGGGGCGCGGAAGAAGAATCGCGTTCTTGGGGAGACTGGGGTATTGAGCGACAGGGAAGGCTAGGAGCTGGAAAACGGACGGGGCCCACCCTGTACGGAGGTACAGGGAGCAGTAAGCAGTGAGGAGTGAGGAGTGAGGAGTGAGGAGGACAGCCTGGCCCCCATTGGTCCCAGTGCTTACTCCTTACTCCTTACTCCTCACTCCTCACTCCTTACTGCTCACTTCTTACTGCTCACTTCTTACTGCAGTTTGATCAGCCCCGCTTGGGCCGCGCGGGCGACCGCGTCGGTTCGGTTGGATGCGCCGAGTTTGGTGAAAACCGAGCTCACGTGAAACTTCACGGTGCGCTCGGAGATGCCGAGCGCGGCCGCGATCTGCTTGTTCCCCAAACCGCGCGCCAGGTGCTCCAGCACCGCTTGCTCTCGCGAGGTGAGCGTTGGACCGGAAGCTGGGGCATCACCGCGTACCCGGCGCAGTACTGCTGAGGTCGCGACCGGCGCTAGGAGCGATCCACCGGCGGCGACTTCGCGGACCGCCGCGAACAGCTCTGCGCGAGGTGCCCCCTTCAGCAGGTAGCCCGCCGCACCAGCCGCGAGTGCGGCAATGATCCGCTCGTCGGTATCGAAGACGGTGAAGACAATGACCCGGGTGCGTGAGCCCGAGGTCCGCATCCGCTGCAGCACCCCGACGCCATCGAGCTCCGGCATCTCCAGATCGAGGAGCAGTACGTCGGGGTCGGCCCGGGCAATCAGAGCGAGAGCGCCTGCTCCAGTGGAAGCTTCCCCCACCACGGTGAAGTCTGATTGAGTCTCCAGCATTCCCACTAAACCCTCGCGTACCACCGGGTGGTCGTCGGCGACGGCCACTCGGATTCGGCCGGGCGCTGGAGGCGAATCACTGGTGTGCGTCACTAGAGCAGGTCGGCCGGGGCCAGGGTGGTGACACCGAGCGGCACGACAATATCGATTGCGGTGCCGTGCCGCGGCGTGCTCTCGACTGTTAGCGTTCCGCCCAAGAGCCGGGCGCGCTCGCTCATTCCAATCAGGCCGAAGCGATCCTGCTGGACCGATGCCGGATCGAAACCGATACCGTCGTCCTCGATTCGCAAACGTATCCGTACAGGCTCCCGAGTTAGCCGGACAGTAACCCGGGTAGCCCCGGCATGACGTGCGACATTGGCCAGTGCCTGCTGAGTGATGCGATAGAGGCCAATCTCCATCGATTCCGGCAGGTCTGGCATCCCGGGTTCGAAGCCATCGGTCTCAAAGCGGGACTCGATTGCGCCTGCGGGCTCGCTTTCCGTCTCGGTCAGCAGGGCCTGAATCGCGGCGGAAAGGTTGCGTCCCTCGAGCGGTGTGCTGCGAAGATCCACTACCGACTTGCGCGCCTGGTCCAGCGTGGACTGCGCCAGCTGCAGCGCTCGACCGACCGCCCGGCCCAGCCGCTCATCGGCCTGGCCGGCCGCCAGAGAGTCGGCGACCTCGAGCTGCATGGTGACCGCCGCCAGTGCCTGAGCCAGCGTGTCGTGAATTTCCCGCGCCAGGCGATTTCGTTCCTCGGCAGCGGTGGCTTCGGCCCCCGCCGCCTCGAGTCTGGTGCGTTCCACGGCCAGGCTCACCAACGCCCCCGCCGTGGTGAGCAGATTGAGCTCGTCCTGGGAGAGCACTCGCCAATCCCTACTCGCCACATTGAGCATGCCGAGTCGTCGCTCGCCCACCATGAGCGGCACGCTGGCATGACAGCGCAGGCCGGTGCCGCCTTCCGCGGCATCGCCCACGACCTTGGCCAGTCGGCTGCACCAGACCACGTTCACATTGGCGGCCCCGCGGAGGTCACCCGCCCGAAAGGTGGAGAGGCAGTAGCAATCGCCGTGCATCGCCTCAGGATGATTGCGCAAGACGGCAGGAAGCGAGCGGGCTGCTGCCAGGCGCGGCTCGTCGGAGCCCTCGTCCAGCAACCACACCCAGCCAGTCTCGAGCCCCAGGAACTCCGCCACGGTTGCGAGTGCTGCGTCGAGCGACACCGCGAGACTTGCCGGTTGGCTCAGCGCCTGCGCCAGGGCCGTTAGGGTCGTGAGTTCGGGCGAGGGAGACATGGGTGTAAGGTAAGAAGTAAGAGGTGAGAAGTGAGAAGTGAGAAGTAAAGAGAAGTAAGAAGTGAGAAGTGAGGAGTAAGGAGTAAGCCTGTAGCCTACAGCCAATAGCCTATAGCCTATAGCTGTTAGCTGTTAGCTCTAACTCCTTACTTCTCACTTCTCACTTCTCACTGCAGTTCAGTGCGTTCCCGCCGGCGCAGCCGCTTGCCGTCGCGACTTGCGAAGCAGCAGAATGGCCGGCGACACCGCGAGAAAACTCAGCAATAGCAGGATCCAGGCATCGTTGTAGCTCAGCATGGCAGCCTGGCGGGTTACCTGCTGATCGAGCAGGGCGTAGGCGCCCCGCTGCGCGGCGTCAGGACTGAAGCCGTGCCCGGAGAGATTGGCGGCCAATCCGGCGAGACGCTGCTGCACCAGGAGGTTGCCGGCATAGACGTCGGCCACCAGGTCCGCGCGGTGGATCTGGGTGTGGGTCGTCACGTAGGTCGCCAGAATCGCGATCCCGAACGAGCCGCCGAGCTGGCGAGAGAGGTTGATGAGTCCCGCGGCCTGCTGCGCCTCACTGGCCTGGAGACTGGCATACGCCACGTTGTTGATCGGGGTAAAGAGCATGCCGAGCCCAGCGCCGCGGATGACCAGGGCCCAGCGCACATCGCCTTCCCCGGCATCGACGCTCAAGTGGCCCAACCGCCACATGGCGACCAGTAGGAGCAGGACGCCGATGCCGATGAGTACGCGGGCATCCGCTTTGGGTCTGGGCCCGTTGAGCAGGACTCCGCAGAGCAGAGCGGTAGTCGCGGTCGCCAGTCCCCCCGGAAGCAGGGCGAGCCCGGTCTCGGTCGGGGTGAAATGGAGAATGGACTGGGTAAACAGCGGGAAAATGAATACTCCGCCATAAAGCGCGAACCCGAGCACCACGAAGAGCAAGATCGAGGCAGTGAGATCCCGGTTTTTGAGCACCCGAAAGTTGACGATCGGGTGACGATTTTTCGGAGTGAGTTCCCACCAGAGCATGGCGATGAGCGAGACGCCCGCGATCACGGCCAACCGGGTGATAGTGGTGCTGGAGAACCAATCGTCGGAGTTACCCTCCTCCAGCACATACTGCAGCGCACCTAGCCCTACTGTGAGCAGCCCGATGCCGGCCCAGTCGATCTGTCCGGCACGGCGTTGCTGCCCGGGCGGATCCTTGAGGAAGGCGCTGACGAGAAAAGTCGAGATGATCCCGATCGGCACGTTGATGAAGAAACACCAGTGCCACTCGTAGTTGTCGGTGATCCACCCACCCAGTGTGGGACCGATGGTCGGCGCCACGATGATACCGAGCAGGAAAATGGCCTGCACCATTCCCTGCTGCTCCCGCGGAAAGATCTGTCGAATAGTCGCCTGAGCAGTGGAGAGCAGCGCCGCCCCGCCGGCGCCCTGCAGCACCCGCCAGAACACCAACTCCACCAGCGAGTTGGATGTCCCGCAGAAGAACGACGCGACGATGAAGAGGATGATTGAAGCGGTGAGATATCGCTGCCGGCCAAAGCGTTCCGCAAAGAACGCCGTCATCGGGAGAAACACGACGTTGGAGAGAATGTATCCGGTGCTCACCCAGCCGATCTCTTCCTGGGTCGCACCCAGGTTTCCCGCCATCTGTGGCAGGGCCACGTTGATGATGGTGGTGTCGAGCACCTCCATGATCGCCGCGGTGATGAGACCAAGCAGAATCAGCCAGCGGTGTTGCGCGGCCTGTTCCTCGGGCGGCGTCACGCTAAGGCTGCTTCGCTGCGGACCAGGGAGACGATCATCTGCCCCGCCGTGGCGAGCGGAATCGTGGCGGTATTGATCTGGAGATCGTAGAGGCAAGGTTCGTTCGCGTCCCTCTGGTAGTACCGCTCGAGATAGTACCGGCGATCGGCGTCGCGATGGCGCACGTCGGCGGCTGCCTCCGGAAAGGAGCCGCCGGTACGCTTCGCAACGCGGCGGACGCGAAGGTCAAAGGGTGCCGTTACTCGAATTCGCAGCAAATCGGGCCTTCCAGCCAGCAGGCAGTTGCCCCCATGTCCGATGATGATGAGCGGCGGCGTTCGGACGGCCTCCAGCAAAACCGCCCGACTCGCCTCGGCCAATGCATCGGGGTCGGGGGTACGGGAGAGCTCCGGCAGAATCGGCGCGTCGGATGGAACGACCGTGAACGCTGAGGCGATCCGCTCGAGCAGTCTCGGACCACGCTCGCCCAGCTTCTCTACGTCCGCATGGGTACACTGCAGCCGCTCCGCGATCCGGCGAGCCAAATCCCGGTCCAGCACCGGCCAGCCGAGCGCGCTGCCGAGCAGCACACCCAACTCGCTCCCGCCCGCGCCGTATTCACGCGAGAGGGTAATCAGTCGGATGGGTTCGCGCTCCATCGGCGTAGCCGGCCCGCCATCAGGTGAATCCTTCATGGTGCTAGTGGTCCACCAGTGCGTGCGCGTTTGAGGCCGTTGTGTCTGCTCCGTATGCGTCCACGTCGATTTTGACGGGCTGTCCCACGTCCACCTCGTCGAGCTGAGTCTCCTTGAGATTGGCCACCACCCAGACATCGTGTTCGTCTACCAGGGACAGCAGCGTCCGGGAGGGCCCACCAGCTGGCCCACCTCGACTGTCTTCTGGGAGACTTGGCCGACAGCCGGCGCCGTGATGATCGTCGGCCGGGCGTGCCGGGCGCGGTGACTATGGTCACGCGCTGTCGTCTCAGCCCTCCCACGGGTCGTAGGTCCCGACGCTCCAGAGATGTCCTTCCAGATCACGACAGGTAAAGCCCCGCCCGCCGTAATCTTCATCTTTGATGTCCACCATGAT
>Ga0070696_100003002_pt1 | contig 11198 bp, 12 predicted proteins | sample KBSK1253metaG_FD_65474 | JGI IMG/M metagenome (GOLD analysis project Ga0070696, IMG submission 65474) | Corn, switchgrass and miscanthus rhizosphere microbial communities from Kellogg Biological Station, Michigan, USA - KBS K1-25-3 metaG | ecosystem: Host-associated > Plants > Roots >... | reverse complement strand
ATCGCCCCGGCGGGCATCGGCCGCTTCCGGGTCAACTGCTTCGTGCAACAGGCCCAGGTCGGAGCGGTGCTGCGGGTGATCACCACCACCATCCCGAACTTCGAGCAGCTGCACCTGCCGCCGGTGCTGAAGGACATCGCGATGACCAAGCGCGGCCTGGTGCTTTTCGTAGGCGCGACGGGCTCGGGCAAGTCGACCTCGCTCGCCGCGATGATCGGCTACCGCAACGAGAACTCCCACGGGCACATCGTCACCATCGAGGACCCGGTCGAGTTCGTGCACCCGCACAAGAACTGCATGATCACGCAGCGCGAGGTCGGCGTGGACACCGAGTCCTGGGAGGCGGCGCTCAAGAATACGCTGCGCCAGGCGCCCGACGTGATCCTGATCGGCGAGATCCGCGAGCGCGAGACCATGGAGCACGCCATCGCCTTCTCAGAGACCGGCCACCTGTGCCTGGGTACGCTCCACGCCAACAACTCCAACCAGGCGATGGACCGGATCATCAACTTCTTCCCCGAGGAGCGGCGCCAGCAGCTCCTGATGGACCTGTCGCTCAACCTGAAGGCGGTGGTGTCGCAGCGCCTCATCCCGCTGAGGGAAGGCAAGGGCCGCGCCGCGGCGGTGGAGATCATGCTCAACTCCCCGCTCATCTCGGACCTCATCTTCAAGGGCGAGGTGCACGAGATCAAGGAGATCATGAAGAAGTCGCGCGAGCTCGGCATGCAGACCTTCGACCAGTCCCTGTTCGAGCTGTACGAGGCCGGGCGCATCAGCTACGAGGACGCGCTGCGCTTCGCCGATTCCACCAACGAGGTGCGCCTCAACATCAAGCTGCACGGTAAGGAAGCGAAGGACAAGGACATCTCGAAGGGCATCGAGCACCTCGACATCGTGTGATGCCGCGCCTTGCCTCATTGATCGCGGTGCTCTGTCTCGCCGGCTGCACCGCGCCGACGCCGTCTCCGGACGAGATCGCCGCCAACCCGGCCTCGCAGAACTGCGGGGCGCAGGGCGGCAAGCGCACCGTGGAGCGCGGCCCCGGCGGCCCGATCGGCGTGTGCGCGTTCGCGGAGCAGCGCCAGTGCGAGGAGTGGGCGCTTCTGCGGGGTGAATGCCCGCGCGGCGGCGTCCCCGTCAGCGGCTACGCGACGACCTCCGAGCGCCACTGCGCCATCCGCGGCGGGCGCATGACGATCCCCGGCTGTGCGCTGTCGCCGGTCGGGACCTATCGCACGACGCTTGCGGCGGCGAGCGGCGGCGCGGAGCGCAATCTGACGCTGGCGCTCGATGCCGGGCACGGCGCGATGCTGAGCACGGCGTACTCAGGACGCCCGAGCCATCACCTGGCGCCGGGAAAATGGGAAAGCTCCGGCATCGTCGTCACGGTGAGCACCGAGGACGGGCGTCTGGTGTTCGACTACGACGGCGATCGGCTCGTCGCCCGGGAATGGGACCGCGGCACGTGGGGCGAGGCCGGCCCGGGCACGCTGCTGCGACAGAAGTAGACGCTGGCGGCGTCTAGGCTTTCGCGCCGGGCACCAGGAACTCGACCGCTTCGGTCTGGATGCGCGCCTCGACGATGCCGCACATCTCGTGGGATTCGGCCTTCTTCCTCGGATGCAGCTTGTCGTCGATGTGCAATTCGAACCCGGTCCACTCCATCTGCAGGCGCCGGCCCCGGCGCGTCGGCAGCACGGCAAGGCGCTCGCGGTTCTCCTGCCACTTGTTCAGGTATTCGAGCAGGCGGACCCGCTCCTCCTCGGTGACCAGCACGACATCGAGCTGGCCGTCGCCGGGCTTGCCGTCGGGAGCGAGGAACATGTTGGGCCCGACGTAGCGCAGGTTGATCGCCTCGAACAGGAGATAGCGCCCCGAGATGTCCTTGCCGTCGAGGGCGGCCGCGATCTCCAGCGCCTCGCAGTGCACCGTCATGTCCTGCAGCCGGCGCAGGGCGCCATCGACCACGCCCTCGGGACTCTTGTCCTTATTCGCTTGCTTCGCTTTCTTGTCGGGCCGCGCCAGCATGTGGGCGAAGAGGCCCGCGCCGACGCCCTCGAGGAAATAGCGCTCGCCCCACGGACCCCTGGCGATTCCCATGTCGAGCTTGACGCGGCGCGCGCTCTCCCAGCCGCGCACCAGCTCCTCGACGGGCCGCTCGAGGAGCCCCAGGGTGCGCGCGACGTTGTTCGCGGTGCCCGAAGGCAGCAGCGCCAGCGGGATGCCGCGCCCGACCATGCGCCTGGTGACCCGCCCGACGGTGCCGTCGCCGCCGGCGATTACGACGAGGTCGGCCGGCTTCTTGAGCGCGTCCTTCCAGTCGTCCTCCTTCGACGATCGGTAGCGCACCTTGTGGCCCGCGCCGCGCAGCAGCTTGACGAGCTTCCCGGCGTCGCCCTTGCCCTGGCTGCCCGCCCCTGGGTTATGGATGAGCGTTATGCGCACGCAAATTGCTCGCTGCCATCATCATGCGAATCCTCATCACGAACGACGACGGCGTCTATAGCCCGGGCATAGCCGCTTTGGCGCAAGTCGCTTCCCGATTCGGCGAGGTGCGGATCGTGGCACCCGACGTGGAGATGTCCTCCGCGAGCGCTGCCATCACCGCCTCGCGTCCCTTGACCTACAAGCGCACCCAGCTTCCGACGCCCGGGCTGGAGGCGTACCGGGTGAACGGCACGCCGGGCGACTGCGTAATGCTGGGGACCACCCTGTGGGAAAACGTCGACGTCGTGCTCTCCGGAATCAACATCGGCCTCAACCTGGGCAACGCTACCTGGCATTCGGGAACCCTCGCCGGTGCGAGGCAAGCCGCGCTGCTCGGCCTGCGTGGCATCGCCCTCAGCGCCCCCGCGACCGATCGGGAGCAGCCGAGCTTCGAGCTGCTCAAGCCCTGGGTGGCGAGCGTGCTCGGGATGCTGCTCGACGTCCCGGAACTGCCGCTCGTCAACGTGAACTTCCCGGCCAAGGTACCGCGCGGCACGCTGTGGACCTGCCAGTCGATGAGGCACTACGACGGCAAGGTAGTTCCCGCGAAGGACCCGATGGGGCGCGCCATCTACTGGTACACGGTGGTGCCGGTCGAAGCGACCGAGCAGAGCTCGGACCGCGCGGCGTTCGAGCAGGGCTACGTCTCGATGACCCCGCTGCGCCTGGACCTAACGGACCACGAGGCGCTCGAGCGCGTGCGCAAGCTCGAGGCCTGGCAAAAGCTGAAGTTCGCGTAGCGTTTTTCCGTGGTGCGAATCGGCATCTCCGGCTGGCGTTACGAGCCCTGGCGCGGAGTGTTCTACCCGGAGGGCCTCGCGCAGCGCCGCGAGCTCGAGTTCTGCGCGCAGCACTTCCCAACTGTCGAGATCAACGGCTCGTTCTACTCGCTGCAGCGCCCGGAGTACTACGCGGCCTGGTATCGCGAAACACCGCCCGGGTTCCTTTTCAGCGTCAAAGGCTCGCGCTACATCACGCATCTGCTGCGGCTGCAGAACATCGAGAAGCCGCTCGCCAACTTCTACGCCTCGGGCATTCTTAATCTCAAGGACAAGCTCGGGCCGTTCCTGTGGCAGTTTCCGGAGATGTTCCACTACAAGCCGGAGCGCCTCGAGCCGTTTTTCGATCTCCTTCCAAAAGACACCCGGCAGGCATTGGCGCTCGCCCGCAAGCGCGACGCGCGCATGGTGGGGCGCTCGCGCCTGGCGATCGATGCCAACCGGCCGCTGCGCCACGCAATCGAGATCCGGCATCCGAGCTTCATGAACGACGAGTTCATTTCATTGCTGAGAAAGCACCACATCGCGCTCGTGGTCGCCGACACCGCGGGCCGGTGGCCGAAGATGTTTCATGTCACGAGCGACCTGGTCTATGTCCGGCTGCACGGCGACGTGAAGATCTATACCAGCGGCTACTCCGAGCGCGCGCTCGAAGGCTGGGCGCGCCGCATCCGCGGCTGGGCCAGGGATGGCCGCGACGTCCATGTCTACTTCGACAACGACGTGAAAGTGCGGGCACCGTTCGATGCGCTGAACCTGATGCAGAAGCTGCGCCTTGAATGGCAGCCGCCCGCCGCGACGCGCGACCAGGCCTTCCCGCGGCATGCCGCCGGCGTGCGCGTGCCCCGCCTGAAGTATGCCTATGGCCCGCGCGTTACCGGCGGCAACCCTGCCTGGGAGAAGCTCGGACGACGCTAGGATCCACTCACCGGCGATGACTGCCTGAGACGATCTCCAATTTGTAAAGCCGACACTCGAGTGCTCCGTTCCAGAGCGGTGTTCGCGCCGAGGGTTCGAGGCGAATCAGCTTGGGCAAGCGCAAATCGGCGGTGAACACGTAGCAGCGCCAGCCGGCGAACTTCTTCTTCAACGCGTCTCCCAGCCTCGGGTAGAACACGGCGAGCTCCTCCGCGCTGCCCATGCGCTCGCCATAGGGCGGGTTCGCCACCATCACGCCCGCGGCTGCGGGTGCGCTGCGCTCGAGGATGTCGCTGCGCTCGAGCGTTACCCAGCGCTCGACGCCCGCCTCGGCGAGGTTACGGCGCGCCGCGTTGAGCGCCTTCGGATCGCTGTCGCTGCCGTAGATCTGCAGGGTCGGCTGCTTCTCGGCTTTTTTCTCCTCAGCCTTGACGGCCTCGAAGCGCTCCGGCTGAAAGGCGCTCAGATTCTGAAACCCGAAGGATCTTTTGGCGCCGGGGGCACGGCCGCGCGCCATGGCCGCGGCTTCTACGAGGAGCGTGCCGCCGCCGCACATCGGGTCGAGCAGCGGCTCGGCCGCGGTCCATCCGCTCAGCATGATGATTCCCGCGGCCAGGTTTTCGCGCAAAGGCGCATCCGCGACGCCGTGCCGCCAGCCGCGCTTGAAGAGCGGCTCTCCCGAGGTATCCAGGTACAGCGTGGCGTGGGTGCCTTCGAAAAAGGCGTGCACGCGCACCTCCGGGTTGGCGCGATCGATGTCCGGCCGGCGACCGAGGTCGTCGCGAAAGCGATCGCAGAGCGCATCCTTGATGCGCAGGGTGGCGAACTCGAGGCTCTTCAGCGGGCTCTTCTGCGCCGTCACATTGACTCGCAGCGTGCGCTCGGCATTGAAGTAGCGCGGCCAGTCGAGCGCCTTCGCCGCGGCGTACACGTCGTGCTCGTTCTTGTAGTCGAATTCGCCGATGCGCCACAGGACGCGCGAAGCGATGCGCGACCAGAAATTCACCCGGTAGCAGGTGGTCCAATCGCCCGCGAACAGGACGCCGCCGGGGACCGCGCTTGCCTTGCTTCCCCCCAGATTCCTGATCTCATCGAGAAGCAAGGCCTCGAGGCCGCGTGGGGCGCTCGCGAAGAAGGATTCAGAACGGCTTGAGGACAACCAGGATCACCGTGGCAAAGAGCACCACCGTCGGCACTTCGTTGAACCATCGGTACCAGAGGTGGCTGCGGCGGTTTCGCTCCGCGGCGAACGCCTGCATTAGGCGCCAGCACCACAAGTGGTAGCCGACGAGCAGCGCAACCAGGGCGACCTTGGCGTGGAACCAGCCCGAGGCGCCGCGGAACCAGCCCAGCCACAGCCAGACGCCAAGGGCGATGGTCAGCGCCGCGCCGGGAGTCATGATTCCCCAGAAGAGCTTGCGCTCCATCAGCTTGAAGCGCTCGAGCGAAGACCGGTCCTCGGCCTGCGCGTGATAGACGAAAAGGCGCGGCAGGTAGAAGAGGCCGGCGAACCAGGTCACCATGAAGACGATGTGGAGCGCCTTGACCCAGAGCATGGGTTACTCGGAAAACCTCTTTCTCGCGAAGCGGATGGCGAGCACGTAACCGGCCGCAGCATAGCCGAGCAGGACCAGGACGTGCAGCAGCGCGTCCCCGGGAAGGTTTCCCGCCATCAGCGGGCGCACCAGGGCCACGCCGTGGTAAAGCGGCAGCGCCTTGGCCACCGAAACGAGCGGCTCGGGCAAGTGCTCCGCGGGAAAGAACACGCCCGAGATCATCATCATGGGCGTCATGACGAGGGTCATGTAGAAGCTGAAGAAGTCCCAGTTGCGCGCGAGCACCGTCATGATGAGGCCGACGGCGGAGAACGCCAGGCCGACGAGAAAGGCCGTCGGCAGCGCGAGCAGGACGAGCGGCGAGGCCGCCAGCCCGAACACCAGCACCACGCCGAGGATGGTGGAGCCGGTGAGCCAGGCCTTGCTCGCCGACCACACGATCTCGCCGCCGACGATGTCGTCGATCACGAGCGGCGCGTAGAGGATCGCATCCCAGGTCTTCTGCCCGTGCATGCGCGAGAAGCCCGAGAACATCGATTCGAAGGACGCGGTGTACATGGTGGCGGTGCAAAGCTGCCCGGCGGCGAAGAAGGAGATGTAGGACATGCCTTCGACCGGCGGCATGAGCGCGCCCAGGCCGTAGCCCAGGCCGAACAGCATGATGAGCGGGTCGGCGAGGTTGGTGAGGACCGAGGCGGCGAGAAGCTTGCGCCACACCAGGAAATTCCGGCGCCACACGGCGATCCAGCGCATGCTCAATCTCTCAGGTCCCGTCCGGTGAGCTTGAGGAACAGGTCCTCGAGGCTCGCGGGCCGATGCAGGTAGGCGATCTCGTCCTGCCCGGCAAGGCTTCTCAGGAGCGGCTCCACGTCCGCGGCATAGCAAAACACGGTGTCGCCGACCCGCTCGACCCGGGCGGCGAGCGATTTCGCGCGCTCCATCCAGACCTCGACGCCCAGGCCGTGCGCCTCGACCACCTGCGGCTCGATGTGCTGCGCGATGAGCGCGCGCGGCGAGCCGCTCGCGATGATCCGGCCGTGATCCATGATCGCAATCCGCTGGCACAGCCGCTCGGCCTCTTCCATGAAATGCGTGGTCAGGACGAGGGTCTTGCCCTCCGCCGTCAGCCGGCGCAACCGCTCCCAGATGAGGTGGCGCGCCTGCGGGTCGAGCCCGGTGGTGGGCTCGTCGAGGAAAAGCAGCTGCGGGTCGTTGACCAGCGCCCGGGCGAGCGTGAGGCGCCGCTTCATGCCGCCCGAGAGGGTGTTGATCTTCGCCGCGCCGCGTCCCGTGAGGCCGGCGAATTCGAGCAGCGGGGCGATGCGCGCCTCGACTGCGCGCGGCGACAGGCCGAAGTAGCGTCCGTACACGAGCAGATTCTCGGCCACGGTGAAGTCCGGATCGAGGTTGTCGAATTGCGGCACCACGCCGACGCGAACGCGCGCTTCGCGCGCCCGCTGGGGCACCGGCTCGCCCAGAAGCTCGATTTCCCCGGCGTCGGGCCGGATGAGCCCCAGACAGAGCCTGAGCGTAGTGGTCTTGCCCGCGCCGTTGGGACCGAGCAGGCCGAAGCACTCGCCCGGTGCGACCGCGAGATCCACACCGCAGACCACCTCGAGCGCGCCGAACGACTTGCGCAGCCCGCGCGCGCCGAGAGCGCTCATTTCCAGTTCGAGACGACGATGGCGCGCAGTACGTGCAATTTGCGGTGGAAGAAGTGGCTCGCTCCCGGCACCAGCACCACCGGCAGCTCCTGCGGCCGCGCCCAGTCGAGCACCGCCGCGAGCGGTACGGTCTCGTCGTTCTCGCCGTGGATGACGAGCGTGCCCTCCGGCACGGCGGGCGTTCCAAGCCGGGTGACCCCGACGCCGACGAGCACCAGCCGCTCGGGTGTCACGCGCGCTGCAAGCCGCGCTTGCACCGCGGCGCCGAAGGAAAAGCCCGCCAGGACCGGCTTCTCGGCCTTGAGGAATTTGACAACGGCGTGCAGGTCATCGAGCTCGCCCCTGCCTTCGTCGTGCACGCCCTCGGTCTCGCCGACGCCGCGGAAATTGGGGCGCCAGGTTTGGTACCCGAGCTCGAGAAAGGCTCGTGCGAGGGTCTGCACCACCTTGTTGTCGAGCGAGCCGCCGAACAGGGGATGCGGATGCGCGATCAATGCCACGCCGCGCGGCGTGGGCTCGGGCTCATCCACCGCGCATTCGATGCGGCCGGCGGGGCCGGCGACGAACTCGCGCCGCGTGCTCGCGCGCATCTACATCTTCAGGCGTTCGACCACCCGTCCGTGCCGGAGATGCTCTTCGATGATCTCGTCGATGTCGGCCTGGTCGACGTAGGTGTACCAGACCGCCTCCGGATACACGACCACGCAAGGGCCTTCCTCGCAGCGGTCGAGACAGCCCGCCTGGTTGATCCGGATCCTGCCCTGGCCGGAAAGGCCGAGCGCCTTGACCCTGGCCTTGGCGTACTCGCGCATCTCGCTCGCGCCCTTGTCGTTGCAGCAGGTGCGCCCGCCGTCGCGCTGGTTGCAGCAGAAAAAAACGTGCTTGTCGTAGTAGGACATGAAGGGCGCTGATTTTAAGCCCTTTCCTCCTGGGCCACGCCTTTTGCTCAGGCCTCCCGCGGCCGGTTCCCCGCGAGGTACATGAGGTACCCGAGCGCGGTGAACGGCCACAGTGCGCTCACCAGCCGGGTCAGGCCGTTGAAATTCAGGAAATGCCCCTGCTGCCAGACTTTCAGCGAAGCGACCAGATACGGATTGGGCGGGGCGAGGTTCACCAGCACGGTCGCGGCCATGATCAGCAGGGCCGCGAGGATCAGCCGCAGGCCGCGCGGCAGCCCGACGGCGGCGAGCACCAGCACGACCCCGGCGGCGAGGCCGATCTGCGCGCCCAGCGTGAGCCAGAGGAAGACGTTCTCGGCGCGCATCAGGATCGCGAACGCGGCCGTCCTCACCACCAGCGCCGCGCCGACGAGCGCCGCGATCTGGGCGCGGATCGCGGCCCCGGCCGACGCGAGCGACGACAGGAGCAGCCCCGCGGCGGTGAGGTTCGCCGCCGCGGTCAGGGCCTCGATGGTGATGAAGAACGCGGGCCGCTCGCCGCGCGGCCCGCGCGCCCCGATCAGCTCGCGCAGGTCGCCTGCGCCGAAGAGCAGCGTCGTCGGGTTGAGCTGGATGAAGAGCCACAACCCCATCAGCGCGAGGCCGAGGTCGATCGCCCCGCCGGGGAGAAAGGCGCTGTGCCGCAAGCGCGCGAAGGCGCCTTCCTCGAGCAGCCTCGGGGCATAGCGCACGCCCGCCGCGGCGCCGAGCGCGGCGCCGAGCACGTTGCAGATCGCGTCGAGGTTGGAGGCGATGCGCGCGGGCAGGTAGCTTTGCAGGGCCTCCAGGGCGAGCGAAAGAGCGATCGCCGATGCGGTGGCCGCGATGAACGCCGCCGCGCCGCGCAGGCGCGGCTGTAGCGCCGCCGTGGCGAGAAAGCCGTACGGGACGTAGCCGAGCACGTTCACGATGAGGTCGAAGTACGTGATGTGGCGCGGCCAGGCCGCGGTGAGGTAGGCGAACGGCGACGCCCCGGTGCTGCGCCAGCCCTCCATCGGGTAGAGGCTCGCGTAGACCGTAAGCGCCGCGAACACGGCAAACAGGATCCGCGCGAGCGGCGACGCGCGCATCAGCCGCGGGCGGTGGCGCGGACCGGCTGCGGAACGAGCGATCCCACGACCATGCCAACGAGCGAAAAGGCGAGGCCGGCGAGCGGCGCAGGCACCGCGGGGTCGTTCACGAACCACTCGATGGCGAACCAGGCGGCGAGCCCGCTCAGCGCCGAGACCATCGCGCCCGCGTTGCTGGCACGCTTCCAGAAGATGCCCGCGGCAAGCGGCACGAAGGCTGCCACCAGCGTCACGGTGTAGGCGTTCTGGATCATGTCGTACATGGTCTTCTTCGAGAGCAGCGCGAAGATCAGCGCGGCTGCGGTGAACGCCACCAGCACCACGCGCAGCGTGAGCAGGAACTTGCGCTCGCTCATGCGCGGCTCGAAGGGGCGGATCACGTTCTCGGTGACGAGCGAGGTCGGCGCAATGATCGCGCCGCTCGCGGTCGACAGGATCGCCGAGAGCAGCGCGCCGAAGAACAGCACCTGCACCCACAGCGGGGTGTGGCCGAGGATGAAGGCAGGCAGGATGCTCTGCATCTCGCGCGCGTCCTCGGCCGAGAGCAGCTTGCCCAGGGAGGGGTCGATCATCAGCGCGGCGAACACGATGAAGATCGGCACGAAGGCGAAGGTGAAGTAGATCAGCCCGCCGGCGAGCGTACCGAGGATCGCGGTGCGCTCGTTCTTCGCCGAGGTGACGCGCTGGAAGATGTCCTGCTGCGGGATCGAGCCCAGCGCGAGCGTCACCCAGGCGGTGAAGAAGTAGAGCCACTCCTTCGAGCCGCCCTTCGGCCAGAACTCGAACTTGCCCGCGTCGGCCGCCGCGGCGATCACCTTGCCGGCGCCGCCGGCCATGTCGCCGACGAACCAGGCGATGATTACCACGCCGGCGATGATGATCACCGACTGGAACAGATCCGTGAGCGCCACCGACCACATGCCGCCCCAGAGCGTGTAGGCGAGCACCACCAGCGCGCTCAGCACGATTCCCCATTGCAGGGAAATGGTGCCGCCGGAGAGGGTCGAGAACGCAAGGCCGAGCGCGGTGAGCTGAGCCGCGGTCCAGCCCAGGTAGGAGATCGCGATCACCACGCTGGTACCCATCTCCATGGTGCGGCCGTAGCGCTTGCGGTAGAAGTCGCCGATGGTCAGCAGGTCCATGCGGTAGAACGCGCGCGCGAAGAAGATCGCCACGATCGCAAGACAGAACGAGGAGCCGAAGGGGTCGGCGATGATCGAGCCCATGCCGTTCTTGGCGAACTCGGCCGACACCGAGAGCACCGTCTCGGCGCCGAACCAGGTGGCGAACACCGTGGCGGCGTTCATGTACAGCGGCAGGCTGCGGCCGGCGACGACGTAGTCCTTGGAGTCGTGCACCCGCTTCGCCGCCCACAGCCCGATGGCGATGGTGACGGCGAGGTACAGGATGACGGAGCCGATCAGCATGCCCGCTTCATAGCCGACGGCATCATAGCTTTTTAGAACATGACGAGCGCGAGGAGCACGGCGGCCAGCCCGGCGATGATCACAAGCCCGGTGAGGATGTCGTTGCGCCGGGCGTTCTCGGCCGCGAGCCGCTCGAGGAGCTCGCGCACCGGGCCCAGGCGGTCCTCGGCCAGCGCGCGGTGCGCGAGCCGGGGGATCTGCGGCAGGGTGCTCGCCCAGTAGGGCGCTTCGCGGCGCAGGCTGCGCACGAATCCGCGCCAGCCCACCTGCTCGTCCATCCAGCGCTCGAGATACGGCTTGGCGGTGCGCCAGAGATCGAGCTCCGGGTCGAGCTCGCGCCCCAGGCCCTCGATGTTGAG
>Ga0070696_100002998_pt1 | contig 11210 bp, 8 predicted proteins | sample KBSK1253metaG_FD_65474 | JGI IMG/M metagenome (GOLD analysis project Ga0070696, IMG submission 65474) | Corn, switchgrass and miscanthus rhizosphere microbial communities from Kellogg Biological Station, Michigan, USA - KBS K1-25-3 metaG | ecosystem: Host-associated > Plants > Roots >... | reverse complement strand
ATGCAGGAGTACACGGAGAACTACATCCGCGCGGGCGGTTCACGCTCGTTCTCCGAGTACTACACGGCGAAATACGATGGCGCGCTCTTCGACCAAAAGTTGGTTCGAAACGTCGCCTTTGCCCAGCACAACCTCGTCACGGACAGATCCTTCAGCGAATTCAACGTGATCTTCTGCCGTAACGTGCTCATCTATTTCGACAAGGAACTTCAGACCCGCGTTCATGCGCTCTTCTATGACAGCTTGGTGAGGCTTGGCGTGCTCTGCCTGGGCAGCAAGGAGACTTTGAATCTCTCCAAGTATGACCCCTGCTACGAACGGTTGGATGTCACAGAAAAGATCTACCGCAAAGTCAAGTGACGAAGCGGGCGCGACTGCGGTCGCCTATGAGATCATCGTCCTGGGGACATCATGGGGCGGGCTGGCGGCTTTGCGCACCATCATCGCCGCTCTGGCGCCGACATTCGACATTCCGATCGCGGTCGTGCAGCACCGGCATCGTGACTCTGACACGATGCTCGCCCGGTTCCTGCAAGATCACACTCGACTGCGCGTCTGCGAAATCGAGGACAAACAGGTGATCGAGCCTGGCCGAGTCTTCATCGCACCGGCGAACTATCACGCGCTCGTGGAGCAGGGACATTTCTCCCTATCGACGGAGGCGCCCGTGCGATACAGCAGGCCGTCCATCGACGTCGCCATGACCAGCGCGGCGGATTCGTATGGACATCGGGCGGTGGGCGTGGTCCTCACGGGCGCGAACGCGGACGGCGCGGAAGGGCTGCGCAGGATTGCCGACAGTGGTGGGTTGGCCGTCATCCAGGACCCGGGATCCGCCGAAGTCAACGCGATGCCAAAGGCCGCGCTTCGCTGGGTGCCCACGGCTCGCGTCTTTCCGCTCGATCGGATTGCGGCGTTCCTGAGCGCGCTGCCCGCGGCACAAGCCGCCAGCCCCAGGTCCGCATGACAACGACCGCGGTGGAGACCACTCCTCGATCAGTACCCACCCTGCGAGATCAGGTCGAGATTCTGATCGTCGACGATCGTCCCGAGAATCTGCTGGCGCTCGAAGCCATTCTCGAGCCGCTGGGACAGAAGCTCGTCCGCGCGTCGTCCGGCGAAGAGGCTCTGCGCAAACTGCTCAAGCGCGATTTCGCAGTCGTGATGCTCGACGTGCAGATGCCGGGAATGAACGGGTTCGAGACAGCGCAGCTCATCAAATCGCGTGAACGAACCCGATACATCCCGATCATCTTCCTCACGGCGATCAGCAAGGAGGAGGAGTACGTCTTCCGCGGCTATCAGGTGGGCGCGGTGGACTACATGTCGAAGCCGTTCCAGCCGGACGTGCTGCGGGCCAAGGTAGCGGTCTTCGTCGACCTGCATCTCAAGCAGAAGCGGCTCGCCGAGCAGGAAGCGATGCTGCGCGAAGGCGAGCGCCGCATGACCGAGCTGCGCCACATGCGCGAGCTGCTCCAGTCGGAGGCGCGCTTCCGCGAGATCGTCAGCACCGCGATGGATGCCATCGTGATCTTCGACGACAAGGAGCGTATCACGCTGTTCAACGGCGCGGCCGAACGGATGTTCAAGACCGCCGCCGCCAAAGCGATCGGCCGGCCCGTGACGGACTTTTTCCCCGACAGCACCAACGCCGAGGCGGTGCGCCAGATCTGCGCGCGCGCGCGGAACGCGCGGGCGGCGGAGTCCCAATCCGATTGGGATGCCGTCGAGCACGTGACGTCGCTGACGGGAAATCGAGACGCCGGCGAGCAGTTTCCCATCGAGGTCTCGATTTCCTGCTTCGAGGGAAAAGAGGGGCATCAGTACACGCTCATCGTCCGGGACGTCTCGGAGCGAGTCCGGCAGGAGGAAGAGCTGCGCCAGCAGAAAATCGAGCTCGAGCGAACGATGGCGGAGCTTCAGACGGCCAATGAAGAGCTCAATCGCCGCCAGGAAGATCTCGAACGCGCGATGACCGCGCGCAGCCGGTTCTATGCGTCGATGAGCCACGAGCTCCGCACGCCGATCAACGCCGTGCTGGGCTACAGCACGTTGCTGCTCGAGAGCATCTACGGCCCGCTCAACGAGAAACAGGCGGAAGGGATCCAGCGTACCCAACGCGCCGCCAAGCACTTGCTCGAGTTGGTCAACGATGTGCTGGATCTATCGAAGATCGAGGCGGGCAAGATCGACCTGCGGCTCCAGCCGGTGGGATTTCCCTCCATCATCGAGGAGCTGTTCGTCACCGTGCGGCCACTGGCGGACAAGTACGGGAGCAAGCTGGCGCTGGAGCACGAAGGGAATTCGATCACCGTGGTCTCCGATCCACGCCGGGTGCGCCAGATCCTGCTCAACTTGTTGTCGAACGCGATCAAGTTTGGTGGCGCGAAACCGATCCGTGTGCGGGTAGAGCGCAGCGGGGAGGACGGCGTGTCCGTCGCGGTGATCGATCAGGGAGAGGGCATCCCGGCGGAAGACCAGGATCGCATCTTTCAGGAATTCGTGCAGCTTGGCAAGACGCAACTGCAGGAGGGCACCGGACTGGGGCTGCCGATCTCGCGCCGCCTCGCCGAGCTGCTCCACGGCTCCCTGACACTCGATTCCGAAGTGGGGAAAGGAAGCACGTTCTGCCTCACCCTTCCCGCCAATGCCGAAGCGCGCGCATCGCGGACTTTCGAGCAGGAGAAAACGCCCCGTCCCGTGGACGAACGGCGTAAGGGCAGCGAGAAAAGCGCCGAGAAGGCGCCGGACAAAGGAGAGGTCGCTGCCCCCGCGACCGCTAGTGGGTTGTAACCGACCCGCTCATCCCCGAGCCGTGGATGGTGCAGTGGTAGTTGAAGGTCCCCACCGCGGAAATCTGCTTGGTGAAAGTCCCGCTCGTTTGCGTCGGTGAGTTCCCGAGGTTCCCGTTGTCCCACGTAACGTTGTGGTTGCCCGAACCGGTCCACGTCCACGTGATCGTGGTCCCAGCCGGTACCGATGTGGCATTCGGCTCGAATCCATTGTCGACGACGTTGATCGAGTTCGACGTGCTGACGCCACCGCCTCCGCCGCCACCTCCGCCACCCCCTCCTCCACCGCCGGGATTCGTGACCGCCGGTGAATCGCCGCCACCGCACGCGGCAAGCGCGAACGCGCAAAGAGTCACTGCAGTTCGAAGCTCACGCATGCTTTTCTCCGATGTGCGACGGATTTGTTTCGCAACAGCGCCAACCATTTAAAACTCGAAGCCAGCCGCCAGAGTCACATGGTCGTTGGTGTAGCGGCCCGTAGCGTACTCCGTTCGCAGTCGCCGGTACTCCGTTCCAACGAACACCGGGCCGAACGGCTTTACCGTGGCGTAAGAGGCGCACGCGTCGTTACGGCGTCGCAGTGAGACGCCATCCGGGTGATCCACTCCGCACCCGACACCGAGCCGCACGGCGAACGTCGGTCGGACGTTGACCTGCATCCATCCACCTTTGGACTTCAGCGGCGTATTGGCCGGAGTGAAGTTCTGTCCGATCCCGCCTCCGCCGAGCCCCCGAATGCCCTCGCCGGAGAAGATCTCACCGCGAAGGTCGATCCACTCGTACGGTGACAGCGTCGCGTCGCACGCTACCGCGCGCGAGTCGACTCTGGTCGCGGCGGGGACGAGCCATCCCTGATGCACACCACAGCCGACCTCGCGCGGTGTTTCGGGCTCTCCCCAGGCTGCACTGACGCGCGCTTCGAGAAAGGGACGCTGTGATCGCTCCGCCAGATCGTAGTCGGTGTCGAACGCCGCCACGGCATCTCCGCTCGTCGGCGCCAGCACCGCGCCCTGGAGGCCCACGCGAACTTTGCCCGAGGTCGTGACGCCGACGCGCACTTGCGGAAGCCAAAGCCAGAGATTGCCCGAGGCGGCGAAGTCCGGCGTTCCGATCGCGGCCGGCGTCACTGGATTGACGCCGCTGATGAGCGGCGATTCCTGTCCCACCATCAGCTCCGCGTGTGTCCAGCGCACGAACCCGCGCGCGGTACGCAGACGTACGAGCGGGAACGTCCTTCCCCCACTGGACGGCTGTTGTCCTCCGTAGAAGTCCACGTCGAGATCACCGGTGAACACGCCGCCAAGCACGTCGGGCACTCGCACCGCAAGCCCAAGACGCGTCTGTCGAATCGCCATGCCGACGCCACGCACAGGAAGGCCAGGCGTGGTATCAGGACGAACGAACTGCGGATTGTCCACGTTGTTGACTCGGCGGCTGTTGCCGAACCCGGCCACCATGACTCGGCCCGAGAACTCGAGGCGCGCACCCGATTTAGCTTTCGCGCCTCTCTCCGCTTGTTCAGCGATCTGCTGCTGAAGAACGCTGATCGCGGCTTCGGCGCGTTTCAGGCGTTCCGCCAGCGAATCGGCCGATGTCGCCTGCGCGCCCAGGCTTCGCGCCAGCAGAAGGCCGGCGGCGAAACAGAGAACGGGAGAGATTTTTCTTGACGGACGATGAGCAGCGGCAGCAGTGTTCACCGGTTCGATGTCCATGGCGTATCTAAGGAAGGGAAGGTAGGCAGGAATGCGAATGTTTCCGCGCGCTTCAATCGGTGTCGCGCTGTTCGGCGCGATACTGGCCGGTAGAGTAGCGGCTCAAGCAGCTCCGACGGTCAGTGGCCAGGTGACGATCCTCGAACGACCAGGTGAGACGACCGAGGATCTCGGGGATGTCGTCGTCTATCTCGAGCCGACCGGCGCGACGGCGCGCCCGATGCCACCGGCTGCCACCAACACTGTCATCAACCTCCGTTCTCGGCAATTCTCTCCTCGCATCGTGGTCGTGCCCGAGGGGACGCGAATCGATTTCAAGAACCTCGATGCCTTCAGTCACAACGTCTTCTCGAAGGCGAATGGTGGTTTCGATACCGACGTATTCGGGCGAAACAAGACGCGAGCCAACGTATTCCAAACCGCGGGCGTGTACCCCCTGTACTGCAACGTCCATCCGCGCATGACGGCGTACGTGATATCGCTGAACACACCCTACTTCGTGCAGGCGGGGCTGGATGGACGGTTTCTGCTGGAGAACGTCGCGGCGGGTCGGTACAAGATGCACGTCTGGCACGACCGGACGAGCGAACGCGTGCAGGACATCACGGTCGGCGCCCGCGGCATCAGCAACCTGCTGGTGGAGCTGGACGGGCGAGGGTACAAGTACGTCCAGCACAAGAACAAGTTCGGCCAGGACTACACGAACACGAGCGGAGATCGGTACTAGGGGATGAATCGTCCGCGCTTGAGCCTCACCGCACGGATCTTCCTCAGCTCCGCCGGAATCGTGATCGTCGTCATGGCGATCACGCTCGTATTGACGCAGCGCAGCGCGCAGCGGGCGGCGGAAACCTCGATCGCGCGGCAGCTCGACGGAACCGTCCAGCGCGTCCAGGAGCTCGTGACCTCGGAGCGCGCCCAGCTCGGCGGCCGCTTGCGCGCGTACGCCGAGAACCCCGTGTATCGCGCGAGCATCGAGAGAGACCAGGAGTACCTCGACTACACCGTGGTCGCGGCCGATCAGACGGGTGCGAGATGGGTGCAGCTCATCAGCCGCGAAGGCGTCCGACTCGCGAAGAGCGACGCGCCGACCGCGTCGCGGGATACGCTTCTTGGCTCACCGTTGATTCGCAAAGCGCTCGACGGTGAGCTGGCGGAGGGATTCGGCGTTTCCGGCGACACCAGCCTGATTCAGACCGTCGCGGTGCCCATCGGTGGGGGCGGCCAGCGCATCATCGGCGCATTGATGGCCGCGAAATTCGTGACCGATTCGGTCGCCCGCGCGGTCGGCGCCCAAACGCAGAGCGACGTGTACTTCTTCGCGCTCGACCGGCAGAACGAACCACGCGTCGTGGCGGCGACGGATGCGCTCCGACCATCGAGTACCGCGTTGCTCGCGTCGCTTTCGCAGCGGCTGCGTGCCGACTCCAATGGCGTCGTGCAAGCTGGCGTTGCATCCGACAGCGCCGGACCACGTGCCGCGCTGGAGCCCATCGTGCTCAATGGCGAGCACTTCGTGTCCCGCCGCGCGACGCTCGCGAGCGCGTCAGGCGCGCCCGTCGGCGGATTCGTCGCTTTGCGATCGCTCGACAAGGAGCTGGCCGCCACCGGGTACAGCGACGTACGTCGAACGCTGCTGCTGGCGGGCGCTCTCGGATTGCTGCTCGCGCCGATCATCGCCGCCTTGACCGCGCGACAGATCGTCCGTCCTGTGACGCTCCTCGCGGACGCGACGCGTCGGGCCGCGGAAGGAGACTACCAGGCCGAAATTCCCGAAGGCGGGCGGGATGAGATCGGCACGCTGGCGAGCGCCTTTCGCCGACTGCTCGCGGACCTCAAGGACAAGCAGGCGCTGGTGGATTTCCTCAGCGTCGCCGCTCCGGCGGCGGTGAGCGGCACGCGCGTCCAGACGCGGGAGGCCTCGGCGGCGACACAGAGGCTCTCCAACGGCGGTGGCGTCACGATGCTGGAGGCCGGACAGACGCTCGGGAATCGCTACGAGATCAAGAACGTCCTCGGCGTCGGCGGCATGGGGATGGTGTACAAGGCGAACGACAAGGAGCTCGGAGAGATCGTCGCGATCAAGACGCTCAAGCCCGGCATGATCGCGGCGGACTCCAACGCCCTCGAGCGATTCAAGAGCGAGATCAAGCTCGCGCGTCGAATCTCGCATCGGAACGTGGTGCGCACCTACGATCTCGGCGAAACCGGCGGTTTGTATTACCTCACGATGGAGTACGTCGAGGGTAAGTCGCTCAAGGAGCTGATCAAGGAGCGGGGACGCCTCCCGGCGTCCGCGGTCCTGCCGATCGCGAAGCAGTTGTGCCGAGCGCTCGAGGTCGCGCACGAGGAGGGAGTGATTCATCGCGACATCAAGCCGCAGAACATGGTGGTGCAGGGCGACGGCGTGCTCAAAGTCATGGACTTCGGGATCGCGCGGCTTGCCTCGCGTCCCAAGGACGGCGGATACACTCAGCAGGGCGTCATCATCGGAACGCCAGAGTACATGTCGCCGGAGCAATTGCTCGGTGACGAGCTCGACGTGCGCGCCGATTTATACGCCACGGGAGCCGTCCTGTACGAGTGTCTCGTGGGTCACGTGCCGCTCACCGCCAATACTCCGATGGCGTTGATGGCCAAGGTTCTCGAGGAAGAGCCGCAGCACCCTCGGTCGGTCAGGCCGGACATCCCGCAATCCCTTTCGGATCTCGTGATGTGGGCGCTCGCCAAGGATCGCGAACACCGGCCGCGCACGGCGGCCGAGCTTCATGCCAGACTGGATCAGATCGCGCTAGGTTAATCGTCTCTGACGAACGAGCATCAATTCGACGCGCGTTGCTCCATGGACGCGCTGGGAGATGCGATCATCGTGATCGCTCCCGATTGGCGCATTGACTACATCAACGCGCCCTGGGAGCGCATACTCGGCGTGCGCCGCGCGGATGCCATTGGCCACGACTTCTGGCGCGCCTATCCCGGCCTCGCCGAGGAAGCTGGAGCGGAGATGATCCGCGCGACCGCGGCGGACGGCTCGACCAGGCGCTTCGACATCGAGCACGTGATTTCCGGCGAAGTGCGCCGCTATGGCGTGCGCGTCGCGAGAGATGAAACCGGATCCGTCGTCCTCGCGCTCTCACGCGCCTTTGAAATGATGAAGAACGCGCGCGACCGCGCGCTCGAGGACCGCAACGAAGAGAACGCGGCGTTGCGGGCGCTGGCCCGTCAAACCGCGGAGGTCTCCGATACGACGGCGCTGCTGACGATTCTTTGCGAAGCGGCCAGCGCGCAGTGCGGAGGGCAAGGCGCGACACTGATCTCCGCCATGGAAACGGAGGGCGAGCTCCTGAGCGCCGTCGGGTTGCTCGCGCCCGCGGAGGGACGGCGCTTCAGCCTCGTGGGCTCGCTGGCGCGGGAGATTCTCGAGACGAGAAAAGTCGCCATGGTCGAGGACTTCATGGCCGCGAGGCGACCACTGGCGAGGCGCCTCGCGGACATTCCGATCGGACCACTGATCGCGGCGCCGCTCGTCGCCCACGAGCGAGTGTTGGGGACGCTCATGGTGGTGCGCGATCGACGCTCGGTGCCGTTCAGCACTCGCGACGCCCAGCGTCTCGCCGTCGTCGCAGACCACGCGGCGCTCGCCGTCTGGAAGTCCCAGCTCCTCGAGCAGGCGCAGGAGGCCGATCGCGCGAAAGGCAGGTTTCTGGCGACCATGTCGCACGAGCTCCGCACGCCCCTGACCGCGATCGCGGGGTACGAAGAGTTGCTGGTCGACGAGGTGCTCGGCGCGCTCTCGGATGCGCAGCGCGAAGTGCTGGAGCGCATGCACTACGTGACGCAGCACCTTTCGGCGATGATCGAGGACGTCCTGGCGTACACGAATCTCGAAACTGGTGGAGAAGTCGTCCGGCCCACCGACTTTCTGGCTGCCGATCTGCTGTCCGCCGCGGCGGCCGTCGTGCAGCCGCTCGCCGACAACAAGAGGCTTCCCCTCGTCAGTGAATCCGTCGCCACGCCGATTCGCATGTCGACGGATATCGACAAGGCTCGTCAAATACTCGTGAACCTGGCGGCCAACGCCGTCAAATTCACCGAGCGCGGCGAGGTTCGCATGGCGCTCGTCGACGATCGAGACGACGTGCGCTTCAGCGTGAAGGACACGGGCATCGGCATCGCGCAGTCCGACCTGCAGCGACTCTTCCGACCCTTTTCGCAGCTCGACAGCGGTTTGACCCGAAAGCACGGTGGCACGGGGCTGGGTCTCTACATCTCGCACCGGTTCGCGCGGTTACTCCGCGGCCGAATCGAAGTGGAGTCGGAGCTCGGCAAGGGCTCGACGTTCACTTTGGTCCTGCCGCGCGAATAAACGTTCTCCGTTCTCGGCGGCCCGCCAAACTGAGCGTTCTCGGCCCGCCGCCGCAAAGAGTTAACGCGGCGGCGGTACGTTCTCGGCGGCGCTTCGCGCCGGTGGACCGTAGACCGGCTCCGGAACAGCTGCCACCGCGCCGCAGGCGCGCCGAGAACGCACCGGCCTGCGTTTCTTATCAGTCACGCGGGCCGCCGAGAACTTCGGCTACGGCGGCCGAGAACATTTCGCATACACTTGCCGCTACCGCGTCCACAGGCAATCATCCACATAACATGCGCCCTACCAACGTCAGCGATCCGCAGTACTACCATAAGGTTGTCGACTGCCAGTACGCGTGTCCGGCACATACCAATATCCCGGAATACATTCGGCTGATTGCGCAGGGACGATTCACCGAGTCGTACTTGCTGAATCGGCAATCGAACGTTTTCCCCGGCATCCTGGGCCGGACATGCGACCGACCGTGCGAGCCGGCGTGCCGCCGAGGGCGTGTGGACGGCAAGCCGGTGGCAATCTGCCGGCTCAAACGCGTCGCCGCTGATCTGCGCGACGACATCACGGAATTCCTTCCAAAGGCGCCCGCGGTCAAGAACGGCAAACGCGTGGCACTCATCGGTGCCGGCCCCTCGTCACTGGCCGTGGCCAACGATCTCATGACGCTTGGCTACGAGTGCGTGATCTACGAGAAGCTCTCGGAACCCGGCGGGTTGATGCGAATCAACATCCCCTCTTTCCGGCTTCCAGCGACGGTGCTCGATGAAGAGGTGAACTACATACTCGATATGGGAGTGGACATCCGCTACAACACTCCCGTGACGAGCATGCGCTCGCTGCTCGCCGAGGGCTACGACGCCATCTTCGTCGGGAGCGGTGCGCCCACCGGCAAGGATCTCGACATCCCGGGCCGCCGCGACACGAAAAGCATCCACCTCGGCATCGAGTGGCTGGCGTCGGCGCACTTCGGCCACATCGATGCGATCGGAGAGCGCGTGCTGATCATCGGTGTCGGCAACACCGCCATGGATTGCTGCCGCACGTCGCGCCGACTCGGCGGCCGGGACGTCAAGGTCATGTCCCGCCGCTCGCGTCCCTATTTCAAGGCCTCGCCATGGGAGCTCGAGGATGCCGAGGAGGAAGGCATCCATATCGTCGAGAACCACTCCCCCAAACGCTTCGTGGTGCAGAACGGGACGCTGATCGGCATGGAATTCGAGCGGCTGCGTTGGTCCGAGGCCAACGGCAAGCAGACGAGCGAAGTGACCGATTCGGTGATGATCCCATGTGATGACGTCATCCTCGCCATTGGCCAGGAGAACGCATTTCCGTGGATGGAACGCGACATCGGCATCAACTTCGACGCCAAGGGAATGCCGATCGTCGACAAGAAGACGATGCAGTCGACCCTCCCCGGCGTGTTTTTCGGCGGCGACGCCGCGTGGGGACCGGAGAACATCATTTGGGCGGTTGAACACGGACACCAGGCGGCGATCTCGATTCACAACCATTGTCAGGCACTACCGCTGACAGAGCGCCCGGCGTACGGCATGAACCTCGTGAGCGCCAAGGCGGGGATGCACGCGTGGAGCTACAGCAACGACTACAGCTCCAGCCCGCGCACCAAAATGCAGCACGCCGACCTGGTCGCGCGCTTCTCGAGCCTCACGACCGAGGTGGAGCTCGGGTTCGACGCCGAACAGACCGCGCGAGAGGTGGAACGGTGCCTCAATTGCGACATTCAGACCGACTTCACGGCGAGCTTGTGCATCGAGTGCGACGCGTGCGTGGACGTCTGCCCGGTGAACTGCCTGACGATCACGCCAGGCGGTGACGAAGCGGACATTCGAGCGCGCCTCTCCGCGCCGGCGGTCAATCCAAAACAGGCACTGTACACGTCCGACCTGCTGCCGCAGACCAAGCGAATCATGGTCAAGGACGAGGATGTCTGTCTGCACTGCGGCCTCTGCGCCGAGCGTTGCCCGACTGCCGCATGGGACATGAAGCAGTTCGACCTGCTGATCCCTTACGCCGGGCGACAGCCCCAGGGAACGGTTGACTTCGGAAACCTCGTGACGCTCGTGCGCGCTCCCCAGGCAGCGCCATTGCCATGAGCGCTCCCAAGGCCGGCATCAACGATTTTGCCTTTCGCATCGGCACCGTGAACGGCACGGGGTCCGCGAGCGCGAACGGTCTTCTCATGCAGGCGATTTTTCGCATGGGGATTCCGGTAACGGGCAAGAACGTCTTCCCCTCGAACATCCAGGGACTGCCGACCTGGTACGAGATTCGGGTCAACAAGCACGGCTACACGGCGCGTCCGGATCAGATCGATCTGTGCGT
>Ga0070696_100002997_pt1 | contig 11211 bp, 11 predicted proteins | sample KBSK1253metaG_FD_65474 | JGI IMG/M metagenome (GOLD analysis project Ga0070696, IMG submission 65474) | Corn, switchgrass and miscanthus rhizosphere microbial communities from Kellogg Biological Station, Michigan, USA - KBS K1-25-3 metaG | ecosystem: Host-associated > Plants > Roots >... | reverse complement strand
TCCACCAGCACGAACAACATGATCTTGAACGGCAGCGAGATGATCATCGGCGAGACCATCATCATGCCCATCGACATCAGCACGCTGGCCACCACCAGGTCGATGATCAGGAACGGGATGAACAGCAGGAAGCCCATCTGGAACGCGGTCTTCAGTTCGCTGGTGAGGAACGCCGGCATCGCCACCTTGAACGGCACGTCGGCCTTGTCCGCATAGGGCTTTTCGCCGGCCAGCCGGGTGAACAATGTCAGGTCGGCCTCGCGCGTCTGGTCGAGCATGAAGTGCTTGAACGGCGCCGACGCCGCCGGCAGCGCCTGCTCGGCGGCGAGCTGGCCGTCCATGTACGGCTTCACGCCGTCGACATAGGCGCGGTTGAGCACCGGCGACATCACGAACAGGGTGAGGAACAACGCCAGCCCCAGCAGCACCTGGTTCGGCGGGGTCGACTGCGTGCCCAGCGCCTGGCGCAGGAAACCGAGCACGATGATGATGCGGGTGAACGAGGTCATCATCAGCGCGATCGCCGGCAGCAGGGTCAGCGCGGTCATCAGCGCCAGCACCTGCAGCGACAGCGTCCAGCTCTGCCCGCCGCCGGGCACGTTCTGCACGTTCACCAGCGGAATGCCCGGCGGCGGCGCCGCCAGCGCCGCCAGCGGCAACAGCAGCAGCGACGCGGCAACGATCCAGCGCCACGTCCTCATGCGCTGCGCTTCCAGCGTGCCAGCAACTCGCCGAACGCAGGCAACGGCGAAGCGGCGGACTGATCGGTCGGAACAGGCTCGGCCGGTGCATCGTCGTAAACGTGCAGCGTGCGCATGCCGCCCTGGCCCACGCCGATCAGCAGGCGCTTGCCGTCGGCGTCGAGCAGCAGCACGCGCTCGCGCGCGCCCACCGCCATCGCCTCCACGCAGCGGATACGCCGTCCGGCCACGCCATGGCGGCGCTGCATCCGCCGGCTGAGCCAGCCAGCGGCCAGGATCAGTCCGATGATGCCGAGCAGGCTGAACACCACGCGCGCCAGTTCGCCGGCGGCGTTGAACTCCGGCGTGGCCGCCGGCGCGGCGGCGGCCAGCATGAGCGCCAGGGTGTTCATCAGCGCAGTTTTCGCACGCGCTCGGCCGGGCTGATCACGTCGGTCAGGCGGATGCCGAACTTCTCGTTGATCACCACCACCTCGCCATGCGCGACGAGGGTGCCGTTGACGAACACGTCCAGCGGCTCGCCGGCGGCGCGGTCCAGCTCCACCACCGAGCCCTGGTTGAGCTGCAGCAGGTTGCGGATGCTGATGCGGGTGCGCCCGACTTCCATCGCCAGGGTCACCGGCACGTCGAGGATCATGTCGAGGTTGACCTCGCCGCTGCCCGTGGCGACGCCGTGCAACGAGTCGAACTCGACGCGCTCGCCGGCATTGGCCGACGCAACTTCAGTGGACTGGTTCATGCGGGATTCTTCTCTTTGAAATGGTCGCCGGCCGCGCGCTTCTCGCGCCGTCCGGCCTGGGCATGGAAACGCACGGCGTTGCGGCCGCCGGACTGGCCGTAGTGGCCGCGGAACACCGGCACGTCCTCGGCGTAGACGGTGGCCAGTTCCGGCAGCTGCACCGGGATCACGTCGCCCGGGCGCAGGTGCAGGAACTCGCCAAGGTTGAGCTGCACGTCGAGCAGCAGCGAACTCAGGTTCACCTCCGCGTCGAACACTTCCTCCTGCAGCATCTCCGCCCAGCGGTCGTCGCGGTCGGCCCGGTCGCTCTGCACGCCGGCGTCGAGCAGCGTGCGGATCGGTTCGACCATCGCGTACGGCAGGGTCAGGTGGATCTCGCCGCCGCCACCATCGAGCTCGACGTGGAAGCGCGACACCACCACCGTCTCGGTCGGGCTGACGATGTTGGCGAACTGCGGGTTGATCTCGGAGTTCTGGTAATCGAACTGGAGCTCCAGCACCGGCGCCCACGCTTCGGTCATCGCACCAAACAATTCTTCCAGCATGATCTGGATCACGCGGTTCTCGGTGGCGGTGAAGTCACGCCCTTCGATGCGCGCGTGGAAGCGGCCGTCGCCGCCGAAGAAGTTGTCGATCACGGTGAACACCAGGCGCGGCTCGAACACCACCAGCGCGGTGCCGCGCAGCGGCCTGATGCGCACCAGATTCAGGTTGCTCGGTACCGCCAGGCTGTGCACGTACTCGGCGAACTTGACCATCTTCACGCCCAGCACCGAGACCTCGCAGGTCTTGCGCAGCACGTTGAACACGCCCAGCCGGAAGAACCGCGCGAAGCGCTCGTTGACCATCTCCAGCGTGGGCAGCCGCCCGCGCACGATGCGGTCCTGCTGGGTGAAGTCGTACGCGATCACCGCATCGCTCGGCGGCGGCTGGTCGCCGCCGGTGGCCACCGCGCCGCCGCTGACGCCATCCAGCAGCGCGTCGATCTCGTCCTGGGAAAGCAAATCGCTCATGCGCGTGTCGTCCTGGTCACTGCATCACGAAGCTGGTGAAGTACAGCGCGTCGATGCCGGGCCGGCCAAGCCGCGCGCGGACGATCTTGCGCACGGCGACCAGCGCAGCCGCCTGCAGTTTCTGGCGCCCGGCGGCGTCGCCGATGATCGCGAAGTCCTGGTCGCTGAACAGCGCCACCAGCGCATCGCGGATCACCGGGTCGGCCGCCTTGGCCACCTCGATCGCCGCGGGATCGTGCGACATCAGGGTGACCCCGACCTGCAGGTAGCGCAGCGATTGCGCGTCGCGAAAATTCACCACGAAAGCCGGGTCCAGCGGCAGATAGAGTTCGGCCTGGACAACCTTCGGCGCCGACTTGCCGCCCCGGGCCGACACGGACTGGCGCGATTGCCAGGCATAGCCGCCGATACCCAGCGCCAGCAGCAGAACCACCGACACCGCGATCACCGGCAACTTGCGGCTCTTGCGCTCCGGCGGGGCATCGACCACCTCGGCGGCTTGTCCGTCATCGACCATGAAAACCTCGATCTGCAAATGGTTGAAAGGCATGCGCGATGAGTGCGCCTTCCATCAAAAGCAAACCGCGTGCCACTGGCGGAAAGCGTTGCCCCAGCTCGATCGGTGGCGGGCGGAGCCGGCTCGCGGCGCTTTCTTGACGCCCGCCACCACGTCGTCGCGACGCGATCACGACGGCCCTTCGATCGACGCGAAAACCCTCATGCCTGCCAGCCCGAAACAGGGGCGATGGGACGGCCGGCAGTGCCGGCGCACGTACCGGCGAATGAAGCGACCCGGATGGGCTCAGGCGAACGCGTCGAGCAGGCCGACCTTGCCCAGCGCCACCGGCATGCCGCCGTGGACGTCGGCAATCTCGTCCACCGCGGCAGCGCCGGCATGCCCGGCGTGGCCGCGGCGGTCGCCGCGATCGCGTTGGCCGACCTCGGCATGGCCGAGCGAAAGGCCGTGCCGCGCCAGCATCTGATCCAGTTGCGGCAGGCTCTGCTGCACCGCCGGGATCGCCGCCGCGTGTTGCGCGCTGAACACCACGTCGACACGCCCGTGCGTCACGCTGACGCTGACATCGAGCGACCCCAGTTCCTCGGGGTGCAGGCGGATCCGCGCCTGCTTGATGTTCTGGCCACCCAGCCAGGCCACTTGCTGGCCCAGGTCCTGGGCGAACGACTGGCTTCCCAGCGGCGAAGGCAACTGCAGCTGATGCGGCGGCGCTGGCGCCGTGGCGGCAGCAGGCGGGGCCGGCAGCGTCATCGCCAAGCCGTGCCCTTCCGCTGCGTCCTTGCCGACGGCGCTCGGCGCCGGCAGGGCCGCGTCGACCATCATCGGCACATTGGCTGCCAGCGGCACCATGCCGGCAGGCAGGGAGGCCGCCGAGGTACCTGCGCCAGCGAGCTGAAGCACGGCGGCAGCCCTGGCGTCGCTGGCCAGGGTCGTGCCAGCCTGCACCAGTGCACCGGCGGCCGCACCGCCATTGCCTTCGACCGGCTGCAGTGCTGCTGCCACCGATGATCCCAGCAAGGCAAGCATGGCACCCGCCATGGCGGATGCCGGCTGGTCGTCCGGTTCGTTCCTGTCCGCCGGCGCGGGCGCCGCCGCCACGACCGTCTCGATGGCCGGTGCGGCCACCGGCACTGCTGCCGGCACCGTGCCCGGATCGGCCGGTCGGGCGGCCTCCGGCTGCCGATCCGATGATGGCGGTGTCGCCGGCATGTCCCTGCGGTCATCCCGGTTGTTCGACGCGTCGTCCGTGCCCCTGGCGTCATGCTGTTGCCGCGCGGCATGCAGCTGGCTGTCGAAATCCTTCGGCGCGCCGCTGCCGGCGCCGTCGCGCGGCTCGCTGGCGCCGGTGGGTCGCGGCCCCGTCGCGGTAGCGGCGCTGGGCACGGTGACGGTGACGGAAGCGGTCATGGCGGGGGCACTGCTCCTGCGAGGGATACATGCGCGGCCTGCCATGCGGCATGCGGCAAGGACGCGCGGGTACGGGCCGGCAACGGCATGGCAAGTGACGTCTTCACCGCAGCCGCCGGTGTTGCATGCGTTCGTCGACCTCGGCCTGTTCGTGGCGATCCGCAGCGCGGCGTTCCTGTTCGCGGTGCTGCGCCACCACGCTGTCCAGCGCGCTCTCGCGCGCATGCGCCTGCCGCCAGTGGTCGCGCACCTGCGCCAGCTGGCGACTCTGCCGGGCCACCTCGGCTTCCTGCTGCACGATCGCCCGATCGATCCGTTCCACGAACTGCTGCCGATTGAGCAGCGCCGTCACGCTCTGCGCGCCATGGGTGGCGGCATACTCCAGCCGATAGCGCTGCAGTTCGCCGAGCTGGTGCTCGGCCTTGGCCAGCGCCTGCTGCTGTGCCGCCAGCTGGGCCAGCGCGTCCTCGCTGCGCTGCCGGGCCTGCTCCACCGCAGGCTCCAGTTGTTTCGTGCGCGAGCTCATGCGGCCACCTGCCCGGCGATGGCATCGAGCTTTTCGATCGCCGCTTCGAGCGTCATCGGTTCGTCCACTTCCTGCTGCAGGAAGACGCGCAGCTGCGGCCACATCTCGATCGCCTGGTCGACCTGCGGATCGGAGCCTTTCTGGTAGGCGCCCACCGCGATCAGGTCGCGTTGCTGCCGGTAGGCCGAATAGACCTGGCGGAAACGCTGCGCCGCGCGCAGATGTTCGCGTGCCACCACCGCCGGCATCACGCGGCTGATCGACGCCTCGATGTCGATGGCCGGGTAATGGCCGGCTTCGGCGAGGTCGCGCGACAGCACGATATGGCCGTCCAGGATCGCGCGCGCCGCGTCGGCGATCGGATCGTGACGATAATCATCGCCCTCGGTCAGCACGGTGTAGAACGCGGTGATCGAACCACGGCCGTCGGCATCGTTGCCGGCGCGCTCGACCAGCGCCGGCATCATCGCGAACACCGACGGCGGGTAGCCCTTGGTCGCCGGCGGCTCGCCGATCGCCAGCGCGATCTCGCGCTGCGCCTGGGCGTAGCGGGTCAGCGAATCCATCAGCAGCAGCACGCGCTGGCCGCGGTCGCGGAACCATTCGGCGACCGCGGTGGCGTACTGCGCGCCGCGCAGGCGCTTGAGCGGCGGCGCGTCGGCCGGCGCGGCAACGATCACCGCGCGGCGACGGCCTTCCTCGCCCAGCGTGTGTTCGACGAATTCCTTCACCTCGCGGCCGCGTTCGCCGATCAGGCCGACCACCACCACGTCGGCGTTGGTGTAGCGGGTCATCATGCCGAGCAGGGTCGACTTGCCGACGCCGGACCCGGCGAACAGGCCCAGCCGCTGGCCGCGGCCGACGGTAAGCAGCGCGTTGATCGCGCGCACGCCGACGTCCAGCGGCGCGTCGATCGGCTTGCGCGCCATCGGGTTGATCGGCTCGCGCTTGAGCGCGGCGTGTTCGTCCGACTCCAGCGGACCGAAGCCGTCCAGCGGCACGCCGTCGGCGCCGATCACCCGACCGAGCAACTGCTGCCCGACCGGCAAACCGCCACCGTGCGAGTACGGGCGAACCCGCGCATTCGGCAACACGCCATGCATGTCGCCTACCGGCATCAGCAGCAGGCGTTCGTCGGCAAAGCCGACTACTTCAGTCTCGAGTTTGGCGCCGTCGGCCGTGTCGACCAGGCAACGTGCACCGAGCGCGGCCTCGCAACCTTCCGCCTCCAGCGTCAGGCCGACCACCCGTCGCAGGCTGCCTTCCACGGTCAGCGTACGCGCCGCTTCGGCACGCACGGCGCGCAGCGCAAACTGCTGCTGCCAGCGCGTACGACGTGCGGCGTCGGCAACGTCGATGCTCATGCATCGCTTCCGGCGCAGTCGGCACCGTCGCCGAGCACCGCATCGATCACGGCCGCCAGGCGGGTTTCCACCCGCGCATCGAGCCGGGAACGTTCGCTCTCCAGCTGGCAGTCGCCGCGCGTCAGTGCCGGATCGGCGAGCAGTTGCCAGTGGCTTTCGGCCGCGCCCAGTTCCTGCAGCAAGGCCAGATCTTCCGGATGCACGCGCACGCGAAGTTCGCGGGTGGCCGCTGGCAGGGCGGCGGCGGCTTCGCGCACGGAGCGCGCGATCAAGTCGGGCGACAGCTGCAGTTCGCGCGTGATCACCCGGCCGGCCACGATCGTCGCCAGCCGCACCAGCTCCTGTCCGGTTTGCTCGTCGAGTGCCAGCAAGGGGCGCGCCGCGGCGTCATACAACGCATCGAGTCTTGCCATGCGTTCGCGCAACTGCTGCTGTGCCGCAGCCAGGCCTTCGGCATGGCCGGCCGCATAGCCCTCCTCGCGCGCCTGTTGTTCGAGCGCCGCCAGCTCGCGCACGGTCGGTTGCGGCGGCGCATTGGCCGCCTGCGATGCGGTCGGCCGGATGCCCACGTTCGGCAGCTCCCAGCGCTGAAAATCCGCGGTCGCGTTGTGGATCGTGGCGGCCATCAGACGAACTCATCCCCGCCGGAAGTCAGACTGAGCTGCCCGGCGTCGGAAAGCTTGCGGGCGATGCCCAGCACTTCCTTCTGCGCCGCGTCGACTTCGCTCAGGCGTACCGGCCCCTTCACCTCGAGGTCGTCGCGCATCATGTCGGCGGCGCGCTTGGACATGTTGGCGAAAATCTTTTCGCGCACCGCCGGCTCGGCGCCCTTCAGCGCGGTGATCAGGGTGCCCGACGGCACCTCGCGCAGCAGGATCTGCATGCCGCGGTCGTCCAGGTCGGCGAGGTCCTCGAACACGAACATCAGGTCCTCGATGCGCCCGCCCAGGGCGTCGTCCTGGCTGCGGATGGCCGTCATCAGTTCGGTCTCGCGGCTGGTCTCCATCGCGTTGAGGATGTCGGCGGCGGCCTTCAACCCGCCGACGGTGGCGGACTTGAGCTTCTTGTTGTTGCCGGAGAACTGGCGCTCCATGATCTCGTCCAGTTCGTTCAGCGCATGCGGCTGCACGCCGTCGAGCGTGGCAATGCGCATCACCGCGTCGGAACGCACGCGCGGCGGCAGGTAGCCGATCACCTCGGCGGCCTGGTCGGGCTCCAGATGCGCCAGCACCAGCGCGATGATCTGCGGGTGTTCCTGGCTGATCATCTCGGCGATGGCGCGGCTCTCCATCCACTTCAGCGATTCCAGCCCCTTGCTGCTGCGCCCGAGCAGGATGCGGTCGATCAGCCCGCCGGCCTTGGTCTCGCCCAGGGCATTAGTGAGGATCTTGCGGATGTACTCCTCGGTGCCGACACCCAGCGAAGTCTGCTGGCCCATGTCCTGGTTGAGCCGGGCCAGCGCATGCTCGACGTGTTCGCGCGAGACGCTGGTGAGCCCCGCCATCGCGGTGCCGACTGCCTGCACGTCGCGGGCGCTCAAGTGCTTGAGCACCTCGGCGGCATCCTGCTCACCCAGCGTCAGCAGCAGGATTGCCGCGCGCTGCGCCCCATTGACGGGCGCATCGGAACGATTAGTTGCCATCTTCGCTCACCCAGTTCCTCACGACTTGCGCCACCTGCTTGGAGTTTTCGCCGACCATCCGCCTGGCCTGGCCGACACGCTGCTCGTACGAAAGCGTGGGCATGGCGCCGCCGAGCCGGGCCGGTTCGTTGGCCGCCGGCTCGTCGTCGACGCGCACCGAGATCTGCGGCATCGGCGACGGCAGCGCACGCGCCGCCGTCTCGCCGCGCAGCAGGCCCTTCAGCAAGGGACGCAGCAGGCCGAACGCGACCAGCAGCGCGATCAGCACGCCGGCACCCTGCTTGAGCAAGTCCAGCATGCCGGGCCGGCCCCACAGCGGGGTCTCGGGCAAGGCATCGACCGCCGGGCCGCGCTGGAACGCCTGGTTGATCACGCTGACGCTGTCGCCGCGGGCGGCGTCGAAGCCCACCGCGTTCTTGGTCAGGTCGGTCAGATGCTGCAATTCCTGCGCACTGAACGGCACGCTCTTGGGTGCCGCCGCCGGCTCGCCGGCCGGATCATCCGGATTGTCCGGCTTGTCGACGTTGGCCAGTTTGTTGTCCAGCACCACCGCCACGGTGAGCCGGGCCAGCCGCCCCGCCGGGTCGCTGACATGACTGATGGTGCGATCCAGCTCGTAGTTGCGGGTGGCGCTGCTGGAGCTCTCGCCCGGGCTGGCGGCCGCTGTCGTGGCGGTGGCCGTGACGGCGGATGCCTTGCCGGCATCCGGCTTGGCCGCGGTGGGTTGCGCGACCATGACCGGCGGCTGGTTGCTGAGCGCGCCGGGCACGCCGCCGGTGGCGTCGGCGCCGCGTTGCTCGCTGCTGGTCTGCTCACTGCGCAGCGCCGGATGGTCGTGGCCGAACGTCTCGGTGGCTTTCTCGGTGCGGCTGAAATCCAGGTCGGCGTGCACCTGCGCATGCACCCGGCCGGGGCCGACCAGCGGCGTCAGCAGTTCCTCGATGCGCTGGGCGTAGGTGTTCTCGATCCGCGTGGCGATGCGCAGGCGGTTGTCGCCCACCGCGCCCGGGCTTTCCGGGTCGGTGGTCAGCAACTGGCCCTGCTGGTCGATCACCGAAACCTGGCGCGCTTCCAGGTTCGGCACGCTGGCTGCCACCAGATGCACGATCGCCGCCACCTGGCCGGCGTCGAGCTGGCGTCCCGGATACAGGGTGACCAGCACCGAGGCGCTGGCTTCGCGACTGTCGCGGATGAATGCGGAGGGTTTCGGCAACGCCAGGTGCACGCGCGCGGCGCGCACCGACTGCAAACCGCTGATGGTGGCGCCCAGATCCGCTTCCAGCAACTGCTGGTAGCGGGTGCGTTCGGCCAGGTCGCTCATGCCGAACGGCGAATCGGCGGCCGGCAGCGCGCTGCTGTTGGCGCTGCCCTGGGGCAGGCCCTTCGCGGCCAGCTTCAACCGCAGCGCGGCCAGGTCGGCGGCCGGCGCCATGATCGACGAGCCGTCGCTGCTCAGCTGGTAGGGCGTGTTGCCCGCCTGCAATTCCTGCGTGATCGCCGAGGCGTCCTTCTGTTCCAGGCCGGCGTACAGCAAGCCGTAGTTCGGGCCGCGCGACCACAGCACCACGGCCACGCCCAGCGCCACCGCCGCGGCCACCGCCACCAGCAGCACGAGCTGCCGCGTCGCCGGGTTGCGGGCGATCTGCTTGAAGGGATCCAGGCGCGAACCGTTGTCTGCGGTCGTCGCGATGGCGTTGTCGGCCATGCTGCTGCTCTTTGGCTAAGGGGCGAAACCGGATCGACGCGTGCGCGTCAGACCGGCATGTTCATGATTTCCTTGTAGGCATCGACCAGCTTGTTGCGCACCTCGACCACCGTACGCAGCGAGAGGTCGGCCTTCTGCACCGCGATCATCGTGCGACCGAGATCGGCGCCGGGATCGCCGCGCTCGAAACTCGCCGCCATGCGGCCGGCTTCCAGCTGGTTGCGGCCCACGGCGGAGAGGGATTGTTTGAGAACGTCGGAGAAGTCGGCTTGCCCGCCGACAGCCGCCGGCTTGAACGCCGCTTCCGGCGGACGCACCTGCGCCGTCATCTGGCGCATCTGGGAAAGCAGGTTGTTGACGTCGATGGTGCTCATGTCGGTTGACCCTTGACGATTCGACTCATGACGGAATCCCGGCACGTGACGGGTTTACCAGGGTAAAAAGCACGAGCCGTGCCATACCGGGCAGCGGCCCCGTCCCCGGCAACGCCGGCCGGCGCTATGCCGCCAGACTGTTCTGCAATCCGTACTTGCGCAGTTTTTCCACCAGCGTGGTGCGCTGCATGTGCAGCAGGCGCGCGGCATGCGCCACCACGCCGCCGGTGGCGTCGAGAGCCTGGCGGATCAACCCCACTTCGATGTCGGCCAGGTGGTCCTTCAGGTCGAGACCCTGCTCGGGCAGCGTGCGCAGCGCCTCGGATACCGGCTGCACGCCGGCTTCGCACGGCGGCATTTCGTCCTCCATCAGCGCCAGCAGCGCCGCACCGTGCACCTCGTCACCAGCCTGCTGGCCGCGGTACTTCTTCGGCAGGTCGCTGCCGCGCACTTCGCCGTGCGGGAACAGGATCGCCATGCGCTCGACCAGGTTGGAAAGCTCGCGCACGTTGCCCGGCCAGGCATGCGCGCGCAACGCCTGCATCGCGCCGGCGCTGAAGCGCACCACGCCCAGCCCGCGGCGGGCGAGGCGCTGGTTGAACTCGCCGATCAGGATCGGCAGGTCCTCCAGCCGTTCGCGCAGCGACGGCAGCTCGAGCGGAAACACGCTGAGCCGATAGAACAGGTCCTCGCGGAAGCGGTCGCTGGCGATCGACTGCTCCAGGTTGCGGTGCGTGGCGGCGATGATGCGTACGTCACAGCGCATGGTCTTGCTGCCGCCCACCCGCTCGTACGCCCGCTCCTGCAGCACGCGCAACAACTTCACCTGCATCGGCAGGCTCATGTCGCCGACCTCGTCGAGGAACAGGGTGCCGCCTTCGGCCATTTCGAAGCGGCCCTTGCGCGCGCTGATCGCGCCGGTGAAGGAACCCTTCTCGTGGCCGAACAGCTCGCTCTCCAGCAACTCCGCCGGAATCGCCCCGCAGTTGATCGCCACGAACGGCTTGTCTCGGCGCGGCGAATGCTCGTGGATCGCACGCGCCACCATTTCCTTGCCGGTGCCCGACTCGCCCAGCACCAGCACGGTGGAATCGAACGGTGCGACCTGGCGGATCAGCGCGTTGACGCGGACCATCGGCGCCGAATTGCCGACGAAGCGCAGTGCGCCGGACTGCCCGCCGAGCAGGCGCGCATAGATGTTGCGCATGGCTTCGGCCATCTTC
>Ga0070696_100002996_pt1 | contig 11212 bp, 8 predicted proteins | sample KBSK1253metaG_FD_65474 | JGI IMG/M metagenome (GOLD analysis project Ga0070696, IMG submission 65474) | Corn, switchgrass and miscanthus rhizosphere microbial communities from Kellogg Biological Station, Michigan, USA - KBS K1-25-3 metaG | ecosystem: Host-associated > Plants > Roots >... | reverse complement strand
GCTTGACTGGGCCGGCATCGGTGCCACGCATCTACGTTGCACATTTTTTGCAGAGGCTTACTTGATAGTGAATAGTTTGACTATCGCTTCAGAGCGAAAGTTCTACCTGCCGCACGGGGATGCAGAATATGCTCCGGTAGCTTGTGAGGACGTTGCGCGCGTTGTGGCTGCGGTGCTTGCAAAGCCTGAACGGCATGTCGGAAGGACCTATACAGTGACGGGGCAAAAGCTCATGACGCAGAGTGAAGTCGCCTCTGTATTCGGCGCGGTGCTTGGCCAGGAGGTTGAGTACGTAGCGGTACCGGTCGGCGATTGGCAAAGGACCGCGGCGGCGACGGGCTTTCCCCCATTCTTGATAGATCATCTGGCCCACGCCGCGGAGGACTGCAGAAGGGGACTATTCGCCAAAGTAACAGATGTCGTGCGAAAAATTGGAGGCCGGCACCCTCAATCATTCGAGGACTTTATTCGCGCGAACGCTCGAGCCTTTGGGGGTCAATCAGTGAGCAATTAAACCCGAAGTCGGAAGAATCAGTGATTTTCGCCTGTGCGATCTGGCTCTCGTCCAAGGCCCTGCACGGGAGGCGAAGCCCGGCTCGCTCCGATGAGTCGTCCAGGGAGATTGGGTGACCGTAAAGGAAAGCGATGAAACCGTGGATCCTATTAATGCTGTGCGCCACGTCTCTCATTCCCCAGGCAAGCAAAGCATACACAGATAAGCCCAAGCTCGACACCAGGATCTTTGTTGTTATCGGTGAAGACATTGCAGCCGGCATTGGTGATTTCAGCCTTTCAGAAGACGTGCAGAAATGGAGCTTCCCTGCACAGATGGCCCGGCAGTTTGGCACCTCTTTCTCTCAACCTTTGTTCCAGCCTCCAGGAGTAGGTGACGCACCCGGACTCGGTGTGCAGCCTGCAATAGTGCCCGGCGTTCAGCAGACTACTGTGCTCAAAAAGTTCCCGCTGGACGGTATTCCCAACAATCTCTCGGTTCCAGGCTTTACAGTAGCGGACGCTCTCAATCGACGACCCGCTCCTCCGCTCATTCATCGCTCCGACGCCAGGCAAACTTTGGTCAATCTGATTCTCGGCGGTTCAAGTATGCCGACTGGCGGGCCGCCCTTGAGCCAGATGGAAAGCGCCCTCCGGCTGAAACCCACGCTCGTCATGGTTGAGCTTGGCTACTCGGAGGCGATCCAAGCGACTGTAGCAAACAACCCGGAACTAGTGCCCAACGCCGGAAGATTCAGGAATGACTACGATAGGCTGATCAGATCGCTTCGAGAGACCGGCGCCAAGGTGTTGCTGACCACGATTCCCGATCCTAAGGACAGCGCCTATCTGTCTTCGTTGGCGGTTGCCGGTCAGCTCACGAAGGCAGACCGTACGCTGCTTTGTGAACTGTACGATCTAAAGCCTGACGATCTCATCACGGTTGCAGGCCTGATGGAGATTGGCTATCAACTGACCGGTCGATGCGTGGAGAAGCCGCTGCCAAACGGATCGGTGATCAGCGCGTCTACCGCGGCTAACATTACCCATCGCGTCGAAGCGCTAAACGCTGAGATCGCTTCGATCGCGCAAGAGCAGAATGCACTGCTGTATGATCTCAACGACTTCTTTCGGCGAGTCAAAGCGGATTCCGTTGAAGCCGGGCCCAAGAAACTGAACGGAGATTTCCTGGGTGGCTTTTTCTTGCTCAACGGTTTCTATCCCGGCATAACAGGGCACGCCCTTATCGCGAACGATATCCTTCAAGTGCTGAACCGGGAGTTCGGCACTTCCTTTTCGCCGGTTGATATCGAGCTGGCTCTTGCAAGAGATCCGACCCCGCTGGCTAAGCCGTCCGTCGGTTCAAACTTCACAAAGGACAAGTTGAGACCCCTCACCCTCTTCGACATTCCCAAGCTGCCTGCCCTAGACAATTCGAACGTCGTCGGTTTCTTTCCGGCCACGACATTGAAAGGCTGTAATCCACCATCGGGCGTTCCGGGTTGCGGGTTGCCCGATCCGGATCTCAAGACGCCACTCAGATTGCCGCCCGGCCTTCGGCAGATACTCCCGGTGAATCAGAGCGCCAGCTATTACGGCGATGCGTTGCGTGTGGTCGATTGTCCGGACGATAAGCCACTGCCAGGATTCGAGGGCTACCCTTCTTTTGGCACCTGCGGGAACGTCCTGTTTGGCGGACTGGCGATGGGGGACGCGAACATCAAAGGCGAGGTTCAAATCAAGTTCTCGGACGCGCGCGATAATATCACGCACTTCGAGATCACCCATCCGCGTATGCTGATCGGAGAGGACACGACGCTTATCGCTCCGAAGCTCTTCAGGCTGCCGATGAGACTAAACGTGTTGCGGGATGCTCCTGGGCTTGTTTCCTCCGGCGATCTTGATCTAAACACCGGAAGGGTAACCAATCTACAATACTACACAACCATCTTTAACACGGCGCTGTGGGCTTTGATCGGAGTTAACCCGAATATTCCAAAGCGGCCGCTGGCCTTTCCGGGTCCGGGCGGATCAGTGTCGGCCAAATTCGAGCAGCGAAGCGATGGCTTATTGGATCTTACAATGTCCATAAATGGGTTTCTTCCGCTGGGCGCCCGGCTAAGCGGCGACGTCGTGCGAATTCCTCTCCCCCTCTGCAGTCCGGACTTGCAGTGCGCTTCGATAGTCACTCGAGGGTCTGCGCTCCATCCACACATTCACTTCAGCACAAAGGCCTCGGGAGTCGCGGCGTGTGGCAGCAGTTGTGCGATCCTCCCCGAGAACACTATCCAGGAGTTCACGCCCTTTGTGAATAACAATTACTTTGGGGACACCTTCGGATTGAGATCCAAGGAACTGGGCGGCCCTGCCACCGGGCGCTCACGTTTGCTGGGAAGGATACAGGTGCAGTTTGGGAAACGGTTTGGCGATACGCTTCCAATAGCGATTACGACACTGCAGCCCGGTGGCCTATTGGCACCAGCCCCCGACTTATTGACAAAGATGCCGGACGGTGTTTCTCCCGGGCTTGCCGGGTTTGATGAGACATTGAAGTTTCCAAATTATTCCTATCGCTTGAGACAGTTGGGATTTACCAGCGACCCTTGGAACATCTCGCTCGCGGCGATTGATCTCAAGACGGGCCACGTAGTGGGTGATCTACTGTATCGTGGGTTTGTCCTGCAAGAGTTGATGTTCAACTTGCTCGAGGTCGAGCCGTGTACTCCACGCACGTCATTCTGCTATCAAGGTCCTGCCGTCTTTGCGCGTGGCGAAAACGGTGAAACGATCCTTAGGTATAACGGGCGCGTATTGGTGCCCTATCCCGGGGGCTACAAATTTCCGGCTCCCGATGGAAAAACTGCGTTTGTGGCTGGCCCCGGCTCTCGGCTGGATCCGTTCTTCCGGATTGAAGCGATGCGCGTCCAAGATCCTCCTCAAGCGATCCTGAGAGGAGGAGGCAACAGGGTACAGTCGTCATTAAACCAGCAGTTCTCCTATAGATATTCAATCCCCTGTGGATTGGCGACCGATTCGGTCTCTTTCGACTACACGAATCATACGCAGCATCGAACGTTCCGTATGACGAGTCTTTCCTGGGTCAGTTGTACATACTCAAAGAATCCAATGCAAAGAGGCGAGCCCGATACCGTTACCTTCACCGGTTTCGGCACGTGGGGCGGAGACGGCGCGAACCTTCACCAGGTTGCCGCTCAGATCTCCACTGCCGCCGGTTCTCCTTACGTCGGTATCGCTATCGATGGTGGCGTCACCTCAAACGTCAACACGAGGCCAGCGAAGAAAGAAGACAGATTCCCAAAGAAACAAGACCTGCGACTCAAGCCCTGAAGAAGGACTGCCGATGATTCGGTGATAGTGAGAATGATCAGCCGTGACATCAAGAGCCGTAGGGAGAAGGCAATCGAGGAAGTACGAAGCAGGCGCAAGTCGATCTTCTACGGCTGTGTTCAGGAGCAGGTGAGCACATCGGTATTCAAAGAGGAGGTGAGTTGATTTGTTCTGGTCGAGCTCTCTCCGTCTCAGGCACATCCTTGGAGTCGTATTGAGGCACGGGCTTGGGTACGCGCTCGGCTCGCGTCTCGCTAGCTGGCCGAGGCTCGCGAGAGGCTTGCCGGTTGGGCTTTCGAAACCCGACCAACTGCGAACGTTGTTCGAGGAGTTGGGCGGGACGTTCATCAAGTTCGGCCAGATGCTGGCTCTTCAGCCTGACATACTTTCGATTGAATACTGCAACGCTCTGTTTAATCTGCTCGATCGCGTAGCGCCTTTCAGCTTCGAGCAGGTCGAAAAGATATTCAGCGAGGAATTAGGCAAGCCGCCTCAGGAAATATTCGACCGCTTTGATCCGAACCCGATTGCAACCGCATCCATCGGGCAGGTGCACGCTGCTTATCTCGACGGGCGGAAGCTCGCGGTAAAAGTGCAGAGGCCCAGCGTCGAGACGGAATTCGCCGGCGACATCCGGCTGATGACAGGCGTTTTACGCCTAGTCAAGAGTCTGCGGTTGAAATGGCTCTACTGGGTCGTCGAGCCCACGACCGAATTCATCGAGTGGACGCGCGAAGAAATGAACTACCGGCACGAAGCACGGTACATGCAGCGACTAGGCAACAACGCACGAACGAGCGCGCAGGAGCGAGTGCCGGAAGTGCTGTGGCAATACACCACGCGGCGCGTGCTGGTTGCCGAGTTCTTCGAGGGGGTGACGGTGCTCCAGTACCTGCGCGCGCTGGATGCAGGCGACGAGTTGATGTTCCACCGTTTGAAGGTTTCGGGATTCGAGCCGAATCGGTTCGCTTGCAACATTATTGACAACTTCCTGAGCGATGCCTACCGGCACGGGATGTTTCATGCAGACCTGCACCCGGCCAATCTAATGATCCTGCCTGACAACGTCGTTGGGTACATTGATTTTGGAATCACCGGAGTTCTCAGCCACCACTCGCGCCGGAATCTCGTGGCGCTCACGCATGCTTATACCCGGGGCGACATCGATGGCATGTGCGAGTCGTTCTTCAGATGCTCGGCGATGGGTTCGAATGCCGATGTTGAAGGATTTCGAGACGGGCTGAGCAGGCTTGCAGGCGAGTGGTACGGGATGAAGGGAGGGGAACGGCTGCTGGTGAAAAATTTCACCTTGGTGATGCTCGACATGCTTAAGCTTTCGCGGAAGACAGACATATGGCCGGAACGTGACGTAATCAAGTACATCCGCTCGGCCATAGCCATTGACGGCCTGATAACCAGGTGTGCTCCGGGCTTTAATGTTGGCCGGCACCTCGAGATGGTCTGCGACCGCTATCTGAAGTGGGACGCGCGGCGGGCATTATTCTCATATGGGGCGCTTGTAGACTGGTCGAATTCGGGCAGCCACTTGGCGCGCGATGGCGCATTCAGGGCCGCGAGCTTTATCCGGCGCATTGCGGCCGGAGAACTACCGGTTCGCACTGAGATTGAACAGAGCAGATGGGAGAGCGACGACACACTGCGACTGCGCGCGATGCTGCTCGGCGGAATCGTGCTGGTAGTTTCGCTGCTGATTACTGCCACGAAAGAGCCCCTGCAGTTCGGGATGAACCTGTTTACGGCAGAGACATTGTTGGTAGCGGCCGCTGTGTTCCTGTGCTTGCAGTCGCTACGCGGGTTTTACCACGAATGATGGCCAACTGGCCGCTGCATCATTCATCGCCTGGCAAGAAGGAGAGCAACTATGCGTGATTTGACCAAATCAATGATCAGCTTCTCGTGGGTGACGTCGCTGTTTGGCGTTCAGCAGATGGCGAACTTACTGTCTCTCGACAAGGCGACGGAGTCTATCAACAAAGTCACAGACGCGACGAAGAAAGAGTTGGGCGGAGCTACTGAGGCGAGCTTCCGGGCCGGCGACAACTTGCAGAGAGGACTTGTCGACTTGACGTTCAGCATGTTGTCGCCCCAGATCCTCAACCCGAACACCTGGATAAAGATGACCTCGGATGCAGCTCAGCAAACCATGAGGGTTCTGGGGCAAGTGATTCCGGGAGCGCCGGCGCCGTCGGTGACATCGCCTCACGCGACGGGTTGGGGACCAGTTCCGCCGCCGGGGAAATAGGGCGGTTGCCAGAGCTGACGCATAACTGAGTGAATGCCTCGCCGAGAGGTTGGGTGTTCGCAGGTTATAGCCGCAAACAGTTGAAGGAGGCAGAATGAGGCCCCACATCGCACTAATCCTTGCTTGCGCGATCGCTGCGTTCTCGTTCGGTTGTGGGCGCGGCGCAGAAGGCTCAGGCAGCATCGCGCTCGGCAACCGGGCGCCGGAATTCTCACTCAAGTCCCTTGAAGGCGCAACTGTGACCAGTAGTTCTCTCGAAGGCGATATCGTGGTTCTGAACTTCTGGGCTACGTGGTGCGGGCCCTGTATGAAAGAGATTCCAGACCTCAAAGAAGTCGCGGCGAGCTCAAAGGCAAAAGTTGTCGGAATAGCTCTGGATGAAGAAGGGCTGAAGGCCGTCAAACCGTTCGTCGATCGCTACGGCCTGAATTACACGGTCCTGCTTGGCAACCAGGACCTTTTCCAGCGCTTCAACGGCTTCGGCATACCTTACACGCTGGTGCTTGACCGCTCGCAACGAGTCGTAAAGATATATCGCGGTCCAACGACCAAAGAGGTATTAGAACAAGCCTTGATGGCGATCAGCTAGAGCGCCTGTTCCGTACATCATATGGCAGAGTCGATGCAAACGAAGCTGCGTCGCGCGGCGCTGAAGACGCGTCAACGCGAGGTCGAGCAGTGTCTGGCTGAACACGGTTTATCGCGCGGACCACGCCGGTTGCTCCGCGACGCGAGCCGGTTCGATGAACGTACTCACTGCCGCAGGCTGCGCGAGGCGCTGGTAAGGCTCGGACCGGTCTTCTCCTCTTTTGGCATCTACCTGTCCTCGCGTGTCGATCTATTGCCGGTGAGTTACTGCCTCGAACTGTCTGCGGTGCCCGACCGGACGGAGCCGGACCCGCTTGTTTCGATTCGCGAGATGTTTCGCCGCAGCGTCGGGTGCCGGCCGGAAGAGGCATTTGTCGAGTTTGATGCAGAACCCTTCGAGTCAAGGCTCCTGTTCCAATCGCATCACGCCTGGCTCGAGGCCGATGGTCCGGTAACGGTCAAGCTGATGCGCTGCGAAATCGAAGAACAGATCGAGACCGATTCCCGATTGCTTCCTCTGTTGAAAGATGCGCTGGCGACTCTCGATTTGGCGCAGCTTCAGATCGATTTGGCGATCGCTGATTTTCACCGCGCGCTGCGACGGCAGATGGACCTTAACCAGGAGCTTGGCTCGCTCGAAGCGTTCGCTCACGATTCAAAAGAATTCACAATGCTGGCAGCGCCCCGTGTGCACGAAAAGCTCTGCTCATCGGAGGTACTGACAATTGAGCGGCTGTCGGGTACTGGACTGGGAGACATCGTTTCATCACTGGATCGCAATGGCGGAGCGGCGGGCATCGATCCGGGAAACCTCGCGAGCACGCTGTGCCTTGTTTGGCTGCGGCAAACGCTCTTGGGTAGCCTGCTGCCTGTCGAGCCGCTCGGAACAAATGTTGTGGTGCTGCCCAACCAGCAGATCGCTTTCAGGGGAGGCAGTTTTGCGAAACTCTCAACGAAGGTTAAGGCAAATCTCTGGAATTACGTGACAAGCGCGTCGGCTGAAGATTTCGACAAAGCGTGCTCTTGCTTACTGACAGAGATGGAGCTGGGCAAGCGGTCTGAACCTGAAAAGGATTTGGTAAACGGATTCCGACAGGTTGTGCCCTTCCGAGACGGCGGGTGGAGCGATAGCTGTAACGGCACGAGCCTGGCCGAGCATCTGTTTGTGCAGTGGCGGCTGGCAAGCCGCAAAGGTCTTAGGCCGCAGTCTCACTTGATTGATTTCTACAGAGGACTATTCCAGGTATGCGCCGTTGCTCGGCGGCTCGATACCGGCCGCGATTCGTTGAGAGAAGGACTGGATAATTTGCGCCTGATGGCGGCGCTGGCACAGTTTCGAGAAATGGTTGGGGCCCAACAACTGGGCGAGAGCATGGACAAATACGCTGCGATGATGACGGAACTGCCGAAAAAACTCGACGAGGTTCTGACGCTGGCTGCTGAGGGCAGCGCATTGGTTAAGCTCCAGGTAAGTCAGACATCTCAGCGCCGCAAGCAGAAGAACTCTGCGGCTGCTGCCATCGCGCTCAGCACAATTCTCGTGTCGTGCGCTTTATTGTCGCAAGAGCTTGCCGGGTCAGCGATGGGCGGGGTCTGGATCGATAGGATCGGCGCGGTCGCGTTGGTTTTTATCGGAGGAATGCTGCTCCGAGTTGTGATTCGCCGATGAGATGCGGAGAGCGAATCGGTCTCGAGCCGTCCAATGAGTCGGGTTGAAGAAATGATTAAGTTGTTGACTCAGATGTTGCGATTACCACTGACGGTCTTCGTGTACTCGATGGAAGCGTTCGTCAACGCGATCCGAGATATTGAAAGGAACACCGATCGGACGATCAACGCAATGGTAGGGGGAGTCACTCAGGCTCCGGGCAATCAGTCTGGCAAAGAGAGCAACACCGAGGCTCCCCGTGTCGGCGGCTGCGGCGGTATCTCCGCCAATCAAACAACTCTTAAGGAGGATAGAAAAATGCCCAACCAGGACTTGAGCGGCGATGACCTGAAAGATGTCAGGTACTCAATCTTGTTCACAAAGCGTGATTTGGAAACGCCCCTGAAAGGGGAGACATTGGATGTGGTGAACTACTCTACGACCGGAGGCAGTTACGGGGCGATTAAGATCGGGGACTTCCTGGAAGAAATTGCAAAAAATGGTGCCGACCGGCCGCAGGTGTGGAAGGACAACAAATACCCGCCCGGAGTTGCGGGCGACAAATATTTCGAGATCCCCTCAGTAGACAAGAAGTACATCACGTTCCAATACACCGTTGACGGTCACATGCCGAAGGGAGCGAAGGAATACGACAAGCGGACAGTAGAGGTACTAGGCGAAATAAAAGATAGCATCGACAAAGTCGGCGAGAAGATCGGCCCGTAGTGCGCACGATGTCTTGCTTGTAGCAGAAGTTAGGACTTCGCACGGTTGCTGCGCGGGCCTCAATCATGGTTTACGCGCATCACATCATCATTACTTACTCAGCCAGTTGACGGAGAAGGAGGAATGCAAATGGATACAAGCAGCACAACGCTCATCGGCGCTCTTGATAGGATCGCGTCGAATATCGGCGGCATTCTTACGGTGCCCACCGCGGCCTTCAGTGATCCGCGAGAAGAGGTGATCGTACGTTATACCGTGGGAACAGGTGAGTTCAGCGACGACATGAAATACAACGTTCTTCGAATGAATATGTTTAAGATGAATGGCGAGCCGGACGGCACCCATGACGGCGTGTGGGAGCCGATGCTTCCGCCCGATGAACTCTCCAAACGACCTAACCCGCCTAAGGGAAAGCTCGATGAGCCCGAAGGCCCAATAGAACATATCAAGATTCGCGCGTATACGAAGGCCATATGGACGTTTGGTGACAACAGTTCGATAACAGCCGTAGGGCCGGCCAATCTTCATCTCGTTAGGTTCACCGACGACTCCCAGATCTTCCTGGTCTCTGTTGCGGCGATTATCACCAACGGAACTGGAAGATATGACGGAGCCTACGGCGTAAAGACCGCTCTCGGTTCTACGTTCGTTCCTAAAGGCAAGGATATCTTCAATCTGCCTAAGGGATTCAAGTTCGGCGCAGCCACAATCGAAACCTTCAGGGTAATACCCGGAGACAAAGTCAAGAAGTAGATCGAAGAGCTGACCATGCCGGTAAGGAGTCGGCGGATTCCTTGGGCCCGTCGACAATACGGTGCCTGCGCACGTTGAAGTTGCGGCTGATCGCAACGTCTTCTATGACACGGGCGGTACTTCGGTACGGTCGATGGGCTGCACGCGCTTACCGCCGGGCGGTCATGCAAATGTCCGTCTTTGAAACGAAATGGACTGCAGCATAATCATTGTGCGACAACCTGGAAGTTTGCCGCGGACTTGAAGGCTTCCAGGCGTTTTCTCAGTTGTTCAGAGGGCCTTATGCGGGGACAAGGACAACACAAGAACAGTCACGGAGGGTTTCAAAATGAGTAGTGATCCAAACTTTCAGAGCGCCCGTCCGAGAACTGAGGGGGCAATGCCAGCTTCGCCGCCCGCCTTGCCGTTTCCATTGCCTCCGACATTCCCGCCCGGCGTTGACCCCGAAACCTACCAGATCGAGACGGTCACACGCCTGCTGAAGAGCGCTGCTTACTTCCCGATCTTTAATGTTGCCAACCCGAAGATGCCGAACAAGCCCATTCTCTTGATTCCCGGCATCGAGTTTCTAATGACAGCCGTCGACGTAAACGAGGAGCTTCATCGCTACGAAGTAATTGTTGACGCTCCAACCATCGAGGGAGGCTTGCGCGCAACTGATCGCGTCGGAGCGCCTGTCGCCAACGTACATATCCGGTTTACGCCAATACCATGGGACTTCGAGGCGGCCCCCGGAAAGTATCCCCCGCCGACCTTGCTCATCCCATTCATCTCGCAGCGAATCACGATGCTCGACGGAGCGTTGACGTTCAAGGACCGTCGGCAAAGCGGCTTTAGAGCTTTCGGAACCGCCCGCACTTTTCCGGCGCGCGAGGGCGGCAAACGCGTATTGCGCATCGGGGCGGTGATAGAAATCCTCGAAGGGCTCGGCGAGTTCGAAGGGCTCACCGGAGCGTGTGTCATCAACGGCTACATTTCGCCTCCGCATCATCTAGCGCTCAATTTAATGGTGCGCGTGATGGACCCGGAGGGAAGACTCAAGGCGGACTCGGCTCCTCAGCCCTTAAAGGAGTTTCCCAATCCCGATCCTGATGCGGTTTTCATGTACTTTCTTGGCGAAGTCGATCCGGATAAACCGGTGAAACTGAATGTAGCGCCCGACGGCCGCATACTGGGCTCCAAAGTGTACGAGCGGCTTCGGCGCGTGCACATCGATTTCGACCTCGGAGGCTCGGGAGGGCCTCGCAGCAGAACCACCGAAGGGCCGATCGTGGGAACAGTGGGAGCGACGCTTCATTTCAACCCGCTGGCTCCCACTCCGGTGTCACCCATTCAGACAACCGACGGAGTCTTTACTTTCTTTGATAAAGAGGGGGGCTCGATCGGCACCGTCA
>Ga0070696_100002995_pt1 | contig 11217 bp, 10 predicted proteins | sample KBSK1253metaG_FD_65474 | JGI IMG/M metagenome (GOLD analysis project Ga0070696, IMG submission 65474) | Corn, switchgrass and miscanthus rhizosphere microbial communities from Kellogg Biological Station, Michigan, USA - KBS K1-25-3 metaG | ecosystem: Host-associated > Plants > Roots >... | reverse complement strand
TTGGGGCTTCCCGGTGAGCGGAAGTTGCTCGCTGCGGTCGAGGCAGAGCCCGCGGCCCGTGGCATCGTCTCGACCGTACTCCGCGACGTCTACCTCGTCCGCGACGTGGAAGAGGCCGCGCACAAGCAACGGGAGCATCCCGGCGCCTCCTTCGTCACTCCCGAAGGCCTCCTCGTCGGCCCGGCGGTGATCCACACCGCGAAGGAGGCCGACGGCCGCCTGCGCGAGATCGTGGCCGAGCTGAAGGTCCTGGCGCACGACCTCGCCGCCACGGAGCAGCAGCTTCGACCACGCGCGGCCCGGCTCGAGGAGATCGCCGGAGAGGTCGACTTCCTGCATGGACAGATCGACGCGGCCGATGCCGACATCACCGACGCCGCCGAGCGCCTGACGCTCGCCGAGCGTGAGCTCGCCGCCATGCACAAAGAAGAGGAGTTGCTCGCCCAGCGTGTCGCGGCGCTCGCGGAGTCGGCCGCCGCGGCGCAGGAGCGATTGACCGCGATGGGGCCGAGCGTCGACGCGGAGATCCCCGAGCTCCCGCCGTTGCCACAAGCGCCGGTCCATGCGCGTGTCGCGGTCGAGACGCTTCGTCGGGAACGGGTGAGCGCGGACCATCGGGTGATCGAGCTCCGCGACGAGCGCGACGCCCTCGCCGCGCACGACCCGGTCCGCCTGCGCGAGGACCTCGCCGCTGCCGAGGCGGCGCGCACGGAGGCCGAAGCGGCGGTCGCCACCGCCGACGCCGCGTTCGCCGCGGCCGCCGAGGCGCGCGACGCCGCCGCGACCGCCGAGCGCGAGGCCGCCGAGCGCGAGGCCGCCGTCAACAAGAGCTGGCGCGACGCCTCGACGGCGTTGGATGAGCTTCGCCAGCGCTACGAGGAGGACGACCGGGCGCGCGGCGACATCGAGCGCCGGATCGCCGAGGCGGAGCGGCTGCTGCGAGAAGGCTTCCAGGCAGATCCAGCCGAGCTCGTCGCCGCCCTGACCGACGAGGACTCCGTCGAGACGATCGAGAAACGCCAGGAGCTCGTGCAGCGTCGACTGGCGCTGCTCGGTCGGGTGAACCTGCTCGCGACCGGCGAGCTCGAGTCGATGCAGGAACGCTACGACTTCATGCAGCGCGAGCTCGATGATGTCCGGAAGGCGCGCCGCGACCTCCTCGAGGTGATCGCCGAGATCGACCGGCAGATCACCGAGACGTTCACCTCCGCCTACCGCGACGTCGCCCTCGAGTTCGAGCGGCTCATCGGGGAACTCTTCCCCGGAGGGGAGGGCCGATTGGTGCTCACCGACCCGGCGAACCCCCTCGAGTCCGGCATCGAGATCGAGGCGAGCCCCGGCCGCAAGCGCGTGAAGCGGATCTCCCTGCTGTCCGGCGGCGAGCGCTCGCTCACAGCCCTCGCCTTCCTGTTCGCGATCTTCACCGCGCGGCCCTCACCCTTCTACCTGATGGACGAGGTGGAGCCCGCGCTCGACGACGTCAACCTGCACAGGTTCCTCCGGCTGATCGAGGGCTTCGCCGCGGCCTCGCAGGTGCTCATCGTCACGCACCAGAAGCGCACGATGGAGATCGCTGGCATGCTCTACGGCATCTCGCTCAACACCGACGGAACCACCAAGGTCGTGGCGCAACGCCTCGAGGAGCAGGCGGACGCCGCTCCCGCGCTCACCGTGCCCGCCGTCGAAGCGCTCACGACGCCTCCGGTAGGCTGACCTCCCATGTCCCCGGTCGTGTGGATCGCCGTCGTTGTCGTCGTGGTCGCGATCGTGGCCGTGTTCGTGTGGCGCGGCCGGACCTCCGCGCCATCGGTCCCGGCGCCGCGTCCTGCCTCCGCGCCGGCGACCATCACCTCCGGCGGCGGGTTCGGTTCCGCCGGCCTCGGTGCTCGGGTCCGATCGCTGTTCGGTTCCGCGAACGGCGACGCGTGGGCACAGCTCGAGGACCTGCTGCTGAAGGCCGACGTCGGCCCACGCGCGACCGCCGATCTCACGACCCGGATCCGCGCGCGCTTCACCCCCGATGCGGACCCGGTGCACCTCTTGCGGACCGAGGTCCTCGCGATCCTGGGCCCGTCGCGACCTGTCGACCTCGACGGTGGCGACCTCGACGTGATCCTGGTCGTCGGCGTGAACGGCTCCGGCAAGACCACGACGATCGGCAAGCTGGCGGCGCTGCTGGTGGCCGACGGCAAGCGGGTGAGCCTCGCGGCGGCCGACACGTTCCGGGCCGCCGCGGGCGAGCAGCTCGAGATCTGGGCAGACCGCGCCGGCGCGCAGCTCGTCGCGCAGGATCGCGGCGCCGATCCCGGTGCCGTCGCGTTCGACGCCGTCACATCTGCGAAAGCGCGCGGCGTCGACGTCCTGCTGGTCGACACCGCCGGGCGCCTCCACACGAAGCAACCGCTGATGGCAGAGCTGCAGAAGGTCAAGCGTGTGATCGCGAAGGCCGGGGCGAACGTCACGGAGACGCTCCTCGTGCTCGATGCGCAGACCGGACAGAACGGGATCGCCCAGGCGCGCGCGTTCACCGAGGCCGTGGACCTCACGGGCGTGGTGCTCACGAAGACCGACGGCTCGGCCAAGGGGGGCGTGCTCCTGGCGGTGCGCGAGGAGCTCGACCTGCCCATCCGGTTCGTCGGCGTCGGTGAGGAGCTGCACGACCTGCGACCCTTCGACCCCGAGTCGTTCGCCGACCGGTTGCTGGGGTGAGGGTGATGCAGCGGCGCATCTTGATCGTCGAGGACCACCCGACGATGCGCGAGGCGATGCGGCTCGTGCTCGAGGGCGAGGGCTTCCTGATCGAGGAGGCAGCCGACGGTCAGACCGCGCTCGCCGCGATCCGCGAGCGCCCGCCGGATCTGCTGTTCCTGGATCTGAACATCCCCGGCGTCACCGGCGCCGACGTGCTCACAACCGCCAGGGCGGACCCCGGATTCACCGGCCGGATCATCGTCGTCACGGCGACGGGGGAGGAGGGCCGAGCGGCGGCGCTGCGACTCGGCGCCGACGAGTACTTCACGAAGCCGTTCAGTCCGATCGCGCTGTTGCGGACGGTCGAGCAGGTGTTGGCAGGGGACGGGTCGTGGGAAGCGTGACCCGGAACGTCGCGCCCGCCTCGGGCGCGGACTCCACGTCGAGCCAGCCACCCATCGCCTCGGCGAGCAGCTTCGTGATGTAGAGGCCCAGCCCGAAGCCTTCCGTGTGGGAACGGTGGTCGCCGCGCTGGCGGAACCGCTCGAAGATGAGGTCCTGTTCGTGCTCGGGGATGCCGGGGCCGCGGTCGATCACCTCGAAGACGACGGTTCCCTCCGCGGGAGCCGACCATCGGATCCGGACCGTCGCGTCCTCGGGCGAGAACTTCACTGCGTTGTGCGTCAGGTTGGTGAGGATCTGGATCAAGCGGTTGGGGTCGAGCACGAGGGTGGAGGGCGCCCCCGGCGACTCGTCGAGCTCCACGCGATCGCCCTCGTCTCCGAGCGCGCCGATCACCTGCGCGAGCACCCCCCGGACGTGCACCTCGACCGGCTCGAGCACGAGGGCATCGCCCTCGATCCGTGAGACCACGAGCAGATCGTCCACGATGCGGATCAGGCGGTCGGTCTGGGTCAAGACGATCTCGAGGTACTCCGCTCGTTCCTCGTTCGAGAGCGCGTCGCCGCGGCGGGTCAGCATGTCGACGAAGCCCCGGATCCCGGCCAGCGGGGTTCGAAGCTCGTGGCTCGTGATCGCCACGAAGTCGGTCTTCATCGCGTCGAGCTCGGTGAGCCGCGCCACGATCGCAGCCTGTTCGGCGCGGAGCCGCGTGGCCTCCAGCGTGACACCGAGCTGATCGGCGATCGTCTGCAGCGCGTCGACGCTCGCGGTATCGGGTGCCTCGGTCGCGAAACGTTCGTGCAGCGCCCCGACCACCGCGCCGCGGACCCGCATCGGCGCGACGATGTCGTGGTCTGCCAGGACCGTCGTCCCCGCCGTCGCCGCGGCGGCGACCGGGCTCGACACGGGCGCCAGCTCGTCGCCGAGCAGGTACCCCGGGTCGCCGTAGACCCCGGCGGCAGAGAAGATGTCCTCGCCCGCGTCGCCCGTCGATCGGGTGAGCAACCCGAGCGCCTCGCACCCGAGCTCGGTCGCGACCCGCTCTGCGGCCAGACGCAGCGTTTCCGCGAGGCGTTCTGGTTGGGCATCGGACAGGACCGCCGCGTGGAACGCGGCGACCTCGCCCTGCGCCTTCGCCGCCTGGGTGGCCGCGAGCTCGGCACGGGCCGCGGCCGCGGCCGCTTCCTGCGCACGGTCTGCCGCGGCATCGGCGGTTCGCCGTAACGACGATGCGAACGACCCGGTGACGGCACCGACGACGAAGGCCATGCCCGCGCGGAACGCGACCTGCGGGGAGCCGACCGCCAGCTGCGCCCGAGCTGCCTCTTGCACGACCTGCTCGCCGAGGAACACCGCGCCTCCGAGCAGGCCTCCGAGCAGCCCCCAGCGGGCGGCACCCTCGAGGGGGATCAGGTAGCCGACGACCCACACCGGATCAGCTGGGCCGCTCGGCACGAGCCAGATCAACCCGGAGATCACGACCGCGTCCAGGATGAAGGCCGCGATGCCGATCGAGCGGAGCTGCAGGGCGTCGATCGGCCGCCTGACCGCCGTGGAGATCGCGAGATTGCCGAGGGCCAATCCGATCACGAGCGCCACCGCCAGCGGCATCTCGAACGCGGGATCGTGACTCCGGTCGCGGATCGTGAACGCGACCTGCGCGGCGCCGAACGCTGCTACGAGCCAGCGCAGCCAGACGAGTTCGCGCTCCAGCCGCAGCGCGTCGGCCGTCCGCTCGGTCCGCACCGTCACCGGTTCACCCATCCCCGCTCGATACACTAGGCGGCGCCGCCGCGCAGCCGTGGCAGCATCCCTTCATATGTTCGACACGTTGAGCGACCGCCTCGATGGCGTCTTCCGCAAGCTCCGGAGCCGGGGCAAGCTGCATCCCAAGCAGGTCGATAACGCGCTGACCGAGGTCCGCACGGCCCTGCTCGAGGCCGATGTCTCGGTCGAGGTGGCCGACGATCTGCTCGGTCGCGTCCGCGCCCGTGCGCTGTCCGAGGAGGTCATGAAGAGCCTCACGCCCGCGCAGCAGGTCGTGAAGATCATGGACGAGGAGCTGACGACAACCCTGGGCGGCCGGCACGTCCCCTTCACGTTGCCCGGGGCGAACCCCGCGGTCGTGATGCTGGCCGGCGTGCAGGGCTCGGGGAAGACCACCGCCAGCGCGAAGCTCGCGAGGTACCTGAAGGCAGCGGGTCGCCGGCCGCTGTTGATCGGGGCCGATCTCGAACGGCCGGCAGCCGTCGAGCAGCTCCGCACCCTCGGCCGGGAGATCGGGGTGCCGGTGTGGTCGGAGGGCCGCGATCCGGTCCGGCTCGCGAAGAACGGGGTGAAGGAAGCCCAACGCACGGGCGCCGACGTCGTGATCATCGACACGGCCGGGCGCCTGCACGTCGACCCCGACATGATGAAACAGGCGCGCAAGATCAAAGACGTGACGAAGCCCCACCACGTCGTGATGGCCTGCGATGCGATGACCGGGCAGGATGCCGTGGTGCAGGCGCGGGCGTTCATGCACGACGTCGATACGACCGGATTCATCCTGACGAAGCTCGACGGCGATGCGCGCGGTGGCGCGGCCCTCTCGATGACGGCGGTGACCGGCAAGCCGATCTTCTTCGCGGGCACGGGGGAACGGGTGGAGGACCTCGAGCCGTTCCACCCCGACCGGATGGCGGGGCGGATCCTGGGGATGGGCGACGTCTTGACGCTGATCGAGAAGGCCCAGGACACGGTGGACCGAGAGGCAGCCACGAAAGCCGCCGAGCAGATGCTGTCGGGGCAGTTCAACCTGGAGGACTTCCTGGGTCAGCTCCGCGAGATGCGCAAGCTGGGGCCGATCCAAGACATCATGAAGATGCTGCCTGGGATGCCCGGGGGCAAGGCGGGGATCAAGGAGCTGGCGGCCGCCGTCGACGAGGGTGAGCTCGGGAGAGCCGAGGCGATCATCCTGTCGATGACGCCTCGGGAGCGCCGGGAACCCGCTATCATCTCCGGGTCTCGCCGCCTCCGGATCGCCAACGGAGCCGGAGCCACGACCGCAGACGTCAACGCACTGCTCAAGGACTTCGAGGGCGCGCGGAAGATGATGCGGACGATGATGGGCGGCAAGCGCATACCCGGCATGAAGATGCCGACGAGATAGCAACGAGAGGCGAGGAACGGCGATGTCGACGAGGATCCGGTTGCGGCGCATGGGGGCGAAGGGACGCCCCTTCTACCGTGTCGTGGTGGCGGATCAGCGCGCGCCCCGCGACGGCCGCTTCATCGAGAACATCGGCCGCTATCAGCCGCTGAACGATCCTTCCTTGATCGAGATTGATCCCGAGCGCGCGCTGCACTGGCTCCGCGTCGGGGCGCAGCCCTCGAACCAGGTGCGAAACCTGATGGAGAAGGTCGGGATCTGGGAGACCTTCGTGTCGGAGCGCCCCAAGGCCGCGGCGATGGCCGGGCCAGCCAAGCCCGAGCGTCTCGCCAAGGAGAAGCTCTCGAAGAAGGCGCAGGCGAAGGCGGCCGCGTCAGAGACAACTGCCTCGGCCCCCGCGCCGCCCGAGACCCCGGCAGCCGCCGCGCATGAGGAGCCGAGCTCCTCCGCCGACGAGACAGCGGCGGCCGATGAGGCCTCCATCGACGAGACCTCGACCCAAGAGAACTCGACCGAGGCCGTCGAGGAGCCGACCGAGGCCTGAGGTGAAGGAGCTCGTCGAGTTCCTCTGTCGTGAGCTCGTCGATGACGCCGACGAGGTTCGTGTCACCGAATCGTTCGACGAGCGAGGCCCCACCTTCCGCGTGACCGTCGCACCCGGCGAGCTCGGCAAGGTGATCGGTCGCGGGGGTCGTACCGCCAAGGCGATCAGGACCGTGGTGCGTGCTGCTGCCTCTCGCCAGAACCTGGCGGCGCGGGTCGACTTCGAGGACTAGGTGGACGAGCCGACCATCGTCGTCGGCCGTATCACCAAGGCGCACGGGGTGCACGGCGAGGTCGCCGTCGAGAATCGATCCGACAACCCCGATCGATGGGCTGTCGGTGCGGTCGTCTTCGACGACGAGGGCCGACGGCTCACGGTCCGTGCGATCCGTCCGCATCGCGACCGGCTGCTCGTGACCTTCGATGAGATCGATGACCGGACCACGGCCGCGGCGATGGCGGGCGGCACCCTCGTCGTCCCCGAGTCCTGGCTCCCGCCGCTGCACCAGGGCCAGTGGTGGACGTTCCAGCTGGAGGGATGTGCCGTCACCACGGAGTCTGGTCGTTCGCTCGGCACGATCGCGGAGGTCCTCGAGTACCCGGCGCACGATCTGTGGCGGGTCGTGGACGGCAACGGCATCGAGACGTTGATCCCTGCGGTTGAGGCGTTCGTCGTCTCGGTGGATCCGGCCGCTCGGATGGCGACGGTTCGCGACGTGCCGGGGCTGACGGCGCCGGAGACCGACTAGAGGCCGGCGATCTTCGCGAGCTGTTGGGGCTTCTTGAGCACGTACCGCTGCCCTTCACGCTTCACGAGGCCCCGTCGCTGCAGGTCGGTGATGATCCGGGTGACGTTCTCGCGGCTGCCGCCGCACAGACTGGCCAGATCGGCGTGCGTCAGCGCGGGCACGCTGCTGTTCGCCGGAGGGAGGTCCTCGAGCGACGGAGTACCCATCTGGAGCAATCGCTTGGCCACGCGACCCTTGAGATCGAGATACAGCAGGTCGTCGGCGAAGGCCTGATGCTCCTGGATCTGCCGGGCGAGCGCCGCCATCAGCTGGCGTGCCGCGCTCGGTTGGGCAGTGACGAACCCGACGAAGTCCTCTCCCGGTGCGGACCACACGTCGCAGTCGTCCATCGCCAGGAGGTCGGCGCTGCGGGGGAGGTTGCCGAGGACCCCCAGCTCGCCGAGGAACTGTGGGGTGTCCACGGTCGCGTGCAGGATCCGGGTGCCGGTGGGGGAGAACGAGCTGATCTCGATGCGGCCCTCGACCAAGAAATAGATCTCGGGCGACGGATCGCCTTGATGGCAGAGGTAGGTCCCCTTACGGAAGCGCCGGACGTTGCCTGTCCTCGAGAGCTGCTCGACGTCCTTCTTCGCGACACCGCCGAGGATCGGGGCAGCCCCCATCGCGGCGAGCAGGCCGTTCACACTCGTCGTGGCCATCCCCTGCAGCGTATCCCGGGGCCGGCCCCGACGCTACTCGGGGCAAGGAAGCACGAAGCCCGGGCATCGAGCCCGGGCTTCGGTGCGAGAAGTTCGGTTGATCAGAGGGCCTTGTGCACGCGACGGTGCACGCGACGGTGCACGCGACGGTGGACGCGCCTCGACGTCACCTTGCTGGCGGGCTCGGCCTTGCGGGCACCCGCGGCCGGCTCTTCGCTAGCGGGCTTCTTCGGCTGGATCTTCTTCTCAGCCATCTCGTTGCTCCTCCTGCTCCTCGGATCCCTGTTGACCCGTCTACGCGAGAATCATGACCCCCACCAGGGCAACTCGTCGGTAGCCGGGGTCACAATGGCCCCGTGCTTTCCGTCACGAGGCGGCGGTGCTCGGCATCACGCATCAGGTGTGACGTACGTCACGCATCGAGCTCTGGGAGGTCCACGGGATCAGGGCGAGGGTTGCATGCCCCGCAGAACAACGCGTCCTCGACCACCAGTGCACGCGTCATCTCGCCGCCTCGATACAGCTCCAAGATGTAGGGCTGCTCCTGCACGTGATCCTCGCAGACGCCTCGGCCGCAGAAGCGGCATGACCCAACCGCCGTGCGACGACAGTGCCAACAGACCATCGATCCTCCTCAGTGCTCCATGTTCCGTTCGGGGGCCCGCTCGACCGGGCCGCGGCGAAGCGTCTCGGCGACGACCCGCTGGAACCCTTCGCGGTCCAGCCGGAAGATCCGCGACGGGGTGTGTGTAACGACGGTGGCGTTGCGGGGGGCGTTCGTGAGCAACGCGACGTCTCCGAAGTGCTCGCCGGGGCCGAGGGCTGCCACGACCTCGCCCTCGCGGATCACATCGACCCGACCGGCTCCGAGCGCGTAGAACGCGTCGCCGGGATCCCCTTCCCGGATCAGCACCTCGCCGGGTGCGGCCGTTCGCCACGACCCGTGTGAGAGCACGGACGCGAGGTCGGCCGTCGACAGCGTCCGGAACACCGGCAGCGAACGGAGCTCCGCGTACGCCTGCATGGTCGGGGCGAACGTCGGCGCCGTGATGTCGTCGGCCAACAGGCGATCGAACGCCGCCTTGTCGATCCGGAACAGCGTCGTGCGGCCGTCGGCGCGCGCGGTGGCCGCCCGCGGGGCGGAACCCAACAATCCGAGCTCGCCGAAGGCGTCGCCCCGCCCGAGGGTCGTGAGCACCACGGTGTCGCCGTTGTCGGGCTGCTCGTCCTCGATGCGGATCGCTCCCGATCGAACGACGTAGAACGCGTCCGCCTGATCCCCGCGCCGGAAGACCGTCTGGCCGTCGCCGACGGAGACCACCTCCACCCTGCCGGCGAGATCGGAGAGCAGCGCCTCATCCAGATCGTTGAACGCCGGCAAGGCATCGATCAGGGCTGCGGCCTCGACCCGCCACGATCGCTCGAACCGGAAGCGCACCCGCTCGACGAGCATGCTGACCTGTCGCCAGATCGTTCGCAGCAGCGTGATGGCGCCTCGGATCATGGGTCCGAGGAAGGCGAGCGCGAGCAGGATGAGGAGCACTCGCGACACGAGCCCCCCTTCCCACAGGCTCGTGATCAGCCCACCGAAGATCTCGCGCCAGAAGAAGAACGCGGTGTAGAAGGAGAAGATCGTGAAGGCCGTTCCGACGATGCCGTAGAACGCGAACCCGGTCTCTTGGAGGCTGAACCGCTCCCGCGCGCCGAGCTTGTGCCATAGGTCACCCTTCAGGAAGTTCAGCGATCGGCGCCGCAGGTCGGGCACCTGGATCAGGTCGGCGAAGATCCAGTAGCCGTCGAGCTCGAGCAGCGGGATCAGGTTCATGAAGATCACGAAGTAGTTGATCAGCGCGAAGCGATAGAGGAAGGCCGCGGTTCCCGTGTCCGGGAACGCGAACATCACGATCGACGCGATCCCGGCGAGCACGAGCTCGGCATATGGTCCGGCGAACGACTGCACGATCCGCTGGTGGCGTTCCAGCAGCAGCCCGTCGGACGCGTCGACGTAGAACGCCGGCGACCCGAAGAAGATGAAGAATCCCGCGCCGAGCACGCGGCGCCGGTAGTGCACGAGGGCCATCGCGTGACCAAGTTCGTGCGCGAAGGTCAGGAAGAGCGCGAGCGCGAGGAAGAGGATCGTTTCACCCGGCGCCTGCGTCGAGGACAGCGCGAAGCGCCCCGATCGCTGGACGTCGACGAAGCACCCGAGACCGGCGATCGCCACGATCGCGCCGGCGATCACGACCGGCCGACCGAAGAACCGCTTCCCGCCCGCGCGGTGGGCCCATCGCACGAACCCCTCGGCCCCGTCCCACGACAGCCGCAGGCTCCGCGTGAACTCACGGAGCTTCCGTCTGGCGCTGGAGGCACGATCGAGGTGGTCACGGACGATGTCGCCGACGTTGGGCGGGGCGGGATCGAGGAAGCCGTCCTCGTGCAGGGATCGGATCAAGGCGAGCACGGCGCCGGGGTCCAGGTCGCCCGCCTCCTGCATCCGCTCCACGATCAAGGCGCCCGCGCTGTTCGTGCCGTCCATCCGCCGCATCAACGCGGCCTCCCATGGTTGCACCTCGTAGTGCAGGGCGTGGTCGGGTCGAGCGACGATCGCGTAGTCGTTGCCCCACCGCATCTCGAAGGTCTTGATCTCGGTGTCCTCGGCGAGGAGGGGGACGAAGGACTCCGGATCGAGGAGTGCCTCGAGGTCGTCCCAGAGGCCGGCGCCGTCCTGGTCCCCGTGCGCGATCGATCCCTCGGCGGCCCGGGAGCCGACGCGGGCGTCGAGCAGACGGGCGACGGTTGGGGCGCTCGCTCGACGGCCGATCGCCGCTGTGACCACGGAAGGGACGTCGAGCGCTTCCCGGCGAGCGCGGCGCTGCCGGAGCGCATCCACGCCGACGATCACCCCCGCGATCACGAGCGCGGCCAAGATCAACGGTCCCACGAGGTCCCTCCCGTCGGCGGAGCTCTTCCGTCGGACGGCATC